>Ga0209253_10002457_pt1 | contig 16419 bp, 18 predicted proteins | sample FrelakmetBRP12BR_FD_187145 | JGI IMG/M metagenome (GOLD analysis project Ga0209253, IMG submission 187145) | Freshwater lake sediment microbial communities from the University of Notre Dame, USA, for methane emissions studies - BRP12 BR (SPAdes)... | ecosystem: Environmental > Aquatic >...
GCCTCGAGCCGGCGAGGGCGAGCCACGACGGGGGTGTGGCGGGTGCGGACATCGGATGCGCCCTGAGCCCTCGCCGGAGCCGGCCCGCGAAATCAAGCGCCGCCTGTAACAACCGCGGCGCCCCGGCGAATGGCTCCATGTCGGACGGAGAGCCTTCGAGACGGACGGCCTCCCGGCGACGCGCTCGCCCATGCCGACACGACACCACTGACGACGAGGAGCCGCATGACCAGGACATCGAGGAGCCCGATCCGTGCCGCCATCCTGCTGGCCGTCGCCTGGGCCGGATCGGCCAGCGGGGAGACCACCTTCACGGTGGATCCCGAGCTCGGCAACAACGCCTTCACCGCCGTGTTCGACGCGGCGATCGGCGAGCGCATCTCCGCGGTGAGCTCCGCGGTCGGCTGCACCCTCGTGGTGGACGAAGCGAAGCTCGAGGGACGGGCGACGTGTTCCGTCCCCCTCACCGCGATCCGTGTCGACAACGACGACACGAAGACCGAGCACTTCCGCGAGTGGGCGACGAACAAGCAGATGGATCCGTCCGCGTGCACGTTCGATCTCGTCGTGCCGCGCGTGATGCTCGCGCCGCCGGTCGAGGCGAAGGAGCCGGCCGCGTTCCTGACCGAGGGGACCTTCACGATCTGCGAGCGCAAGCGCGACGACGCGGGCACCGAGCGGATCACGGGCACGGTGATCGACCTTCCGGCCGGAAGCTACGGCGCGAAGCGCACGCTCCGCATTCGTGCCCGCATCGAGGGGTTCGACCGTGAACGCTACGGCGTGAGCCCGAAGAACACGCCGGGGTGGCTCGCGCGGGTGCAGCGACTCGCGCCCGTCGTGGGCACCGAGGGCACGATCGACGTCAACATCTTCGCGACCGCTCCGGACGGGCGCGAGGGTGGGGCGCAACCGTAGGCAGGCCAGGCCGCTGGGGCGCTGGAACCGGGAGCCGACGGGTCACCGCAACCAATCAACCACGGGAGACGAGAGCATGAACACGATCGGAAAGGGTGTCCTCATCGCCAGCGCGGCCGCCGCGCTGCTGCTCGGCGGCAACGTCGTCGCACGCGCCACGGACAAGGCTGGCGACGAGGTCCACTGCGCCGGGATCAACGCGTGCAAGGGCAAGGGCAGCTGCGCCGGCGCCGACAACGCGTGCAAGGCGCAGAACTCCTGCAAGGGCAAGGGGTTCGTCGACGTCAGCAGCGCCGAGGAGTGCGTGAAGCAGGGCGGCAAGGTGGTCGAAGGCAGCAAGATGTAGTCGGGCGGGGAAGGCCCCGGCACCGGCCGGCGGCCTTCCCTCCGCTGCACGATGATCATCCGGAGGGTGTCGAAGTGAGCTGCGACCTGCCCGTGCTCGGCCATGGCGTCGGCCTGCGCACGAAGCATTTCCCGCGCGTGCTGGACGGTACGGCGGACATCGACTGGTTCGAGGTGATTGCCGAGAACTTCATGATCGACGGCGGGCATCCGCTCGCGGTGCTCGAGCGGGCGCGGCAGCGGGCCCCGGTCGTGTTCCACGGCGTGTCGCTCTCGATCGGGTCGACCGACCCGCTGAACGTGTCCCACGTCGATCGGCTCGCCGCGCTGGCGGATCGCTTCCAGGCGGCGTGGGGGTCGGACCACCTCTGCTGGGGCAGCGTGGGGCACCGCTACGCCCACGACCTGCTTCCGCTGCCGTACACGGACGAGGCGCTGGCGCACGTCGTGGAGCGGGTGTCCCGGGTGCAGGACCGGCTCCGGCGCCGGATCCTGCTCGAGAACGTCTCCAGCTACGTGGCCTTCAGGCATTCGACGATGCCCGAGTGGGAGTTCCTCGGTGAGGTCGCACAGCGTGCGGACTGCGGCATCCTGCTGGACGTCAACAACGTGTACGTGAGCGCCGTGAATCACGGGTTCGACCCGGCGGCGTACCTGCAGGCGATCCCGGCGGCGCGGGTGGGCCAGATCCACCTCGCGGGTCACAGCGACAAGGGTACGCACCTGCTCGATACGCACGACGGGCACGTGGCGCCGCCGGTCTGGGATCTGTACCGGCTCGCGGTGCAGCGATGCGGGCCCGTGTCGACGCTCGTCGAATGGGACGACGACGTGCCGGAGTGGGACGTGCTCCGGGCGGAGGCGGAGTACGCCCGCGCCATCGAGGCGGACGTCCTGGGAGGACCCCGTGCTCGGACTGCGTGAGCTGCAGATGCGCTTCTTCCGGTCGATCGCGGCGACGCCCGGTCCCGACGCGTCCGCACGCTTCGACCCGGATCTGCTGCAGGTCCTGTCGGCGCGCGGAGGGCTCGGTGGGGCGGCGCGGCTGGACGTGTACGCGCAGATGTACTGGGGGCGACTTCACGACGTCCTGCACGACGACTTCCCGCGGCTCGCCGCACACATGGGCCGCGCGCGGTTCACTGGGGCGGTCCTGGACTACCTCTCCGCCAACCCGTCCGCACATCCCTCCGTGCGACACGTCGGCGACCGCTTCGCGGAGTTCATCGCGACGCGGCCGGATGTCCAGGAGACACCCGTCCTGGCGGATCTGGCACGGCTCGAATGGGCGCGCGTCGAGGTCTTCGACGCGCCGGACGTGGCGCCGCTAGGCGCGGACGCGTTGGGTACGATCCCCGTCGATGCGTGGCCGCACCAGCGGTTCGCGGTGATTCCCGCGATCCGCCTTCTGGACAGTGCCTGGCCCGTGCACGCGGTCTGGCTGGCTGGCGGCGCCGGGGACCTGCCTCGCACGGCGACGGCGGGCGGCACGCGGATCCGCGTCTGGCGCTCCGGCGCGATGATCCAGCAGGCGACGATGGACGCTGCCGAGGACGCGATGCTCCGCTGCGCCATGCGGGGCGAGCCCTTCGCGACCATGTGCGAGGCCGTGGTTCCCCTGGTCGGTGCGGAGCGTGCGGCCGGGGACGCGGCGGCGTGCCTGCTGCGCTGGATCGAGGACGGCATCCTCGCGGCCCTGCCGGGCCTGTGAGCGCTGCGGGAAACCGGTACGGGTGCGCGGCGCCGTACCGGGTCGCCACCCCGCGCCGCGCCCGCTCACGCCACCGTCTACCCCCCGTCGACGACCAGCGCGTGCCCCACCATGAAGCCCGCCGCGTCCGAGCACATCCACACGACCGTCGCGGCGATCTCCTCCGGCCGGCCCATCCGGCCGATGGGCTCCTCGGCGATGACCTTCGCGCGGCCCGTGTCGGTTCCGCCGGTGAAGCGCGCCATCATCGGGGTGTCGATGTACCCGGGGCAGACCGCGTTCACGCGGACGTTCTGCGCGGCGTAGTCGAGCGCCGCCGCCGTGCCGCAGCATTGCACGGCCAGCGCCCGGCCGCCGTGCTCCTCGATCAGGCGGGCCGTCTCGGCGTTGGCCTGCTCCGACACGTCGGCGACGACCACGTGCGCGCCCTCACGGGCGAACGCCAGCGCCGCCGCCCGGCGGATGCCGCTCGCGGCGCTGGTCACGAACGCCACCTTGCCTCGAAACCGCTCTTTTCGCCCGTCATGGCTCCGGCAGATAGCGGCTACAAACGGCCTCTCGTGCAGGGCTTCAGCTCGAGGGAGAACGTCTCCTCGGAGCAGCGCCCGCGTTTGCTGCCCGGGGGCTGCGGCGACGCCTCCCCCCGCTCCGCTCGATCTCCTGCGGTCCGGAGCCGACGGCGGAGCGACCATCGCGGGCAGGGACAGCCGGCCGGCGGAAGCCTTCGAGGGGGCGGGCGCCGGCTCGGGGCGGCGTGCTCACGCCAGTCCGAGACGCACGAGCTGGTCCGGCGGCGCCTCGACGGCCTCGAGGGCGGCGCGCAGCGCGTCCGCCAGACGGCGCTCGACCGCCGTGCCGGCGAGGTCCCGCTCCTCGGCCGGATCGTCCGCCAGGTCCCAGCAGTGGTTGCCGTCGAACGGGCCCCAGGCCCAGAAGGGCAGCGGGTCGTGCGCGCCGAAGGGCTGGCGGATCACCGGGACGCTCGACCCGGGCATGCGGTCGAGCACCGCGCGGGCGTCAGGGCGGGGCAGGGCGGCGGCGGACAGCGCGTGCACGGGCATGGTCGACCAGCGGTTCGACCACATCGACAGCGGGGCGTTGGGACCCGCGGGCGCGCGGGCGTACTTGTGCCTCCCGTCCACCAGGTGCACCTCGCGGCCCCACACGCCCGTCAGCACGTGGTCGCGCACCGCGCTGGCGTCGCCCTCGATCAGCGGCAGGAGGGAGCGGCCGTGCGTGCGCTGGGCGGGCTCGACGCCGAAGAGGTCGCACAGGGTCGCGTGCAGGTCGACGGTGGTCGTGAGCGCGTCGACCGCGCGGGGGGCGAGGCCGGGCCAGGCGATCAGCAGCGGGATGTGCCCGAGCGGCTCGTAGACCGGTACGGCCGGCTTCCCCCACACGTCCTTCTCGCCGAGGTAGTGCCCGTGATCGGTGCACACGACGACCGCGGTGGAGTCCCACAGCCGCCCGGCGTCGAGCGCCTCGAGGACGCGCCCGAGCCAGTGGTCGATCATCGACAGCTTGGCGCCGTAGCAGGCGCGGATCTGCTGCGCCTGGCGCGGCGTGATCACCCCGTGCGCGACGCCGCCGCGCACGTAGGGCGGCCAGACGAGGTGAGGGCCCTCCCACTCCGGGTCGTACCGGCTCGCCCACGGCTCGGGCGTGTCGAAAGGCTCGTGCGGGTCGAACTCGTCGACCAGCAGCAGGAAGCGGTCGTGGTGCGGCGCATCGCGCTCGAGCCAGCGGGCCGCCGCCTGCATGGTGCGTGGGCCGGGGAAGTCGGCCTCGTCGCGGAACCACCCGCGGGAGTCGTCGTAGGGGGTCCAGCCGCGGTGGAACGACGGCGCGCCGATCCAGCTCGGGTCGGGCCGCGTGCGCCACGCGTCGCTCTCGTGCCCGCGCTGGTAGTCCCAGGCCGTGAAGTGGTGGTGGTAGTTCTCGCCGCCCGCCTCGAAGAGGTGCGGGTGGTCGCTGACCAGCATGGTGATCACGCCTGCGCGCCGCAGCAGCGCGGTGAGCGGTGCCTCCCACGCCTCGACCGACCCCCACGGCTTCCACAGGAAATCCCACGCCCCGCAGAGCAGATCGTGCCGCGCCGGGATGCAGGGGAGCGAGCCCGCGTAGTGCCTGGTGAAGCGCAGGGCGCGGCGGGCGAGGCGGTCGAGGTTCGGGGTGTCGAACTCCGTGCCGCCCCAGGGGCCGAGGTGCAGGCGGCCGAGGCTGTCGAGCAGCACGACCACGGCCCGGCTGGGCCGGGCTGCTCGCGTGGTCTGCGCCGCCATCGGCCCGCGCCTACGCGGCCGGAGACCGGGCGTCAAGCCTCGGCGCGCGGGCGGCGCCCCGGCGTCAGTCCAGCGCCTGCGGGTCGCTGCGCATGACGATCCCGTCGTAGACGCCGAGCTGGGCGGTGTCCTCGCGTTCGATGCGCTCGAGCAGCGCGACCGTTTCCGGCTCCTCGGGATCCCAGCGGGAGATCCGCTCGACCAGCTTCTGGCGCTTGGCGCGCGCCGCCTGCGAGACGGCGACGGCCCGCTCCCACTGGTTCTTTCCCGGCAGCTCGGTCGGGGCGACCGGGGGGATGCCCCCGCCGTGCGCGTGGATACGGTCCCGCAGCCAGCCCGCATGCCGCTCCTCCTCGTCGGCCAGCGCGCGCAGCGTGGCCGCGACCTGTGGATAGCGTGCCCGCTCCGCGTGCTGCCGCAGCCGCACCAGCAGCTCGACGTGGGCCCGGTACTCCTCCCCGAGGTCGGTCGCGAGGTCGCGCTCGCTGCCCCCGCGGCCCAGCAGTCGTGCCAGCAGCCCCATGCGCCGCCCGCTGCTAGACGGGACCCCTGCGGGAGTCAAGGCGTGCGGGCCTCAGGGTTCCCTTGGCAGCCCCTTTGGGATAATCCTGGCGGTCCAATGGCCCGAATAACCGTCGAAGACTGCCTCGAGCGCGTTCCGAACCGCTTCGAGCTGGTGCTGCTCGCCGCGCGTCGCGCCAAGCAGCTGCTGAAGGGCGCCCGCCCGCTCGTCGAATCGGACAACAAGGAGATCGTCACCGCGCTGCGCGAGGTCGCCGACGACAAGGTTCGCCTGAGCTACGGGGAGTGAGGGGCGCACGGCCGTCGATGGCGAAAGCCAAGGATCTGTACGCCATCCTCGGGCTCCAGCGGACCGCCACCCCGGACGACATCCGTAAGGCCTACCGCAAGCTCGCGCGACAGCACCATCCCGATGTGAACCCCGGGAGCAAGCCGGCGGAGGAGCGCTTCAAGGACATCTCCCTGGCCCACGACGTCCTGGCGAACGCCGACAAGCGCAAGCTCTACGACGAATTCGGGGCCGAGAGCCTGCAATCGGGCTTCGATCCGCAGCGAGCGCGCGAGTACCGCCGCTGGGCCGAGAGCGGGCACGGCTTCTCGTTCCGCCGCGAGGGCGGCGGCGCTGGATCGGGGGGCGCAGCCGGGGCGGCCGACTTCGGGTTCGGGGAGTGGCCGCCGCGAGGCGGCCGCCGGCGCGCGGCGCCCGAAGACGAACGCGACTTCGGCGACATCCTGCGCGAGATGTTCGGCGGCGGTGGTGGCCGCGGCGAGCCTGCCGAGGGGGTGGGGCCGCGAGACGTCGAGTACCCCATCGAGGTCGACTTCCTCGACGCGCTGAAGGGCACGAAGACCGCCGTCACCGTGCGCCGGCCGGTGCCGTGCACGACCTGCAAAGGCAGCGGGCGCGTCGGGCGTCGCGGCTGCACCGAGTGCGGCGGGAGCGGCACGGTCGAGAAGCGCGAGAAGCTGAACGTCACCATCCCCGCCGGTGTCGGCGAGGGAGCCCGGGTGCGCGTGGCGGGGAAGGGCGGCATCGGGCCCGCCGGCGCGGCCGGCGACCTGTACTTCGTCGTCAAGGTCCGGCCGCATCCGGTCCTCCAGCGCGACGGGCAGGACCTCAGCATCGAGGTCCCGATCACCGTGAGCGAGGCGGTCCTCGGCGCCACCATCACGGTGCCGACCCCGCAGGGGCCGGTGCAGCTCAAGGTGCCGCCCGGCAGCCAGAGTGGGCAGCGACTGCGCCTGCGGGGGCGCGGGGCGCCGGACCCGAAGGGCGGCGCGGCCGGCGACCTCTACGTGCGGCTCATGGTGCAGGTGCCGCGCAACGGCGGCGCCCGCGGCCTCGAGGAGGCCCTGGCCGCCATCGAGCGGGCGTACGGCGAGAACCCGCGCGCCCACCTCGAGCTGTAGCGCACGGGCGGGTACGTGGCCGGCGGCAGCGACGACGCGGGCGGCAGGCCGGAGGCGGCCGAGCCCGAGACGCTCGATCCCGAGGCGCTGGGGTCCGACGACCTCGAGGGCGAGCCCGAGGCCGAGGCGGCACCGGAGGGCACGGTGGCCGACCCCGAGCTGCCCGCCGCCGCCGGCATGCTCGTCCCAGCGGACTCGCTGCAGCGCTACCTCGCCGAGATCCGCCGCATCCCCGTGCTCACGCGCGAAGAGGAGCACGAGCTGGCCGTGCGCTGGCACGAGGGTGGCGACCGCACGGCGGCCGTGCGCCTGGTCACGGCGAACCTGCGGCTCGTGGTGATGATCGCGCGCGAGTACCAGCGCGCCGTGCACAGCCTGCTCGACCTGGTGCAGGAGGGCAACGTCGGGCTCCTCGAGGCGGTGAAGAGCTTCGACCCCTACCGCGGCGTGCGCTTCCCGTCCTACGCGGTGTGGTGGGTGCGCGCGTACATCATCCGCTACATCATGAACAACTGGCGGATGGTGAAGCTCGGCACCACGCAGGCCCAGCGCAAGCTCTTCTTCAACCTCCAGAAGGAGCGCGAGCGGCTCGAGCGCGAAGGGATCTCGGCCGAGCCGCGGCTGATCGCGCAGCGCCTCGGCGTGAAGGAGAAGGAAGTCGTCGAGATGGAGCAGCGTCTCGGGGGGCGCGACGTCTCGGTGAACGCGCCCCTGGCCGAGGGCGAGGAGGCCACGCTCCTTGATTTCCTCCCCTCGTCCGCCCAGACTGCCGAGACCGTCGCGGACGAGGAGTATCACCGGCTGGTCCGCACCAAGGCGGCCGACTTCAAGAAGACGCTCGGAGGCAAGGAGCTGGTGATCTACGAGCGGCGCCTCGAAGCGCTGATGCGCGACGAGGATCCGCCCACGCTACAGGAGATCGGCAACGAGTACGGCATCACCCGCGAGCGCGTGCGCCAGATCGAAGCGCGCTTGAAGCGCAAGCTGGGGCAGTACCTGCGCGAGCAGATTCCCGACCTGAAGGACATCGAGTTCGGCGCACCCTAGGGGCCTCGGGCCGCGCCGCGAAGGAGACGAGGACATGCCGATGCACGGAGGGCGCATCGTCGCCCGGGCGCTACGCCAGGAGAACGTTCCCTACGTGTTCACCCTCTGCGGCGGGCACGTCATGTCCATCTACGACGGCTGCCTCGACGAGGGCATCGGCGTGATCGACGTGCGCCACGAGCAGTCCGCGGCGCACGCCGCCGACGGCTGGGCGCGGGTCACCGGCCAGCCGGGCGTCGCCATCGTCACGGCGGGCCCCGGGCTCACGGACGCGGTCACCGGCGTCGCCACCGCCTGGCGCGCGAACATCCCGATGGTCGTGATCGGGGGGCAGGCGCCGCGCATGTTCCAGGACATGGGCGGCCTGCAGGACATGAACCACGTCGACCTCATGCGACCGATCACCAAGTGGGCGGTGTCCGTGCCCAGCTCGCGCCGGCTGGGCGAGTACGTCTCGACCGCCTTCCGTGTCGCCACCACCAACGTCCCCGGGCCGGTCTTCCTCGAGATGCCGCTCGACTTCCTCTTCGACGTGGTCGACGACCGCGACATCGTCGTGTCCGAGCACTACCGCACGGAGGCCGCGGTGGGCGCCGACCCGCGCTTCGTCGAGCAGGCCTTCGAGCTCCTCCGCGCCGCCGAGCGCCCGGTCGCGCTCGTGGGCTCGCAGCTCTTCTGGTCGAAGCGGCGCGAGGCCTACCACGAGTTCGTGAACGCCTTCGACCTGCCGGTGTACGTGAACGGCCAGGCGCGCGGCAGCCTCGATCCCGACGACCCGCGCTGGTTCCTGCACACGCGCAAGGACGCGCTCAGGAAGGCCGACGTCGTGCTGATCTTCGGCACGCCGCTCGACTTCCGCATCGGCTACGGCCGCGGCTCGCACATCAACCCGCAGGCCAAGCTGATCCACGTCGACCTCGACGGCCGCGAGCTCGGCAAGAACCGGGGCGCCGACGTGGGCGTGATCGGCGACACCGGCCTGGTGATGGAGATGCTCACCCACTGCGCGCGCGCCGCGCGCTGGCAGCCGCAGGGCTCGGCGGCGTGGCTCGGCGAGCTGCGCGAGCTCGAGCGCGCGAAGTGGGCGGCGATGCGGGAGCAGATGGCCTCCGACGCGTCGCCGTGCGACCCGCTGCGGGTGTGCGCCGAAGTCGACACGCTGGTCGGCGACCGCACCATCCTGATCGGCGACGGCGGCGATTTCGTCGGCGCGGCGGCGAACGTGCTGCGGCCGCGCGGCTTCGGAAAGTGGCTGGACGCCGGACCGCTGGGCACGCTGGGCGCCGGGCCCGGCTACGCCATGGCGGCGAAGCTCGCGCGCCCCGATCACGACGTGATCATCATGTACGGCGACGGCGCCTTCGGCCTCAACATGATGGAGTTCGAGGCCTGCGTCCGGCAGAAGATCAACATCGTGGGGGTCATCGGCAACGACGCGGCCTGGATGCAGATCCTCCGCGGACAGGAGCAGATGTACGGGCCGGACCGCACGCCGGCGTGCAAGCTGGCGCCGACGCGCTACGACCGGATGGTCGAGGCGCTGGGGGGCCACGGCGAGTTCGTCGAGAAGCCGTCGGAGCTGCGCCCCGCGCTCGAGCGCGCGCTCGGCTGCGGCAAGCCCGCCGTGGTGAACGTGCGCATCGGCCGCAGCGACTTCCGCAAGGACGCGATCTCGGTCTGAGGCGCGCCGCCATGCCGACCGACCGCACCGCGGGCATCATCATCATCGGGAACGAGATCCTCTCGGGCAAGGTCAGCGACACGAACGCCCCGTTCCTGACGCGCGAGCTGCGCGCGCTCGGCGTGAGCCTGCGCCGCATCGTGACCATCCCCGACGAGGTCGACGAGATCGCCGCCGCCGTGCGCGAGCTGCGGGCCCGTTTCGACGTCGTGTTCACTTCGGGCGGCGTCGGGCCGACGCACGACGACGTCACCATGGAGGGGATCGCGCGCGGGCTCGAGCGCCGGGTGATCCGGCATCCGGAGATCGAAGTGCGGCTGCGCGCGTTCTACGGCGACGCGATCAACGAGGCGCGTCTCAAGCTGGCCGAGGTGCCCGAAGGCGCCGAGCTGATCGTCGACAGCAAGCTCGGTTTTCCGACGATCGTGTGCGAGGGCGTCTACATCCTCCCCGGCATCCCCGAGCTGTTCGAGCAGAAGTTCCTCGGGCTGCGGGAGCGCTTCGCCGACACGCCCTACACGCTGCGCGTGGTCTACACGCGGCAGGGCGAGGGCTCGATCGCCGAGCACCTGAACGCGACCATGGCCTCGTTCCCGGCCCTCATGCTGGGCTCGTACCCGAAGCTCGGCGATCCGGAGTACTCGGTGAAGCTGACGTTGGAATCGAAGGACCCGGCCTACGTCGAGGCGGCTCTGCGCCACCTGCTCGCGCTGCTGCCTGCCGACTCGGTGGTGCGCACCGAGTAGCGCCGGGTCCCGGGCGGGCGCTCCAGTGCCGACGCCCGGTGGCGCCCCGGCGGCGATTGGGCTAGAAGCCCCACGAGGACCGGCTGGTCCGAGGAGGGTGGCATGACGGGGTGGAGGACGACGCTGGGGGCGGCAGTGCTTGCCGCGGTCGTGGGCCTGCCGGGCGTGGCGCGTGCCGGGCTCTGGGAGGACGCGGGCTGGGGCGTCCTGAGCGTGCTCAGCAACGTCGGCTACATGCCGGCGAAGTTCCTGTACGCGACCGCCGGCTCGATCACCGGCGGGTTCGCGTGGGTGCTCACCGGCGGCGACACCGAGGTCGCCGACGGCATCTGGACGCCGGCGCTGGGCGGCGACTACGTGCTGACGCCGGCGATGCTGCGCGGGGAGGAGCCGATCACCTTTGCCGCCTTCGGCGAGAGCGATCCGCAGGATCCCCTCGGGTCCCCGGCGCGCCCGCCGGCGCCGCTCACCGAGGAGCAGCTGAGCGGCCTCTGAGCCGGGCGCGAGCGGTCGTCGCGCTGCGGGACCGCTTGCGCTAGGCTGCGCTGCAGCGTGATGCGTGCAGGCCGCGACGGGGCCGTCATCACCGGCTGCGGCGTGGTGTCGCCGTACGGGCCGGGCGTGCCCGCGTTCCTGGACGGACTGCGGGCCGGACGGGTCGCGGTCGGCCCGATCGCGCGCTTCGACGCCGCCGACCTCGCCCCGAACGCGGCCGCCGAAGTGCGTGACGCGGCCAGCGACGACCCCGACCGGGCCGGGGCCTTCGCGCTCCTCGCGGCGCGGGAGGCGCTGGCGGCAGCGGGATTGGCGCCGTGCGCGGGGACGGCGGTGCTCGCGGTGGCTCTCGGCACGACGCTCGGCGGGATGCAGCTCTTCGAGCGCTGGGACGCCGCCGTGTCGGCAGGTGCTGCGGCGCCGTCCGGGCTGGCCGGCGTGCCGTACTACGGGCCCGCGGTCCGGCTGGCGCGCACGCTCGGCGCCACCGGTCCCGTGGCCACCCCGCAGCTCGCGTGCGCCTCGGGGACGGCGGCGCTGACCCTCGCGCTCGGCTGGATCCGCGAGGGGAGGGCCGACGTCGTCCTGGCCGGCGGCGCCGACTTCCTCTGCCGGTTCGTGGTGGCCGGGTTCAATGCGCTGCGCGCCACCGCGCTCTCCTCGCACCCCTTCGACCGCGACCGCCGCGGTCTCGTCCTCGGCGAGGGAGCGGCCGTCCTGGTCGTCGAGTCGGCCGCGAGCGCGGCCGCTCGCGGCGCGCGCCCGCTGGCGCGCCTGCTCGGAGCCGGCGCGGCGGCCGATGCGGTGCACATGACGGCGCCCGACCGCGAGGGCGGGGGAGCCGCGCGCGCCATGACGGCGGCGCTGGCGGACGCGGGGCTCGCGCCGGCCGAGATCGGCTTCGTCTCGGCGCACGGCACCGGGACCCCGTACAACGACGCCATGGAGGCGTGTGCGATCGCCCGCGTGTTCGGGGATCACGCCGTGCGCGTGAACTCGATCAAGGGCGCGATCGGCCACACGCTCGGGGCGGCGGGGGCGCTCGAGGCCGTGCTCTGCGTGGACGTCGTCTCCGGCGGGCCGGTCCCCCCGACCGCGGGCCTGCGCACCGTCGACCCTGCGTGCGAGCGCCTCGCACTGGTGCGGGCGCTCGATCCGGCCCCGGCGCCGATCACGCTGTCGACGTCGTCGGGATTCGCCGGAGCGAACGCGGCGATCGTGCTGGGACGCGCATGATGCGGGCGCTGGGGCCGGAGCGGCCCGGGGAGGCGATCGTGCTGACGGGTGCGGCGGTGGTCGCCGGCGCGACCCTGGCTGCGGCGCTCGCGCACCTGCCGGACGCCGTCCGCGCCCGCGCCGTGCGCGCGGAGCGCGTGACGCAGCTCGGCCTCGCGGCGGCGGACGCGGCGCTGCGCGACGCCGGGCTGGGGCAGCGCGACGGCACGCCGCGGTCCGACGTTGCGGTGGTCCTCGGCACGGCCTTCGGGTGCTTCCTCACCAACGCGGAGCACCAGCGCCGGCTCGCCGCCGGCGGCCCGCCGGCCGTGAGCCCGCGCACCTTCGCGGCCACCGTCTCGAACGCGGCGACGGGGGAGATCACGATCGCCTACGGGCTCGCGGGCCCCGCGCTCACCCTGTCGGCAGGCCTCGCCTCCGGCCTCGCCGCGCTGGTCGAGGGGGCCGGCCTGCTCCGCCGCGGCGGCGCCGCGGCGGTGCTGGCCGGAGGTGCCGATGCGTGGGGCGAGCCGCTCGCCCGCTGGCTTGCCGACGCGGGTGTCGCAACGGAGGTGGACCCCGGGGAGGGGGCCGCGCTCGTCGTGCTCGAGCGTGCGGCGGCCGCGCAAGCCCGGGGCGCGCGGCCGATCGCGGTCCTCGAGGCCTGCGAGACTGGATTCGCCGGCGAGCCGGCGAGCATGCCGCCGCTGCTTGCCGGCCTGCGCCCGGACGAGGTGGCGGCGGTCGCCGGCCCGCGAGGCATTGGCGCCCCGTCGTCCGGCGCGGTGCCGTGCGCGCAGCCCTGGCCCCAGGAGAGCGCGCGCCGGGCGCTGCCAGCGGGGCTCGGCGAGCGGGGCCTGGTGGCGTTGCTCGGCCTCGTTCGCGAGATCCCGACGGGCCGCGTCTGCGTCGCGGTCGACCGCTGTCCGGCCGGCCACGTGGCCGCCGCCGCGCTCCGCCGGGAGGAGATGTGACGACGCTCGCCGGTCACCGCGTCCTGGTCACGGGGGGTTCGCGCGGCATCGGCCGCGCCGCGGTCGTGGCCTGCGCTCGCGCGGGCGCCGCAGTCGCCTTCAACTACTCGCGCGCCGAGGACCGTGCCGAGGCGGAGGAGACGCTCGCCCTGCTGGGCGGGACCGGCGTGGCGGCGTACGCCGCGGAACGTGACGTCGCCGACGCCGAGGCCGTCGCCCGGCTGTTCGCCGAGGTGCGGCAGGCCCTCGGTGGTGCGCCCGACGTCCTGGTGAACAACGCCGCGGTGACCTGCGACGGCCTGCTGATGATGCTGCCCGAAGCCGGCTTCACCCGGGTGCTCGACGTCAACCTGAAGGGGGCCTTCCTGTGCGCGAAGGCCGCGCTCCGCGGGATGATCGCGGGGCGCTGGGGACGGATCGTCAACGTCGTCTCCCCGGCCGCCTTCTTCGGCAAGGAGGGCGCCTCGAGCTATGCCGCCGCCAAGGGCGGCCTGGTGGCGCTGTCGAAGTCGCTGGCGCGCGAGGTGGCGCGCTACGGAATCACCGTCAACTGCGTGTCGCCGGGCTTCGCCGACACCCGGCTCGTCTCCGAGCTGGACGCCGCGGCCCGCGACGAGATCCTGCGCCAGATCCCGCTCGGCCGCTTCGCCACCCCCGACGAGATCGCCGCCGCGATCTGCTTTCTCGCCTCGCCTGCGGCCTCGTACATGACGGGCACCACCGTGCACGTGGACGGTGGGCTGACCATGGTCTAAAGGACTTGGACGCATGAATCGCGCCGACGTGCTGGCTGAGGTGAAGTCCCTGCTCGCGACGGGGCTCCGCCTCGACCGTTCCCCGTCCGACATCCCGGACGATACGCCGATCTTCGGCGAGGGCCTGGGCCTCGACTCCATCGACGCGCTCGAGCTCGTGGTCCTGGTGGAGGAGCGCTTCCACGTCTCCATCCCCGACGAGGAGGTGGGGAAGCGCGCCTTCGCGTCGGTGAGCGCGCTCGCCGACTTCATCGCCACGGAGCGCACGAGGTAGGCGGGGGTGCCCGTTGCGGCGGTGACCGGCCTCGGCGCGGTCACGGCGCTCGGCCCGGACGTGGCATCCCTGGCGGCCGGCCTCGCCGAGGGGCGCTGCGCGATCGGGCCGCTCACGCTCTTCGAGCACGGCGGGCGGTGCCGCATCGCGGCCGAGGTGCCGGATCTGCCGGCATCGGCGTCGCACGGGCTGCCACCGGCCACCGCGCGTCGCCTGTCCCGCTCCGACCGGTTGGCGCTCGCCGCGGCGGCCGAAGCCTGCCGGCATGCCGGTCTGGAGCCTCCCGAGCGCGCCGGCGTGGCGGTGTACGTCGGCGCCAGCGTGGGTGGCATGCACGAGGCGGAGGCGGCCTGGCGCCGCCGCCGGACGGGTGCAGACCATCGCTGGCGGCTGTCGCGCCTGGTCGCCACGCCGGTCGCCGTCTCGGCGGCCGTGGTCTCGCAGGCGCTTGGCCTCTTCGGCCCCCGGGCGACGTTCTCCACGGCCTGCTCCTCGAGCGCCCTCGCGGTGGCCGAGGCCGCGGCGGCGATCGGCCGCGGCCGCATGCGCGTGGCCCTCGCGCTCGGCACCGACGGGCTCTGCCGGCTCACCTACGCCGGCTTCGACGCGCTGCAGGCGCTCGACCCGGCACCCTGCCGGCCGTTCGCGGCGGACCGGGCAGGGCTCTCGCTCGGGGAGGGCGCGGGTGCGCTGGTCGTCGAGGACCTCGAGCACGCGCGCGCGCGCGGGGCCAGGATCCTGGCGCTGGTGCTGGGCGCGGGGATCGCCGCCGACGCGCACCACCCGACTGCGCCGCACCCCGAGGGGGCCGGCGCGTTGCGTGCCCTGCGGGCGGCCCTGGACGCCGCCGGCGTGACGCCCGAGGCCGTGGACTACGTGAACGCGCACGGGACCGGCACGCGGCAGAACGACGCCGTGGAGGTCGGGGTCCTGCGCACCGTGCTGGGTACGCGGCTGCGGCGTGTGCCGGTCAGCTCGACCAAGTCGCAGCTCGGCCACACGCTCGCCGCGGCCGGCGCGATCGAGGCGGTGGTGACGGTCCTGGCGCTCGAGACGGGGCTCCTGCCGCCCACGGTGAACCTGCGCACGCCCGAGCCCGCCTGGGGGGACGTCGATTTCGTCCCCGTCCCCGGGCGGCGCCAGCCGCTGCGCATCGCGCTCAGCTCCTCGTACGGGTTCGGCGGCCACGACGTGACGCTGGTCCTGGCGCGGGCGCGCTGAGGTCGATGCCATGATCGTCGACGTGGCCGTGACCGGCCTGGGCGTGGTGAGCGCGCTCGCCTCGGGCGTCGCGCCCTTCGCCGAGGCGCTGCGCGCCGGGCGCTCGGCCTGCGGGCCGCCGCGGCGGATCGAGGTTCCGGCGGGCGCGCACGTCGCCGAGGTCGTCGCGCTGGAGGCCCGCAGCGTGGTCCGCTCGGCGGTCGGCCGCCGCATCGACCGCACCTCGCTCCTGGCTCTGGCGGCCGCATGCCTGGCTCTGGACGACGCCGGGTTGCCCCACGACGCCGCCGGCGGTCCGCGCGGTGGCCTCGCCCTGAGCTCCGCCTTCGGGAACCTCTCCGAGACCGAAACCTTCGTCGAGCGGCTGCTCGCGCGTGGCACCGGAAACCCGCTCGTCTTCCCCAACCTCGTGCTCAATGCGCCGCTCGGCTACGTCTCGATCGAGCTCGGCGTCACCGGACCGAGCGCGATGCTGAACGAGCAGGAGGCCTCCGGCGAAGCCGCGATCCAGTGGGGGGCGCAGCTGGTCGCCGACGGCGTCGTCGACGTCTGCCTGGCCGGCGGCGCCGACGAGGTGACCGCGATGCTCTGGCGGATCCACCAGGAGACGCGCACGCTGGCGGCGGGGCCGCCGCGCCCCCTCGATGCCGCAGCCCGCGGCGCCTGCCCGGGCGAGGGGGCCGCGGTCCTCGTTCTCGAGCCGCTGGCGCGGGCGCGCGCTCGGGGCGCCCGCGTCTACGCGCGGCTGGTGCCCGACCCCGGCTTCGCGGTGGCGGCGCCGGTGCATGGCTGGCCGCGGGACGCGGAGCGGATCGCGGCCGGG
>Ga0209253_10002459_pt1 | contig 16417 bp, 16 predicted proteins | sample FrelakmetBRP12BR_FD_187145 | JGI IMG/M metagenome (GOLD analysis project Ga0209253, IMG submission 187145) | Freshwater lake sediment microbial communities from the University of Notre Dame, USA, for methane emissions studies - BRP12 BR (SPAdes)... | ecosystem: Environmental > Aquatic >...
AAGCAGGTCGATGAGTGGCGTGTCAAGGGCGGTGGATTGCGCTACAAGAATTCTACCGAGATCATCAAGCCGCAATTCGTGATCGAGAAACTTTACGAGATCACCGGTGGAGATGCTTTCGTCACTTCTGATGTCGGCCAGCATCAAATGTGGGCAGCACAGTACTACAAATTCAACAAGCCGCGCCGCTGGATCAACTCTGGCGGCTTGGGCACGATGGGCTTTGGCCTGCCTGCCGCGATGGGTGTGCAGTTGATCAATCCCGGCGCTACGGTGGCCTGTGTCACCGGCGAGGGCAGCATCCAGATGAACATCCAGGAGTTGTCCACCTGCAAGCAGTTCCATCTGCCGATCAAGGTGGTGTCGCTGAACAACCGTTATCTGGGTATGGTGCGCCAATGGCAGGAGTTCTTCCACGGCAACCGCTACTCGGAATCCTACATGGATGCGCTGCCGGATTTTGTGAAGCTGGCGGAGGCTTATGGGCATGTCGGAATACGCATAGACAAGCCTTCCGATGTGGAATCGGCGTTGAAAGAGGCTTTCGCGCGCAAGAACGATCTGGTGTTCATGGATTTTCAGACCGACCCGACCGAAAACGTGTTCCCTATGGTTCCTGGCGGCAAGGGCTTGTCAGAAGTGATTTTGTCGGAGGATCTGTAATGCGCCACATCATTTCTCTGCTGATGGAAAACGAAGCTGGCGCCTTGTCGCGTGTTGCAGGACTTTTCTCGGCACGCGGCTATAACATCGAATCGTTGGCAGTCGCCCCGACGGAAGACCCGACATTGTCGCGCATGACCATCGTTACCAGCGGTTCGGATGCGGTCATCGAGCAGATCAACAAGCAGCTTAACAAGCTGATCGATGTTGCGGCAGTGATGGATCTGAGCGAAGGTGAACATCTTGAGCGCGAACTGATGCTGGTCAAGGTGCGTGTGCAAGGAGCGGCACGCGAGGAACTGAAGCGCAAGATGGCTGTTGCCAATGGCCGCGTCATAGACGAGTCGGCATCTACTTGCACCATCGAACTGACTGATACCTGCGCCAAATTGGACGGATTTTTGCAGTTGATCGGGCGCGAACTGATCCTGGAAACGGTGCGCACCGGCGCTTCGGGAATCGGGCGCGGCGAACGGATTTTGAAACTTTAATTTTAATCAAAGAGGGTAACATGAAAGTTTATTACGACAAAGACGCAGACCTGTCCCTGATCAAAGGCAGGCAAGTAACCATCATCGGTTATGGATCACAAGGCCATGCCCATGCCCAGAACTTGAAGGAGTCCGGCGTCAATGTGACGGTCGGTCTGCGCAAGGATGGCTCTTCATGGAAAAAGGCAGTTAGTGCCGGGCATCAGGTGATGGAAATCGCCGATGCGGTAAAGAATGCCGATGTGGCGATGATCCTGCTGCCGGATGAGCAGCAGGCGGACATCTACAATAAGCTGGTGGCACCGAATCTGAAGAAGGGAGCGGCTCTGGCCTTCGCCCATGGCTTTAACATCCATTACAACCAGATCGTGCCACGCGAAGACGTGGATGTGATCATGATTGCGCCGAAAGGCCCCGGCCATACAGTACGCTCCGAATATCTGAAGGGTGGCGGCGTCCCGACTCTGATCGCTGTGTTCCAAGATAAATCCGGCAAAGCCAAGGATATTGCGTTGTCCTATGCGGCTGCCAACGGCGGCACCAAGGGCGGTGTGATCGAGACCAACTTCCGCGAAGAAACCGAAACCGACCTGTTCGGCGAACAGGCAGTGTTGTGTGGCGGAGCTGTGGAGCTGGTCAAGGCCGGTTTTGAAACGTTGACCGAAGCCGGTTATGCGCCGGAAATGGCCTATTTTGAATGCCTCCATGAACTCAAGCTGATCGTCGACCTGATGTACGAGGGCGGCATCGCCAACATGAATTACTCGATTTCCAACAATGCGGAATACGGTGAGTACGTGACCGGCCATCGCGTGATAGGAGAAGAAGCGCGAGCAGCGATGAAGGTGTGCCTGAACAACATCCAGAACGGCTCATACGCCAAGCAATTCATTCTGGAGGGGCGTACCAACTATCCGGAAATGACGGCACGCCGCCGTTTGAATGCCGAGCATCCGATCGAAAAAGTCGGCGGCCAGTTGCGTGCGATGATGCCATGGATCAGCAAGAACAAACTGGTCGATCAGTCCAAGAACTGAATGGCGGAAAGGGAGAAGAGGGGGTGGACGGTTCCCCATTTACCCTTCTCCATTTACTCTTATCCATTTCCAAATGATGTTCATCTTCCATTTAACTCCGGCGTGAAAGCCAGCATCGGCGACAAGGTTTCGGCAATCACGACTATCCTGGCAGTGTTGGCCTAAAAGGGATACCCTAGCAGCATGGATGAATTCGATACACGCAAACCGATGAATCTTCGCAGGCGCGGCATTTATCTTCTGCCTAACCTGTTCACCACTGGCGCGCTGTTCGCGGGCTTCTATGCCATTGTGCAGGCGATGAATAACCGTTTCGAATATGCCGCCGTGGCGATTTTCATTGCGATGGTTTTGGACGGTCTTGATGGACGTGTGGCCAGGCTGACGCATACGCAGAGTGAGTTCGGCGCCGAATATGACAGCCTGTCCGACATGGTCTCATTTGGTGTTGCGCCCTCTTTGGTGGTTTACGAATGGGCATTAAAAGGACTGGGCAAGTGGGGCTGGTTCGCTGCCTTCATTTATTGTGCCGCCACCGCGTTGCGTCTGGCGCGCTTTAATACCAATATCGATGTGGTAGATAAACGTTATTTTCAAGGTTTGCCCAGCCCGGCTGCTGCGGCACTTATTGCCGGATTTGTCTGGGTGATGCATGACTACGAAATCAGCGGCGAATCAGTGCATTGGTATGCGGCCGCGCTCGCTGTGTTTGCGGGATTGAGCATGGTCAGCAATCTGCCGTTCTATAGCTTCAAGGATCTGAACATGCGCAAGAGTGTGCCTTTCCTGGTAATCTTTCTGGCCGCATTGTTTCTCATCTTTATTTCGAGTTACCCTCCGGGCGTGTTGTTTGGGTTGTTCATGTGCTATGCCATATCCGGCTACGTTCTGTGGGTTTTTCGGAAAAGCCATAAAAAGCCACCCATTGCGTGAGGCCATAAAACTGGTTATATTCCTGCCCATGCACTTCTCTACGCACATCGCAAGACTCCATTCCACGTTCAGCCTGCTGGCTGCGCTGCTGCTGCGCGGCGCGCGCTAATCATACCCCCTACAAGTTTGAAGTAAGCGCGGTAACCTTACCGGTTCCGCAGGTTAAACCTATTTGCAATGGAGTTCAGCATGCCAGATAAAATGAATGACAAATTGATAATTTTCGACACGACCTTGCGCGATGGCGAGCAAAGTCCCGGCGCGGCGATGACCAGGGACAAGAAGATCCGCATCGCGCGCCAACTGGAAAAGTTGGGTGTGGATATCATCGAGGCTGGTTTTGCCGCAGCCAGTCCGGGCGACTTCGAGGCGGTGCGGGCAGTGGCCGAAACCGTCAAGGATTCGACGGTGTGTTCATTGGCGCGTGCGATTGAAAATGATGTGAGGCGAGCCGGTGAAGCTATCCGGCCGGCCAGGTCGGGCCGTATCCATACCTTTATTGCAACCAGTCCCATCCACATGCAGCACAAGTTGCGCATGACTCCTGATCAGGTGGTCGAGCGTGCGGTCTGTGCCGTGAAATGGGCGCTGGAATATACCGACGATGTGGAGTTTTCTGCCGAGGATGCGGTGCGCTCGGACATGGATTTTTTGGTGCGTGTGTTCGACTCAGTGATACAGGCCGGGGCCAGGACGCTGAATGTGCCCGATACTGTGGGGTACTCAATTCCAGCCTTGTGGGGTGAGCGCATCAAGCAACTGATTGCGCGAGTTCCGGGTTCAGAGAAGGTGATCTGGTCTACCCACTGCCACAACGATCTGGGTTTGGCCGTGGCCAACTCCTTGTCCGCCGTGATGAACGGCGTGCGCCAGGTGGAGTGCACCATCAACGGTCTGGGTGAGCGGGCTGGTAATGCCTCTCTTGAAGAGATCGTGATGGCGGTAAGAACACGTCGCGACGTATTCAATCTGGATACACGCATCGATACCACGCAAATCGTGCCCACCTCCAAGCTGGTTTCCAGCATCACCGGCTATCCGGTGCAGCCGAACAAGGCGATCGTCGGGGCGAATGCGTTCGCGCACGAATCCGGCATACATCAGGATGGGGTGCTCAAGCACCGGGAGACCTACGAGATCATGCGTGCCGAGGATGTGGGCTGGAATGCCAACAAATTGTCACTGGGCAAGCTTTCCGGGCGCAATGCATTGCGCCAGCGCTTTGCTGCGCTGAACATCGAGTTCGCTTCGGAGGATCTCTTCAATGCCGCGTTCGAACGTTTCAAGGAATTGGCGGATCGCAAGCACGAGATCTTTGACGAGGATTTGCAAGCACTGGTCAGCGATGAAGCGGTGGCGCAGGTCAGCGAACATTACCGCCTGGTGGCCATGGGCGCGCATTCCGAAACCGGCTTGTTGCCAGTGGCGCGGGTGATAATCAGCCTGGACGGTGCCGAGCATCAGGCCGATGCGCAAGGCGGCGGGCCGGTGGATGCCACCTTCAAGGCGATCGAGAAGATCGTCCATAGTGGCACCGAGCTGCAATTGTATTCAGTCAACAACATCACCAGCGGCACCGACGCGCAGGGCGAGGTGACGGTGCGGCTGTCCAAAGACGGGCGCATCGTGAACGGGCAGGGCGCGGATACCGACATCGTGGTCGCATCTGTCAAGGCTTACCTGAATGCGCTGAACAAGCTGCACAGCAAGCATGAGCGCGCTCATCCGCAGGTGTAAGCCGGCATCCATTGTTTGGCCGCCTGGTTCATTCGTTAGTGCCGTTCGTCGGTTGGTCGGTGGACACTGCAACGACGGTGCGCTAAGCTGATTCCGCTCTAACTTAAGCAAGATATTACCTATCCACAAACCACAGAAAGGCTATTATTTATTATGAAGAAGAACTTGTCGTTGTTATGTGTGCTGGGCTGTTTTGTGCAGCCAGTTTGGGCGGGCAATATCGATAGTATTGGCGCTTTGAGTCAGTCTGAATTCAAGTCGTTTTCCGAAGATATGAGTTCAGCAGTGAGTTATAAACCCGTCACGCCTGCAGAACCGCTGGGTCTGTTCGGGTTCGATGTGGGCCTGGAAGTGACCGATACGAAATTGAGCAATCCTGCACTCTGGACCACCGCCACGAGTGGCGTATTCACTTCGAGCTCAGTGACGCTGCCCAAGTTACACGTGTACATGGGCCTGCCCTTTAATATTGATGTGGGTGCATTTTATTCCGAAGCGCCGAGCACCAATATCAAACTGTACGGCGGGGAATTGCGCTACGCGATCATCGAGGGCGGCACGGCCACCCCTGCCGTTGCGATTCGCGGTTCCTTCAGCCAGATATCCGGGGTGGATCAACTCTCGTTTGAAACCAAGGGACTGGACATTTCCATTTCCAAGGGATTCGCGATGTTCACACCATACGCTGGAGTAGGTGAAGTCTGGTCTGACAGCACCCCTAACGGGATTCCAGGTTTGACCAAAGAATCTTTCACGCAAAATAAATTCTTTGTGGGGTGCAACCTGAATATTCTACTTGTGAACCTGGACCTGGAATATGATAAAACCGGTTCGGCGCAGTCCTACAGTGCCAAACTGGGTTTCCGTTTCTAATCAGGCCGCAGTTTCCAGCCAGATATCCACCGGCCGCCCGGCAGCAACAGGGCGGCCGGTGTACTTTCAGCGACTCTAAACACTACTGTTGTTTGGCCGCACGCGCCATTTCAACCAGCGCAGTCCGCGCTTGTTGCGCATCCATCGCCGGCTCGGCAAAGTCGAACCGCAACACCCTGTCATCGGCGCGGACATCGAAACCATCCAGGTCTATGCCCAGCATCGCCACATCCAACGCTTCGAGATGATGGTAGTGTTTGCAGTAGTTACGCATCGTGTCCAGATGATCGGTGTTCATGTGCTCGACCACGCCGGATTCCTGTTCGATCAGAGGGTAGGGTTGCACCGCATAGTTTTCCATGTCCACCCAGTGGATGCGACCAAATCCGCCGATGTAGCGGATCGCCAGCGGGCGGATGCGGTAGAAGGAAAAGTCGTGCATCGCGAAGTACGACTGGGCTTCAGGAAAATAGCGCAGATAGCGCTGTCCGGCCTGCTCTCGGTCGGGTTCCGGCTCGGCCTTGCCAACCACAGTGACGCGTCCCTGCGTCTGGATATGCGGGCTGCGCTGGTCATGGGTGATCAGGCTGACACGGGGATCATGCAGGATGTTCTTGGTATGTTCTGCAAGCGTGCTGATCAAAATCAGCAGGCTGCCGTCGTGGTCTGCCAGATACGGGGTGATCGAGCCGAACGGATAGCCGTCGAATTTTTTCGAAAGGGTGCTGAGCACACCATAGCGATGGGCGCGCAACATCAGTCTGGCTTCGCGGGTGTTGTTCATGGTCACCTCAGGTAGTGAGCTTCAGTGCGGTTTGTGCGAGGCGTTTGCCGAGCGCCATGCACAGTTTCTTTTCGGCTTCGCTGATAGCCCGGTCATTTGCGAGTCCGGCGACATGGCTGGCGCCATAAGGGGTGCCGCCGCTTTGGGTGGTGCCGAGTTCAGCTTCTGAGTAAGGCAGGCCTACGATCAGCATACCGTGATGCAGCAATGGCAACATCATCGACAGCAAAGTGCTTTCCTGGCCGCCGTGCATCGTTCCGGTGGAGGTGAACAGTGCGGCGGGTTTGCCGGCCAGCGTATGTTTCATCCATAATCCGCCGGTGCCGTCCCAGAAGTATTTCATTGCCGAGGCCATGTTGCCGAAGCGGGTCGGACTTCCCAGCGCCAAGCCTATGCATTCTTCGAGGTCGCTCAATTCGACGTAAGGCGCACCACTTTCGGGTATGTCGGGTTCCGTCGTTTCGCAAACTGTCGAGATTTTCGGTACAGTGCGCAACCGGGCGCGTGCGCCGTGGACTTGTTCCACGCCGCGCGCAATCAGCTGTGCCATTTGCCGGGTCGCGCCATGCTGGCTGTAATACAGTACGAGGATTTCGTGTCCGGTGATCATGGGTCAATTATAAGGAAACTGTCAGTCTATGCTGAAAAATTTGCATGATATCCATGTTCTGGTCCGCTTCATTGCGGCGCGCTTCGCGCAGGATAAATGTACCCAAACCGCTGCGAGTTTGACATTTACCACGCTGTTGTCGCTGGTACCGATGATCACGATCGCCTTGGCGATGTTCACGGCATTCCCGGTATTCGAGAATTTTTCGGCTCAGATCAAGGCGTACCTGCTGAATAATCTGATGCCGGAAACCGCCGGAACGGTTATCACTGGTTATATGCAGCAATTTGCCGACAGCGCGGCACGCCTCACCACGGTAGGGATAGTTTTTCTGGCGATCACCGCGATGACTATGATGTTGACCATAGACCGCGCATTCAACGTCATATGGCGGGTAACCCGTCCCCGTCCACTGGTCAAGCGGCTGGTGGTCTACTGGGCAGTGCTTACCCTGGCCCCGCTGTTGATCGGTGCTAGTCTGTCGCTGACTTCATGGCTGGTCAGTTTGTCGATGGGCTACGCAAAAAATATTCCGCTATTCGGCATCGGGTTGCTGAAGGTATTGCCGGTATTGTTCGCGACACTGGCATTCGCGCTATTGTTCCGGCTCGTGCCGAACCGCTATGTACCTCGTAGCCATGCGCTGATCGGAGCATTGGTGGCAGCCCTGCTGTTCGAAATGATGAACCGGGTATTCGGCTATTACATCAGCCATTTCCCCACTTACAAACTGGTGTATGGCGCATTTGCCAGCGTGCCGATCTTCCTGTTGTGGATCTACTTGTCCTGGTTGACCATCCTGTTCGGCGCAGTGATCTCGGCATCATTGTCGCATTGGCGCACGCCTGCGATGCAGGAGCCATCATCTACCACCCGGTTGCTGGATGCGCTACGGGTATTGAAAACCATGATTAACAATTTTCAGCAGGGAACAGTGAGCACTTTCCCGGAGATGTCCAAGTCGCTGCAGATCGGATATGACCAACTGGAAAAGATACTCGAGAAACTGGCCAGTGCAGACATGGTGCGCAAAGCGGAAGGGCAAGGTTGGCTGCTGATGCGCGATGCGAGCCATATCCGTGCCAGCGAACTTTTGCACTTGTTTGTGCTGGATATCGACGCAATACTCGCCGGACAGACTGACGATCCATTGCGTCTATGGTTTTACAATTGTGCCCGGCAACTCGAACAAGGCACGGATCTGAGTTTGCAGGAACTCTTTGCGCGCACCTCCGGCACGGTACCGGTGTAGCCCATTGCGGGAGGAAGTGCGATGCAGGTACTCCCGCACCGAAAGGCTCCGCCTCGCCGTGTCGTACCCGCACCTCCGACACGTTACCGGCGTAGCCGGCCGATTGCGGGAGGGGGCGCGATGCGGGTACTCCCGCACCGGAAGGCTCCTCCTCACCGTGTCGTACCCGCACCTCAACGTGAATCCAACTCCATTTCGCCATTGAAATATCGACGGCGTCACAATAAATGCGCAATTCTCTGGCAAGTCTGCTGATCGATAAGGCTGGTTTTATTCTTGCCAGCCGGGTGCGTGGGCGAACCTCGCTATATAATGCGAGCTTGCCGGTTGAGCATAATTGCGCTTTAATGCGCGGCGTTTTTTCAGGAGTGCGATATGAATCTTTTTGAGAAGTTGTTTGAAGGTGCGTTGTGGAACAGCCGTTTCGTGATCATTGCTGCGGTAGTGGGCAGCATGCTGGCCGGATTTACGATTTTTTACATGGCTACCGTGGATGTGGTGAATCTGTTCCGGCATGCATTGCATTATGCCGATGCCGGCGTTACCGAGGAGGCCCGCAAGGCGCTGCATGACGGCACGGTCTCGCATATCGTGGAAGTGGTGGACGGATATCTGCTCGCGATCGTGATGCTGATCTTTTCGCTGGGTTTGTATGAGTTGTTCATCAGCGACATCGATCAGGCGCATGGCAGCAAGTCTTCAAGCAAAATTCTGGTCGTCAATAATCTGGATGATCTGAAGTCACGCCTGGCCAAAGTGATATTGATGATCCTGATCGTCACGCTGTTTGAAGAGGCATTGAACATGAAGATGAGCACTCCGCTGGATCTGGTTTATCTGGGTGCAAGCATCGCATTGATCTCGCTGGCATTGTATTTGACTCATGCTTCCGAGCATGGGCTTGGACAAGGTTCTGTGGATGGGGAGAAGGTGGCTGATAAGCATGGCCATTAGTCTTTCGGCTAAACATCCAGGCTTGGGACATCCTTCCCTCAGCACCAGCATGCTGGCGGTGCTGTTGTTTGCCTGCTCATTGGCGGGCCATGCAGCCGACTTTGTGCTGCAAGATATCCAGGGCAAGACACATCGCCTGCCGGACTACCGGGGCAAATGGGTGCTGGTGAATTTCTGGGCGACCTGGTGCCCACCTTGTCTGAGCGAGATTCCCGAGTTGATCAGTTTGCACGACGCGCACAAGGACAAGGATCTGCTGGTGATCGGGATAGCCATGCAATCAGGCTCGCGCAAAAAAGTGGCCGATTTCGCACTGGCGCATGGCATCAGCTATCCGGTCGTATTGGGTGATTCCAAGTCTGCCAAACAGATCGGCGTGGTGGACGTATTGCCTTCAAGCTATTTGTACAACCCGAAGGGTGAGCAGGTGAGCTATCAGGAGGGTGAGGTGACGCGCGCAACTGTCGAGGCTTATATCCAGAACAAGTAGCTTAGCTGGCCGGTGTGTGTCCGCTGCTCGCGGTGCGGCTGGGTAATGCCCAGTGTTTGCGCCAGGCGGCATGCACCAGGTTCGGGTAACCCGGTTTGCCCAGGCTGCCGTTGTAGCGGCCCAGCGCGCGGTACAAATTGCCCTGCTCGATATCCAGATAGTGGCGCAGGATGGTGCAACCGTAACGCAGGTTGATGCGGGGCTGGAACAGGTTGTGATCCGCCGTGCCGATTTGTTTCACCCAGAATGGCATCACCTGCATATAACCGCGCGCGCCCACACGTGACACAGCGTATTTCTTGAAGCCGCTTTCAACTTCGATCAGGCCCAACACCAGTTGCGGGTCAAGTCCGGCCCGTGTGGCTTCATAATGCACGGTCTTGAGAAAGTCCATCCGGTATTCTGCGTCAGGCAGGCGATTCTGCAAACGGAGTGACATATCCATCAGCCAGACATCCGCCTCATACTGTGATGGGAAGGCGAGTTTTGGCGTGCCCAAGTCTGACACACTGTGATGCAGTACCGCGCGGACGCTGGCGGAAAGCGGTGTGTAGACTTGCGCGCCGGCGTACGCGCTGGAAACGAACAGCATGCCGGCCAGGCAAAGTTGCGCGGCCAAATGACGTGAAAAAGGCTGACTGGTCAGTTGCATAGCATGGATTTTAAGACCTTGGGCGCATTTTGCAAGGGGATAGATTGTGCGGCAGCATCCTTGCGACCCTGATATTCCAGCATCCCCTCCTTCAAGCCGCGCTCACCAATGACGATGCGATGCGGGATGCCGATCAGTTCCATGTCGGCAAACATCACTCCGGGGCGCTCGTCGCGGTCATCCAGCAGCACCTCGATGCCGGCTGCTTGCAACGCCGTATACAACTGTTCCACCGCGTTGCGTACCGTGTCGCTTTTGCCCATGCCGATCGGCACGATGACGATCTGGAAGGGAGCCATCGCGGCCGGCAGCATGATGCCGCGCTCGTCGAAGTTCTGTTCGATGGCGGCGGCGACGATGCGTGATACGCCGATGCCGTAGCAACCCATCTCGACGATTTGCGCCTTGCCCTGCGCGTCCAGATAGTTGGCTTTGAGCGCCTCGGCGTATTTGGTGCGTAACTGGAAGATATGGCCTACCTCGATGCCGCGGCAGATCTCCAGCGTGCCCTTGCCGTCCGGCGACGGGTCGCCTTCGATGACGTTGCGGATATCGGCGACCAGATCGGGTTCGGGCAGGTCACGCTGCCAGTTCACTCCGGCTGTGTGGAACTTTGGCCGGTTCGCTCCAGCCACGAAGTCGCTCATTGCGGCTACGGTGCGGTCGGCGATGACGCGGATCTTGGTCCGGTCGATACCGACCGGGCCGAGGAAACCGGGTGGACAATTGAAGCTGGCGCGAATCTCCTCATCCGAGGCAAAGCGGAAGCCGGCGAGGCCGGGCAGCTTGCTGGCCTTGACTTCGTTGAGGCTGTGGTCGCCGCGCAACAGCAGGACGTGCAGTTTTCCCGCTGCGATCACTGCGAGCAGCTTCACCGTGCGTTGCAGCGGGATGCCGAGCAGTTCAGCCACCTGCTCGCAAGTGGTCTGCTTGGGTGTTTCGACATCGCGCATCGTTTCTGCCGCTGCGGCTCGCGGTATGCCTGGAGCGACTGCTTCCGCCAGTTCCACGTTTGCTGCATAGTCGGAAGAAGGACAGTAAGCCAACGCGTCTTCGCCTGCATCCGCCAGCACATGGAACTCGTGCGAGCCGCTGCCGCCAATCGCGCCGGTATCCGCTGCCACGGCGCGGAACTTGAGACCGAGGCGGGTGAAGATGCGGCTGTAGGTGTCGTACATCACGCGATAGGTCTGCTCCAGGCTGGCCAGATCGGCGTGGAAGGAGTAGGCATCTTTCATCAGGAATTCACGCGCGCGCATCACGCCGAAACGCGGGCGCACTTCGTCGCGGAACTTGGTCTGGATCTGATAGAAGTTGACCGGCAACTGGCGATAGCTGCGGATCTCGCGGCGCGCGATGTCGGTGATCACTTCCTCATGGGTGGGACCGAAGCAGAATTGATTGTCGTGCCTGTCCCGTATCTTCAGCATCTGCGGGCCGAACACTTCCCAGCGTCCGGTTTCCTGCCACAGCTCGGCGGGCTGCACCGCGGGCATCAGCAATTCGATCCCGCCGCTCCTGTCCATTTCTTCGCGCACCACGTTTTCCACTTTGCGCAGCACGCGCAGACCGAGCGGCATCCAGGTATACAAGCCGCTGGCCAGCTTTTTGATGTAACCGGCCCGCAGCATCAGTTTATGGCTGGGGAGTTCAGCCTCGGATGGGGCTTCCTTGAGGGTGGAGATGAAAAATTGCGAAACGCGCATGGTGTGTGCAGTCCGATCAGATAATTTAATGGAGCGATTTTACAGGGAATACGGACAGTTCGTCTTCCCTCATGCCGAGATGGTGGGCCTGCTGTCTTGGCTTGCTTTCCAGGACAGCAGGCATCGGGCGTAGATAGTCTTTCCATTGCATCAGAAATGTGAAAGAATCAAAGCATTAAAATTTAACGAATAGAGCAGCAAATGATAGACCGAGACGGCTACCGCCCGAATGTCGGCATCATTATCACGAATGACCTGAATCAGGTGTTCTGGGGCAAGCGGGTGCGGCAGCATGCATGGCAGTTTCCGCAAGGCGGCATACAGCATGGCGAAACCCCGGAGCAGGCGATGTACCGCGAGTTGCACGAGGAAGTCGGTTTGATGCCGGAACATGTGAAGATACTCGGACGCACCCGCGAATGGATGCGTTACGAGGTCCCGCAGAGCTGGAGCAAACGAGAATCGCGCGGCGGCTATCGCGGCCAGAAACAGATCTGGTTCCTGTTACGTTTGGTGGGCCGTGATTGTGATGTCTGTCTGCGTGCCAGTACGCATCCCGAATTTGATGCATGGCGCTGGAACGACTATTGGCTGGACATCAACGCGGTGATCGAATTCAAGCGCGAAGTTTATACGATGGCTTTGAACGAGCTGGTTCGATATCTTCCTGTGCCAAACAACAACGCCGCACATCAGCAACATTTCCAGAGGTGATTTTCGTGGCTTGCCAGGTTTAAGGGGTGTGGCGGTATCATTTCCCGTCTCTTGTCATCATTACGGTCGAGACCGGGGGCGTATTGAGACTTTCCCCCGGCTTTTCCAGTAAATCGCTGCACTTTTCTGAAATCCTGATCACATCCGGCAGACCCGCTTGAAAGATTCCGAGGTGAAGTTCATGCATCCATTGCCACAGCGTGTCGCGCTGATCGTGTTGTTGTCTGCTGCATCGGGATGTTCTACCGTAGCGGATGACGGGATTACCGCTGGGAACTGGTTCGGCGGCGACAGCACGCTGCATACCATCACCGGAAAGAAACCTGCCGTTGAATTCACCAGTCCGGCGATCAGATATGCCGCGTCGTTGCGAGTAGATAAATTTATTGATCAGCGCGTACAGCGTAATCCGCGCTTGCTCGGAATAACAACGCAGTTGGTTCGCGGAGTCAGCGGCAGCCAGTTGCTGCTCGATCAGGGTGTCGCGGATCTGGTTACCTCAACGATCAAAATGCAATTTGACGCAGAAGGCTATCAAGTGCTGGAAGGCGACTCTGCCGGCAATGCCATGTTCGAGGTGTCCGGAACGATCAAGGATTTGACCCTGAACGTCAAATACCGCGACGAAATCAATATCGAGATCGAAACCACAGTGAAGGATTTGCGCAGCGGAACCGTGGTCTGGTCCGCATTGGTGGCTGAAAAACATAATCGCTTTGCCGGCGTTTCCGGCAACAACAAGGAGGACGTGGTCACTTACCTGAACAAGGAGCTACGCGTCGCCAGCAGCAAAACCGTAGCGGCAGTCAGCGCGTCATTGATGGCAGCATATCCGGAGTTGTTCAATCTGACTCCGGGCACCCGGGCGATTCCCGGTGTGTCTGTCTATACTGCACCGGCTGCTGCCGAGCCTGCAGCGGCGGGCTCTGCTACGATCATCCCGATAGTAGGTGCTCAGCCGGGCAGCACAGAGTCTGTTCCCAACAAGGCGCCACCGGCCAGTACCGGACTGCTGCTGGTCAATACCAGCCCGCCGCGCGCCTTGGTTTATCTGAATGGCGTGTACTATGGCCTGTCTCCGTTGCGGGTGGAGATCGAACCGGGCGTACATGCGCTCGAGGTGAAGCTGAAAGGCTACCAGGCGGTGACTGAGAAAGTATCGGTGCGCAAGGGCGACAAAACCGAGATGGAACTGAATCTCGAACGGTGATGTTGCATTGATTTTACGGGGCGTACTGTGTGACTGAATTACATTAGTGTTTGCCGGTGCTGCCGAACCCGCCACTGCCGCGTTCACTCAACGGGAATTCCTCCACGATGTTGAACTTCGCCTGCATCACCGGCACGATGACCAGTTGCGCCATGCGTTCCATCGGCATCAGTGTGAAGGGGATCTGGCTGCGGTTCCACAGTGAAACGAAGAGCTGGCCCTGATAATCCGAGTCGATCAGGCCGACCAGGTTGCCGAGCACGATGCCGTGCTTGTGCCCCAGCCCGGAGCGCGGCAGTATCATCGCGGCGTAGCCGGGGTCGCCGAGGTGTATCGCGATGCCGCTGGGAATGAGCTCGCACTGCTTGGGTTGGATGACCATGTTGTGATCGATGCACGCACGCAGATCGATACCTGCCGAGCCCGCTGTCGCATAGCCGGGCAGGTTGTCATGCAAACGATGGTCGAGAACTTTGACATCCACAGAGATATGTTTCACCTTCCGGCTCCTTTATAACGTTGCGCAATGTGCTGCATCAATTGCCTTGCCAGCGTGAGTTTGCCGGCGCGCGGCAAAGCAAGGCTGCCGCTGTCGTCGAATAACACCAGTTCGTTGTCGTCGCTGCCGATGGCCTGTTGCGCGAGATTGCCCACCAGCAACGGCAGTTTTTTCAAGCGGCGTTTCTGCTCGGCATGTTCGGCGAGGTTCTCGCTCTCGGCGGCAAAGCCGACGCAGAACGGCGGCTTCGGCAGGTTGGCCACATACGCCAGAATGTCCGGATTGGGCACCAGTTCCAGCGTAATATTTTTCGAACTCTTCTTGATCTTCTGTGCGCTGGGTTGCGAGACACGGTAGTCGGCGACCGCGGCCACGCCGATGAAAATGTCGCAATCGGCCACATGTTGCTTCACTGCATCGAACATCTGCGCGGCACTCTGTACATCAACACATTGCGCAATCTGCGGTTTGGTGAGCGCAGTCGGTCCTGACACCAGCACTACCTCGGCACCCTGTTCCATCGCGGCTTGCGCGATGGCATAGCCCATTTTTCCGGAACTGCGATTGGTGATGCCGCGCACCGCGTCGATAGCCTCATAGGTGGGTCCGGCGGTGATCAGTATTTTTTTTTTGGAAAGTTGCCTGGGCTGAAACAAGGCTGTGATGTCTTGCGCCAATTGCGCTGCCTCAAGCATCCGCCCCATGCCTTCCTCGCCGCAGGCTTGCACACCGTCATCCGGTCCAAGCACCTGCACGCCATCGGCAATGAGTTGCTTGACGTTGCGTTGCGTGGCCGCATTCAGCCACATCTCGCGGTTCATTGCCGGCGCGATCAGCAACGGGCAGTTGCGCGCCAGGCACAAGGTAGACAGCAGATCATCCGCCAAGCCTTGTGCCAGCTTGGCGATGAAATCGGCACTCGCCGGTGCGATCACGATCACATCCGCGGCGCGGCTCAGGTTGATGTGCGCCATGCTGTTCGGCACGCTCGCATCCCACTGGTCGGTGAACACAGGCTTGCCGGACAGACCCTGCATCGTGGTCGGCGTGATGAAATGACACGCCGCTTCGGTCATGACAACTTGCACTCCGATACCATGCTTGATCAGCAGGCGCGCCAGTTCCGCTGCCTTGTAGGCGGCGATGCCGCCGGTGATGCCAAGGATTATGCGGCTCCCCTGAATCATGCCATTCTCGGCAACGATGCGCTTTGTTGGTTCTTGTTTCATAATGCTGCGTATCTTAACAAGAAACTGCCCGTCTGGGCTGGGAGGGGGTAATGGCAATCACTGACTGGCCTGAAGGCGAGCGACCCCGCGAGAAGTTGTTGCAGAAAGGGGCGGCAGCGTTATCCGATGCGGAATTGCTGGCGATCTTTTTGCGCACCGGGGTGACGGGAAAAAGCGCGGTGGATCTGGCGCGTGAGTTGCTCACCCAGTTCGGCAGCCTGACGCAATTATTTGCCGCCAGTGAGGCGGAGTTTTGTGCGGTGCATGGCATGGGGCAGGCAAAGTATGTGCAGCTGCAAGCTATAAAGGAAATGTCAATGCGTGGTTTAAAAGAGGAATTGCAGCGCGGCGACGCGCTGAATTCGCCGCGTGCGGTGCGCGATTATTTGCAGCTATTGCTGGGCGGACGGCAGCAGGAGGTTTTTCTGGTGCTGTTTCTTGATACCCAGCATCGCGTGATCGCCTCGGAAGAGTTGTTCCACGGCACGCTCAGCCAGACCAGCGTGTATCCGCGCGAGGTGGTCAAGCGCGCACTGGCGCACAATGCTGCTGCGGTCGAATTTGCGCACAACCATCCTTCCGG
>Ga0209253_10002460_pt1 | contig 16415 bp, 17 predicted proteins | sample FrelakmetBRP12BR_FD_187145 | JGI IMG/M metagenome (GOLD analysis project Ga0209253, IMG submission 187145) | Freshwater lake sediment microbial communities from the University of Notre Dame, USA, for methane emissions studies - BRP12 BR (SPAdes)... | ecosystem: Environmental > Aquatic >...
GGGTCCGGCTCGTGAGTATCCGATAAGCGTACTCAATCGATGCCGGGGATGCAGCACGATTTTACGGAGAGCGAACATGCGTGACAGGCTGATCATCAGCGGACTGGTATTGGCCGCCGCGCTGGGCGGCTGCTCGGGCAGCCGACCGCCCGCGAACCTGGGCGTGACCGGGGGCCGGCTGGCACCCTGTCCCAGCTCGCCGAACTGCGTGGCGTCGCAGGCCGGCGCAGAAAGCCGGCGGGTAGAGCCGCTCCGCTACCAGGGCGAACCGGGACCGGCCCGCGACCGGTTGCTGGCGGTGCTGAACGGCATGGAGCGGGTCCGGATCATTCAGGCCGACGCCGACTATATTCACGCCGAATTCACCTCGGCGGTATTCGGCTTCGTCGACGATGTCGAGTTCCAGTTCGACCCATCCGGTTTCATTCAGATCCGTTCGGCCTCGCGGACCGGCTATTACGACTTCGGGGTCAACCGGGAACGGGTGGAAACCATCCGGCAGCGGTTCGCCAGCGGCGATGGCTGATCCATCCCGTCAAGCCAGCCGGACGACGATGCGCAACCGGTTTTTTCCGGCCAGCAAGGTTCATGGATCGACGTTGCGGGGCGATGGGGCGAGACCGGCGGACCGGCGGTCCCGGCGCCGATAAATCGACCAGGCATCGGCGCTGTAGAGCGCCAGGGCCAGCCAGATACAGCCGAACGCGGCCAGATGAATGCCGGTGAAAGGTTCGCGGTAGGCGACGACCGCCAGCAGAAATTGCAGGGTGGGAGTCAGGTACTGGATCAGGCCGACGGTGGACAGGCGCAGGCGCTGGGTGGCTTCCAGGAACATCAGCAGGGGGGCGACCGTGATCGGGCCGGCGGCCAGCAGCAGCAGGTCGGTTCCCCCGTCGCCCGCCCCCAGCGCGCCGGCGCCGCGCCCCGCCAGGACTGCCAGGAACAGCAGGGCCACCGGCGCCATCAGCGCGGTTTCGACACCCAGGCCCAGGGTCGGGTTGTGACCGGCCTTCTTGCGCAGCATCCCGTAGCTGCCGAAGCTGAACGCCAGTACCAGGGAAATCCAGGGCAACACCCCGTGGCCGACCACCAGCACCAGCACGCCGGCGGCGGCGATGGCGATCGCGGCCCACTGGCGCGGGTTCAACCGCTCGCGCAGGAACAGCACCCCCAGCAGAACGTTGACCAGCGGGTTGATGTAGTAGCCGAGACTGGCTTCCAGAATCCGGCCGTTTTGCACCGCCCAGATGTACAGCAGCCAGTTGGCGGAAATCAGCAGGGTGGTGAGCAGGTAGAAACCGAGGCGCCGGCCGCGGAATTCGGCCAGCAGGGCCCGCCCGCGCCCCTGGGCCAGGATCAGCGCCAACAGCAGCAGCGCCGACCCCAGGATGCGGTGCGCCAGCACCTCCAGCGCCGGGACGCGCTCGAGCAGCTTGAAGTAGACCGGGAACAGACCCCAGATGCTGAAGCAGCCCAGCGCGCCTAGCACGCCGGCCACCGCGCCACCGTCGGCTTGCCGGTCGAGCGCCGGTTGGGTCTGTCGAGTCATCGGAACAGCTATCCTGGGTCAACCGGCCAGCGCGGTGACGGCCCGCCAGCCCGCGACCGCCGCCAACAGCAGAAACAGCGCGCCGCTAACCAGGTGCAGCAGATGCAGCGGCAGGCGCCGCAGCAGGGTTTGGCCCGCCAGCACCCCCAGCGCCGAGGTCAGCGCCAGCGCCAGGGTTCCGCCGACCCAGACCGCCAGGGGATCCTGAGTGCCCGCCAGCCCGGCCACCGCCAACTGGGTCTTGTCGCCCAGTTCCGCCAGGAAAATGAGCACGAAGGTCGATAGCAACACGCTTCGGCCATCCCGTTCCTCGACCTTGACCGCTTCCGCGCCGGCCGCCCGCAGGGCGTGAACCCCGAACGCCGCGAACAGCACCGCCACCAGGGCGGCGACCAGCCATTCCGGCAGCCAGACGGCGACGGCGGCACCGAAAACCACCGCCAGCAGATTCAGCACCGCGAACGCCAGCACCGCGCCGAGCAGGACCGGCGGCGCTGGATGGCGGGCCGCCAGGGTCATGCAAACCAGTTGAGTTTTATCGCCCAGTTCGGCCAGCGCGACCAGGCCCAGCGTGGTGGAGGCGGTTACCAGGAATTCGCTCATGACGGCTGTCCGGTTGATGGGGAGGAACCGATGCATAATAAACAACTTGTGGCGGGCGAAACGCGCTGCGTGAATATCGCTACTATACTCAATAACCAATTCTGGATTCGCCGGACTGAAATCGGGTGAATCGGACCCTCTGACGGGGAGAAAACTTCATGCGCGGGTACGGACGGTTGGTCTCGATCGTGTTGTTGGCGGTGACGGGCCCGGCTACGGCGGTTGCCGATAACAGCCTGCGCTGCGGCAGGTATGTGGTGAATACCGGCGATTCCCAATCGCGGGTGCTCGAGGTCTGCGGCGAACCGCGGCAGGCCTGGCAGGATGGCTTCATCGAACAGACGGTCCGTCCCGTGTCGCCGTATCCCTCTCCGCCCCAGCCAGGTTACGGGGTCGAGACGCGCCGGGTCATTCCGATCTATCTTTGGGAATACAGCCTCGGGCCGGGGACGTTTCTCAAAACCCTGGTCTTCCACGGCGACATCCTGGTCGACATCATCCAGGGGCCGCGCCAGTAAACGGTCAAATTCTTCGGCGGGCTCCGGCTGGATTCAGCGCAAAGCCGATTCCACCAGCGATGCCAGAACGTCCAGTACCTGCCGGGGTTCCAGCTTGCCCTTAAAGAACACCACCGGGCCAGGAATATCATGGAAATCTTCCGCGCCGGCGTTCAACCGCTCGGAGACGGCGACGATCAGATTCGGCATCGCGGCGCGGCGCAGCTTGTCCAGCTTGCGGCGCAGGTAGTCCGGGTGCCAGAAGCCCATGATCTCGACATGCGCCACCCGGCCATCGGGATGGCGCAAGGCAAAGTCGGGCACGAACACGGTGCCCTTTAGATCGACGATTTCCACCTCCCGCTCCAGCGTCCAGGGCGTCCCCAGCTTGTCCCAGCGGCGGGCGAAGTTTTCCTCCAGCAGGCTGTCGTAGGCCGGCGGCGCGGCGGTCAGCGGTTTGAGGGGGGACTGTGAATCGAGCCGGTAGCTCAGTTCCTGCCCGTCCCGTTGCACCACCGCTTCCATCTCCCAGCGGCTGACCCGCAGCAGCGCCGGCAGGAACAGGGCCATTTGCAGGCCGTACTTGCGGGTCTGTTTGAACAGGCTGGCGGGACCATCCACGTAGATTTGATAGCCGTCGTCCAGATTGCCCTCGACCGCGTACATCAGTCCGTGGAACTTGAGATGCTGGAACAGCCGGCGGTATTCACCGGGGACGTTGCGATGGGCGGTGAGGCGTATATACAGCGCCGAGTACAGCAGTCCTTGCGCCTGAGCCAGGTTGTAGCGGTCGACCAGCCGGTCCGGGGTGAAGTCCGGCAACGTGGTCAGCAGGTGATTTTCCGGCAGGTCGGCGTAGAGCGCCTCGCGCAGCGTTTCCGTTTCCAGTTGATAGCGCGGGGCGATGGTTTCGAGCACTTCCCGCGCCTGGGTTTCGCCATAGCCGCCGCGTTCGGCCGCCAGGGTGAAAACTTCCCGGCGCAGCACCTCTGGTTCCAGGTCACCGGTCGCCAGGGCGAACTCGCTGACGTTCAGCGCCAGATGGGCGAAGCCGCGCACGATGCGGTAGTCGGGGGAGTCGCCTTCCAGCGCCCGCAGCGCCGCCTGCAATTCGCCCCGGCTGCGGTGCTGGTGTTCGCGGATCAGGTTGAGGACCTGCTCGGCCCAAACATGCTGTTCGCGGCGTAGAAAACGCGGATAAATCTGGGAACCACGTTTGTAGGAGAACAGGAGATCGGAAGGGAGCATCAGCGGTCGGATTCGCGACCGGCGGACCGTTCCGGATCGAACAGCGCCAGGGTGGCCTCGATCCGTTCCGCTTTCCGACTGGCGTCCGGGGGCGCGCGGCGGCGGTCGGCGACCCGCTCCTCGCGGGTTTCGCGGGCGATGACTTCGTACAGCACCGCCTGCTTGCCGTCGCCGCGCCGCAAAATCCGGCCCAGCCGCTGCACGAATTCCCGCGCCGAGGCGCTTCCGGACAGGATCACCCCAATCGAGGCCTCCGGCACGTCCACCCCTTCGTTGAGCACGTTGCTGGTGACGATGGCGGCGTAGGTGCCCGCCTTGAAATGGTCCAGAATCGCCTGCCGCTCCTTGATCGCGGTCTGATGGGTCAGACAGGGGATTAAAAACCGCTGCGAGACCTCATAGGCGGTGGCGTTGTCCTCGGTGAAGATCACGGTTCTGGCGCCGGGATGGTTGGCGAGGATCATGCCGAGGGCGCGCAGCTTGGCCGGGGTGGCGTGGGCGATGCGGCGCGCGGCGCGGTGGGCGCGCATGGCGCGGCGGCCCTCGACGCTGCGCGCCGACAGCATTACGAAGCGGTTCCAGCCTTCCAGCGTGCTCAGCGATAACCGATTTGCCTGCAAAAAGGCGTTGCGCTCGTCCAATGCCTGTTGATACGCGACCCGTTCGGCGTGCGAGAGATCCACGTGGACCGGCCGCACCTGAAAATCCGCCAGCACGTCGCCGGCCAGTTGCTCGGGGCGCTTGCGATAGACGATGGGTCCGATCAGATCGAGCAGGTCGGCGTCGCGGCCGTCGCTGCGTTCGGGGGTGGCGGTCAGGCCCAGCCGATAGGGCGCGAGCGAGAATTCGGCAATGACCCGGTAAAACTCCGAAGGCAGATGATGCGCCTCGTCGAAGATCAGCAAGCCGAAGCGGTCGCCCAGCCGCTCGATGTGGCGGGCGGCGGAGTCATAAGTGGCTATCGTCAGCGGCTGCGGTTCGTGATAGCCGCCGCCGACCAGACCGATGTCCTGATCCGGGAACGCCGCCCGCAGCAGCGCATACCACTGCTGCATCAGGTCCAGGGTCGGGACCACGATCAAGCCGTCGCGTCGCGCCCAGCACAGCGCCAGCAGTCCGACCAGGGTTTTCCCCGCCCCGGTCGGTAACACCACCACGCCGCGCCCTTTCGCGGCTTGCCAAGCGGCGAGTGCCTCCTGTTGATGCGGGTAGGGCGTCATTTCCAGCGCGCAGGCAAGTTCCCGGCGCTGGTAGCGCGGCGCCTTGTTGCGCGCCAGTTCGCCCTTCAGCGGGCCGATGATCTCGCCGTAGCGGTGGGCGGGCGCGCGGTAGGCATCGACCCGGGGGTCGTACTGAAACCAGGCATCCAGCCCGGCCGGCAGTTCGGCCACGCCTTCCAGCAGCAGCGTGCCGCGGTCGAAGCGAAGCTGGCGCTCCGCGTCGTCGCGGCCGGTGCGATAAAGGCCGGCGGTGTCCTTGGTGCGGTGGGCCACGGTATTGCGCCCTACAGTCGCCTTCCCTAGTGCAGCAGCGAAAACATTCGCCGCCGGTAGGTAACGACCAGCGGGTTTTCGTTACCGAGCATCTCGAAGATCGCGATCAGGCCCTTGCGGCCGGCCTCGTCCTCGAATTTGGGGTCGCGCCGCAGGATGTCCATGAACTGCTCCAGCGCCGCTTCGTAGTCGCCGGCCAGCACGTAGCGGGCCGCCAGTTGCCGGCGGGCGGCGCAGTCGGCCGGGTTCTTCCAGAGCGCCGCCACCAGCGCGGTCAGGTCCGGCGCACCCCGGGCCAGGTCAGCAAAGCGTAATCGCGCCAGCAGGCCACTGGCCGGCTGCCGGTCGCGTTCCTCCGCCGGGAGACTCTGCAACAGGCTCCGCGCCTCCTCCTCCTTGTCCAGTTGCAGCAGCTTCTCCGCCAGAATCACCTTCAGTTCGACGCTGTCCGGGTCGTGCCCGAGCGCCTCGCGCAACAACTCGATCACCTGCTTGTGGTGGCCGCGCTGCCAGAGCAGTTCCACCTGTTCCCGGATCTGATCGCCGGGATCGGCCCGGAAACGGTCGATGACCTCGCGGTAGGCCGATTCCGGTTGCACTCCGACCATCTGCTCCACGATCTGGCCCTGCCAGACCACCATCACCGTCGGCAGGCTGCGGACCCGGAAATGCTGGGCCAGCCCCTGTTCGACGTCGGTGTTGATCTTGGCGAGGATAAAGCCGCCCCGGTACTCCTGGGCCAGTTTGGTCAGGAGCGGGGTGAGGGTCTGGCAGGGCTGGCACCAGTCGGCCCAGAAATCCACCAGAACCGGTACGCGCTGGGAGTTTTCCACCACCGCGGCGAAATTGTGTTGAGTCACGTCAAGGATGTAGGGCGATTCGCTCATCGTCGGATTTCCACAGGGGCCGCGCGAATGGCGGCCAGGTTCGGCAATACCGGGAACGCGGGGGCGCGGGCCGGATTGGTATCATGCGGGACAGACGGGGGAGCGCTGGGTCAGCGCTGGAGATATTGCAGTTTGTTCGGCTTGCCATCCCAGTCCTTGGCGTCGGGCGGCGGCTCCTTCCGGATGGTGATTACCGGCCATTGCTTGGCCAGTTCGGCGTTGAGGGCGAGAAACTGTTGCTGGTCGGCCGGCAGGTCGTCCTCGGAGAAGATCGCCTGGGCCGGACATTCCGGCTCGCACAGGGTGCAATCGATGCACTCGTCGGGGTCGATGACCAGGAAGTTCGGCCCCTCGTGGAAGCAATCCACCGGGCAGACTTCCACGCAGTCGGTGTACTTGCATTTGATGCAGTTTTCAGTGACGACGAAGGTCATGAGCGGAGCCCTCGGATGCATGAATGATAAGTGACTATATTAACCATGATTAGCCGGGTTGGGCACTGGAAAATGGCGGGGGCGAGTCCGGGCGCGCTGGCATCCGGCCGGCGGGGGATCCGGGGCACCCATACCCTGGCCGGCATCGACCATGGGAATCTGGAGAATAGCGAACATGCGCGACTGCAAGCGGCTTTTGATGTGGGTTTCCGCCATCGGAATCGTTCTCCTGAGCGCTTGCGCCGGTTCCGGCGGCGTTGCGCCTTCGCGCCCGATCACCGTCACCCTGCTGCACACCAACGACACCCACAGCCACCTGGAACCCTTCCCGCGCGATGGCGAGCTGACGGCCGGCAACCAGGGGCCACAACAGGGCGGCATCGCCCGCCGCAAGACGTTGATCGACACCATCCGGGCCAGCGAGCCGAACGTGTTGCTGCTGGACGCCGGCGACAATTTCCAGGGCACGATCTTCTACAACGCCTGGAAAGGCTCGGCCGAGATCATGGCGCTGAACGCCCTGGGCTACGATGCCGCCACCCTGGGCAACCACGAATTCGACCTGGGGTCGGTCGAACTGGGGCGGGCGTTGCGCGGCGAACCGGTGGTGATCGCCGGCGCCTCCTACCCCACCGAGAAGCCGCGCCTGCCGATCATCGCCACCAACGTGGACGTCGGCGCCGAACCGGCGTTGCGCGGACTGGTGCGGCGCAGCGCGGTGCTGGAGCGGGGCGGCGAGCGGTTCGGGATTCTCGGCGTCGTGACCGAGGAGGTTCCAACGATTGCCAAACCCGGTCCCAACCTCCGCTTTCTCGACTACCGGGCCAGCGTCCAGGCCGAGGTCGACCAGCTCCGGAACCAGGGCGTGAACAAAATCATCCTGCTGTCCCACTCCGGTTATCCGGTCGATCTCGCCCAGGCGGCGCGACTCGACGGCGTGGACATCATCGTCTCCGGCCACGATCACGCCCTGCTGGGCGATCCGGCGGCGGTGGAGGCGGTCGCCCCCGGCCAGGGCGCGCTGGTGAAGGGACCGTATCCCACCGTCGTCACCGCCGCGAACGGCGAGCCGGTGCTGGTGGTGAGCGCCTACGAATGGGGCCGCTGGCTGGGGCAACTCAAGGTCTCGTTCGACGCGCGTGGGGTATTCGAACGCTGGGAGGCGAACCCGATCTTCGTGCGCGGCTGCGCGTTCGTCAGGGGAACGGTGGACTGCAGCCGGCAGGTCGCGCCGGAAGAGCCCGGCGTCAAGGCCCGGGTGGCGGCGTACCGCGAGCCGGTGGACCGCTTCGCCAACGTGGTGATCGGGCAGGCCGGGATGTTTTTCGACGGCGGCCGGGCGCCAGGAGTTCGCACCCAGGAGATGCCGCTGGGCAATCTGATCGGCGATGTCATGCGGGCAGCGGCGGCCAGGTCGGACCGGGCGGTGGCGGCCATCGCCAACGGCGGCGTCATCCGGGCCAGCCTTAACGCCGGCGACGTGACCTTCGAGAACGTCCTGGCGGTGCTGCCCTTCGGCAATACCCTGGTAGCGCTGGACCTCACGGGTGAGGAGTTGGTCGCCACGCTGGATTATGGGGTCTCGAAACCCGGTGAAGGCGCCTTTCCCCAGGTGGCCGGACTCAAGCTGGTCTACTGCGCGGCTACGCCCTGTCCGGGCGCGCTGCGATCCGGCGGCCGGGTCACGGAACTGAGGGTGAACGGCGGTCCGGTAGATTTGGCCGCCACCTACCGGATCGCCGTCAACAACTTCATGACCGGCGGCGGTGATGCCTACGCCATGCTCGAGAATGCCTGCGCCCGGCCCAACGGCTATTGCCGTGATACCGGCCTGCTGGATATCGACTTGCTGGTCGAGGAATTTAAAACCCAGTCGCCGGTGGTCCGGCGGATCGAGGGGCGCATCGTGGCGAGATGAGCGGCTGGAGATGGAGATCGGTTTCGTCGATCCGGGCAAGCCTGCTCATAGCATGTTCAGTTCCAGCTTGGCGCGCATCGACATCAGTTCCGGGGTCCAGGGGGGATCCCACACCACTTCAACATGGACGGATTCCACCCCGGCGCCGTGGCGGACGGCGTTTTCCACCCATTCCGGCATCGAGCCGGCGACCGGGCAGCCGGGCGCGGTCAGCGTCATCTGAATATCCGCGTGATTGCCCAGCGGGTCGACGGTCAGGCCGTAGATCAGCCCCAGTTCGTAGATGTCGACCGGAATTTCGGGATCGTAGACGGTCTTCAGCGCCTCGATCACCCGGGCTTCCATCTCATCGGCATCCGGTAAATCCATGGTGGCGGTCGTTGTGGTCATGCTCGGCCTCCTGAAGAAGTCAACGTTACTCGGTCGCCACCGGTTGCTTGCGCTGTTCCAGCGCGGCCCGCACCGCATGCCAGGCCAGAGTCGCGCACTTGACCCGGCTGGGGTAGTCGCGCACGCCGGCCAGCACGCCGAGCTTGCCCAGCCCCTTCGGGCATTCGCCGTCGGTGGTGACGACGTTGTGAAACGCCTCGAACAGATGCTCGACCTCGTCGACCGGCTTGCCCTTGAGCGCTTCGGTCATCAACGAAGCCGAGGCGCTGGAAATCGCGCAGCCGGCGCCCTGGAAGGCAATATCCCGGATCACGCCATCCTCGATATCGAGAAAGACGCTGATCCGGTCGCCACACAGCGGGTTCACGCCGTCGGCGTGGTGGGTTGGGTGCGGGAGAATGCGGAAATTCCGGGGCCGCTTGTTGTGGTCCAGGATCACTTCCTGGTAGAGATCGCGCAGATCGCTCATAGCTCGAACATTTCCTTGACTTTCCAAAGGGCTTTGACCAGGACGTCCACCTCGTCGCGGGTGTTGTAGACGGCGAACGAGGCCCGCGCGGTAGCGGGAACGCCATAACGTTGCATGACCGGCTGGGCGCAGTGGTGACCGGCGCGGATGGCCACGCCCTCGCGGTCGAGGATGGTGCCGATGTCGTGGGGGTGGATACCCTGCATGGTAAAAGCTACCAGCGCCGCCTTGTCCCTCGCCCTCCCCATGATGGCCAGGCCGGGAATCTCGGATAACTGGGCGGTGGCGTAATCCAGCAGTTCGTGCTCGTGGGCGGCGACCGCATCCAGGCCGATGGCGGTCAGCCAGTCCAGCGCCGCGCCCAGCCCGATCACGTCCGCGATACTCGGGGTGCCGGCCTCGAACTTGTTGGGCAGCTCGGCGTACTCGGTCTTTTCGAAGGTCACCAGGCGGATCATGTCGCCGCCGCCCTGATAGGGCGGCATCGCCTCCAGCAGCGCCTTCTTGCCGTACAGCACCCCGACCCCGCTCGGCCCGTAAATCTTGTGGCTGGAGAAGGCGTAGAACTCGCAACCGAGCTCCCGCACGTCCACCGCCAGATGCGGGACGGATTGCGCACCGTCGACCAGCACCGGGATACCGCGGGCGTGGGCCATGTCGGTCATGATCCTGACCGGGTTGAGCGTCCCAAGAGCGTTGGAGAGATGGACGAACGCCGCCAGTTTCACCCGCCCGCTGTCCAGCAGCCGTTCGTACTCTTCCAGGATCAATTCACCGGCGTCGGTGAACGGCGCGACCTTCAGCTTCGCCCCGGTGCGTTCGCACAGCATCTGCCAGGGCACGATATTGGAATGGTGCTCCATGCCGGTGATGACGATCTCGTCACCGGCTTTCACCGTGCTGCCGCCGAAACTGCTGGCCACCAGGTTGATGCTCTCGGTGGTGTTGCGGGTGAAGATGATCTCCTGGACGCTGGCGGCGTTCAGGAAAGCCCGAACCTTCTCCCGGGCGCCTTCGTAGGCGGCGGTGGACCGTTCCGACAGCAAGTGAACGCCACGATGGATGTTGCCGTAGTAACTGCTGTAACACTCGCTGATGGTGTCGATCACCGCTTTGGGTCTCTGCACCGAGGCGGCGTTGTCCAGATAGACCAGCGGCTTGCCGTGCACCCGCTGGCGCAGGATCGGAAACTCGGCGCGGATGCGGGCCAGATCCAGCCCCCCGCCCTCTCCCCCGCCCCACTGGGGAGAGGGTTGGGAAGAGGGGGATAGCGCATGCCGAGCGCTCATGTCGTTCATGCTCCCTCCATGATGTCCAGCGCCAGGCGGCCGGCCAGCAACCGGGCCAGGCGCTCGCGCAATGGCGTCAGTCGGATTTGATTCAGGTTGTCGTTGGCGAAAGCGTGGACCAGCAGGGCCCGGGCCTGAGCGGCGGGAATGCCCCGGGCACGCAGGTAGAACTCGGCGTCGGGATCGAGAAAGCCGGTGGTGGCGCCGTGGCCGCACTTCACGTCGTCGGCCAGGATTTCCAGCCGGGGGTTGGAATGGGCCTGGGCCTGCCTGGACAGCAGCAGATTGCGACTGGTCTGGCGGGCGTCGGTCTTCTGCGCGTGGGGGCGGACGTGGATCATGCCGTCGAACACCGAACGCGCCTTGCCGTCCAGCACGCTCTTGAACAGTTGCTCGCTGGTTCCGCCCGGCTGGGCGTGTTCGACCCGGACGTGATAGTCGCCGTACTGCTGGTCCCGCGCCAGGGTCAGGCCGTTGAGGCGGCACCGCGCGCCCTCGCCGTCCAGCAGCGCCTCCAGGTCGGTGCGGGCCAGTTGGCCGCCGAGCGAAACCAGATGCAGATGGGCTTCGCTGTCGCGGCCCTGCCGGACGCGAACTCCGCCGAGATGGAAGGCCTGCGGCGCTTCCTCCTGAATCTGGTGATAGTGCAACACCGCGCCATCGCCCAGGGACAGTTCGGCGAGCGGCGCGTTCAGATAGCGACCCTGACCCCGGTATTCGACCACCACGGTCGCTTGCGCGCCGTCCTCCAGCGCCAGCAGCAGGCGTGGATGAACGCTCATGTCGCCGCCGGTGGCGTAAAACACCAGATGAATCGGTTCCTCGATCCCGATCCCGCGCGGCACGTGGACAAAAGCGCCGTCATCCCAGAACGCGCTGTTGAGCGCGGCGAACGGGTGCTGTTCCAGCCCCGGCAAGCGGTCCAGATAGGGCTCGATCCGTGCGGAATGGGTCAGCAACGCTTGGCCGAGGCTGGCAATCAGCGCCTGGCCGGGCAACGCGCGCAAACGGGACAAGCCCGGCGCAAAACGACCGTTAACGAACGCCAGCCGGTGCGCCGGCAGGTCCAGCGCCGGCAGCGCCCCAGCCTCGACCAGCGCATCGGCGGGGGGTTGGAGAGCGAGGTTTTGCAACGCGCTCAGGTCGGTCAGGCGCCAGGCTTCCTGCTGGCGGGTCGGCAGGCCAAGCGTCTCAAAGCGGGCGAAGGCATCGCGGCGCAGCCGGGCGATGGCGCCCGGCTCGCGGCGGTTCGCCAGGAACTCGACGAACCGCTGGCGGTAGGGATTGGAGAACAGCGGGGCGACGGCGGTCATGACGGGTTCGCCTCAGGCCGCGGCCCGGCGCGCCCGGCCCGGCTCCTCGTTGTACAGCGCGTAACCCTGTTCCTCCAGTTCCAGCGCCAGTTCCTTGCCACCGGAACGGGCGATCCGGCCGTTGACCAGCACATGCACGTGGTCGGGCACGATGTAGTCCAGCAACCGCTGATAGTGGGTGATGACCAGAAAGCCGCGTTCCGGGTTGCGCAGGGCGTTGACGCCGTCGGCCACGACTTTCAGGGCATCGATGTCCAGCCCGGAATCGGTCTCGTCCAGCACCGCGAAGCGCGGTTGCAACACCACCATCTGAAATACCTCGTTGCGCTTCTTCTCGCCGCCGGAGAAGCCTTCATTGACCGAACGCTTGAGCATGGACTCATCCATCTTCACCAGTTCCATGCGCTCGTGGACCAAATCCCAGAAGTCCATCGCGTCCACCGGCGGCTCACCGCGATACTTGCGCACCGCGTTGACTGCGGCTTTAAGGAAGTACAGGTTGGCGACGCCGGGAATCTCGACCGGATACTGGAACGCCAGGAACAGGCCCTCGCAGGCGCGGGTTTCCGGATCCATCTCCAGCAGATTCCTGCCTTCGAACAGAATTTCACCTTCGGTGACGGTGTAGCCCTCGCGGCCGGCGATCACGTTGGCCAGCGTGCTCTTTCCCGAGCCGTTCGGCCCCATGATGGCGTGGGTTTCGCCGGGGTGGATGGTCAAGTCGATGCCCTTGAGAATTTCCCGGCCCTCGACCGTGACGTGCAGATTGCGTATTTCCAGCATGATTAACGGTTCTCTTTCGATGCGACGATATAAGCCCTCACCCCAACCCTCTCCCAAGGGGAGAGGGAGCCTTAGCCCACGCTGCCTTCCAGCTTCAACTCGATCAGCTTCTGCGCCTCGACGGCGAACTCCATCGGCAGTTCCTTGAACACTTCCTTGCAGAAGCCGTTGACGATGAGACTCACGGCGTCCTCGGCGCTGATGCCGCGCTGTTTGCAGTAGAAGATCTGGTCTTCGCTGATCTTGGAGGTGCTGGCCTCGTGCTCGACTTGGGCGCTCGGGTTCTGCACGTCGATATAGGGGAAAGTGTGCGCGCCGCACCGGTCGCCCATCAGCAGGGAGTCGCACTGCGAATGATTGCGGGCGTTCTCGGCGGTCGGCAGAATTTTCACCAGGCCCCGGTAGGCGTTCTGGCCCCGGCCGGCGGAAATGCCCTTGGAAACGATGGTGCTGCGGGTGTTTTTGCCGATATGGATCATCTTGGTGCCGGTATCGGCCTGCTGGTAATCGCGGGTCAGGGCCACCGAGTAGAACTCGCCCACCGAGTTCTCGCCGCGCAGCACGCAGCTCGGGTATTTCCAGGTAATCGCCGAACCGGTCTCGACCTGGGTCCAGGAAATCTTGGAATCCCGGCCCTTGCACAGCCCGCGCTTGGTCACGAAGTTGTAGATGCCGCCCTTGCCCTCGGCGTCACCCGGATACCAGTTCTGTACCGTGGAGTATTTGATCGTGGCGTCGTCGAGCGCGATCAGTTCCACCACCGCCGCGTGCAACTGATTTTCATCGCGCTGAGGCGCGGTGCAGCCTTCGAGATACGATACGTAGGCGCCTTCGTCAGCGATGATCAGGGTCCGCTCGAACTGCCCGGTGTTGCTGGCGTTGATGCGGAAGTAGGTGGACAGCTCCATCGGACAGCGCACCCCTGGCGGGATGTAGACGAAGGAGCCATCGGAAAATACCGCCGAGTTCAGAGTGGCGTAGAAATTGTCGCGATAGGGCACCACGGTGCCGAGATACTTGCGCACCAGTTCAGGATGCTCGCGCACCGCCTCGGAGAAGGAACAGAACACGATGCCCAGTTCCGCCAGTTTGCCTTTGTAACTGGTTGCCACCGATACCGAGTCGAACACCGCGTCCACCGCCACCCCGGCCAGGATGGCCTGTTCCGCCAGCGGGATGCCGAGCTTTTCATAAGTGCGGCGCAGTTCCGGGTCGATCTCGTCCAGGCTCTTGGGACCGTCGCCCTTCTGTTTGGGCGCGGCGTAGTAGGAAATCGCCTGATAGTCGATGGGCGGATAATGAACCCGCGCCCATTCCGGCTGTTTCATGGTGAGCCAGTGGCCGTAGGCTTGCAACCGCCATTCCAGCAGCCAGGCCGGCTCCTGTTTCTTGGCCGAGATCAGCCGGATGACGTCCTCATTCAGCCCCGGCGGTACGGTGTCCTGTTCGATGTCGGTGACAAAGCCGTACTTGTAGTCGCTGGTGGCGAGGCGTTCCAGGGTTTGGGTGCTGTCGGTCATGTGGGGATTCCTGCTGGCGAATTCGGCCATTCAGACGGGGCGGTCGGGGGCGCCGACGGTCGCGGCCCAGTGCGCGGGGTGGAAACGAAGCGGACGCGGTGGATAGGGACGGCTCATTTCTTCCAGGCTGATGCTTTGCAGCGCGGTGTATATCGCCTGATTGATGCGTGGCCAGTGACCGCTGACCTCGCAATGTTCCTGCCGGGAGCAGCCATCATGGGCGTCAGCGCTGCATTCGGTGATGGCGAGCGGACCCTCCAGCGCACCGATGATATCGGCGGCGGAAATCTCCATCGCGGGCCGCGCCAGGCTGTAACCGCCCTGCGCGCCGCGCTGCGAGACCAGCAGGCCGGCTCGCGCCAGGATCTTGAGGATCTTGCTGACCATCGGCAACGGCAGCCGGCGCTGCTGCGCCAGGGCAGCGGCGCTGCGCGGCTGGCCACCGGCCTGGGCCAGCCCGGTCATCAGTAAAATGCCGTAATCGGCTTCCCGGGTGATGCGAATCATGGACGCTCCGCGTAGCCTGTGTAATCGGTACCGGATTAGTACTATTTGTGCGTAGAATAGTTCCAAACGGAGCGTTTGCCAAGAGGGCGGCGTTCAGCGAGATTTTGATGATCAGTCTTTAGGAAAAGTGCTCGAAGTTCAGCAGTTATCGTGATTCGTTGATATCGTCATGGGGAATGATCGGATACCCGGGCCCCGCGGTACGGGATGGTTGAAGTCGGCCGCACCCGGAATCGAGCGCGAGGAGCTACCGGTACACCAGAAAATGCGAGTGCCTACGCAGCGGGACTGCATCCAAAACCGATCGAGCTGCGTAGCCATTCATGAAGCCGCTAAAGGGATAGGATTTTGGGGTGACGAGGGCGGGTCACGACGCCGGATTCAACTTCGGGATCGCGCCGATCATCCAATTGGTGCCTGGCGCCGCCGATCCCGCCTATAATCCAGTTCCAACACGACCTGTGGATGGTGCTGGATTGGCGCCGAGCGTCGCGGTCCTGGCTGGAACGGTGTTTGCCAGGAAGGCGTTCGCTGGCGCGCCCCCCCTGGTTCGATTCAAACGGCCCGGACGCTCGCCATGACCTCTCCCAATTCACCGGCGGATCTGCTGGCTCGCTGTGCGTTGCACGACCGGCGCGCTTTCGAAAGTCTGTACCAACAGGTAGCGCCGACACTATACGGTCTGCTGCTCAAATTGGTGCGTGATCGCGAGCTGGCAGCCGATCTGTTGCAGGAAGGTTTCGTGCGCATCTGGCAGCGGGCTGGCGACTATCGGCCCCAACTTGGGCAACCGCTCACCTGGATGGGCAGCATCGTTCGCCATCTGGCCATCGACCGACTCAGGCGCGGCGAACACCGTCGACGCGGGGAACTTGACGATGTCGGCTGGGCGCAACTGGCCAACGAAGAGCCGGGACCTGAAGAACGGGTGCATACCGAACAGGGTGATGCCGCGATCACTCGCTGCCTGGATACGCTGGATCCGGAACCGCGCCGCGCCGTGTTCCTGGCCTATTACGAGGGCCTGACCCACGACGCCATCGCCGAACGTCTGAGCCGGCCTTTGGGCACGGTCAAGGCGTGGGTGCGGCGCAGCCTGCAACGTTTAAAAACCTGTTTGGAGGACGGATGAACATTCATACTCCCCCGTTACGCGACTCGCTGGCCGCCGAGTACGTGCTGGGTACCCTGCACGGCGCGGCCCGCCGTCGCTTCGAGCGGCTCCTCGCGGCGCATCCGGCCCTGCAACGCGCCATAACCGAGTGGGAACGCCGCCTGAACCGGCTGACGGTGGCCAGCCCGCCGGTTCCACCACCGCCGGAAGTCTGGCGCAATCTCGAACGGCGGCTGTTTCCGGCCGCGCCGCGCCGGCCCTGGTGGGACAGCCTGGCCTTGTGGCGTGGACTGGCCTTGGCCGGCGTGTTGGCGGCGGTTATCACCCTGGCGCCGCAACTGGCGCCGCCGCCGGCAGCGGAGATGTCCTTTGCCGCCATTCGCGGCCAGCGGCAGGAAGTG
>Ga0209253_10002461_pt1 | contig 16411 bp, 13 predicted proteins | sample FrelakmetBRP12BR_FD_187145 | JGI IMG/M metagenome (GOLD analysis project Ga0209253, IMG submission 187145) | Freshwater lake sediment microbial communities from the University of Notre Dame, USA, for methane emissions studies - BRP12 BR (SPAdes)... | ecosystem: Environmental > Aquatic >...
GAAGGAATCCTTGGTTATCGTCAGTGGCGCAGCCGTCAACAAGTGAAGCGGAAACACACCCTGCCCTGCCAGTTCATCGAGTGTGCCGCGCCATTGCAGCACTTTCCAGCCCTGCGCAGGATCACTCAAGCCTCCCTCCGCCTTCAATGTCAATTCTTCGATTCCGCCCTCACCTTGCGCAATGCGGGCAAATGCGTGCAAGGTATGTTTTACCCTGTTGCCCTGCAACTCGACGCTGCCTTCCGGAATATTCAGCGCACCATTACTGCGATATTCCTTCACACCCAGATTCATTTTCATCGCTGCTTGCGCCAGATCGCCTATCGTATCCAATGCAGCGATGCGCTGCCCGTCGGGCAGCGTGATATTTTTTCCCTGTGCAGAGAACTGCAGTCTTGGATCCGCAAGGTTGCCGGACAGTTCTGCGCGTCCGGCAAACTGCCCGTCCAAGCTGTTGCCGAACTGGGCCAGATTTGGTGCGTAAAACATCAGTTGCAGGCGATCAGTATTGCTACCATGGATGATATCAAGATTGAGTTGGTTGTCGCCCAGGCGCACTTCAACTTCCGCCGTGGCACGATGCGCGCCGGTGAATTCCAGACGACCATTGCCGCTGATCTTGTATTGCGCAGATTGACTGCCGGAAAGATTGAGCAGCAGCGTTCCATTTGCCTCCGGCAACAGTGTGCCGGACACTTCCAATCCGGCATTCAGATCAGTCCGAGGCAGGGCGGCAAACTCGGACAGATTCAACTTGTGCAGTTGGCTGGACAAGCGAAAGGTACGGCGGCGATCCATCACCAATTGTCCGTGCCCGGTAAGCACTGTCTCGCCGCGCATCACGCGCAAGTTGGTCAGATCCACCTTTGCGCCCTGCCGCTTGATATCACCGTACAAATCGAGTGTGCCATCGCCGAGTGCAACAACTGCATGCTGATAACCGCCCTCACCGTCGAGCCTGATGTCTCCCTGCAAATGGGTGCCTGGCAGGCGAGTGTGAAGTGCAGCGGGGTCGAGCCCGTGTACTTTCAGTTGAGCATTCAGCTTGCCGCGCTGCGTCTCCCAGGTCACCGCTCCTTTGATATGACCGTCATTCGGCAAGCTTGCATCGAGTTGCTGCAATTGCAAATGCGAAGAGGACAATCGTACCTGCGTTGTCACACCGTGTAATGGAATACCATTTCGGTCCAGCGCAGCCGCATGTGCGTTATGCACTTGCACAGATCCCTCCAGTTCCCCTGCCGGCGTGCCATGCAGATCAACGCTGCCCGAAAGAACGGCATGCGGCGCACCGTCGATCAGTTGCCCCACATCCATCCCGCTGAAAGAAGCCTGGAGGCGGTTGACCGTCACGGCTGAGAACGGCGCGAGTTGCGCCGATCCGTTGATGCTGATCCCCTCGCCATTTCCGTCGATCTTGACATTGATGTGCTGCAAATCTCCGCCGGCATCGGCAACGAAATGCGCGCGCTGCGATCGCCCGGAAAGTTGCGTAGCCACATCGAGTGTGGCTTTAGCTGTAAGCGCGTAGGGTTTATCCAAGGCGATTTCGCCGGAACCTGCAAAATCACCGTACGGCAGACGTGCACTCAGCATCTGCAATTGGTGGTGTCGAACGTCACTTGCAAATTGCGCTTCGACATCGTTCACCACAAAATCGGGTGTGGCACCTTCACTGCTGATTACGCTTAAAGAGTCGAGTTTCATCTGCAACACGCTCACAGCAAGTGGCACGTTCAAGCTGTCCGGCAAAACGAGCGGCTTATCCGATGGCACGGACAACACCTCGACATGCCGGGCGCTGACACGCAGCACCCTCAGTTCGCCACGTAACAATGCAGCAGGCTGCCATTGCAGCTGCGTACCCTGCAAGGTGATGCGCCACCCGTCTCCACGTAATACAAGCTGCTGCATTCCAAATGCATCAAGCAGCGTGCCGCTGATGCCATTTACACTGAGGCTGCCTCCGCTTTGGCGTTCAACCACACTGACCAACCATTGCAGGCCTGATCGGGATGCGACCAGCCAACCGCCGCCGCCCGCCAAAACCAGGCAAAGTGCAAGCGCAACCATCAGCCATTGGTAGCGGCGTGATATTGCTTGTGAGGTGCGGGCCATCAGAACGCCACCGAGATGGAAAAATGCACCCGGTTACCGGGTTGACCTTCGCCGTGTGCATAGTCAAGCGCCAGCGGCCCGACCGGACTGCGCCAACGCGCGCCTATTCCATAACCCAGCGACATGTACAAATCGGAAACCACATCAGCCGCCCCTCCGGTATCACTGAACAACGCGGCGCCCCAGTTGCCAAACCAGTGGACATATTCTGCGCTACCGGTAGCCATCACCCGCCCCCCAACCACTGCTTCGGCTTCATGAACACCCAGACTCTGATAGGCGAAACCGCGCACGGTCTGGGTGCCGCCGACGCGAAACAGGTAGTCCTGCGGGATCCCGAGACTGGTGGTGGATAAGGTGTAGCCCCCCTCGATGCGCAATGAGATCACGTCACGCTCTCCCAAGGGAATCCACACCTGGTGACGCAAATAACTTCGCACAAAGTCCTGGTCCGACAGCAGCGACTTGCTCGCCCCGCCCAATCGCGTCTGGGTCAATGAGCCGGACATCGGGAACAGCGGATTGTCTACTTTGCGGCGTATCCAATACCAATCGAGCACCAACGCCTGCGCAATTGTGCGGTTGCCACCCTCTGGGTATTGTTGCTCCTGCTGCCAGTATGGCCCGATGCCGGTTTCAATACCGAACATGTCGCGGCTGCGCGTCACGCTGAATTTACTACCACGTGTTTCCAGCCCTTGGATTTGCGTCAATTCACCACTGGCATTCCATATCAAATGATAGCCAAGCGGATTGCGGGGGGTATCAACACCCGCTGAAACAGTCTGGCGATTTTGCTCCACGACCACTGCGCTCCTCAGAGTCCATGCCTGGTTCAGGAAGTTGTAGCTCTCATAATTGACCTGAGTGCGCAAACCGTTGTTGGAACTGTAGCCGATACCAAGCGCAATCTTGCGCGATAGCGCCTCGGCTATCTGCACTTTGACCGGTGCTATCACCACACCCTGATTGGCATCTTCAGGAGTGTTTGCAGACGTGGTATCGAGACTGACGATCACTGTGCTGAATTGCCGCAGTTTCTGCAGCTCCGTCTGGAAAGTCAAAAGTTGATCATGCCGGTAAGGCTGGTTGCGGCCGAATGTGACATAGCGGCTGACCAGCAATTCATCATAGCGCTCCAGGCCGCTAACCCGCAATTCACCAAACAGAAAGCGCGAACCGGAATCCACCACTACATATAAACGCGCGCTGGCCTTGACCGTATCCACTTGGGCGGCGCTTCCCACCAGTCGTGCGGCGGCATAATCCTGGCTCCCTACCTGCGCCAACAGATCTGCTTTCGCATCATTCCATGATGTCGCCCGAAACGGCGTTCCTGGTTGCAATGACCAAGCTGCACGCAATTGGTGCACGCGTTCTTTGCGTTGCGCCTCCGGTAGCGAAAGGTCACCACGAAATTCGATGTTCACTTCTGTGACTCGGGTACGCTGCCCCGGAATGACTTCCAATTCCAGCACCCCTGCACTCGAAACGGAGCGCAATTCCGCTTTGCTGGAAAAGTAACCCTCGGTTGCCAGCAATTCCGGGATTTCCCGCTGTGCGCGGCGCAGGAAGACAGAGCGCTCAGCTTCATCTTTCAGCAACTCATCGGGAAGTTTGAAATACTGGGCAATCACCTCGCGCACCTCTACAGGCGCTATCAGGTTGACTGCAGGACTACTGTCGTCTTCGGCCCGCACCGGATGCGGATGACTCAACCACCCGCAAACCATCACCAGCAGGCACAACTTGATTTGGCGCAACAATGTCAAGCGCGGCAAGTGGAAGCTCAATATGACCATCAGAACAGTTGGAAGCAACCGAACTCACCACGATGAAATCTGCGCACCAAGTTAGCGCCCATCTTGACCAGCTCTCTCATCGCCAAACGCATAGGTCATCCAGGAAATAATTCCAGCAGTGCGAATGCCACTTTCCGGTCGTAGGCCCGCACGTCTGTTATTACAAAAAATAACACTCGGATTATATGCCTTAATCCAGCAATGAAAACGAAAGGTGATCTGCGCCATATCATCATGCGGTACAAGTGCATCCGGTCCAATCAGGTATTGGATAATTGGCAAGACGTCTACAGAAATCAACACTATACTACCTGCTCACAGAGGAGAAATGATATGCCCAAAGCGCCTAACCATGACCCGCATGAACCGCTCAATCTCAGCCTGAACGCAGTCCAGCAGTCGATGACCAATCATCTTATTTTCTCTGTAGGCAAGGATCCCATCACCGCCACAGACCGCGACTGGTTCTTTACACTCGCTCAAGTCGTGCGCGAACGCCTGATCGAGCGCTGGATGGCAACCATGCGCCGCTATTACAACAACGATGCCAAGCGGGTGTATTACCTGTCCATGGAATTCCTGATCGGACGCAGCCTGATCAATGGCGTGCTCAACATCGGCTTCGTCGACGAAGTCCGGCAAGCCTGCGCCGATGCAGGCATCGATATGGACAAGGTGAAGGAAATGGAATTCGATGCCGCGCTGGGTAATGGCGGCCTGGGCCGTCTCGCGGCGTGCTTCCTCGACTCCATGGCGACCATCGGCCTGCCGGGTTACGGCATGGGCATCCGCTACGAATACGGCATGTTCAACCAGAAGATCGAGGGCGGCTGGCAGGTGGAACATCCAGACAACTGGCTGCGCTATGGCAACCCGTGGGAGTTTCCACGGCCAGAAGTTATTTACCCGGTAAAGTTCCATGGTCATGTGGTGCAATACAACGACGAAGACGGCAACTTGCACAATCACTGGATCGATACCGATGATGTGATGGCGATGGCTTATGACACGCCGGTTCCAGGCTATGGCCTGAATACCGTCAACAACATGCGTTTATGGTCGGCCAAGGCCTCGCGTGATTTCGACCTCAAATATTTCAACGAGGGTAACTATATCAAGGCCGTCGAGGACAAGAACGAATCGGAAAATCTCTCCAAAGTGCTCTACCCCGATGACTCCACCGCGATGGGCCGGGAACTGCGCCTCAAGCAGCAATACTTTTTTGTCAGCGCTTCTTTGCAGGACATCTTGTTCCGCTTCCAGAAACATCACGATACTTTTGATGCACTTCCGGACAAGGTGGCGATCCAGCTCAACGACACTCACCCTTCCATCGCAATTCCTGAACTGATGCGCCTGCTGGTGGACATCCACCATCTGGGCTGGGATCACGCCTGGGACATCACCACCCGGACCTTCGCCTACACCAACCACACGTTGATGCCGGAAGCATTGGAAACTTGGCCTGTGGCTCTGTTCGATGCTGTCCTGCCGCGCCACTTGCAGATCATTTATGAAATCAACCAGCGCTTCCTGTTGGATGTCATGCACCATTGCCCAGGCGACAGCGAACTGCTCAAACGCATGTCCATCATCGACGAGAGCCATGGCCGGCGCGTGCGTATGGCTCATCTGGCGATCGTGGGCAGCCATCATGTCAACGGTGTCGCGAAGCTGCATTCCGAATTGATGAAATCTACGATCTTTGCCGACTTCGATCGCTATTTCCCCGGCAAGCTCACCAACATCACCAACGGCATCACACCGCGCCTGTGGCTGAATCAGGCCAATCCGGGGCTGGCCAGTCTGATCACCAGCCGCATCGGCAATGGCTGGATCACCGAACTGTCACATTTGCGCAAGTTGGCAAAACTGGCCGATGACAACAACTTTCAGGCCGAATTCCGCGCCGTGAAACGAGCCAATAAAGAACGTCTGGCCAATCTGGTAATGGGCCGTTTGGGACTGCAAATCAACCCGGACAGCCTGTTCGACGTTCAGGTCAAGCGCATCCACGAATACAAGCGCCAACTCCTCAATCTGCTCCATGTCATTACGCTCTATAACCGCATCCGCACCAACCCGTCACTGGATGTCGTGCCGCGTACCGTGATCATCGCCGGAAAGGCAGCACCCGGATACGCCACCGCCAAACTGATCATCAAGCTTGCCAACAGCGTCGCTGACATAGTCAACAACGATCCGGCCGTGCGCGGCCTGCTTAAACTGGCTTTCATCCCAAATTACGACGTTTCTACCGCCTGCGAGATCATTCCTGCAGCTGACCTGTCGCAGCAAATCTCCACAGCCGGCACCGAAGCATCGGGCACCGGCAACATGAAGCTCGCCCTCAATGGCGCACTCACTATCGGCACACTGGATGGCGCGAATATTGAAATCATGGAAGAAGTCGGCGCAGACAACATCTTTATCTTCGGGCTCAACACTCAGGAAGTCGCCGAGTTGAAAAGCTCTGGCTACAACCCGTGGGATTACTACCATGCCAATACCGGCCTGAAAGTGGCGCTGGACATGATAAGTTCGGGATATTTTTCTCCGGAACAATCCGATCGCTTCCGGCCTATCGTGGAAAATCTCACTCAACGTGGCGACAACTACCTGTTGCTGGCCGATTACGCTTCCTACATTGCTGCGCAGGAACGGGTGGAAGCACTCTACCGCGATCAACAACAATGGACGCGCCGCGCCATTCTTAATGTTGCTGGCATGGGGAAATTCTCCAGCGACCGCACGATAAGTGAGTATGCGGGGAAGATCTGGGGTGCGAAGCCGGTGCTTAAATAATGTATTGGACAAGATGATGGTGCCCGGAACCGGAATCGAACCGGTACGCTGGTTTTACCCAAGCGACGGATTTTAAGTCCGTTGTGTCTACCAATTTCACCACCCGGGCGGGTATTTTGGAGGCGAGACCCAGAATCGAACTGGGATAGGCGGATTTGCAATCCGCTGCATAACCATTTTGCTATCTCGCCGTGCTGCGAATCAACAACTTGAAATGAGTGAGGGAAAGCCAGAATGCTTTCCCTCAGATTTGGAGCGGGAGAAGAGTCTCGAACTCTCGACCTATACCTTGGCAAGGTATCGCTCTACCAACTGAGCTACTCCCGCGAAACGAGTTGCGCATTATAGGGATATTCGAATCCCTGTCAATAATTTCGCTTGCATAAATCACTGGACAATCTTGTCCAGTTTGAATAGGCGCGCAAAATTCTCCGTGGTGCTGTGCCCTACTTCATTCAGGCTAATGCCGCGGAGCGTGGCGATCTCCTCGGCGACGTGCTTCACATAAGCCGGCTGATTGAGCTTGCCGCGATGCGGCACCGGAGCCAGGTACGGCGCATCGGTTTCGATCAAAATGCGCTCCAGCGGTACGCGTTGGGCCACTTCCTTGAGCTGTTTGGCGTTCTTGAACGTGACGATGCCGGAAAAGGAGATGTAAAAGCCCATTGCCAGTGCGGCTTCGGCCACTTCCCAAGTCTCGGTGAAACAGTGCATCACGCCGCTCACTTCGGCTGCTTTTTCCTCTACCATGATGCGCAGCGTGTCTGCCGCCGCCTCGCGGGTATGGATGATCAGCGGCTTGCCGCTCTCGCGGGCCGCGCGGATATGGGTGCGAAAACGAGCGCGTTGCCATTCCAGATCACCCTTGAGACGGAAATAATCCAAGCCTGTCTCGCCGATGGCGACGACCTTGGGATGTTGTGCCAAACCAATCAGGCGTGAGACATCAGGCTCCTCGACACCTTCATAATCCGGATGAACGCCCACCGAGGCGTAAATGTTTGGATGTTGCTCTGCAAGTGCAATGACCTGCGGATAATCTGCCAGGTTGACCGAGACACACAGCGCGCTGATCACGTCGTTGTGGCGCATTTCCGCCAGCACATCGCCCATATTAGCGGCCAGCTCGGGGAAATTGATATGACAGTGGGAATCGACAAATGGCATTGGGCTATTCGAGCATCAGCTGGCGATAGGCAAATAACAAGGATTCAAAGAACAGCTTGGGATTGAGCGTGTGTTGCGCCTCACGCTTCGCAGTCAGCAAATGCTTTTGCAGACGAGCCAGATTCAACGGTGCGACCGTCTCAACCAGCTGCTTGATGGCGGCTTCCTCGCCGGGGTGATAACGCAGCTTGCCTGCAAGTTTCATTGAGCTCAAATCATAACTCCATTGTTGCAACCACTGCACGACCAGCACTTGTTCGATTTTTTGCAATGCTTCGGCCACTGCGAACACATCCAGTCCGGCGGGCTGACGCACGGCACGCAATAATTTTCCCCGCTCTTCGCTGCCCAGTTTCTGGTCCAGTTGAACAGCCTGCAGCGGCGCGAAGCCGGAAGCCGCAAGCGCTTCGGCGGGATTTTTCACGCCCCGCTCCTTCAGCCAGTGCTTTGCGCTGGCGGCATCGGGTGCCGGCAGCGCAAAAGAAAGACAACGGCTCAGTATGGTCGGCAACAATTGTTGCGGCTTGTGCGATACCAGAATGAATATCAGCCCCGGCGGGGGTTCCTCCAGGCTTTTCAGCAGCGCATTCGCGGCATTGGTGTTCATCGCCTCGGCGGGGTGTATGACCACCACGCGCCTGCCACCCTGATGTGCAGACATACCGACAAAGTCGGCAAGTCCGCGCACCTGATCGACTGATATCTGCTTGCTGGGTTTCTTGCCGGACTCGGTTTCCTCGCCGTCCAGGCTCAATGCTTCGGGTTGCAGCAAACGGAAGTCCGGGTGCGACTCTTGTTCGAACCAGTGGCAGGATGGGCATACGCCACAGGCAACATCCGATTCGTCCGGGTGCTGGCACAACAAGCTTTGGGCAAAATTCATCGCCAGATCGAACTTGCCTATACCTTTAGCTCCCTTGAACAACAAGCCGTGCGGCGGACGCTTGCGCAGTTCTTGCAATCGCACCAGGTCGTTTGTTTGCCATGGATATATCTGTTTCATATCAAAGTGATATAACCACTTCCTCAAGTTTATGTTTAACCATATCCAGGGTCTGCGCCGCGTCGATCACCGAATAACGTTGCGGATTCTCACGGACGCGCCTGTGATACCCTGCCCGTACCCGCTCAAAGAAATCAGCATGTTCCTGTTCGAAGCGATCGAGTGAAACATTGTTCGCCAAGCGCTTCCGCGCAACATCGACCGAAACATCAAAAAACAGTGTCAAGTCTGGTTGAAGGTCGCCATGAACCCATTGCTCGAGCTGCGCCAGCTTGTTCCAATCAAGCCCTCTGCCGCCCCCTTGATAGGCGAAGCTGGCATCGCTGAAACGGTCAGAAATCACCCATTTGCCGGAGCGCAATGCCGGCCTGATGACTTGTTCGATGTGTTCCATGCGTGCCGCAAACATCAGTAACGCCTCGGTGCCGATGCTCATCGATTGATTCAATAGTATCTCCCGCAATTGCTCACCAAGCGCGGTACCGCCCGGCTCGCGTGTGACCACCACATCGTGGCCACGCTGGCGCAAGGCATCGGCGAACCACGCAAGATGGGTGCTCTTGCCAGCCCCATCCACGCCTTCAAAGGTGATGAATTTGCTCATTATGGTTAGTTGTCAGCTATTGGTGTGGGGCGGTAACGAACTAATAGCTAACGGCTGCTCTTCCTCATTTTTTGATATTGGTCCACCGCGCGATTATGCGTTGTCAACGTGCTGGAAAACTGCGAGCTGCCATCGCCACGAGCCACGAAGTATAGCGCGTCGGTCTGCGCCGGATGCAAAGTGGCCTGCAATGCAGCCATGCCCGGCAGCGCTATCGGCGTGGGGGTCAAGCCGCGGTGCCGGTAGGTATTGTAAGGGGAGTCGGCAAGCAGATCGCGCCTGCGCAGGTTGCCATCGAAAGTTTCACCCATGCCGTAGATCACCGTTGGATCGGTTTGCAGCATCATGTTCTTGCGCAGCCGATTCACGAACACCCCGGCTATCATGCTGCGGTCACTTGCAGTGCCAGTCTCCTTCTCGACGATGGAAGCCAGGATCAGGGCCTGATACGGTGTCTGCAGCGGCAAACTCACATCGCGAGTCGCCCACGCTTCTTGCAGATGCTGCTGCATCGTGTGATAAGCCATCCTGAGTATCGCCAGATCACTGCTGCCGGAAACAAAATTGTAGGTGTCGGGGAAAAACAAACCCTCGGGATGATTCTCCAACGCGCCGATGCGTTGCAATATTTCATGATCCGATAACCCTAGCGTTTCATGTGCAACATATCGGTTGGAATTCAGCGCGTTACGGAATTGCCGAAACGTCCAGCCTTCGATGACGCTGATCCTGCGCTGGCTGAATTCGCCTTTGGTGATGATTTGCAAAAGCTGCAGGGGCGAGACCGGGTGCTTCAGTTCGTAGTTGCCTGCCTTGAGTTGCATTGACTTGCCGAACACTCTGGCGAGCACGACAAACGGCCATTTTTGACCCAGCAACCCGGCTTGCTGCAATTCTTGCGCAGTACTCTTCAGGCTGCCGCCCTGCTTCAAGTCGAATTCAAAAGGTGTGGCGGGCAAAGACAGCGGTTTATAGGCGTAATAGCCCAGCCCGGCAGCGGCGAGCAGTAACATCAGAATTAACAGCGTGACTATCCTGCTCGCGAACCTGAATCGGCCACGTGAGCTTCTATGTCTATAAGTCATACGTCTGTCCCTTCAAGGCTCTGGCGAATTTGCACTGCGATCGGAAAGTCGTTCCAGCTATTTTGTTCCAGTTCGCGCAGCGGCCACAAGATCATGATGCTGTTCACCACAAACAACTCGTCTGCATGCATAACCTCATCCAGGCTGACATCGCGCACTTGCAGCGGCATGTTGCACTGTTCCGCCCAGGCAATCACACGATCACGTTGAACACCCGCTACGCCGCAACGCGACAGATCCGGGGTGATCAGCCTGCCTTGCTTGACCAAAAACAAATTGCTGCGGGTGCCCGCTATGACATTGCCTGCCGCATCCATCAACAAGCCCTCTGCAATGTCAGCATCGTCCCATTCGGCTGCCGCCAGCACATTCTCCAAACGGTTGAGGTGCTTGATCCCCGCCAGACGCGGTTGTAGACCCAAGCGCAGTTGACATAATCGCGCCCTGATCCCGTGTACCGCCCAGCCGGCTGGATAATCGGGCAATGGGGCAATATCCCAGAGGTGCGTCGACTCGATTTGGGCTGGTGGTGCGTAACCCCGCGCTCCCTCTCCTCGTGTGACGACCAACTTAATCACACCATCCGGGTGCAGTTCGAGCATGTCGTTCAACTCGGCGGAAAGCAACGCCAAATCAGGGCAGGCAATGCCCAGCCTGGTGCAATCGTAATGGAGTTTTTGATAGTGCAGCAGCCAGTGTAATGCGCGGCCACCAGATGAGCGCAGGGTGCGAAACACGCCGTCTCCATAGAGCAGTCCGCGATTTCGAATACTGATCAGATTGCCCTGTTTGCCATTGACCAGCATGAATGTGGCAGGCTATATCTTGCAGAACACCAGCGTGCCGTTAGTTCCGCCAAAGCCGAAATTGTTGTTCACTGCGACGTTGATCTTCATGTCGCGTGCGACATTTGCGCAGTAGTCCAGATCACACTCCGGGTCCTGCTCGAAGATATTGATGGTCGGTGGCGAAATCTGGTGGTGTACCGCCAGCGCGCAAAACACCGACTCCACCCCGCCTGCCCCACCCAGCAGATGGCCGGTCATCGATTTGGTGGAGTTCACTACCAATTTTTTGGAATGATCGCCAAACGCCAGCTTGATCGCTTCGGTCTCGTTCTTGTCACCCAGCGGGGTTGAGGTGCCGTGCGCATTGACGTACTGCACATCTTGCGGATTCAACCCGGCGTTGCGCAACGCATTCAGCATGCTGCGCTTGGGTCCATCGGTATTCGGTGCAGTGATGTGGTATGCATCGCCGCTCATGCCGTATCCGGCCAACTCGGCGTATATCCTTGCTCCGCGTGCTTTTGCGTGTTCGTATTCTTCCAGAACCATCGCGCCGGCACCTTCACCTATCACGAAACCGTCCCTGTCCTTGTCCCAGGGACGACTGGATGTGGCCGGGTCATCGTTGCGAGTGCTGAGCGCACGGGCGGCAGCAAAACCGCCGACCGCCAGTGCGCATACTGTCGATTCGGATCCACCGGCGATCATCACGTCCGCATCGCCATATTCTATGATGCGTGCAGATTCGCCGATGCAATGCGTGCCTGTGGTGCATGCGGAGACCATCGCCAGATTCGGCCCCTTCAATCCGTACATCACAGACAGATTGCCGGAGATCATGTTGATGATGGTGCCCGGAATAAAGAACGGTGATATTTTCTTTGGCCCTGCGTTTGGCCCAGCGGCAAGATAATCATTATGCGTATCTTCGATCATCGGCAAGCCGCCGATGCCAGAGCCGATATTCACGCCGATACGCTCGGCGCTCTGCTCGTTGACTTCCAGTCCGGAATCCTTGAACGCCTCCATGCCGGCCACCAGACCGAAATGGATGAACCTATCCATGCGGCGCGCATCCTTGGCGGACAGATATTGGGTGACGTCGAAATCTTTCACTTCGCCGGCGATCTGTGCTGCCATCGCGCTGGCATCGAAGCGAGTGATTTTGGAGATACCGGACTTTCCCGCGACGATGTTCTTCCAGACCGTGGGAATGCCTATACCGACCGGGGAAATGATCCCCAGCCCGGTTATGACGACTCTACGTTTAGACAAGCTGACTCCGCCAAACAAAAAAGATGGGCAAGCTGAAAAAGAATGGAATTACTTTTGATGTGCCAGGACGTAGTCCAAGGCTTGTTGCACGGTGGTGATTTTTTCTGCGTCTTCATCGGGGATGTCGCATTCGAACTCTTCTTCCAAAGCCATCACCAGTTCGACAGTATCCAGAGAATCTGCACCGAGATCGTTGACGAAAGAAGATTCGTTCTTGACTTCAGCCTCGTTCACACCCAGTTGCTCGGCAACGATTTTTCTAACACGTTGTTCAATTGACATATATCTCTCCCACCCTTGATTAAAATTCAATAAAGCCCGCGCATTGTATCAAAATTGCCCGAAATACCAAACAAGTTGTGGGCTGAAAAATTGGCTTGCGCTTTCAGTCTGTTAGATTATCCTGGAGTTAAGGGATGTGCACCTCCACAAGGATCCCTACCCAGCCGCCGGATTCTGCCTATCCTGCCAGATCAGACGAAGGCATTCCGTCATCGGGAATCTTGGATAGATCGTCTTGAGGCTGCTCGCCCTTCGGCGCGATCTTCTTCTGCCGCTTTTCTTCCTGCTTCTGCTTCTTGGCAATCTCTTTCTGACGTTTCTCGAAAGAGTAGTTTGTTTTGGCCATGTGCGATCCTTATTCTGTGAGTTGAGGTCAAGGTGATATGGTTCATGCCTACTCCATATACATTCCGCCATTCACATGCAGGGTAACCCCGGTGATGTAGCTTGCGCCCGGCCCAGCCAGAAATGCCACGGCAGCGGCAATGTCGGCAGGCAGGCCAAGGCGTTTCAGCGGCACGTGTTCGACCAGTTTGGCGCGTTGTTCTTCGCCCAATGCGTGGGTCATATCGGTGTCGATGAAGCCGGGTGCGACGCAGTTCACGGTAATGTTGCGGCTACCTATCTCCTGCGCCAGCGATTTGGTGAAGCCTATCATGCCGGCCTTGGAAGCAGCATAGTTGGCTTGTCCTGGATTACCCATGCTTCCGACTACCGAGGAGATGCTGATGATGCGCCCGCCTCTGGCTTTCATCATCGCGCGAAGCACGGCGCGGCTGAGGCGGAACACCGATTTGAGATTGGTGGCAAGCACATCGTCCCACTCTTCATCAGTCATGCGCGCCAGCAGGTTGTCGCGGGTGATTCCGGCGTTGTTCACCAGTATCGATATCTCGCCGTATCTTTTGCGCAGTTCGCCCAGCATCTGTTCGGTCTGCTCGGTGTTATTGACATTCAAGGCCATGCCCGCGCCCTTGATGCCTGCCGCATCCAGGTATGCGCTGATTGCCTGCGCGCCCTTGTCGCTGGTGGCCGTACCGATCACCGTCGCGCCCAAGCTGCCGAGTTCCAGCGCGATGGCTTGGCCGATTCCGCGGCTGGCGCCGGTTACTAATGCGATTTGTCCCTGCAATGTCATATTCACTCCTTAAATGCGAGAACAGCCAATGTTGCCTTAAGCGCCTCACCGTCGTTGATGGTCATTGCCTGTTGATCGGTGGCAATACGCTTGTTCAGGCCTGCCAGCACCTTGCCCGGCGCACATTCGACGTTGTGGGTGATGCCGCGTTTGCCGAATTCCTGCACGGTCTCGACCCAGCGCACCGGTGAATATAGTTGACGCACCAGAGCATCCTTGATGGCTGCGCCATCTGAATGACTTTTTACATCGGCGTTATGCAAAACCGGAATGCTGGGCGCTTGCACAGAAACATTACCCAGATAAGCGCGCAATTGTTCTGCCGCGCCCTTCAATAAACTGCAATGCGACGGCACACTCATCGGCAGCATGATAGCGCGCTTCGCTCCCTTGGCCTTGGCCAGCTCCATACCGCGCTCCACTGCAGCGCGATTGCCGGCAATAACCACTTGCCCAGGCGAATTGAAATTCACTGCCTCCAGCACTTCGCCCTGTGCGCCTTCCGTACACACAGCACGCACCGCTTCGTCTTCCAGACCGAGTATCGCGGCGATACCGCCCACTCCTTCCGGAACGGCCTGTTGCATGCATTGCGCGCGATATCGCACCAGCGGCAATGCATCGGTAAAACGTAATGCTCCGGCTGCGACCAGCGCTGTGTACTCACCCAGACTGTGCCCGGCCATGATCGCCGGTGTCGCGCCATGCTGCCCTTGCCAGGCGCGATACACCGCAACACCGGCGGTGAGCATGATGGGCTGGGTGTTAACAGTGGCGTTCATCTCGGCATCACTGCCTTCCGTGACCAGTTGCCACAGATCCTGCTTCAACACTTCCGAAGCTTCTGCGAAGGTGTTGCGCACTACCGGAAAGTCAGCGTAGCCGTTCATCATGCCGCGCGATTGCGAGCCTTGGCCGGGAAACACAAATGCAAATTTAGTCATATTAAACCTGCCACTTAATTAATACTGCACCCCAAGTGAACCCGCCGCCCACCGCTTCAAGCAAAATATTCTGTCCTGCCTTGATGCGCCCGTCACGCACCGCAGTATCCAGCGCCAAAGGAATCGAGGCTGCAGAGGTGTTGCCGTGGGTAGCGACGGTGACGATCACGTTATCCATGCTCAAGCCGAGCTTTTTGGCGGTGGCTTCCATTATGCGGATGTTGGCCTGGTGTGGTATCAGCCAGTTGATATCCGAACCCTTCAGGTTATTTTCCTCCAGCACTTCCTCGACCACTTCGCTCAGCACCTTGACGGCGAATTTGAAAACCGCCTGGCCATCCATCTTGATGAACGGATCACCCTGTACTTCACCGTTGCGCACATTACCCTCGGCTTTCAACATGCCGCGATGCCTGCCATCGGCGTGCAATTTTCCGGAAATGATGCCCGGTGATTCGCTGGCTTGCAACAACACTGCTCCCGCACCGTCGCCGAACAATACACAAGTGGTGCGATCCTTCCAGTCCAGGATACGCGACAAAACTTCCGCACCGACCACCAAAGCGGTCCTGGCTTGTCCGCCGCGGATATACAGATCAGCGGTGTTCATCGCATAAACAAATCCGCCGCACACAGCCTGCATGTCGAAAGCCGCGCTGTGATTCTTGATACCGAGTTTGTCCTGCAGGATGCAGGCGGTACTGGGAAAGATATGATCAGGTGTAGTGGTCGCGACGATCACCAGATCGATATCGTCCGGCTTGATGCCTGCTACTGAAATGGCGCTGAGACTTGCCTGCAAGGCAAGATCGCTGGTCATTTCCGTGTCAGCCGCGATATGCCGTTCATGTATGCCGCTGCGCGAGACTATCCAGTCATGCGATGTTTCGACGAACTTTTCCAGATCATAGTTGGTCAGCACCTTGGCGGGCAGGTAACTGCCGGTTCCGATTATCCTCGAATACATCAAGCGACTCCTTGCTCTGTGTTTTGACGCTCGCGATGCCACTTCTCGATATGCTCGCTGATGTGAGCCAGCATGCCTTCGCGCGCCTCTTCCGCAGCACGTTCGATTGCGCAACGGAAAGCGAAGACATCCGCCGAACCGTGACTCTTCACCACGATACCCTTCAGGCCGAGGAAGCTCGCGCCATTGTAACGGCGATGGTCGACCCTGCGCTTGAATGCTTTCAGCACCGGTAGCGCCACCACAGCGGCAAGTTTGGTTAAAGCGTTACGGCTGAATTCTTCACGCAGGAAATCACCCAGCATCTGCGCCAGACCTTCGGTCGTTTTCAGCGCGACGTTGCCGACGAATCCATCACATACCACGACATCAGTGGTGCCCTTGAATATGTCGTTTCCTTCCGTGTTGCCGTAGAAATTCAGGTCGCTGGCTC
>Ga0209253_10002463_pt1 | contig 16405 bp, 14 predicted proteins | sample FrelakmetBRP12BR_FD_187145 | JGI IMG/M metagenome (GOLD analysis project Ga0209253, IMG submission 187145) | Freshwater lake sediment microbial communities from the University of Notre Dame, USA, for methane emissions studies - BRP12 BR (SPAdes)... | ecosystem: Environmental > Aquatic >...
ATGAGTACACAGAGAATTGCTTGAAATTAAAAGTCTTTTTAAAGTTTAAAATGCCTCTGTGAACTCTGTGGTTTTATCCAAATGCATTTTTCCGATTAACTCTCAATATGGTATAAGAGAGTTTGTTTGCTACCCTCTGTGAACTCTAAATTATCATCTGAAAGATATTTTTTAAGAACACAGAGAAATCCTCTGTGTTCTCTGTGGTTTCTTTCAGTTTCCGATCAGAATGACTGAAGCTACGGCGTAATCTGATGCATGTGAGATAGAAACAGTCCACTGGCAAATCCTTCTTTTCTTTGCGAGCTTTTCAGCCCAGCCTTTTAGATGAAGCTCCGGCTTCCCTGAAGGAGCCGGGAGAACTTCGATCTCCTGGAAAAGATGATCAATCCCTGTTCCGGAAAATCCTGTGCCGAGGGCTTTCACAAACGACTCTTTTGCAGCAAAGCGGCCTGCAAAGTGGATATAAGGATCTTTCCTCGACTCGCAGTATTCCCTCTCCTTTTCAGTAAAAATATCTGAAATAAAAGTGCTGTTTTTCAGTATTATGCGCTTCAGTTTAGAAATATCTACAATATCAATTCCCTGAAGAATCTTCATCATGATACGCTTAACCCCCCGTCAACCGATATGGCCTGTCCCGTAATATAATCTGACATATTGGATGCAAGAAATAAAACAAGGAGCGCAACATCACGGGGTTCTCCGAACCTGCCACATGGTATCCCTTTAAGGATATCTTCACCTGCCCTCTTTCTTGCCCTGGTGCTCATATCTGTGACAATCATCCCCGGCAAAACAGCGTTGACCTGAATGCCCTTGCCTGACAACTCAACGGCGCAGGCTCTGGTGAAAGATATCAAACCACCTTTAGAAGCAGCATAGTTTGTCTGTCCGCGGCCGCCTTTGATCGCACTTACTGAGGAAATATTGATGATCTTCCCTGCGTGCTGCGGCATCATCATTTCAGCAGCGAATTTTGAACAGAGGAACGGGCCTCTCAGGTTCAGCTCAAGCACCCTGTCCCAGTCAGAAAGCCCCATGCTCAAAAGCAGGTTATCCCTGATAATCCCTGCATTATTGACGAGGATATCGATTTTTTTGAAGGTGTTTTTGATATAGGCAAAGAGCTTTTCGACTTCCTCGGGTTTTGCTATATCAGCCTGGAAGATCTCGGCCTTGCCTTCCTGCCGGATGATCTCTTCCCGTATCTTTTCAGCTTCTTCCACTGATCTGTTGTAATTGATTATGACATGTGCTCCTGCCTGTGCAAGGAGCAGGCTTATCTCCCTTCCGATCCCCCTTGAACCTCCTGTAACGAGAGCAATCCTGCCTGTCAAATCTATTTTCATTGTTCTTCTCCATGATATTTTTTAGTAATGATGGATGCGTTCTGCCCTCCGAAGCCAAAGGAATTTGAGAGCGCAGCCCTCACTGTCATTGACCTGTGCACATTCGGAACATAATCGAGGTCACACTTTGGATCAGGACTGGTCAGATTTATTGTAGGGTGGATTTCATTCCTTTCGGTGCTCAATACCGTGAAAACAAATTCCGGGCCGCCTGATGCTGCCAGTAAATGCCCGATCAGGGACTTACTTGAACTGATCGCAAGCTTTTGGGCATGATCCTGAAAAACATTTTTTATTGCAAATGTCTCCATTGCGTCATTAAGTTTTGTGCTCGTTCCGTGAGCATTAATATAATCTATGTCATGATTATTCAGACCAGCATCATTCAGGGCAGCCCTCATTGACTTTTCAGCGCCGCGGCCCTGCGGATGCGGGGCTGTCACCTGGTATGCATCCATTGATGAACCGTACCCTGCAACTTCACAATATATCTTTGCTCCTCTGCTGACTGCATGTGATTTTTCTTCGAGGATCGCAATGCCGGCACCTTCCCCCATAACCAGTCCTGCCCTCTTCCTGTCAAATGGCCGGCAGAGGGTCTGAGGACTTTCAGATGAGGTTGCAGCAGCGCTGAGCAGGACAAAAAAGACGAGCCCTACAGGATTAATCATCGAATCAGCTCCGCCTGCAACCATCAGGTCAGCATCTCCCCTTTGCACTGCGCGATACCCTATCCCTATAGCCTGAGTCGCAGATGCACAGGCTGTTGTGATAGTGCAATTCATGCCATGCAGACCGAATCTTTTTCCGATGAGGGCAGAAGGCCTGTGTGAATTGTTTCTCATGATGGACTCTCTGTGCACGCTCTTGTATTCCATGCCAAATCTTTTCATATTAAAATCTCTATCGTCAATCCAGTTCTGAATGTCCTCTAATCTGTTGATGCCAAGCCCTGCTGCAAGGGCAACTCCGTAATGATCTCTCTGTTTCCCATAGTCTGAAATGCCTGCGTCGTTGAGCGCATTCTTTGCTGCCCAGAGGGCAAAGAGGGTTCTCCTTTCACCTTCCGTTGAGGACTCTTCCTTGAATTCCTTCTGTATCTTCTGCCAGTCTTTTTCTCCTATCTCACCGACTGCCTGAACAGGAGATTTTTCAGCAAAGGGCAGGGTGAGCTTTGATATGCCGGAAATGCCCTTGAGGGCTTTCTCCCAGCTTTCTTCAACATGAAGACCAAGGGAGGTTGCCATTCCAAGGCCGGTAACGACTACCCTTCTTTTTTTAAGGTTTTTATTCAGATTCACTGAATTTTCCATCCGCTGTAATATTCGAACCTCTTAATAAGTTCTTCCGAATGTACATCGTGAAAATGGCTGTAAATAATCCGGTTCAGGGAAGCAATACATTTATCGTTGACGTATATGCCGGCCATGCCGAGCGAATCTCTCCTTGATGTTGAGACGATTTCACCACGGATATCTGCCCTGAACCCGGGCCGTAAGTTCGAAGTGATCGTAACATCCTCAATCAGTGACATGATCGCAGTGAGCCTGAAATCATGAGAATAGATGATAAGCCATCCGAGTAGCTGAGCCATTGCCTCAATCATAATAGCCCCGGGGACCATGGCAATCTTTGCATAATGTCCCCTGAGGAATTCCTCTGAAAGAGAAAAGCTCTTTACCCCTGTAATTGATTTGCCTTTTTCTATATGTGTAACTGCATCATAAAATAGAAATCGCATAATTATTCCTAAGTTTTCCGGTATTCCTCAGTTATCTGACAGCCTCTATTATAATTGATGCAGCCTGGCCTTCGCAGCTTTGACAGTTGATCAGAATCTTTTGCAGGTTCATTCTTAAGGGTTTTCTCACAAGATTAAACAGGATACTGGTATCCGGTGAAGAAGTAATCGTCGGCGGGACCATGCCTGACTCAAGCATCGAGATCCCGAGTATGATATCAACAACTGGCGCGCCTGCAAGGAGATGGCCTAATGCGCCCTTTGAAGAAAAGACATTTACCTTATCTATACAATCAGCAAAGATTTCATGAATCGCAAGGATTTCATTCTTATCTCCTGACATGGTTCCATCACCGTGTGCGATAATCAGGTCAATATCGGATGGCTTAAGACCTGCGCTGTTAAGGGCTCCCTGCATTGCATTGCCGAGTGCACGGGCAGCAGGGCCTGAAAACTTTCCGTCAGACTCAAATGCAAAGCTGTATCCGGTGACAGATGCAAGACATTGCATCCCCCGCTCAACCGCAGATTTATAGGATTCGAGTGTCAGGACGCCGCAGCCTTCCCCAGGTACAGTCCCGTTTCTGTCAGCAGCAAAAGGTCTGCATGCCGGTTCGGTCACGTTTTTCGAAGTATTAAGGATGCCGCTGAGAAGTCCTCGTGCGAGACTGAAGGGTGATATCTTCTCACTAACGCCTCCGGCAAGAACAGCCCGTGCCGTACCGTACAGTAATGTCTGCACCCCTTCTGTAACTGCCTGAGCGCCGGAGTCGGCATGTGGTGAAAATACTGTATTTTCGCCTCTCATATCGAGACTTATGGCTACCTGACAGAAGCTGATATTGTTCAACATTGACAACGGCCAGAGCGGATAAATATCCCTGTATCCATCTCTATAAAACATATCGTAATTCAGGCTGCCGGAGGAATGCAGGGATTTCAGGACAGAAGGAAGTAGGTCCTCTGCCTTATAGTCGACCATGCCCATACCGGCAAAAAAACCTATGTCTTCTTTCCGGGTGGAAGCCTTATCAAGGCCAGCCTGTGAAAAGGCGTCATGCGCACATTTCATGAGCATATATGAATGGGCATCCATAATGCGGGAATCCCTTGGATGGATACCGAGATCACGGGGGTTAAGGTATTTTGCCTGGGCAGCGTACGTGCAGTCAAACCCCGACGCATCAAAGCCCCGGATGGAGCTGATTCCTGTTTTCCCGGAAAGCAGGGCATTCCATACCTCTTCTCTTCCAATGCCGAGTGAGCAGACTATTCCGGCCCCGGTTATGACGACACGGTTATCGGTCAGGGACATTTCTTAAATGGGCGTAATTATAGTTTCTATCCATCAAATTTGCCGATACAGAGGCACGCATTCTGCCCTCCAAAGCCGAATGAATTCGATATCGCGATCCTGTGTTCCTGTGTCCTTGCCACATTGGGGACATAATCAAGATCGCACTTTGGATCAGGGAACTCATAATTAATTGTGGGAAGTATGGTGGATTGATTCATTCCGGCAAGTGTCAGTATGCACTCTATGGCGCCTGCAGCGCCTATGGTATGTCCCAGCATGGATTTATTGGAGCTTACCGGGATGCTCCCTGCCCTTTCGCCGAATACCTCTTTTATCGCAACAGTTTCAGTCAGGTCGTTTTGGACTGTGGATGTGCCGTGAGCATTGATATAATCAACGTCTTCAGAAGATATGCCTGCATCCTCCAATGCACCTCTTATAGCCAGAATTGCGCCCAGTCCTTTTGGGTGCGTATCAGTAATCCTGTATGCATCGGCAGACGAAGCGTATCCAAGGATCTCTCCGTATACCGGCACTCCGCGTGAGCGTGCATGCTCCAGTTCTTCTATAATAATAGTGCCTGCGCCTTCCGACATCACAAACCCGTTTCTCTTGCGGTCAAATGGCCGCGACGCTTTTTCGGGTGTGGTATATCTTTCAGACAAGGCCTTAATCAGCACAAAACCGATGAACCCTACAAAATTTAATGTTGTGTCACAGCCTCCGGCGATCATAACATCAGCCTTTCCTTCCTGGAGCATCCTGTATGCTTCACCGATTGCCTGAGAGCCTGCAGCACATGCGGATACGATCGATAGGTTGGGGCCTTTGCAGTTAGAGAGTATCGATAGCATCGATGTCACAACATCAGGCTTTCTTCTTAAGAAATTGAGATACGAGTACCCTCCTGCCTGCAGGAGGCCTTTCATATCCCAGGAACCATTCCCATTATAGAACCGGTGGAGGAAGACGAGATCTTCTATAGTCGGGTTGTCAGCATGGTAACCGAGAGAGACGCCGATTCTCTCCCGTGCTGCTATTTTGTCAGTTTGAGCCTGTTCAGTTGCCTCGAGGGTTGCAGCCCTGATCAACCTGAGACCGCGTGCAGAGAATTTATAATACCGCTGAGCTACAGGATCACGGATCTCATCAAGCCATCTGTCCTGTACCTGTCCTCCAATCTGACAGGGTAACCCTTTTGTATCAAAAGAGGTAATATAATCAATACCTGAAAGCCCCTGGCTGGCGCTCCTGAATGTTTCTTCTGTATTTTTCCCGAGGGGAGTTATCATTCCATAACCGGTTACAACTACCCTTCTTTTCGGAAATTCTCTGGACATAATAAATGAATGCAGATGTATTTAAAAAATCTTCTTTTCTTCCTGGACCTTTGTCAGCCAGGCCTTTATGAGATCATCGCCATTTGTAAAGGCTGCATATTCTTCGCATGAACCACATTTGATGCGAAGGCTGTTTTCTGACTGCCATGCAGAATTTCCGCAGGCTGAACACTTTTCAGGGAGGCTGTCGAGAATATCCAGCACGCCCCTTGTTAAGGACTGAACTGTGACCAGGGCAGGCACTTCGTCCATATCCATAGCGGGACGCAACTCAGGAAAGCTTTCGCCCATGCGGAATTGCAGCAGAGAGACAGCTTTGTCGGTAATCTGGCTGTTCGCATCAATGGCAGAGCCTTCACCGAACATCTCTTCGATATGCTCAAGAATAAAATGCCGTGCCATCTTGATCCCGAAAGCCTGCTCAAGACGGTAATTGATATCGAGGAAATCGAGAGACTCTGCGCCCAGATCCTTAATGAGAGAACTCTCCGGCTTGATGGAATCCTTATCAATATTAAGCGTTTCCGCTGTCGCTTTTTTGACTTCCTCAAATACAGTTGCTTCTGTAATAAAATTTTGACTCATAAGGTAACCTCCCAATAAGGCATATATTTCAATATGATAATTCCTGTTTTTTCTCTGCTTTGGGGAAAGGCCTGTAAAGTCTGTTGCTTAGTCCCCTGTCAACAACGATCATCTGCCCTTGTATGCCCCTGCTCGCGGGGTCACAGAGAAAAAGGACAGCGTCTGCTATTTCATCAGGTTCAACAAAAAGCTCATTAGGTATCTGGTCAAGTTCTTCCCAGTACTGGCGGAGGACTTTAAAAGAGTCTGTCTTCACAATGCCCCCGCATATGCCATTGACTGATATCTTCCTTGTGCTCAGACTTTCAGCAAGGTCTCTGACAGCGGATTCCATTGCTGCCTTCATGGTCCCAAGTGGATATGCAGGGTTGTAAAAACGGCTTCCGAGACTTGATATAAAAACGATTTTTCCTGCTGATTTTTCCAGCAAGGGAATAGCTGCCTGGACGCAGAAGATGTTGCCAAGGTAATTCGTTTCAACAAGCTGTCGCAATTCTCTCTCGGGGAGTTTCTCCAAAGGTTTAAAAGGAGCCTTTGCAGCGTTCAGAATGAGAAAGTCCAGACGACCGCAATTTTCATTTATTTCATGAAACATCTCTTTCACTGATTCCTTCACAGCTATATCAGCCTGAATGAGAAAGGCACGGCGTCCCATCTCCCGGATATCTTTACACAGGAGTTCTCCCTGTTCCTGGGATTTGCCTCCTGATTTGCGGTAATTAACAATAATATCAGCGCCCTCCCGGGCAAAATTGCGCGCAATCGCGCTCCCGATGCCACGGGAACTACCTGTTATTAATGCAATTTTATCTTTGAAGAAATTACAGTGCATAATTTTGAATCTATAATATATCATAGATGAATATATTATAGGAAAGGTTGAAAACGCTTCTTTTAAAGGGTACTATTACTACTACAGCGAACTTTTCAATAAAAACCGCTAATCAATGGCTTTTAGTCGTCATTCCGGGCTTGACCCGGAATCCAGCCCGTATTGAAAACCATGGATTCCCGATTACGAACTTCGGGAATGACAAAAAATACGCTGTAGTATTAATAAAAAATGATTGAACCACGGCAGAAAAGTGATATAATTGATCTGTTTAAATGGATAAATATAACAAAAATATAAGGGGGAAGCTATGAAAAAGCAGGGAATAGCTTTAACGCTCATCATTCTTCTGATCATTCCGCTCTCAGTCTATGCAGGCGCTCCACTTGACAGTGTTAAAGGAAACGTCAATAAGGTGCTTGATGTCTTACGTGACCCGGCTCTTAAGGGAGAATCAGGGAAAAAGACCAAGAGACAGAAAATCCGGTCTATTTCGGATAAGATGTTCGATTACTCCGAGCTTTCAAGGAGGACATTGGGGCAGGACTGGAAGAAACTGAACCCTGCGCAGCAGAATGAGTTTGCCGACCTCTACAAGTCTCTCCTTGAAGATGCGTATGCTGATAAGATCATAAACTATACGGATGAAAAGGTGTCCTTCAGCAAAGAGAACCAGCTCTCGGAAAAAACATTTGAGGTGCAGACTACAGTTTTGACAAAAAAAGCTGATATCCCTATTTACTACAGGGTAATTCAAAAGGATGGAGAATGGAAGGTATACGATGTTGTTATCGAAGGCGTAAGCCTGATCAATAACTACCGCAATCAATTCAGGGAGATCCTCATGAATAAATCGCCTGAAGTATTGATCGATACATTAAGAAAGAAAGTCGGAAAGGCATAAAAATAAAAGGTTGTACTGAAAAAGGAGGGGAGTTCATGAAGTTGATTATTATGATATGTGCAATCTTCACATGTCTTTCGTTGAGTTCCTCCCAGACATTTGCTGTTTCTCCCGGAGATGTCCTGGAAAAATCTCTCATTGAAACCGAAGAGGAAAAACCCCCTCATGAGCAGGAGAAAAAACCTCTTATAACAGACCAGGCAAAACAAGAGGCAGCGAAAGCAGAGCAGCCTAAATCTCTTGCGACCGGGAACAATGAAGGCGAAGAAGAGGGTGAAGGCGAGACGGTGAAGATAGCCGATCCTTTACGTCCATGGAACAATGCAATGTTCCATTTTAACGATAAGGTCTATTTCTGGATACTGAAGCCTGTTGCCCGGGGGTATTCAAAGGCAGTTCCTGAAGACATGAGACTCGCGGTCAGTAACTTTTTTTCAAATCTTGCCATGCCGATACGTTTTATCAGCAACCTTTTACAGTTGAAAATAAAAAACGCCGGAAATGAACTGCTCCGGTTTGTTTATAACACAACAGCCGGGGTCGGTGGTCTTGCTGACGCAGCGAAACTCGATTTCGGCATCAGGCAGCATGATGAAGACCTTGGCCAGACCCTTGGCAGTTATGGCATCGGCCATGGGTTTTATCTTGTCTGGCCTTTCCTTGGTCCGTCGTCTCTTCGTGATACAATCGGCAGGGTCGGAGACGGTTTCCTGGATCCGGTTAGTTATGTCACCCCATGGGAGTCAGCCGTAGGGATAAAGGTTTATGACAGGGTGAATGAAACGACATTCCATATAGGAGATTATGAGGACCTTAAGAAATCAGCCATTGATCCCTATGTTTCTTTGCGTGATGCGTATGTCCAATACCGTAAGAAGAAAGTAGAGGAAACTGATACGCCTGCTGAAAGGGAATCTCAGTCTTCCATACAACCGGTTGGACAACCTGAACCTGTACAGAATTCAATGGCACAACTCGAACCTGATCAACAACCAAATGTACAACAACCAACTGAACAAATAGAATCCGTAAAACAGCCGGGCACATTTTTTAAGCATGCAGAAACATTCGTTAAACTGCCTGAACTAACTCAGAAGCAAGTTAACCAAAAGCCGGTCGAAAAAAGAGAACTGCTTAAATCTACGGTTTCTGATAATCATCATGGAAACAATCCTGTCCATGTTCAGATCGGAGTATTTAAAAATAAAAGCAATGCAGAAGATTTTAAAGAAGAATATAAAAAAAAAGGCTATGATACTTTTACTCTTGAATGCCCGACAAAACAGCCGGGTGCAATCTACAGGGTTCTGATAGGTAATTTCAGGAATAAAAAAGAAGCTGCCCAGATGGCATCCGAAGTTCGCAGCAAGGAAAAAATAGATGCGATTATTTACCATGAGTAATTCGGTAATGTTAAAAGTTTTATGAAAAAAGAGTGGAAAATATGAAACCACAGAGAGCACAGGGGTTTTCTCTGTGTCCTCAAGAAGAAAATTTTTATAAAATTAAGAAACGCAATGAATTTTAATAGAAAATATGCAGAATAGATATGTTATTACTGATAAAAAAGACTTAAAAATACTGAAAGCCAGCAAAAGATTGGAGCACACAGAGGGGGAGAATACAGGTTCTCTTGTAACATATTTATATTTAATGTGTTCTCTGTGATCTCTGTGGTTAATTTTGACAATATGAGTGATCCTATAAGGAGGAACAGATGAACAGATTCAGATGTATAGTTGTATTTGCAGTATCAATTATGATGATGCTGACAGCTACCTTATGTTTTGCAGAAGATGAGAAAACTGAATGCAGTCCCGATGAAATCTACGATGCCTGTGACAAGAACAAGGATGGCAAAATAAGCAGGGAAGAATGGAATACAATCGATACCAACAAGGACGACACTATTACGAACGACGAATGGGACCGTTACAAATATAAGAGTACAGAGAAAAAAACCAGCCCTTTCCAGATAAAGTATTTTGATGTATACGGCGATGGAACTATGGACAAGGAAGAATTTTTAAAACATTATCAGAGGCTTCAATAGGGAACGGATTTAATTGTTTGAACAAAAGAAAACCCTGCATCAGGCAGGGTTTTCTTTTGCGTTTTACATATTGCGGCAGTCTTAGCGCCTGCTTCTACTTCTTCATTTCTATGTCTTTGTCTGGAGGTGCAATTTTTTCTTCTTCATCAAATCAACCAGCTCTGTATGCATCTGTGTGATTCCTAACCTGCATATGACACAGATGCCGTCTTTCTGGTTCGTTGTATTGTCGCATTTCATGCATTTATGAGCTTTCATAGTATTTATTACCGCCTTTCTCCTGTTTTAATATCTCTGTTTCCTTAAATTGTCCCGCAGTCAATTTGCTTATTAATTTAATAATATATGAAAATTATTAAGAAGTAATGAATGGAATATGAAGAACTTATGAAGACGGTGCGGCCTGGATAAAAAACCATATTGAAAATATTTGGGAATAGGGTAATCATTAAATATGAGTCAAAATAATCTTGGCTACAGTAATAAATCAACGCTGGCCAGGGAATCAGAGGCTTTTCTGACCGAAACAGTACGCAGTGCTCTCGAAAATTACGAGATAAGGCCCTCGCAGTTGAAGATGATGAATGCCGGCGCGAGGAATATAGAGGAAGGCGGAATTCTCCTCGCAGAGGCCGGGACAGGGACCGGTAAGACTTTTGCTTATCTCATCCCTGCGATCCTTTCGGGGAAAAAGGCTCTGGTGACAACCCGCACAATCAGCCTGCAGGAACAGCTCGTCTCCAAGGACCTCAGATTTCTATCTTCTCTGAGAGAATTCAGATGCGCAATAGCCAAGGGAAGGGGGCACTATCTCTGCAAGAGAAGGTTAAATGCGTTCAAGCCTGCTGACAGGGGTGACCTCGATGAGCATAAGGATCTGCTTGAATGGGTTATGAAGACGGAAACAGGGGATATCGAAGATTACATCTCCCTAAGGAAACCCGTCATATGGGAAAGGATTTGTTCTGATGCGGATGCCTGCAAAGGCAAGAAGTGTCAGTTTTACAGAGACTGCTATTATCTTATGGCACGCCAGCAATGGTCTCAGGCCCAGATTGTAGTTACAAACCACGCCCTTCTGGCAGTCAGTGCCATGATGCAGCATGATTCCAGAATACTCCCTGAAACAGATATCCTGGTAATTGACGAGGCGCATGCTTTAGATACAGTTTTTTCCGACCAGATTGGGATGAGGCTATCAAACCAGGGTCTCGAAAAGATATTCAACAGGCTGCTGAAGACAGACGAAAGAGGCAACTACAAAGGGCTGCTTTCAAAATCTCCTGCACTTTTTCCGGTTGTTGAATCATTAAGGATGGAGACATCCTTTTTCTGGGAACAGGTCGCAAAGGAAATGAAAAGCAGAACAATTATAAGAGGGTCTTTGCCCCTGAAATATTCTTTAATGGCGCTCGTTGAATCTATAGAGACACTTCTTGAGAGCATCAAAACATCCGCTATGGGCCTCTTTGAGGAGGATGAAGAGATCGAGCTCAAAGCTTCAATCGTAAAGCTTCTTGCTGTTGCAGAAGATATGAAAACATTCTGTGACGAAACTCCCGGTTTTGTCAGATGGGTTGAGACAGAAGAAAAGAATACTGCGCTCAGGATGTCTCCCATATATTCGTCCGAATTCATTAAAAGCAATCTCCTGCCGGAATATAATTCCATAATCCTGACATCTGCTACCCTCTCTGTTTCAGGAGATTTCAATCTTATAGAAAATACTCTTGGCGTTCATGGTTCACAAAAGCTGTCAGTTTCATCACCTTTTGATATGAAAAACCAGGTTTCTGTAGAGATCAAAAAAGGCATCGACCTTAGAGATGAAGACAGCATTGAGAAACTGGCAGCTGTAATCATTGAAGAGGCGGGCCGGGCAAAAGGCGGTACCCTTGTCCTTTTTACCTCAAAGGATGTCATGAGAAAGACCCGGGAACTGACCGCTGAAGAACTATCGAAGATTAATCTTAACCCCATGGTGCAGGGGGAATCATCAAGCAGGAGAATGCTTGAGACCATGAGAAAAAGCAGGAATACAGTAATCTTTGGCCTTGATTCTTTTTGGGAAGGGGTTGATGTCTGCGGAGATAGCCTAAAGTGCCTCATTATTACTAAACTGCCATTTGAGGTTCCTACTGAACCTATTTTTCAGGCGAGGACTGAGATGATCGAGAGGGAAGGAGGCAATGCTTTTTATGAATACAGTCTCCCGCGTGCTGTATTGAAATTCAGGCAGGGCTTTGGAAGATTGATCAGAAGCAAGACAGATACAGGCAGGATTATTATCTGTGATGAACGGATCCTGACAAAAACGTATGGTAAGATGTTTATGAAAAGCACTGTGCCAGACCATGCAAAAACTGATTATTAAATTTTTGGTTGCATTCCTTCTTGTAATCATAGCTGTAGTCGTCATTTTGCTGACAGGCTTTATGGGACTTGGAAAGAAGATCGGAGCCCCGGGTCTTGATACCCTTGTTTCGCGGGGCATTGAGCGCTTTCTGGATTATGAAAAAACCGGCTTCATGCCTGAGACTACACTGCCTGGAGATATGGATAAAACCGTAGGAACATGGTCAGGCATAAGTGATGTCGACGGGACTGAGTGGCGCTTTACCTTTGAGCAGAATTACGCTGTCCGCATAGACAATTCAAAAGGCTATTATTGCCAGGGCACGGCTTTTGTCCATTGGAAGCTCGGCCTCATCGATGGTAATATCCGTGTGCCTGCCGGCTGGTCGATACTGGATATGGATATCATTCAATCTTCAGAGCCTTCACATAGGAATAATATTTCTCTGGGCGCCTTTTCACGGAAGGGAACGCGGTTGGAATATTGCTTTAGTGAACCGGGTAGTATGGTAAGACCGATCACTGATGAGTCACGTAAAGGCATACGATGTTTCGAGCTTGCAAAGGCAGAAGCCGGAAAGAAGATACCCGCCAGTCAATCCCCATCTGCCTCTGTGCCGGATAGCTCTTCCGGCCTGCAGCATCCTGCTGCCGGCAGCCGGCGCACTGAGCAGACTGAGAAAACTATCGATGTAACAAATTTTCATGCACGGATCCTTGTGAAGAATGATGGCTCATTTACCGTACATGAATCGATGAAGATATCCACCAACGGTATAACATTCGGCCCCAAAAGTCCCCGGCTGATTTCAGGGATTTACCGGAGCATCAGCAACCGCATCCAGGGTAAACACGCCTATTACAGGCGCATGGGTTTCGAGATGATCAGCGCTGCCATGGATGGATATCCCATACCCTATTCAGTAGATACATACGGTTCGTGGTTTACGAGCTACATTTTCCTTGGAACCGATGGTCTTACACTCTCTCCCGGAATTCATGAGTTTACACTTGAATATACAACAGACCGTCATATTAATTTCCTGCCTGACCAGGATGAATTTTTCTGGTGGGTTTTCGGCGAAGGCGGACATGGGTGGCTAACATCTGTAGGCAAAATAGAGATTACGGTAGTCCTGCCTGAGGGAAGCCATGGTATTATCGCAAGTCTCGATGACTATTCCTGGAACAAAGGTACAGGGAAGATACCTGAACTCCTCCGTAAAGCAGCTGAATCTGATGAGGCCAACGTGCTTCATTATGCCAGGGTTGTTTCAGAGAAAAACCCTTATCTCTCTGTAGTGGTAGGTATGCCAAAGGGAACTGTGCATGAACCCGACATCTCCAGACGTATGGAATTTTTCCTACGGGACATGATCGCCTATATGCCCGGGATGATCGGGCTCACGGTATTCTTTTTGTACTACCTGATTGTTTGGGTACGTGTGGGACGCGATCCTGAAGGGAAGTCAATCGTCCCCCTCTACAGGCCTCCTGCAGACTGTTCTCCTGCATTTGCCAGACTTCTTTTCACAATGAGATACGACCGCACAGGCTTTGCCTCAGCGCTCCTGAACCTCGCTTCAAAAGGGATGATCAGACTTTTGCGTCACGCTGACGGATATGCTATTGAAAAAACAGGGGCTGGCAATAGTGGGATTTCACCGGACGAACAGGTTCTCTATGGAGCGCTTTTGGGAGATGAAAGGGTGCAGGCACTGTCTAAGTGGCAAGTACTGGACGCGGTAGCGATCCATCGTGCTTATGGAAAACATCGCCGCCACCTAATGTCGTCGGTCGGGAAACGATTTTTTATTAAGAATGCCAAATATGTCATTCCCGGAATCGTTATATCGCTCGTTGTGGCTGCCATTAATGCCGAAATTGTTGACGTGGAGGGCAGCTATGTGAAGGAACTTATAGGACTCGGCCTCTGGACGATCTTTGCCGGATTTGTCTGCAGGGTTCTTTCGAGGAAAAAAGTCCTTGAGCTGAGAAGACCTTCTAAACTGATCTATCTACTGCTCCTTTTCCCTGTTGTTTTATATTCTGTTGCTGTGTCAATCAGCCATGCTTTCGAAGTCTTTAATATCATGAAGTTTATGTTCCTCGCCCCTCTCTTTATTATGCTGACAGCGCATGCTGTCTTTTTCTTTCTTCTGAGGGCGCCCACGCCCCTCGGTAGAAAGGCCCTCGACGAGATCGCGGGATTCAGGACATACCTTGCTGCAGCTGAAGGAGACAGGCTCGACAGGATGACTCCTCCTGAAAAAACGCCAGGATTGTACCAGGCATATCTGCCGTATGCCCTTGCACTCAGCGTTGAAAACAGATGGTCTGAAAAGTTCGCCGGGGAGATTGATGAGACATATACCCTTCCGCCCCTTGATGTATTTCTCGGCACACTTGCACGACTTTTCAATCGTTGACCGGCTAATAATACATCAGCTTGCGTTCCAGGTCTGATGAGCGGGAAAGCCTCTTTGCTTCATCGAGAGTTATGATATTCTGTTTGCAGAGTTGAATCAAATGCTGGTCGAGTGTCTGCATCTGATATTCATCGCGCCCTTTTTCAATGTGGTGTTCGATTTCATCAAGGTGACCATCACGGATACATGCCTTGATTGTAGATGTCGTATACATTACTTCTAAGGCCGGCAAAATTTGATCACCGCTCTTTCCCCTTACGAGTCGCAAGGAAACCGTAGCCACCAGGATTTCTGATAGTCTGTGGCGGACATTCTCCTGGGCCTGCGGGGGATAGTAGCCAACAATGCGGTTGATAGTTGAAGCTGCATTGTTAGTATGGAGTGTCGATAATACAAGATGCCCTGTTTCAGCAGCTTTGATGCAGGCGTCTATCGTTTCTATATCACGCAGTTCTCCGACCATGATGACATCAGGATCCATACGCATAGCTGCCTTTAAAGCGCCTCCAAAACTCTCTGTATCGATGCCCAGTTCTCTCTGGATAATACAGCTTTGAGTTGAAGGAAAAATGAACTCGATGGGGTCCTCTATGGTAATAATACTGTAGCTGAAATTGTCGTTGATAAACCGGATCATAGAAGCGAGCGTCGTAGATTTGCCATTGCCGGTGGGTCCGCAGACAAGGATCAGTCCGTTCGGGGCTTTTACAATACTCCCCAATACAGCGGGGAGATTCAGTTCTTCGAATGTGCCGATATAGTGAGGTATTACACGCATTACAATACCGATATTGCCACGCTGCCGGAAGATGCTGACGCGAAAACGACCCACGTCAGGCAAAGTATAAGAAGTGTCGAATTCCGTTAAATTTTCAGGAAGCTTTCGTCTGCTCTGCTCCATAACAGTTGAAGCGATAAACTCGGTATCGGTTTTTGTTAAGGTATTCAGTTTTGAGCGGATCAGGTGCCCGAAAGCCCTGAATATCGGTGGATTGTCCACTTCAAAATGGATATCGGAAACCTTCTTTTTAAAGGCGATTTCGAGAATTTGCGTAAAGGTGGCAATGTCCATAGTCTTTTCCTTTCCTGAATTATTTATGATTCCATAAAAGCCCTGAGTCTCTTCATTTCCGGGACGCCTTAGCGAGCATCTTACGGTGAAAGGCATTTTCGATAGCCAGGCCGGCCTGGTCTGCCAGGATTTCAAGCATATCATTTTGTACCGGCGGCACATCTTGTTTGCCGTAATCGCCATATGTCAAAGTAACAATTTTACCGCGACTCTTCACTGGAAGGAGTAGTATGGTCGGTTTCAGGGGTGCACCAATTCCGGCATAAAGATATTCCTTTAAGACTTCATCATCACATTCTCCATAGAAGAACTGTCCTTTTTCAATTACATCACGGAAGACTGACGGCTCTGTCAGGGGAATCTTTAGTCCCGATGCTGAACTTGGTCCCTTATCCCTTTCAGTATGCACTCCCAGGGCTCTTTCTCCTATAAGCTCTGCAGGGCG
>Ga0209253_10002464_pt1 | contig 16404 bp, 9 predicted proteins | sample FrelakmetBRP12BR_FD_187145 | JGI IMG/M metagenome (GOLD analysis project Ga0209253, IMG submission 187145) | Freshwater lake sediment microbial communities from the University of Notre Dame, USA, for methane emissions studies - BRP12 BR (SPAdes)... | ecosystem: Environmental > Aquatic >...
AATTCCTTGGCAGCGTCCTCGGCTTTGTATCTTCCCTTGACTTGGGCCACCTGGACGATGAACTTTTCGGCTAGCTTCTCTTTGTGTCCCTTGACCCGGACCGCTGAGGCATTCTCTGCCAAAAGCTTGTAGCTCCCGGAGACCTGGTAGATCTTCATGCCTGAGGAGGACCGGATGAGGACATTGTCCAGGTTGACGCCGAGAGCGATCCGAATAACCGGCTTTTGGATCAAAAAACCCTGGAAAAAGACGTTTTCCTGGCCGAATTCAGAGGGTTGGCCGCCGATAAAGAACAATACCAGGAAGCTGAGCATAAAATATTTTCGGTGTCGGCGGATGATTTTTGGCATAATTGCTGAAATGACGTTTAATTTTAATGGCTAGATTATAAGCGTGTCTTTTCGCTCTTGTCAAGCAAAAATTCTATATATGCTATCTCTCTTCATAATTTCTACTATATATTGTATTTACCTTGGCGTTAGGTGTGCCCTACAATACCCAAAACGAGACCGTAAGTCAATAGAATTTTTAGATTCCTTTATTTGAGGGCCCAGGTCCCGGCTTCTTTTTTCAGGGTAAAAATTGGCCTCTCGCCCGAGGCTAAGGTCACTTTTATCTCTAAAGGCTGCGGAGCTAGCATGACCTGAAGCGTATAGGTGCCTTCCGGTATCTTTATCGCATCCCCGCCCACGAAACCTCTAGCCTTGACCTCCCCTTTCTCGTCAAGGACCATATACTCGATTTTCAATGCCTGCTCGAGGGCTGATAGCAGTCCCTTGGCATCCTTGGCATCTAAGTACATCCCTTCCGTGGACTTGGCGATCGCTTCCAGCTGCTCCCGCGATTCCTTCTCTTTGATGTCAAAACCCACGATATGGACTTTCATCTCCAGGCCCGACTTCTTGATCGCCGGAGCGATCGACTTGATATCGCCGTTGCAGCTTTCGATCCCGTCCGTCACCAGGACAACGCTTCCGTTCGGCATCTTTTCAAAGTCTTTGATAGCCTGGAGCACGGAGAGAACAAGCGGCGTCCGGCCTTTCGTTTGGATTTTGTTCACCATCTCCACGAGCTTGGCTTTCTGGACAGGCCCGATGGGCATCAGAAGCTCCGTATCCTGGCAGGCTTGTTGATAGGCATCCGTCGGATAGCGATGGCCATAAACCCGGAAGCCCACGTTCATCGTCTCCGGCAGCCCGTTGATGATCTGGGTCAGGACCCGCCGGGCTACGGTGATCTTAGTTTCCTTTCCGATCAGCCCGGTCATGGAATTCGAGGCATCCATGATGATCTCGACGTTCTTCGCGATCTCTTTCTCAGCGCCCTTCTCGAAATTCACCCTTAGGGATGCCGGGCCGAGCCGCTTCACCGGCGACATATAAATCGGCACATTTCCGCAGCAGAATTCGAGCATCAAAGCGCCCAGAGCAACCCTGTAGACGTCAAGGTCTCTTTCGGAGTACCCGCCCTCCCAGCTTCCATCTGGGCTCTGATGATCAACCAGGAACCGGCACATCCAGTCTTTCCAGATGCGCCAGTCGTCTCCGCCCGCAAGGTACATCGCCCGCGTGCCATAGTACCAATAATAGAATGGATACCCGTCTCCCTTCGCCTCGACATTCCATCGTGGCGCATAATCCTGCATGAATCGCAAGGCGGGAGGTATCGCAGGATCCTGAGGAAAACCGCAGAGCTGGAGCGAGAGAGCTCCCATCCCCGCTCGGCCGCAGGAATTGCCATAATCGCCTGGGCCACTATAGTTGAAAGAACCGTCTTTCTTGCCCTGAAGAGACCGGACAAACTTGGCCGCCGACGGGAAGACATAGTCAGGAACTGAGAAACCCGCGTTCACCGCCGCCCTGAGGGCGAGAATCTGCCAGCCGCTGACCGAGAGATCGCTGTTTGTGGAATCCGGACGATATCTCCAACCGCCATAGGATTCGCTATCGGTTTTGAACGGTCCGCCGAGCGCCTCCAGCTTGTGCTCGGTGTTTTGAGAGCGAATGATGAGGTTGATAGCCTCCTGGGCGATGGGCTCGAGGCTCGCGTCATTCAAGTCGACAAGCGCCTCGATGAGGCCCAGCGTTGTCATGGCATGCTCGTACATGTTTTCTGTCCCCAACTGGCCGCCATAAAAAGCCTGGTCTTTCGAGCCTTCGGCATACTTGGCGCTCGGCTTCCAGACCGACTTGAGATACTGAACAGCAGACTTGGTGTTCGCCGAATAATCTTTTTGGACACACTTGGCTCCGATAAACGCCTGGATGGAAAGGCCGGTGTAAGCATAGCGCCCGGACCAGGAGCCGTCTTTTTGTTGTTTGGAGGCGAGCCAATCGAGCGCTCTCCTCAAGGCTTGCTGGACTTCCTCGGCTGTTGCCGGCGGCTTTTGCGGTTTCCCTGCCCAGAGTGTATATTCTGCGCCGATGTTCATTCCGGTTCTAACTTGGACTTGTAGGTAATATGTCCCCGGCCTTAATTTCATCCGAACAATTTCCTCGCCCTTGCCGGCTTCTGCCGCTCGCGATTGATCCAGATAGTTCTCTTTAGGATCGAGGAGATAAAGATTCCATTGCACCCCGGGAACGCCGGACACCTGGATAACTAGTATATCAGGCCCGGGCTCAGGGACGTTGATGAAATAGTAGTCGCTATCATAACGCGAATTGATTCGGCCGGTGAACGGCATATTGAATTTGATCTCGCCAGCCTGCTTGAACTCGTTATTGGGCTCAGCTTCTTGGCCCTCCTGCCAGGGCCCAAGAAAGCGCGCGCTAAAGGTATACTTGTCAGTGATATTTTTCTGATAGCCTTTCACCCAGATATAATACGTGCCCTCAGTGACTACAAAATGGGCAACGGTTTCCGGTTCGCCTTTTGAGGCGGCGTTGGCGTCCCAAAGCGCATTCCCGACTTTATCAGTAATTCCAAACCTCGTATCCACGCCCGGAACGGCGCTGAGGTCAACCTGGATTTCGCTCTTGCCGGGTTTGTCGATAATCAGCTTGTAATAGTCTTCATCGCCATCAAATTGAAAAAAGCCTTCCACACTCTGGCCGAGTTTAAGACCGGTGGCATCTTTCTCTCGATTATTGGGTTCTGCCTCCAGGCCTTCCTGCCAAGGGCCGAGGATACGCGTATGAAGCACATAATGGTTGTTGATGTTGGCTTGCCTCGCCCAGACTTGGATGTAATAGACGCCTTGAGCCAAGGCAAGATTGAAGATGGATTCTGGCCCATTTTCACGCGTTTCATTGACTCCCCACAGGGATGAGCCGTTCGCATCGTACAGCTCTAGGTGACTGTCGACTCCGGGGACAGCTGTGATATCAATCAGGACAAGGCTTTTGCCCGGCTTGTCAACGATCAGCTTAAACCAGTCCTCGTCGGACCGTTTTGCAAAAAATCCCCCGACGGCTTGCCCCAGCTTAAGCTCATTGGCCGATTCGCGGCGGTCATTCGGCTCGGATTCCTGGCCCTCCTGCCAGGGGTCCATGATCCGTGAGCTCAAAACATATTTTTCCTTTGTGGCCTTCCCTCTTCCATAGATCCGGATGTAATAAATTCCTGGGCTAATAGGGAAATGGACAATCTGTTCGGCGCCGCCGGCTTCGGCGTCATTGACATCCCAGAGAGCATTTCCTTTCTCATCGCAAAGCTGGAGTTCCGAGTCTATGCCGGGGACCCCTGAGAGATCGATCCTTACATAATTTTTACCCGGCTTATTCACAACGAGCTTATACCAATCGTAGTCACGATCTTGTTGGAAAAAGCCTTCGGCGCTTTCGCCGATCCGGATTTCGTTGGCCTGCTCCTTCGTATCATTCGGCTCGGTCTCGGATTTGACCTGGGCCAAGCCCAGCGAGACCAATGACAAGGCTAAAAAAGCAGCGCCAAATCCGATAAAGAGCATTTTTGCTCTGTAAATTCTCCTCATATTGTTCACTCCATTTTGTGATAATGAAAATGATTTGTCCTCATCCTGAAAAAGATTTCCGGGAAGATCATCCTCCTATGCCCAATCCGATGACGATCCCTACCAAGATGCCAATAGCCACCCCGCAGCCCAATAGGGCCATGACCGATCCAGGTGACATGACTCCATGTTGAATCATATAAATAATCAATTTTTCAATCTTCTCAAGGCCAACCATGCCCGGATGCCCCACGTGGAAATAGGGCTTTATGGCTTGGATCATCTCAACGACTTTTTCCAGCATTATTAAATATTGTGACTTCGCTTGGTTAAAACCCGAACCCATGACCCCAATCGTCTCTCCGGATTTTGGATCGACACGCCACCAGCCGGAATGCCCTGGAGCCTGGGCCGAGGCAGGATCTTCGGGGATAACCGCAATGTAACCCTGGTCTAAAGTCTCAGAGAGCCTCGTGGCGTCGTCCCGCGGCAGGCCTAATCGTGGGATATCTTCTTGTTGTTGAGGCTTCATGACGAGGATCTTCGCACCCGTCTTCAAAGCTTTTTCAAAAAGAATTCCGGTATTCTCGACAGATTCGAGGCTGTCGAAGAGGATCGCCTCTGAGATAGTATCGACAATCCCTTGGCGAATTCGCCCAGAAAATAAATCCTTGTCGAGGCCGGAAATGGCAACCGGATTCAGAACGATATCAAAAAATTCAAAAGGCTGAACCTGGCCTTTGACATCCTGGCTGTATCCAGCACGAAAACTAAAGATATTGAGACAATCCAAGTAAAATACTTGGGAAAACGGATTCAAAGTCTGTCGGGCAAGAGCCAGAGCAGACAACGGGGACGAGATATATTTGAGCAAAGCCATGAATTCCCCGGCTTTCGCTCTTTGGGATTCCTGATTCAATTTCAGGAACGACAAAAGTGCGTCTTTGAATTCAACCACCCGCTTCGTCACGAGGTATGTGATGAACTCCGGCGCTAGATGCCCTGTCAGAGGTAAAATATCAACACTGCTCAGCAAGGCCAAGCCCCGCTCGGCCTTTCTCGCGTCGTCCATTTGGAATGCTTCAAAATTCTTCCTGCCCCGCGCCGCCGGGCCTATCAAGTCGAATATTTCACGGCGAACGACTCGGCTGGGCTTCCCCGGAATATGAATTTCGTATTCAATCCATTCCGCGGATAAAAAGTGTTCCGGCTTTGTCTTCGTGTCCTCTTCCCCTCCAAACGCGTTGAGGAGCCCCTTCGTTATCCCGCCCACTGAGCCGCCTTCTTTTTTCCCGGGATTGGCGTTAACATCTCCAGAATCGGTAAAACTCGATTGAACGATTTTCTTAGCTCCCAAGGCTAGGTACGGCAGCCATTCCTTCTCTTCCTTCGAGATTTCTTTTATTTTCGCAAGCGGATCTTTCTCGTTTATAAGATTAAGGTCTTTCGGCCAGTTCATGGGATTATGGCTGAGCATCATCGGCTCGCCATAAAGCTCAGCCGGCTTCAGGCTGTGCCGGAAAACAATGCTCTCTTGGACTTTTCCCTTACTCCATTTCTCGATGACGATTCTGACATCAAAATTGTGAATAAGCCCGTCGTTGATCTCGTCCGGCTGACAAGCGGCTTCTGCCTGGACGAAAGTTTTGCCGGGCTTAACGCCCGGATCGAGCAGGTCAAAATCAAGCCATTGATTATCCCTCGAAAGTTGAACCCACCAATGGTCCTGGAGACATTGAAGTCCATAAACTTTCTCCTCGTCGGCGAGATTTTTGGCCTGTTGAGGCATCCCGATGAGCTCTTCCAGCAATTTGGATTGCGTTTTTATCAATTCGTTTGACTTTTCGATCATGGCCTTGGATTCGAGATCCGCGGCCCTGAGAGACTTCTGAAAATCATCCTGATTCAACCCGTACTTTTGTGTAAATTGATCGACAAGTTCCTCCAAAGATCCTCGGCTCGAGCCCTGGACAAAATAGCGGTTCTGCGGAATTGGCTTTAGATTCTTTTTGAGTTCCTTGGCCTGTCCCTCTGGGATCTTGGCATGGGCCAGCCGCACATTATATCCGGCCTCTTGAAAAAGCTTGGCCAAAAGGAGCGAACGGTCAAGACTGTTTCCAAGTCTGTCCATCAAAACACCTTGTGGACCACGCAGCGTGCCTTTGTATGGAATCCAATAGGTATTATCCTGAACCCATCTAAAAAGTTTTTCAGGATCATTTCCTATTTTTTGCGCGATCGCCTGCGGATCAAAAAAATCCCGGGGCATTTCCTTCAGGACTTCTTCGATCGCGGGAAAGAGCTTCTCCACTTTTTCTGTCAGCGCATTCATCTCTTCCTGGGTAAGAGGAGCCGTTTTTTGCTCCGGGAGAATCGATGAAACGAGCTGATCAGCCTCTTTGTTTTTCTCTTGAAATTCCCCGGTTTCGCTTTTTTTAACTCGAGAGACTGTGGTTTTGGCCACGCCTTCTCCGAGCTTTTTCCCCGCGACGGCCCGGGAAATCAAAACAGCGCTAAGGATGATTCCGGCGATGACGAGGATAAACAGGAAAATCAATCCGGCCATTTTCCATACGGCACCGCGCGCACCCGGCGCTTTTTGACTTTCCAGCGATTGAATGCCTTCCCGAAGAGAGCCCATTTCTTTCTCGCCGGCTTTGACGGCCTCCAATTCCGCGGCAATGGCCGGATCGGCCACATTTGCTTCAGATAGCTTCTTCCCCAGCGCTTGAAAATTCTGGACCTGCTGCCCGCTCACGGCTTTCTGCTGTTTATTAAATTCATTGATCTCCCCCTTGACCTTGGACAAGGTTTTATCAATGTCCTCAATCTCCTTCTTGTGTTGGTCCTTGGCCTTCTTAATTTCGGCCTCCAACCGGCCGGACTGTTGGTCAAGGGGAGTGATTTTCTCTCTGGCCGCCTGACTGATCTTTGTCAAATCGGGAAGCTTTGGGTCCAGCTGTTTCTGTTCTTCCTTCAGGGCCGCCAGTTTTTTTTCAAGCTCCGCCTGGGCCTGGGTATTGCCCTGGCTTTCCGTTATCTTTCTCCGGATTTTTTCCTCTTCGTCAGGAATATCTTTCAAGCGTTTTTGGATGGAGTCCGCCTCTTTTTGGGCTTTTTCCAGTTTGTCTTTTTCAGATTTCAACTCTGAATCGACCGGCTTTTTCTTCGTTTCCAGATCCTTCCAAAGCGCATCAAACCTGGCGTTTTCCGCTTTCTTTTTCTCTTCCAGCCCCGAGGTTTGTTTGTTCAATTCGTCCAGCTTGGCGCTGATATCTTTGCCCTTTTCCTCGACCTGAGACAGCGTTCCGCTCAAATCCCCAAATTGGCTGATATCCAGCTTGGCATCCCTGGCTTTTTTGCCCAAAGCCGTCAATTTCACCTCATAGGCCTTTTCCTTCTCCGCAAGGTTTCTTTTCGAGCTGCGCAAACTCGACTTTCTTTTGTGCTCGGCCATACCATCTTTGAAGATCTTTTTTATGCTCATTTTGGTCCTCCCTTTTTTGGCGATTCTTTAACGAACCGCCGGAAGCTTGAAATAATTCTCGCTTTCATACCCGCGGAAGTAGAGAGATGACGGCGTCGCCTCCGTTTGATAAGCCAGTTCAAAGCGGACAAATGCCTGCGGTGGAATTATGAACGGCTCGGGCGGGCGGTGGAAAAGCGTTTTTGTGGCCGCTTCATTAAAATTAACTTTCTGATCCCCGACAACAAGCAGGAATTGCTGTGAGGTCTGGATTTCGAGGCCGCTCTTGGCCAACGAGCGTATGCCCAAGTCCACAATCGTCTTCCCCCCTTCCTTCCTGATTCCAAAGATCATGACGTCCATCGTGTTTCCATCCCGGTGAGTCGCCAAGGCTTTGAATGCTTCCGGAAAAGATTTCCCGCTGAGTTTGAGGGAATAGACTTTATTATTAATCCGGATTCCGAGGCTAAAATCTTTTATCGAAGCCGGGACCAAAAAGGCCAATTCCTGGCTTTGATAGACCTCCGGAGTGAAACGAATGAATCCGTCCTCGGTCGTCGAACCTCCGCAACTGTAGTATAAATATCCCTCTGACGTCGTCAGCCAAGTATATTCCTGGGGCTTTATTTGGACGATATCCTTTGCGGAACCTCCTGATAGACTCTTCCCTCCGATTTCGATTAGAACATATCGCCAGCCTGGGGCCGCTTTCTCTCCTTTATAGCCATCTTGAAAGTTCATCCTATTGGCCGCAATTTCGACGAATTCATCCGTGATCTGGTCCAGCCCTTTCCCAGCCGGACCGCTCGCGCCCGCGGCAAGCTTCAAATCCCCCTTGATCCGGACAAGGATATGACCGTTGGAATAGTCAAAGAGCTGGAAGGCGATATTCTTGGCTTCCTTTGGAATCACGTAAACAAGGTCGGCCTTTTTTCTTTCCCCAAATTTGGCGATCTCGAACGCTTTTTGGATTCCGACTCCGTTCAGCATTTTCTCCGTCAGAGGGTCCAGGGCAAAGCTTCTACCGTCGACAAGGACATAAGCATGATCGAAAAGCTTAGGAATTTTATAGGCAACATCCGAATCCACAAACTCCTCTTTTCCTTTTTGCCCTCCCCCAGTGAGCGCTCCCACCCCCATCGTCCGGTCCTGCTTGCCCTCCAGTCTGCTCTTTTCGATTTTCTGCTTGGGATGAATATTCTCCCACTCCGTCTCAAGGACCAAAAATAGTTTTCCTGCAGGCGCTTTCCGGCCGGCGAGCTCTGTCTCAAATTTCGTTTCGTCTATCTTGAGCTTGGCCGCTTTGTTGGCCGGCATTTCCTGAGAGTTTAAGCTTGAGCTCTCGAAACAAAAGAAACCGAGAAAAACGGATAGTAAGAGGCATATAAATAGTCTTTTGGACATATCCCCTCCTTTCCGGTTCATGATACCTTTTATTTATTGGATTTTTTGACCATTGTCAATTCCTAATAATCCTGATATCTTTTTTCCAGTGAGGAGAAAACTCATGCCGCTCAAAAAAATCTTTTATCTTATTTTGGCCAGCCTCTTCTTTCTAGGATGTCCTGCCAAACATCAAAAAGAAGAGATCGCATTTACATATTTAGGAAAGCCGATCGACCCGTCGGCCATCGACGCGCTCTATAATGCCGAAAGCAAATTCCTAGACCTGCGATCGTTCAAAGAAGTTATCCCGTTCGGGGAGCGGACAGATAATCCCACTCGGATCATCTATCCTAAAGATGCCAATACGGGACGAACGCCTTTTTTCGACTACGGTTGCGTGGCCAACGTTCAGGATAGATTTTTGTTGTTAATTCAGTACAACGGCGGCGGAACTGGATATTTTGACAACATTCTCGTTATCAAAAAAACAGGGACTCAATTATTTTTATTAAAGACGCTGGGAGAAGGGGACCGATGCAATGGCGGAATATCCGGAGAAGGAATGGACGGCAACGATTTTCATTATTCCCGGAATCTCACTCCGATCGACATCATTCGATTGGCGACCGAGGTCAAAATCGATGTCACCGCCTACGAAGACCTTGAAGCCAGCGCCATAAGCTGCTTTGGCTTGGCTCATTATAAATACAACCTCGCCGACGATAAAAATGAGCTTATGTCAGTAAGTTTGGATGAGGGAAAGGAGGATGAAAAGGAATGGACGGACAGATATCCAGCCCAGTCGTGTTTTAATAAAATCTATAATTCTTATGTGAAAGCAAAAAAAACCGAACTGAGCCTGAAGGATCTCAACGAGTTTGCCAAAAAGTTTAGCGATGAATGCCTGAAAAAAGCTTCGAGCGTGCTCCGTTAAAAAAAGGAGCGGACCGGGACTCGTCGGGCCTTTCTACTAATACAAACGCAATAAATAAAGTTACATAGTCTGGGCGGCCTAAGCGCCGCCCGAACGGGGATGTCATTTTAATTATTTGGTAGACATTAGCATCCTTGGAGCCGGGCTCGGCCGCTTTGATTTTCTGAAAGAATACGATATAATCTTGTCCTTTTAAATCCAATCCTAAAGGATACTCCATGTCAAATATCGGATCCTACGAAGAACGGCTCAAAAACTTCAGCTGGTCCATCTCCGAGAAGGAACTTGACTACAAACCGGGCCGGGTCATCAACATCGGCTGGTACTGTTCGGATCGTATCTGCCAACAGGGAAAAGGCGAAAAGCCGGCCCTCCTCTGGGAAGGCCTGGGCGGGACCGAGAAGAAATTCACCTATAATGATGTCCGAAGGGCGAGCAATACGATCGGCGCCTTCCTGCGTGGACTGGGCATCAAGAATGAAGAGCGTGTCTGCCTTTTCATGGACAGGGTTCCCGAGCTCTATATCGGTCTGCTGGGGATCCTGAAAACGGGGGCCATCGCCCAGCCTCTCTTTTCCGCATTCGGCGATGAGTCGCTCTTTGTCAGGCTGGATAACGCCAAAACGTCCGCCATCTTCACTCAGAAAAAACACGCCCCTAAGGTCCGCAAGATCCTGGACAAGCTTCCCAGCCTGAAGCATATCATCATCTTGGACTACGACGGGAAGACTCCTCTCAAGGAAAGAGAAATCGCTTTCTCGCTGGAAAAGGCCGTTCCGGTCGATTTCTTTGATGTTTTCCCGACCACGGCCGAATCCCCCTCCCTTCTTCACTACACATCGGGAACGACCGGCCAGCCCAAAGGGGTCAAGCACGTCCATTACTCGCTGATATCTCAGTATTTAACGACGAAATGGGCCCTCGACCTTCAGGACGAAGATATCTACTGGTGTACAGCCGACCCCGGCTGGGTCACCGGCACCTCCTACGGGATCATCGGCCCCTGGAGCATGGGCGTCACCCAGGCCGTCCTGGACAGCGGATTTTCAACCGAGGCCTGGTACAAATTCATCGAAAAATACAAAGTCACCATGTGGTATTCGGCTCCGACGGCGATCCGCTCCCTGATGAAGGCCGGCGATGAGATCGTGAAAAAATACAACCATTCTTCGCTGCGCTATTTAGCCAGCGTCGGCGAGCCGCTGAATCCAGAAGCGGTCATCTGGTCGGAAAAAGTCTTCGGCAAGCCCTTTCATGACTCCTTCTGGCAGACCGAAACCGGCTCGATCATGATCAGCAACTATCCCGGGATGAAGATCAAGCCGGGCTCCATGGGAAAGCCGTTCCCCGGGATCACGGCCACGGTCGTCGACCCGAAAACCTACGAGCCCTACGGCGAGCCGGGAAAGATCGGCCTGATCGCCATCAAGCCCGGCTGGCCGTCAATGATGCGGACCTATTGGAACAACGAAGAAGCCTATAAGAACAAGTTCAAGAACGGCTGGTACCTCACGGGAGATAGGGCCAGCATCGACAAAGAAGGCTACTTCTGGTTCGTCGGCCGCGACGACGACGTCATCAACACGGCCGGACATCTGGTCAGCCCGTTCGAGGTCGAATCCGCCCTGCTCGAGCACCCCGCGGTTGCGGAATCCGCCGTCGTCAGCAAGCCCGATCCGCTCAACATGGAAGTCGTCAAGGCCTTTGTCACTTTAAAGCCCGGCTTTGCGGCCAGCTCGGATTTGGAACTTGAAATCATGAACTTCATCCGCAAAAAGCTCTCGCCGCTGGCCATGCCCCAGGAAATCGAATATATCGATTCGCTCCCCAAGACCCGGAGCGGAAAGATCATGCGCCGCATCCTCAAGGCCAAAGAATGGGGCGAAGAGATCGGCGATACATCGACGCTGGAGAATGATTGATCTGTAAGAAAAAATGGGAAGAAAAAATGGGGAAACGTTCCGAATTTAGAAATTCGGTCCATGTCCCCGGATTTTTCATGTTCCCCGATTTTTGCTGAAAGGAGTCATATCATGGAAGACCTGAAGGACGCCGTCCTTAAATACGTATCCGAAGAGTATCTGGAAGAGGGCAGCGACCCCATCACCTACGATACGCCCCTGATTTCGGGCGGAATCGTGGATTCGTTTTCGATGGTCTCGCTCAAGAGATTCCTGGAGAACAGGTATAAAATCTCCATCCCCGATGGCGATGCCACGCCCGAAGCGTTCGATTCCGTGAACAAGATCGTGACGCTGGTCAAAAGATTCGTAAAGTAAAAAGGATCATGGCTTCACCGAGTCATCGCCAGCGAACCGCGGCGGTCCCCTCAGGAGGGTCATCCCGAGAAAAGCGAGGAATCTCCCTTCTCGGTGCGATGGGCATGAGATGGCCACGGCGCGAAGCGCCTCGCCATGACAGAATAGGCAAGGAGAAAACTAATGGCTTACAGCGATAAAGTACGGGCCCTCTACCAGGATCAATTGAAGGCGATCCAGGATGCCGGCATCTTCAAAATGGAACGGTACATCCATTCGCCGCAGGCCGCCGATATCGACGTCGAATTTCCGGCCGGCTCTTCGCTCAAAAAAGTCATCAACATGTGCGCCAACAACTACCTCGGGCTGTCCAGTCACCCCGACGTGGTCAAGGCGGCCCACGAAGGGCTGGACTCGCGCGGCTACGGCATGTCCTCGGTCCGCTTCATCTGCGGCACCCAGGATATTCATCGTGAGTTGGAAGATCGGTTGACCAAGTTCTTGGGCACGGAGGCCACGATCCTGTTCCCTTCCTGCATGGACGCCAATGCCGGCGTCTTCGAGGCCGTCCTGACCAAGGACGATGTCATGATCTCCGACCGGCTGGTCCATGCCTCGTTGATCGACGGCATCCGCCTCTGCAGCGCAATGCATGATACATTCAAGCACTCCGACATGGCCCATCTCGAATCTAAGCTCCAGCTCCATGCAGACAAACGCTTGAAGTTGGTCATCACCGACGGCGTTTTTTCAATGGACGGCGACACGGCCAAGCTGGATGAGATGGTCGCCCTGTGCGAAAAATACGAAGCCCTGCTGCTCGTCGACGATTCGCATTCGTCCGGTTTTATCGGAAAGACGGGGCGCGGCACCCATGAAAAGTGCGGAGTCATGGGCAAGATCGATCTCATCACGACCACGTTCGGCAAGGCCCTCGGCGGGGCGTCCGGCGGATGCGTGTCCGGCCGCAAGGAGCTTGTCGAGATGTGCCGCCAGAGAGCCCGGCCCTATCTTTTCTCCAACACCATCGCGCCGGTCGTGGTAGCAGGGGTTCTCAAAGTCCTCGATATCCTGTCCCTGACGACGGAGCGGAGAGACAAGCTGGAAAAGAACGCGGCCTACTGGAGAAAAGGATTGACCGAGGCCGGCTTTGTCTTGAGAGAAGGCGATACGCCGATCGTGCCCGTCATGCTGTTCAACGCCAAGCTTTCTCAGGATTTCTCGCGGGCGCTCTACGATGAGGGCGTCTATGCCATCGGCTTCTTCTTCCCCGTTGTGCCCCAAGGGCAGGCGAGAATCCGGACACAGATCTCGGCCGCCCACGAAATCCATCATTTGGACAAGGCGCTCGAGGCCTTCACCAAGGTCGGCAAGAAATTCAACATCCTGGGCAAGACGAAACAAGAAATCATCGACATGTACGGGATGTAGGGCCCGGCGCCGGTCCTCCGATTATTTTTGAATCCTCTGCCGGAGCCGGTTTGCCCGGGATCTATTAATACCGCCCGTCGGAGAAAGGGCGGTCCTTTGGAAACGTGTTTTTTGGTCCGCGAATTGTCTTAGAAGAAATAATAGACGGCGCCCAGGAGGCGGCAATTAAGGATATGTTTCACATCCATGACAACGCCTTTGTTGTCCGGCGCGCCGTAGGCGGCAACGGTCCATTCGATCTCGGCGGCCAATCTCAGTTTTCCGGAATTGTATAAAGCGCGGGGCGCAATCCGATAAAGGCTGTCGATCGTGAATCCCCGAGAATAGATCTCACCATCGACCGTCTCTTTGGAGCCGAGGTTTTTTGAGTATCCGGCAAAAAATCCGGCCTGGAATTTCTCTCCGTTCGTATGGACCTCTCCCCACAGGGAATAATTTTTGAGCGGCGTGTAATCGACATCATCCCGGTCCGCATCCATCACTTCATGGACGGCATATCCTCCGAGCATCGTCAAGTGATAAAGATTCTGTCCGTAGATCCCCTCGCATTTAAAGGTCCAACCCGGCATCGTATATTTGGCATAGGCCATGCCCGCGCCGTTGGAGATCGACTCGTCCGCCTTGTACCCCGAATTCGTCGAGAGTCGGGGCACGAGCTTCAGATAATCCACGCCGATTCCGCACAAAAGCTCGTGTCCGTTCCGTCTGTTTTTCCAGACGTATTCACATTTGAGATTGAGCTCGGGGAGCACGGCATTTCTCAGATAGGTGGAGCTTGCCCCTTCCGGCCCCGATGAGACAAAATCCCGCTGGGTCATGGCCGTCGCGACAAGGCTGAATTTCTCGAATTGCTGGGTCAGCCGGACCTGAGGATTCCGGGAAAACGGCTGAAACGGGGCGCCGGTGTTGAAGGAGATAACGTCGGGGAAGCAATCCGCGATAAACATGGCATGCCAGAACTGGCCCACCAGCAGCTCGGTCTTTTGCCAGTTGAGCTTGACGTAAGCATGGCGCAGCCTGAAGCCGTTGATATCCTCGTCCGAATGGCCGAAGAACTCCGCTTCGACCAGGCCGGATGTTTTCGCGCCCAGCGCCTGCGGTCCTGTGATCTTGCCGACCAGGCGCGTCTGGATGGACAACATATTGAAATTCGATTTGGCGTTGATGTCCCGTCCGTCCGGGTCGAGGGACTCCCCTTTCGGGAATAGCAAAAAATGTCCCTCGCGAATGTTCACGGTCTGGCGCGAATCATAGATGAGGTCCGTTTTGACATATCCGGACAAGGACAGGCCGAAGTTCTCCGTTTTGGGATTGGTCTGGGCCCGGCCGAAGCACGGCCCGAACAGGACCGCCAACACAAGAACGAGAAGCGTTTCTTTTTTCATAATGGCTATTTCCTGGAAAAATAGCCTCTATTCTCTAACATTTTCCTTCATATTTCAACTGATCGATGACACCAGAAGCATCTCCGCGGGTGATTTCAAGGAGGAGTTGGAATTGCCCCAGAGGCCCCCATAGCGGAGGGGGGCCCCTTCGTCTTTACGAAGGGGGGAACCGACGGGACTGGTTCCCCAGGGGGCCGGGGGCGATTCCAACGCCTCTTTGAAATCACACATTTGGAGTTGCTTCCGATGATGCCGATGAGGCGGAATTTTTCAACCTGGCCATAGACACGGCTCCCAACAGGGGGCCGGCCGCTAGAAAAACAAAGACCCACCGCCAGCCGACGCGCTGGCTCAGCCAGGCCATGAGCTGGATGGAGACGGCGGTGATCCCAAATCCGATGCCGTTCTGGATAGTCAGGGCCGTTCCCGTATATTCGGGCGGACAATAGGCGGCCGCCAAGGCGGAAAATTGCGGCGAGTCGGAAACGACGACAAGGCCCCAAAACAAAACAGCCGGAATGAGAAAGCCGGGAGGAAGCTGGAAAAGAAATCCGGACAGCCCGCAAAATATAGCCGAAGCGATGAGTGAGGCCAAGGCGACCTTGCGCTCACCCACAAATCGGGACATCCATCCGCCGATAATACAGCCAAAAATTCCGATGCCGATCGCCAGGAAAGAGACAAGCGGGACGGAGCCCATGAATTGAGGAGCATTCACGGCAAAGCTCGCCGCGAGAAAGGAGGAGACCAGCGACCAGAAGGCATAGAGCTCCCACATATGGCCGAAGTAGCCGAAGGCCTGGAGGCGGAACGTCCGCAACCGGAAAATCCGGAAGGCCGCTCGCGCGTCAAAACGGGGGGTCTCTTTCAAAAAAGGTCCGTCGGGAACGCCAAGCAGGACGAGCAGGCCGCCGGCAACGGCGAAGCCTGAGGCCGCCAGCATTAAAATCCTCCAGTCGAAGTAGGCACCGCCGGCAAAAAATAAATAAGGGACGGCTGTTCCCGTGGTCAATGCCCCGACCATGATGCCCAACCTCCATCCTAAGCCCGTCCGGAACCACTGAGCGACGATCTTCATCCCCACCGGATATACACCGGCCAGGGTTACGCCTGTGAGAAACCTTAGGGCCAAGGCCAAGCCGAAGCTCTTTGAAGCCATGGCAAAGCCGGCATTGAATAAAGCGCCAAGCAGCGCCGAGACGAAAAAGACCTTCCGCGTCTTAAAAACATCCGCAATGTTCAGGAGCGCATAAAAAAAGGTCCCGAAAATAAAACCGAGCTGAACGGCGATCGTCAGCCAGGAGGACCGGACTTCTCCCAGGTTCCAAATTTCTTTCAAAACAGGGGCCGCCGCCGTGCCTGAAAACCAGGTAGCAGAGGCCAGGAAGACCGCCAGAGAAACCAGAAGCAGGGCCCGGCCGGATTTATTCATGGTGAGGTCCATGATCTATTTCAGGGTCTCAAGTCGGGCCGAGTATATCCTTGATGCCCTTTAAAATCAATGGCCTGCGCGAAAGGTTTCTAAGTATTCGATTTCAAAGAGGCATAGGCATCGCCCCCAAGCCCCCACAGCGGAGGGGGGCCCCGGACACTCTTGGAGGAGGACCCTTTCACAGGGTCCCCCTCCAACG
>Ga0209253_10002465_pt1 | contig 16399 bp, 14 predicted proteins | sample FrelakmetBRP12BR_FD_187145 | JGI IMG/M metagenome (GOLD analysis project Ga0209253, IMG submission 187145) | Freshwater lake sediment microbial communities from the University of Notre Dame, USA, for methane emissions studies - BRP12 BR (SPAdes)... | ecosystem: Environmental > Aquatic >...
TCTTATTACGCTCCACAGTTATGGCGAACTCGTGCTCTGGCCATGGGGTTGGACAGCGGCGACGGCGCCAAATGCCGGTCAGCTTCAGACTCTTGGGCGGAAACTGGCCTACTTCAACAGCTATGTGCCCCAACAGGCCTACAACCTCTACGCAACGGACGGCAGCACCGATGACTGGGCATATGGCCGGCTTGGCATTGCTGCATACACCTTTGAAATGGGGACAGCCTTCTTCCAAGAATGTGCTGCCTTTGAAAAAACTATCTACCCACAGAGCCTAAGTACCTTGATGTATGCTTTGAAAGCGGCTCGCAGACCCTATCAAGATCCTGCCGGACCGGACTCCCTCAACGTGGCGCTTTCATCGGATACCGTCATTGCCGGCACCACAATCACGCTGACTGCTACCGCCAATGACACTCGGTACTCTATGGCAGGTGGAGTAGAGCCTGCTCAGAACATTGCTTCCGCACAATACACTATAAACAGCCCACCATGGGTTGAAGGGGCCGTTGCCTATCCAATGGCCGCCGCTGATGGCTCTTTTGATAACGCCGTCGAAGATGTCGTCGCCACTGTCGACACCACAGGATGGACCACTGCTCGGTACACCATTTTTGTGGAGAGTCGTGATGAAGATGGAAACCGGGGGGTACCTACGGCGTTATTTGTGGATGTTGTGGATCATCTACCCAACAACACAAAAGTCAGGATTATACCCAAGAAGGTCTCCTTTGGTACGGTAAAAAAAGACATCACTTCAGAATCTAAAAACATTACAATTATAAACGCGGGCCCAAAGGATATGGAGATCAAATCTATCGAAATAAGCGGCACCGCGCAATCCGATTTTGAATATACCCATACCTGCACGGGCCAGATCATGCCAGGAAGAGGGTGTACGATCACTGTTGCCGTACTTCCTTCTGAATTGGGCAAACGTGAGGCTGAACTCATTATTTCATCGAACAATATGAAAAAACCTGTTATGAACGTTCACCTTGCAGCTAATACTAGGCCCCCGGTCCTGTACGTCAAGCCAAGCACCCTTTCTTTTGGTCATCTTCCCGTTTCCCAGTCATTAACGAAAACGATCACCCTTACGAACCGTGGCCTTTCTGATCTTGAAATCCATGATATTTCAATTGAGGGTGACCTTGAGGGAAATTTTGATTATGTGAAGGCCTGCGGGGTCATCACCCAAGGGACCTCCTGCGGTATAGAGGTTGCCTTTTCGGCTCAGACAATCGGGAAAAAGACCGGTGCCCTAGCCATCATCGCAAATGATCCGGTTCGTCAAAAGAAAACTATTCGTCTTATAGGACAAGGTAAATGAGAGGATTTAAAAAATTAAGCTAAAGTTTGTGTTCGGTTGTTATAACAAAAGGGGGTAACCATGGCAACTCTTTTCTCCGGCATTATGGCAGGTATCGCTGCAGCCATATTCATGGGAGCAGCATCAGAGATCGCTTACCGAATGGGTCTTTTCAATTCAAGCCTCCTTCTCATCGATGGATCTTTTTTTCTCAGGTTCACCGGCAAAAAAACGGGGGGAGGACAATACCTGGCAGGCATCCCTATACATCTCCTTACCGGTGCAGTTTTTGGTGCTATCTATGTAGCCATCACATGCTTCTTCGGACTAAATCCTTTTTTACCGGGGCTTGTGGCCTTTTATTTCTTTCTTCTCTGGCTTTCCATGCTCTTTATCGCCCTGCCCATAGCCGGACAGGGGGTGCTGGGACGAAAGGCATCGCCCCGTACCTGGCTGGAGCAACTTTTTCTTCATGTCATATTTGGGGTTGGTTACTACTACTCCCTCATAGCGCTGGCATAGCAAACCTCTACGCCTGTGACATGGGGTGAGTACGAGTGTCGAGTGAAAAGGGGACGCGGAGGGGGGGAATCCCGCTTTAAGCGCGGGACAGGCCGTGAGCCCCGGTAGTTGAATATACCAGACAAAAAGTGTATAATAAGGCGAAAATATTCTACTATCTAGGAAAACTTTAAGGGTTGCATTGCTTGACAAAAATTATTGATATCGTTAAGTTAAGGACATAAGAAGGTATATGCCGTGGATGTTCTAAACGACAGAGAGAAGATGGTTCTTGAAATGATAATGGAAAGGTATATCAATGTTGCCGAACCGATTGGGTCAGGGACAATATCGAAAACCATCAAGGACAGGCTCAGCCCTGCAACAATAAGAAATGTGATGGCAGATCTTGAGGAACAGGGTTTTCTATATAAGCCACATGTGGTTGCCGGGAGAGTTCCTACCTACAAAGCTTACCGCTATTACGTCAATCGCATTTCAGCGTTGAAAACGCCAGGCAAAAAAGAACTCCAGGCCCTTGATACTATGCTCAAGCCGCACTATTCCTATGTTGAAGAAATCATGGAAGACGCGTCGAAGGTCCTGGCTGCTATCTCTAAATACACAAGCATTGTTGTTGAACCGAAGGTAGACATGATGCTTTTTAAAGAGGTAGAGTTTGTGAAGCTCTCAAGCAGAACGGTTTTAGCTGTCTTTGTAACGTCTTCCGGCATGGTCCATACGAGGATGGTTAATACCGACGAAGAATTCGGTATGTCCATGCTCAACAGCATGAAGGCCTACATGAATGAGAAATTCAGCGGTGTACCCTTCTATGCCCTCAAGCATGGCATACTTGAAGACATTAAAAAAGACAAGGAAAATTACAGCAGGCTTCTGGCAAAAATAAAAGAAACTCTGGAAACCATCATTGACGAAGAAGATACACGAGAGATTTATATGGAGGGAACCTCGAAAATGATTGAGGTTCACGAGTTTTCCGATATCGAACGGCTTAAGGGGCTGTTCCAGGCTTTCGAAAAAAAGGAAAAACTTCTCAAGATGATTGACGAATGCCTGAGGGAAGAAGGGATCCACGTAATCATTGGCAGCGAAAGTGATATTAAGGAGATGAGTGATATGAGCATTATCACCTCCACATACAGGATTGGCGAAAAGAGCTTCGGGGTCATCGGGGTCATCGGGCCCATACGGATGAACTACTCCAAGATCATACCCCTTGTAACCTATGCTGCAAAAACAGTGACGAATATTCTGACCATGGTGTGAGAGGAAGAATGGAAGAAAAGGAAAATAGAGAAACGGAAAAGAAGACAAAGGAAAAGGGCGAAACCCAGGAAGAGCATAAGAAAAAGAAAAAGAAAGACGACACCAGCGAGGAACTTCAGGGGGCCCTTGAAGAAAAAGAGGAGTCTTTCAAAGAACTGAACAATAAATATCTTTACCTCCAAGCTGAATTCGAAAACTTTAAAAAAATAAAGACCAAGGAAAAGCACGATCTACTCAAGTTTAGCAATGAGGTCCTCATTAAAGAATTGATACCGGTAATCGATAACCTGGAAAGGGCAATAGAACATGCAGGAAAGACGGAAGACGCCAAGGGGATTGTTGGTGGTGTGCAGATTACCCTGAATGAGTTTCTCAAGGTTCTGGAGAGATCAGGCGTGGAACGAGTCGATGCCGTTGGAAAGAAGTTCGACCCCAACCTTCATGAGGCATTATTCCAGGAAGAAAAGGAAGAAATGGAGCCCGACACAGTCATTTCGGAATTACAGAAAGGCTACGTTCTGAATGGAAGGTTATTACGGCCAGCCCGGGTTTCTGTCTCAACAAAACCGGAAGTCCAGTAAAATAAGGTACTCCAGTGCGAAAAGACTACCACCAGATACTCAACGTCGCCCACGAAGCCACTGACGAAGAGATAAAGAAGGCATACAGAAAGCTCGCCCTAAAATACCACCCTGACCGTAATCCACATAATAAGGAAGCAGAAGAACGGTTCAAGGAAATCAGTGAGGCCTACGAAGTCTTAAGCGACCAGGAAAAACGCTTCAGATACGAGCGGTTTGGTGGTGCTGATGACTCAGGGAGTATCTTTGACTCTGGATTCAGAGGTAACTTCGATGACATCTTTAATGACCTTTTCAGTGATTTTTTCGGCGGCCAGAGACAGCGGGAGAAAAAGGGTGAAGATCTCCGGTATAACCTCCAGATCGAATTTGAGGAGGCCGTTTTTGGCGTAGAAAAAGAAATTGAGGTGCCGAAGGAAGAGCGTTGTCCGGCCTGCAATGGATCAAGGATGGAGCCGGGCTACAAACCTTCGGTCTGCAAAGCATGCGCAGGGAGGGGGCAGGTCCGTCACAGCCACGGATTCTTCACCATTAACAGGACCTGTGAATACTGTAACGGTGAAGGCTTTATTATTAAAGATCCATGCAAGGCATGCAGAGGAAAGGGATCGGTTAAGACCAAGAAAACGCTGAAGATCAAGGTTCCCCCGGGAGTTGATACAGGAGCACGCCTCAAGCTGAGAGGTGAAGGTGCACAGGGTTATGGGGCAACAACACCCGGCGATCTCTACATAGTGCTTCATGTCAAGGAGCATCCCGTCTTTGAGCGCGAAGGTGACGATATCTCGGTTCAGGTAGATGCTAATTTCCCCCTTCTCTGCCTTGGGGGTGATATTACTGTTCCTACGGTAGAGGGCGAAACCACGATCAGCATCCCACCCGGAACGCAGCCCGGCAAGGTTTTCAGGATTAAGGGCCTTGGCGTGATAAAGTCAAACGGGTACGGGAGAGGTGACGAGCTTATCTACCTCAACATTGCAATACCGACTGACCTTACAGAGCGTCAGAGGGTATTGCTGCAAGAACTCTCACAAGAGTTCAACGGCAACATCGGCGCAACAAGGCGGGGCATGAAGGAAAAATTCAAAGAGTTCTTCGAGTGGAAAGAATAGAGCAAAAAAGAATCCTGCCCTATATATAAGGCAGGATTCTGAATCAGAAAAAATCCGTTTTTGTTAACTTAAAACTACTTCTTCGCGGGTGCCGGGGCAGGCTTCGGCTCCTCTTTCTTTGGAGCTTCCTTCTTCTCTGCTTTTGGTTTTTCTTTTATCTCTGCTTTTGGTTTTTCTTTTGCCGGCTTCTCTGCTTTTGCTCCGGCTATCTTTGTGATCATGGCGCCATCTTTGGTGTACTTGGCTGCAACAGTATCGCCAACCTTAACATCGCCCATGGCCTTGTAACCCTTGAAGGTCGGCTTGCTTACATCAAATCCTATCGCTTCCTTCTTGGATTTTACCATCATCATATTGCCATCAATCTTTTCCACTTTCCCCACAAAACCTGCTGGTTTTGGTTTGGGTTTCGGAGCTTCTTTTGCTTTCTCTGCTTTTTCAGGCGCTGGGGCCTTTTCCGGAGCCGGGGCTGGAGCCTTCTCAGGAGCAGGTGCTGGTTTTTCTGCCGGTTTCGTCTCAGGCTTTGCCTGTGCAAAAACAGTGGACACAAATGCAACGCTGATTAGTAAGACAAGGGCAACCAATAAAACTTTCTTCATAACCTCTACCTCCTTTTGATTTTGTTTTTTTGGCCTTTCCTGCCCTCCCGGGCATGGAACCACCAAAAGTTATGCCAACCTGTTTAATCTTCAGCAGCCCCGGGATAAATCTCAGGACTCTTCATCTTTTAAGAATGATTGGTATCCAATTATTATCTACTTACCTTCACATGTCAAGAATTTTTGCATGTGTTAGTGTTGTTCCAGATATTTCCTGGACACCGGCACGACAAATGGCTTTCCTGAGAGGGGGTTTTCCTTGACGATCACAACGGTATCATACGCTTTTTCGATATTCTGAAAGGTCAGCACTGACTGGGGATCACCATCCGACATTACCATGCCCTTCGATATGAGCATGACTCTCGAGCAGAATTCAGATGCAAGGTTGAGATCGTGCAAAACCATGATAATGGTTAGCCCCTCGTTGTGGAGCTTCTCGAGTACATCAAATGTTTGGATCTGGTGTCGTATATCGAGATGGCTCACCGGCTCATCAAGGAGAAGTGCTTGGGGGTCCTGGGCAATACACTGGGAAAGAAAGACCTTCTGCCTCTCGCCCTCTGAAAGGGTATCGATGGGACGCCCTCTCAGGTGTGATATCTCCATGGTGTCCAATACATCCTCCACAAAGTCCTCTTCCTTTTTCTCGTAAAAAAATCCTTTCCGTGAATGAGGGTATCTTCCCATCATAATGAATTCTTCGACTGTAAACGAAAAGGGTGTTTCCATTGCCTGGGGGAGTGTCGCTATGTTCTGTGCCAATTCTCCTCTATTGTATTCGTCGAGGTTGCGGCCGGAGAATATTATAGATCCCTTGCTTGGACTCAGGAATCCTGCAAGAAGGCGGATGAGGGTGCTTTTTCCTGCCCCGTTTGGACCTATTACCCCGACGAACTCCCCCTGATCAATGGTGAAGGTAACATCATCAATGGCTGTATGATGACCGTAGCGAAAAACAATGTTGTTTGCTGAAAAGAGGTTCTTCTCCATCATGGTCTCCTCACGAGGAGAAAGAGCAGGATAAACCCTCCGAGTATTCCTGTAACTACGCCTACCGGGAGTTCTACAGGGTACAAAAGATAACGGGAAAATACATCAGAAATAATGAGGAAAAAGGCTCCACCCATATAGGATGCAAAAAGAAGGAGCGTGTGACCAGGGCCAAGAATGCTTCTTAATATATGAGGCACGATAAGACCTACGAAGCCAATAACCCCCGAGGCGGACACACATAGGCCCGCAAGAAGAGACGAAAGAAGAAAGAGCCCTTTGTACAAACGCGGAGGATCTACTCCAAGGTACTGGGCCTTCTCCCTCCCGAGGGAGAGGATATCAAGCTCCTTCCCAAAGAAGAAAAGGATAGAGGTTGGAATAAGAAACATAGGGATGTAAGCCGGAACAAAGGCGATATCGAGGCTTGAAAGATCTCCCATTAACCACATAAGGGTCATTTGCATCTTATCCGGGTCAAGAAGGGAAAAGATAAAGAAAACAAAGGATGAGAAGACCAGGCTTACCACGATTCCAAAAAGGACCATGCTGTTGGGGTCAAAGAAGCGCTTTCTTGAGAGGGCAAACACAATTACAACGGACAGCATGGCGCCGCCAAAACCCAGGAGGGGGTTGGCAAATATACCAAGAAATTTCTGGAGACCGATTATTGTTGATAGGGCTATTCCAAAAGATGCCCCTCCTGCTATGCCGAGGGTATAGGGCTCTGCAAGAGGATTTCTCAGGATTGACTGCAAGGTGACACCGCAGACACCCAGGGAGCCTCCAACAAGAAAGGCTATGACCGTGCGTGGTATCCGTATCTTTCGGAGGATAAGACCAAAGCCTTCGTTGGTGAAAAGGCCGCCAAACACAACACCAAGGCCCTTGCCGTACCCAAGGGACAGGAGTATGGAGAAGAGCAAAAGGCAACCGAGGGTGGCCAAAACAACAAAAGTTTTTCTCTTTCTGTTCATCGTAACGACTCCGGGATCAAGAATCGTGTGGTCTGGCTTTCATTCATGTGTCACTGAGCGAACCCTGTCTCCCCTGCCCGAAATACCCCTGCAAGTCTGTTGACCGCTTCAACAAAGCTAACCGGGGTAGGACTTCCAACCGAGTAGGCATCCATGACCACAAACTGTACATCTCCGAGATATTTTTTCCATCGCTCACTTTCTGTCCGAACATCATATCCCATATCCATGAGCACAATGATATGGGGGGCCTTAAGGATTACCTCTTCAGTATTAATCCTCGGGTACGGAAGTTCGCTTTCAACAACATTTTTCCCACCGGCAAGTCGTATGATGTCATTTGCGAAGCTGTTATTCGACGCAACTATCAGCGGTGCTGCACCGACCTGCCACAACACCCTGTAATCCTTGTTTTTTATTGTTTTTGGAAGGGCCTCTAGCGCTATCTCTGCAATCCTTTTTCCTTTTTTTTCTTTTCCAATTATTTTAGAGAGTGTCAAAAAATTGTCCACTAAGCCCTTCAATGTCTTTGGCCGGTCAAAATAATGCCCTTTCATGCCAAGCCTTTCGAGTCGAGCCATAATAAGGGGTGAATTCCCCTCCCGTGTACCTAAAACCATATCGGGACGCATGGATACTATCTTCTCCACGTCAGGCCTGAGGGGTGTTCCAACTTTTTCTTTTATCATGGCTTCCGGAGGTCTTTTGCATAAGTCCGTAATACCAATGAGGCTTTCTTCGGCCCCGAGAAGATAGATTGATTCTGTTATCTGGGGCGAAAGGGATACGATGCGATCATAGCCGTGTGCTGTCAAGGGGAGAAAAAGCAATACGAAAATGAGCCACATCAGAAGAGAATGTATCCTTTCAGAATATATTTGTCAAAAACTATCTTTTCCATCGCCTGGCCGCCTTCCCCCTCAATTAAAAGACAAGGGATGTACATGAACTTGCTCTGGCATGTGATTTGCTGATAAAAATAGTAAAATAACCCGTCGAATGACTTTCACCACGGAGAGATGCAATAAATGACGAAAAACATTGATCAATCAACAGGAAACCATTACAAGGAGCTGGCTGACCTCTTGCCGCAGACTGTTTTTGAGATGGGAGAAAGGGGCAGGCTTACCTTTGTAAATCAGCATGCTCTCCAGGTTTTCGGCTACACAAAGGAAGAATTTGAAAATGGATTGACAGCCCTTCAGATGATTATACCTGAGCAGCAAGGGCTTGCTATAGAGAACCTGGAGGCTTCACTCAGGGGAGAGCACTTTGGTCATGAATACACAATGCTTCGCAAGGATGGAAGCACTTTTCCGGCCATTATCCATTCATCTCCTATTATCCGCGACGGCTATCCTGTTGGGTTAAGGGGAATAATTGTCGACATCAGTGAGCGTAAGAGAATGGAAAAGGCCTTACAAGAAAACGAGCTTCTTCTGCGCACTCTTGTTGACAATATGCTCGATGCAACTCTGATTATAGATTGGACCGGCAATATCATCTTTGCGAATAATGCGGCGGCAAAATTAGTGGATCTCGAATCCCCCGCAGATGGAAAGAATTTTAACATACAGGATTTTCTCCACCCTGATCATAAACAGGCGGCCTTTGATCATCTCGATCTCGTAAGCAAAAATAAAGGTGGTTTTCTATGGCAATACAAGATCATAACAAGGGCAGGCAGGGAAAGGTGGGTCGAAAGCCTTGGCACAAAGATTCAATTTAACGGTTCTTCTGCGAACGTCGTAAACCTCAGGGACATAACCGAGCGCAAACAAGCAGAAGAGGCGCTCCAAGAAACGGTCGATAAATATCGCAATATCTTTGAAAATGCAGTAGAAGGGATATTTCAGAGCACACCGGAGGGCCGTTTTATCGATGTAAATCCAGCCCTTGCACAGATGATGGGCTTTCAGTCGCCCGAAGAGATGATCCAGGGGTTCACGGACATTGCATACCAGCACTACGTAAGACCAGGGGAACGGATAAAGTATCGGGATCTCCTCGAGAGAAACGGTGTAATCAAAGGATTTGAAACAGAGGTTTTCAGGAAAGACAAAAACACCATATGGATTTCCATTAATGCAAGGGCGGTTCGCGACAAAAGTGATAATGTCCTGTACTATGAAGGTACTGTCGAAAATATTACTGAACGCAAGCAGGTTGCCGATTCCCTTAAGGCCTTGGAAGAGCTTGAATCGTCGATTCTAAGCGCCATTCCACACGCTGTGATTGGCCTCAAAGAACGGGCCATCTTTTTTGCCAACGATGCTGTCGAGACAGTGTTCGGCTGGACACCAAAAGAGCTGATCGGCGCAAACACGAGGGCCCTCTATCGAAGTGACGAAGAATACCAGGAAATTGGAAGGCATTTCTATCCAGCCCTGGAGAAGCAAAGATTTCATCGGGAGCAATTCTATTGCCGCAGGAAAGACGGCAAGGAAATCCTTTGTATGGTAAGCACTGCCAGGATAGGAAGCGATCTCACTGATAAAAAGATCGTTGCCATCTACGAAGATGTGACAGAGCACAGGCAGGCAGAGGCCCAGATCAAGGAGTCAGAAGAGCGTTACCGGGTGGCGATTGAGCACTCCAACGACGGGGTTGCAATCGTGAAAGGCGGTATACATCAGTATGTTAACCAAAGGTTTGTCGAAATATTTGGGTATGTTAGCCCGAATGACATCACGGGAAAGCCCTTGAGCTTCACGGTCCATCCCGATGACCTCGAGCGGGTTGCCATTATCAATGATGGCCGTCAAAAAGGTGAAATTGTGCCAAACCGGTATGAATTCAAGGGGATCAAACAAAACGGAGAATCTGTTTTTATAGAGACATCTGTAACGAACGTTATCTATCTCGGCGAGACTGTTTCTCTCGCCTACCTTCGTGACATTACTGAGCGCAAGCGTACTGAGATGGAAAAAGGTCATCTCGAGGCCCAGCTTCGCCAAGCCCAGAAGATGGAGGCAATTGGTCAGCTTGCAGGAGGAGTGGCCCATGATTTTAACAATATTCTTACTGCCGTTATAGGGTATGGCAACCTCCTCCAGGCTAAAATGACCCCAGATGATCCGTTAAGACCATATATTGAGCAAATCCTTGCATCCGCTGGTAAAGCTGTCAACCTTACCCAAAGCCTTCTTGCCTTCGGCCGGAAACAGATCATTGAGCTCAGGCCGTGTAAGGTAAGTACATTGATTAAAAACGTGGAGAAACTTCTTACGAGACTTCTGACAGAAGATATTGAGCTCCTTACCTTTGTTGATGCAAGCGATCCGACAATCATGGCAGATCCCACACAGATTGACCAGATTCTCATTAATTTTTCCACTAATGCCCGGGACGCAATGCCCAACGGTGGAATTCTCAAAATTGAGGTTAAGCTTACAGAGATAAACCGTGCCTTCGTAGCAGCTTACGGGTATGGCGAGATCGGTAAATACGCCCTCATATCAGTATCAGACACGGGCGTGGGTATGGATACCAAAACCAAGGAAAAGATCTTTGACCCTTTCTTTACCACAAAAGAGGTGGGAAAGGGCACAGGTCTTGGCCTCTCCATTGTATATGGTGTCGTAAAGCAACACAATGGATATATCAATGTTGAGAGCGAGCCGGGCCATGGTACAACCTTCCACATATATCTTCCCATTGTAAAGATGAAGGAGGAGGAAAAAAAGGCGAATACCGTCACCGTTCAGGGAGGGCCAGAGACAATTCTCATAGGAGAAGACAATAGCAGCGTCAGGAAGCTTGCCAAGGAGGTCCTCGAGCAATTCGGGTATACAGTTATCGAAGCGCGGGACGGAGAGGATGCGATTAGCAAGTTCGGACAATTCGCACAAAAAATTGACCTCGTTATCCTTGACGTTGTCATGCCAAAGAAAAACGGGAGAGAGGTTTACGAGGCAATAAAGGGGATTAATCCGGAAATAAAAGTATTTTTCATGAGTGGCTATACAGCAGACATTCTTTCCGATAAGGGCATGCACGAAAAGAAGCTTGAATATGTGGCAAAGCCGCTGTCGCCTCAGGAGCTCCTTAATAAGGTGAGGGCGGTGTTGGATAGCAAATAAACTTATGGTAATGGGTCAAGAAAGAGGAAACGGCTCATACCATACGACACACAGACCTATCGGTTGACCAATTCCTCATTAAGTCATTGCGAGGCACGCAGTGCCGCGGCAATCCAAGTACTTGGGGCTGCTTCTCCCGCCAACGCGGGATCGCAGTAACATTCTGTAATTGCTTGATTATTTATGTGAATTACTGCCCGTCCCGTGGCACGACCTTTCCTGCTTTTCCTATTGCCTATAGCCCATCGCCTATAACCTGCTTTTTATTATTACGAAAAATCGATGAGCACCTTAAGCGAATCTTTTTCCTTAGCTTTTTCAAATGCTTCGGCGGCTCTGGAAAAACTGAAGACTCCTGAAATGAGGGGGCCGAGCCGGATACGCTTTTCAGAAAGGGACCTTAATGCGGGCTCAAAGGGGCCGCACCTCGAACCGACAACATGGATCTCATCAACAACAATAGGCGCAAGATTCGTGTTTGTTCCCTCTGCCACAGTAGTCTTGAGTACAATTACCCCCCGTGGCTTCACATAGTGAAAGGCTGTCTCTAACCCTTCCGGGGAACCGGTTGCCTCCACAACGATATCGAATACCTTCTTCACAACAAGTTCTTTCAGGGCCATGGTTGGCACGCCCTGGTCCCTGGCAATGGCGAGCTTCTTTTCATGTTTTCCTGCAAGAACCACCCTCGCCTGCGACCAGTGAAGAACAAGGGCAACAAGCAGGCCAAGCTTCCCATCGCCCATGACGAGAACCCTGTCGGTTGGCTTAACATGGATTTGCTCAAGAATTTCATAGGCTGCAGCCAGGGGCTCAGCAAAAACCGCCTCTTCGTCCTTCACGCTTTCAGGAACTTCAAAGAGATTGTCTACAGGAAGCACTAGATATTCCGCTAATGCACCATTCCTGCCCTCTATGCCAAGGGTTGTTCGTGCCGGGCAGTGTCTTTTCGAACCACCCCGGCAGTATTCGCACACGCCACATCCGCAGTTTATCTCACCCACCACCCGTTTGCCCATAAAATGGTGGTCATCCCCCACCAACCCCTCAACGACACCAACAAACTCATGGCCTATGATGCCCCGGAAGTTCATGTAGCCTTTAATTATTTCGAGATCGGTATTACAGATTCCGGCAAGGTCTACCTTTACAAGGGCCTCGCCCTTTCCCGGTTCGGGAACTGGATAATCGTTGACAAATTTCAGCTCTCCATCAAAAATAATCGCCTTCATCGCATGCTTTTCAACGTATTTTTCTGTCTTAACCTTGGCCTTAGCCTAAACCTGCTTTTTCAAAAGAGCGTTGCCTGTCCCCTGACTTCTTTCCTCTCTGCGGCATCGAAGATCTTTATCTTCCCGTACTCACCGTCATAACCTGGAGCAACGTGAATTCTTCCTGACCGCACTCTGCTTATGGCCTCCCCTATGAGGGGAGAACTCGCCTGTTCAATGCCGTGTATCGGTGCATCCATAAGGATGGTAAATTCATTACCAAGCACCTGGATGAGTCGCTGAAATTCCATATCCACTTTCTTGCTTGCCACCCCTACCCCTATAGATTCGGCAAGGACCTCAATAAGGGGAATAAGGGAGTAATAAGGGGGCGTACTTTCGGGCTTGTATCCCTGGGGTCTGTCCGCCAATTTTTCAACCCTGTGAAGGACGCCAACAGTAACCCGCTTTCCGCACTTCGGACAGAGGTAGCCCTGCCGGATTGTCTCTTCCGGTGAGAGGCTTATAGCGCAGGCCCTATGACCATTGTAATGATATTTACCTTCCTCCGGAAAGAACTCGATAGTTCCGAGAAAACCCTCTCTGGTTCTAATGGAATTCGCAATCGCGCTGAATGATTTCTCTGCATCGAAGATATTCGCCTCCCGCCCCATTTTGGAGGGTGAGTGGGCATCCGAATTTGAAATGAGGGTGATATTATCAAGGGCCGAGAGCCTCCAGTTCATGGCTGGGTCTGACGAGAGCCCTGTCTCGATGGCGTTGATGTACGGGGTATAATCCTCAAAACACTCCTCAAGGGAGTCGAAGCCGGATACCGCACCAAACACAGAGAAATGAGGGGTCCACGCATGGGCAGGGATAAAGACGGCAGATGGGCATAAATCCATCACGGTCTTCAGGAGTTCCAGGGCATCAAGGCCCAGGATGGGCCGGCCGTCTGCTTTCAGGTTTCCAATTCGCGACAACGCCAGGTTGATCCGCGCGGCGTCGGAAAAGTCAGGTACAAGAATAAGGGAGTGCACCTTTCGCGTTCTGTCGTTTTTTCGATAGATGCAGCTGATCTCTGCAGAAAGGATAAAAGAAACCTCTCTCTTGCATGATTCGGGAACTCCGTTCGACTCATATTCCTTTTTCAGCTTAAAAAGTCCGTTTCCTGACGGCTCAATTTTTTCTGAGAGCTCTTTCAGCCATCCGGGATGGGTAAAGTCGCCTGTGCCCACCACCCCGATCCCTTTAATCTGCGCCCATTTCCAAATGGCCTCCGGGGACATGTTCTTGCTCGTGGCACGGGAGTATTTGGAGTGGATGTGGAGGTCGGCGATGAAACGCATGGAAGATTATGACGGCATGCAGAGAGGCTTGTCAAGAGTCAACTTAAGATGGCTGGTTTCTTTACTCAACCCTTTCAACGCTGGGACGCTCTTTGTTCCCCTTACCCCTCCGGGCTGCTTACATGTATGCTCGTTCCACAAAAGCTTTTTCGACTAATATAGGTCTCAACAATAAGGTGTCAACTTTCGACCTTAACATTAGCCTTTCTTGCCTGCCTTTGCCAGGAAATGGTCTATGAGGGCGCGGGAGATACTAATCTTTCCAGGAATCTCGGGCATGTCTTCTACGCTGAACCACCGGGCATCAAGAACCTCGTTATTGTCGACCTTGATCTCGCCGCCGGCGTATTCCGCAGTAAAACCAACCATGAGGGAATCAGGAAAGGGCCAGGGCTGACTTCCAAAGTAGCGTATGTTTTTGACGTCAATGCCCGTCTCCTCCTTCACCTCCCGGTGCACTGCATCTTCGAGGGACTCGCCGGGCTCAACGAATCCTGCCACAGTGCTGAAGAGTCCTTCTTTAAAGCGTCCTGATCGGGCAAGAAGGGCTTTGCCGTCCCGCTCAACGAGCACAATAATGGCAGGCGAGATGCGGGGAAAGCTTACATCGCCACACTGTGGACATTCCTTTGCCCGCTCACCAACCTTTGGTTGGTTCTTTGATCCGCAACGTTTGCAATACTGCTCTGCCTTGTCCCACTCGATTGTATGGATTGCCCTGAATGCTAACCTGAAGAGCGCTTCGTCTATGTGGCCATGAAGTCCCCATAAACCATGGAAGGACATGCCCTTGGGGGGGCCAATTGATCCCTCCACTTCTGCCGCGTAACAATGGATACCATTCAGACTCCCCAGGTAGGTTTCCTGTATCGGTTTGATACCTGTATTACGGATATCGGCGATCCAGGGGACGCTGCTTGTCAGTTTACCTGTCATAACAAGCATCTTGCGTTCCTGAAAGACAAACCAGTAAGCAGATTCAGCCTTCTCGCCCGGGCCTTCGGAGGATGAGACGAATGATTCTTTCATTTCGTAAAAACTACCTGTTATACTATCCAAAGTCAACAGGGAGGATGGAATGGAAGATCCTTACAAAAGAGGCATTCATCTTGAATATTTCACTATTGGTTACAATGTCCTCGAGGCTGTTGCATCCATATTCTTCGGTTTTCTGGCAGGGAGCATCGCCCTTGTCGGTTTTGGTCTTGACAGTGTGGTAGAATCCCTCTCGGGCCTGATCCTCCTCTGGCGACTTAAAAAACATGAAACCCTCACCGAGGAAGAAGAGGAAAGGATTGAGCAAAAAGCGGTCAGGTTTGTTGCTATCACCTTCTTCATCCTGGGCGCCTATGTCCTCTTTGAGTCGATCAAAAAACTTCTCCACGCTGAAGCACCTGAGCCTTCACTTCCCGGTATCATTGTTGCTATCCTCTCGCTTATCATTATGCCCATCCTTGCCCGCAAGAAGTATCGTGTAGGCATGGAGATTGGAAGCAAAGCGCTTGTTGCCGACTCCAAAGAAACCATTGCCTGCGCCCTCCTGTCTGTAGCGCTCCTCCTGGGGCTTGGCCTTAATTACGTGGCCGGCATCTGGTGGGCTGATCCTATAGCCGCCCTTGTCGTCGTCTTCTTTCTTTTCAGGGAGGGGTGGGAAGGGTTAAGAGGGGAAGAAGAGGAAAGGGGCAAGCCCCTGTAATAAAACAGGGTTCAAGGGTGGGCCGATGGATGACGGACGACCGTCCTGAGTGAAGCCCAGGACTGGGACGATAGACGAAGAAGAGCTTTACTGCTTTTTCGTCTGAGTGAGTCCCAGATTCTTTGGGACGAACGAACTTCCGAGCGCAGCGGGCGTCCTTCGGATATACGGTAAAGAAGGGGGCGACCCCCTTACGGGGACAGGCGTAAGCCCCGAGAAAGTAAGCCATGATCAGTGACGCGTAATCGGTAACATCCAAACAACCAGAAACAGGTGAGAGGACATTAGGGGGCACTAGCCCATTCTTGGGCGAGAAGGGGAGGCTCCACGGACTTTGTTCGTGGAGGGGGCGACGCAAGCCCCTGTAATAGACGGATTATTTTCCGAGCAGTGTTGGTTTGCCGAGCGTCATTTTGAGGTTCTCCATCATAAGCTCTTCAACCATCTGATCTTTTGATGTATTGGCAAAAGATACTTTTTCTTCTCCTTCAGATTTGCTGATTTTGCCGGTCTGGATAGCAAGAGACCGTTGCGCTTGCCGCAATGCGGCGTATTCTTTCATCAAATCACCATCGGGCATATTCGAAAGCCCCTGGTAAACCGAGATCATCTGATTCGGAGCAGGCAGACGAGGAGATTCCAGAATTATTTTAACATCACGACCAAAGCGTTTCATCCCGCCAAGGATAT
>Ga0209253_10002466_pt1 | contig 16393 bp, 15 predicted proteins | sample FrelakmetBRP12BR_FD_187145 | JGI IMG/M metagenome (GOLD analysis project Ga0209253, IMG submission 187145) | Freshwater lake sediment microbial communities from the University of Notre Dame, USA, for methane emissions studies - BRP12 BR (SPAdes)... | ecosystem: Environmental > Aquatic >...
GGCGAACGAGCGGCCGCTGGCCACGTTCTCGCCGATGGCGCGCAGGACGTCGAGCGCCCGGGTGAGTTCCTGCCGCGTCACGTTGCCCATCGTGCCCTCCGACGCGCGGCTGTACGTAGGACTACGCATTCTCCGCCTTGGTCGGCTCCGCTACAACTGTGCCGATGCAGCCCACGTGCTGCGCAAACGGAGCGAGGCGACCTATGGAGGAGGCGGAGTTGAAGAGCTTCGGTAAACCCGACGAGGTGCGGGAGTTCCCCAAGGGCCGGGTCGAACTGGTCAACGTCGGCGGTGCGTTGGTAGGGCGGGCCGTGTTCGAGCCGGGGTGGCGATGGGCGACGTCGGTTCAGCCCCTGGCCAAGACGAAGAGCTGCGAGGCCCCCAATTCCAGTACCACGTCGCCGGGGTGCTCAGGATCAAGATGGACGACGGCGCCGAGTTCGATTGCCGGCCCGGCGACGTTTCGCTCCTGCCGTCCGGGCACGATGCCTGGGTTGTTGGCAACGAGCCGGCGGTGATGGTGGACTTCCAGGGAATGATCGACTACGCGAAGTCGCGCTAAACAGCGCTAGACAGGAATCGCGGCGCGCGATCCAATCAGGTGTCGCTCGTGGGGAAAAGCGCGAGCTGGCGCGCGCCGATCAGCACCGTCGCTTCCACCGAGCGCTTGGCGTCCCGCAAGGTCGCGGCTACACCCGCGTGCGTGCTTGCCTGCCAACGGTATTTCGCTTCCGGCCGTGCCGCGGGATCGAGCGTCACTGTGCCGAGCTTCTGCTTGCCTTGCCAGTAGCCGTGCGCGAAGTAGCCGCGCTCCCAATAGGGCTTGGGTTTGGGGCGTCGTTTCCTGGGTGTCATGGCGAGCTCGCCGGCAAGCGCGCAACCGTCGCACTGCTCTCCGCCACCACCTGGTTCCGGCCCCGCTCCTTCGCGCAGTAGAGCGCGGCATCGGCATCGCGCAGGAGCGCATCGAGATCGAACCCGGAATGGCCCGAGTGCGCCAAGCCGACGCTGACGGTGAACGCTATCGAAGTATCCCGCACTGCCGCCCGGGTGTGCTCGACCTCGGTGCGCAGCCGCTGCGCGACGAGTAGCGCTTCCTCGCGCGACGTGTCTGGAAGCACGATGAAGAACTCCTCCCCGCCGTAGCGGCCGATGAGGTCCTGCTTGCGCAGGCAGCGCTGCGCGGTCGCGACGAACTGCCGCAAGACCTCGTCGCCGGCGGCGTGACCGTAGCGGTCGTTCACCTGCTTGAAGTGGTCGAGATCGAGCATGAGCGCGGCGACCCGCGTCCCGGCGCGCGTGGCGCGCGCCAACTCCCGCTCGGCGAGGTCCACCATGGTGCGGCGATTGTAGATGCCGGTAAGCGGATCGAGGGTCGCCAGGCGCGCGAGTTCGTCCCGGAGCTTTTCCGCGACCATCATCATGAAGCCGAACGCGGCCGTGATGGTCAGCATGATGTAGAGCGAGATGAACAGGAACTGCGCGTTGTCGCCGGCGAACATCGACCCCGCCTCGGAGCCGAGGGTGAGCGTGTAGAGCACCCGCGTGGCCACGGTTGCCGCGGCCGCGGACATTACGACGGCCGTGAAGCGGATTGGCCCGAACGTGTCGCCGCTGGCGCGGAAGAGCGTGAGGCCGGAGGCGACGAGCGCGACCACCGACGCGAACCCGGAGATCGCCGTGCGTGCCGGAAAGCTGTCGTGGAACACCGTGAAGAAAAGCTCGGACAGGTACACCGCTGCCAGCACCGCGACCGCCGGCGCGCTCGGAGTCGGCCTGCCGAAGAAGCGCGTGATGGCGATGTACTGCAAGAAGTGGCCGCCGACGAGCAGCAAGTTGCCAAGCGGCAGCAGCACCGCGTCGGGCATGAGCGAGCGCGACCCGACGGCGAGCGCGCCGGCGCCGGAGGCCAGCATCGCAGCTGCCCACTCGGAAACGCCCCGAACCCCCTCGGGGAGGCCGCGGCGGATGAGCAGAATCGCGACCGCCAGCACCAGGCCCACCATGGTGGAGAAGATGACGAGCGAGCGAACGTCGAGGATCACGTCGTGGTCTCGTGCTGACGTACCGCGCCGACGAGCGCTTCCGCGAGCGCTTCGCCGAGGAGATCCGGATCCCGCAGCTCCACGGCGAGCAGAGCATCGCTCCGGCCTTCGGCCGTGAGCGCGCGGCGAAGTGCTGCAAAGAACTGGCGCAGCCGTTCGACGAGGGCGCGGGGGTCGTGCGCGGTCTCACGCCCGAGTGGCGAGAGCTGGAACACGAGCGGCCCGGCTTTGGCGCCAAGGCCGTCGAGCGCGGGCCGCACGAAGCTTTCGAGCGCCAGCTGCGCGTCGAGGAAGCGCCGGTTCGGACCGATCGCTTTGCCGCGCTCCCCGCGCAACGCCCCATCAGTCACGGCAGAAGGTGCTTTCACCAGGAAGCGGAAGCCTTCCGGCACCTGGTTGGCGTAAGCGGCGAAAGCGCTCGCGGAAAGCGGCGCGTAATACGTCCGGTCGATGCCAACGGCGCGCAGGACGGGATGGTGCGAATACGCGGCGAGCCCGAAGCGCGCGAGGATCGGTTCGGCGTAGGGCCGGTCATAGACGAGCCCGCCCCAGCCCGGAAATGCCCACGACGACGTTCCCGCACGAACATCGTCCGGGAGCAGGCGGCCCAGCGCTTCGAGCGCGTCGCTTGCGGCCGCGGGGACGACCTCCGTCCCGGTTCTCGCCCGCTCCGGCGGAGCGAAGAGCGCGAGCTGTTTTTCCATTCTGTGCCGGGATTCTCTCTTCAGATGCTTCTGCCGGCGTTCGTCCAGTAGGGCTCGCGCATTTCGCGCTTGAGCGTCTTGCCCGCGGCGCTGCGCGGGAAGTCTTCGCGGATCACGACGTCGGATACCCGCTGATACCGTGCGCCGACCCGCTCGTTGATCCAGTCGCGCAACGCCTCCGGCTTCGCCTGGGCGCCGGGCTTGAGGATCACGGCGGCCATGGGGGTCTCGCCCCATTTCTCGTGCGGCACTCCGAAGACGGCAATCTCCGCAATGGCGGGATGATGCGCTGCCACCTCCTCGATGTCCTTCGGGTACACCTTGACGCCGCCCGAGTCGATCATGTCCTTCTTGCGGTCGACGAGGTGCAGGAAGCCCTCGTCGTCGACGAAGCCCATGTCCCCCGAATGCAGCCAGCCGTCGCGTATTGCCTGGGCGGTAAGATCCGGGCGCTTGTAGTAGCCCGTCATGAGGATCGGGCCGCGGCCGACGATCTCGCCGATCTCGCCCGGTGCAGCCTCCGTGCCGTCTTCACGGAGGATGCGCATCGAGTAAAACGCCGGAGGCGCGCCGACCGAGCCCGATTTGCGCACCGCGTCGTCGCGATCGAGGATGGTGACGAAGCCCTCGGTCAGCCCATAGAGCTCGTAGAAGCGTCCCGGGAGCGCGGCGTTCAACCGGTCCTTCCACTCCTGGAGCAGCGGTGCGCCGAGCGAAAGCACACACTCGAGCGACGCGAGGCGGGCGGCGTCGAACGCTGGCGAGTCGAGGATCTGTATGATCTGCGCCGGCACGAGCATTACGTGCGTGATGCGCTCGCGCTCGATCGTCGCGAGCGCGTCCGCCGGCTGGAACTGCGGCCGCAGCACGTAGGTGGCGCCGATGTAGAAGGTCGGCATCAGGGTGACATAGGCGCCGTTGAAGACGATCGCGCCGGTGTGCAGCGTCCGCGACTCCGGCGTCATCCGCCAGGCGGACGCCATCAGCGTGCAATACATCGAGCGCACGTAGTGCGTGTGCAAGATGCCCTTCGGCAGCCCGGTCGTGCCGCTCGTGTACATGATGTTGAAGAGATCGTCGGGACCGCACCGCTCGGGGGCGAGCGACGCGGGCGCAGTGCCGCTGAGCGCCGTGTAGTCGAGGTAGGCCGGGGCGGGACCGTCGATCACGAGGATCCGCTCCGCGAGGCCGGGCGGCAGGCTGGCGCGGATGGCGCCGATGGCCGGCAGCATCGAGCGCTGCGTAATCAGGCACGTCGCGTCGGAGTCGGCGAGCAGGCTGGCGAGCCCGGCGGGGAGCAGGAGCGGCGAGAGCGGCACGAGTGCCCCGCCGATCGCGGGGACCGCCCAAAGGAGCTCGACGGACTCGCGCGAGTTCGCGAGCACCGTGGCCACCTTGTCGCCCCTGCCTACGCCGAGTGACCGCAACATATTCCCGGCGCGGGCGACGCGTTCCCAGAACGCTTCATAGTCGAGCCGCTCGCCTTCGAACACGAAGGCCTCGCGGTTCGGGCGATAGCGGGCGTGGTGGGCGATGAGTGTCGCGAGCTCGAGCATTTCCTCCTCCGCTGTCGCCGGGCCCTCCCCCCTCCGCGAAAGTGTCTGCCTTCACGATGCCGGTCGAACCGAGTGCGGGCCCGGCTTGCTCGCCTCCGGCGTTCGCCGTCCGGCAAGGCCACCTTGCCTGCCTCTGCGCGCAACGGCACCGCGCATGTCGTTGCCTTGGGACAAACGCGCTTCAATCCACTGTAGGCCGGCCGGAACCTGCGCCGTTGACGCAGGTCAACCGGGGCGGGGCACCGGCGCCGGCCGAACTTTCGCGGCCCCGGGTCGGGCTCACCGCACTAGAATCCGGGCTTCCGTCCCATCCGCTCCGGCAATGCTCGATCTCATCGATTATGACCACGGCATCAGCGCCCTCGACGCTGCGTTCGAGCGCCCGAGGCTCGTCTCGATCCACCTGATCGTGGAGGGGGGCCGGGCTGCCGTCGTCGATACGGCCACCAGCCGATCGGTCCCGCTGGTCCTCGAGGCGCTCGCAGCCAAGGGCATCGCGCCGGAGGCGGTGGACTGGATCGTTCTCACCCACATTCATCTCGACCACGCGGGCGGCGCGGGGCTCCTTGCCGCGAAGTGCCCCAATGCGAAAGTCACGGTCCATCCTCGCGGCGCGCGCCACATGGTTGATCCTTCGCGCCTCTGGGCGAGCACGCTCGCGGTGTACGGCGAGGAGACCGCGCGCAGGATGTACGGCGAGATCGTCCCGATCGCGGCGGAACGAATCGTCGAGACGCCGGATGCCGCGAGCATCCGCCTCGGCGCGCGCGAGCTTCGCTTCCATGACACGCCGGGCCACGCCCGGCACCACGTCTGTGTGCAGGACTCGCGCTCGGGCCATGTCTTCTCCGGCGACACGTTCGGCCTCGCCTACACCGAGCTCGCGCAGGGCGGGCGCCGCTACGTGTTTCCGACGACCAGCCCGACCCAGTGGGATCCGGACGCGCACCACCGGTCCGTGACGCTGCTCGAGAGCCTGCGCCCGGAGGCGATCTACGTCACGCACTACAGCCAGGTGCGTGAGGTGCCGCGGCTCGCTCGCGACCTGCACCGCCTCATCGATGCCCATGCGGCCCTCGCCGAGCGTGAACGCGACGCAGGCGCCGACCGGCACGCACGCCTGCGGGCCGGCGTCGAGGCGCTCGTCCTCGAAGAGGCGGTGCGCCAGGGCTGGTCGCTGCCACGCGAGCGCGTCCTCGAGGTCTTGGCACTCGACATCGAGCTCAATGCGCAGGGGCTCGGGGCCTGGCTCGACGCGAGCGCCTGAACTGCCCGGCGCCATCGCTGCGGCCGGCCTGCACGGACGCGGGCGCAGCCCCTCGTCGAGCGCGGTCCCTCGCAGCGGCCGAGCGCGAAGCGCGTGTCTTCCGCCGTTCCCTCGGGTGTCGCGACGCCGCAACGGGTGCGGGCGGCCCACGAAAGCAGCGTCTCGCCCCGGTCGCAGCACCCGAGGGGGCCCGAGGGGGTTCGCCCTCTTGCGGCGTCCACGAAAGCTCAGCCGCGTCTGCTTGCACGCGTGCATTGGGGCGCTGGGTGCCGGGCGCATCGTGCTTCGCATACGCATGCAGTCGGGGTGGTCGCTTCAGACGAGAAAACGCGTGTTTCCCTCTCAAAAAGCGCTTGCAAGCGGGACGCCAGACGTGCATTCTTCCCGTCGCGGTAGCACCGTCGTAGTACTCAGGGATTCGATAGACAACACACAACCGACTGGAGGGATGTTCATGGCAACGAAGAAGAAGCCCGCGAAGAAGGCCGCCGCGAAGAAGCCGGCGGCAAAGAAAGTCGCGGTCAAGAAGGTCGCGGTCAAGAAGGTGGCGGTGAAGAAGCGCGCCGCGCCGAAAAAGAAGCGGGCTCCGAACCCCGCGTTCATGAAGGCCCTGCAGCCGAGCGCGGCACTCGCCGCAGTGATCGGCAACATGCCCCAGCCCCGGACCGAAGTCGTCAAGAAGCTCTGGGCGTACATCAAGAAGAACAAGCTTCAGGACGCGGTCAACAAGCGGATGATCAACGCCGACGAGAAGCTCAAGGCCCTGTTCAACAGGGCCCAGGTGTCGATGTTCGAGATGACGAAGATCGTGAGCAAGCACCTGAAGTAAGCGCCCCCACAGAACCTCGAACAGACGGCCGAAAGCGGCGACGCCTCGGCCGTTTGGTTTTACTTGCACCATCGGTGTCCCCTCCAGGGGGCTCGGTCGAGCCCATTTGGCGGGGATGCGAGGGCCGCCCACTGGCAGCGAGTGGCGCCGGCGCGTCGCGCACTGCTACCGCGATACCTGGTTGCGGCCCTTCTGCTTCGCGCGGTACAGCGCTTTGTCGGCGGCGCGGATGACCTCGTCCGGCATCGAGGCCCGCTCGGTGCGCTCGGCGGCGCCGATGGAGATCGTGACCGACATCGCCTTGCCGCCGGGGCGCGCGCCGCGTTGCTTGCGGCCGGCGCGGCGCGCTGCGGGGCGATCACTGCCGCGCAGCGTCATGCGGTAGCCCTCGATGTCGGCGCGCAGCGCCTCGAGGTGCGGCAAGGCGTCCGCGAGCCGCTGGCCAGGGAAGAGCAGCGTGAACTCCTCGCCGCCGTACCGGAACGCCTTGCCGCCGCCTGCGCGCGCGATCCGCGTCGCGACCATGCGCAGCACCTGGTCGCCGACGTCGTGGCCGTGCGTGTCGTTGAACTGCTTGAAATGGTCTACATCCAGCATCGCGACGACGTAGCGATTGCCGAGCTTCGGGAGCGTCTCGTTCAGGGCGCGACGGCTGGCCAGGCCGGTGAGCTCGTCGCGGAAGGCCATGCGGAACGTATCGTTCAGCACTGCGACCGTCACGATCGCGCCCGCACCGGCGACGAGCGCGGCGAACTGGTTAGGCTCGGCGATGCGATGGCAGCCGAGGCAGAAGGCGACCAGCGCGACCGCCAGGCCCGCGTCCACCGGCGAGCGACGCACGACGGCTGCCGCGAGGATCGCGGCCAGCGCGACAACCATGACGACGAGTGCGAGCTGCGGCATCGGCGAAAGCGCGGCGTGCGTCGGGACGAGCGGCGCGTACAGCCAATTGGTGGTTGCGCGCTTCAGTTCCACGATCAGCCAGCCCGTTAGCGCGGCAAGTGCCGCGAGCAGGAGTGCACGATTCGCTCCGTGGGCGTTCCATACGCCGCGCTCGTCGAGCCAGGCGAGCACCGCGAGGTAGAAAGGCACGAGGAGCGTGACGCCGGCGAAGACCGTGCGTTGGGGAAAGCTCTTGAGCGGTCCGATCCAGCCGAGCGAGAAGGCCGCATAGGCGATTCCGAGCGCGGCAAGCGCGAACACCGCGCGCCCGCGGCGGAACGCGCCGGCGATCGCCCCGCCGAGCGCGAGCACTGCCCAGGGTCCGTGGATGCGAAGGCCGGCGAGCGATGCGGGCAGGGCGGCGAGACCCCGCGCGCCGAGCAGGGCGAGGACGAGCACGCCAAGCGGAAGCAGGAGGATGATGCCGGTGCGCTCGAGCGCATCCTTTAGATCGGGAACGCGAAGTGCGGACTGCACAGGGAAACAGCACGATCGAAGATCGCTCGGATTATTCAGAATCGTGCCCGAGCAGGGGCGGAGCGCGGCATGCGCGGCGCGCAGTAGGTCACGCGAGCCGTTCGCGGCTCGCGTGACAAAGGCACGCGTGAAAAGCCCACCGTCAGAAATCGCACGCGAAGGATGCTCGCGACGCCGCGGGACCCGCGCCCCGGCTCGCCCCACGCGTTGTGTGACAATTTTCAGGGAGGGTGGTGCGAAAGCGCCACCGCGAACACGACAACCTTCACCCGTCGGGCGATTCGGAGCGCCGATACATGGGTCTCCGTACCTCGCTGGTTCCGTGGTTCGGCCCGCACGGCGCGTCACGTGCGGCCGCTACAATGTCGACCCCTTGATGGAAGGAGAACGAGGCTATGAACATGAACGAACAGGAGAAGCATGCGGTGCTCACCATCGCGCTGATGGCGGCGTTCGCAGACGGGCTCAAGGACGAGCGCGAACGCGAGCAGGTGAGACGCGTCGCCGAGCAGCTCGGCGGCGAGGCGAAGATCGACCTGGCCGCGGTCTATCACGAGGTCCTACTCGGCAACCGCGACGTGGCCGCCGTGGCAGCCGAGCTCGCAACGCCCCAGACGCGGCAGCTCGCCTACGAGATGGCCGTGTGCGTCTGCGACGCTGACGGCGCGCGCAACCCCGCCGAGGGGGCCTTCCTCGAGAAGCTCCGTGGCGCGCTGGGCCTCGCCGCCGACGCGAGCGAGGCGTTCGCCCGCAACGCCGACGCAGTCGCCGCAGCCTCCCCGGAATTATCCGAAAGGGCCGCCGCACCTGCCGCCGCGACGCCCGCTCCCGCACCAGCGCCCGCGAGCGCGTCCGATCGTTCTGCGACGCCGGTCGCGGTGCCCGCAGAGCTCGACAGGACCATCCTGAACCATGCGATCACCGCCGCCGCGCTCGAGCTGCTCCCGGAGTCACTCGCGACACTGGCGGTGATTCCCGTGCAGATGAAGCTCGTGCATCGGATCGGCCAGAGCTTCGGCTACGAGCTCGACCGGGCGAGCGCCAAGGATTTCCTCGCGACGCTCGGGGTCGGGCTCGCATCGCAGTATTTCGAAGGGTTTGCGCGCAAGCTCCTTGGCGGCCTGCTTGGCGGCGTCGGCGGCGGTCTGGGTCGGGCGGCGGGCCGACAGGCGGCAAGCTCCGGCCTCGCGTTCGCCACCACCTACGCGATCGGTCACGTCGCGCGGGACTACTATGCTGCGGGCCGGCAGATCGATGCGGAGCGTCTCAAGGCGACATTCGCGCGCATGCTTGGTGAGGCGAAAGCCCTCGCGGGCAAGTACGCCGGCGAGATCGAAGCGAAGGCGCGCACCATCGACACGAAGCAGCTACAGAGTTTCGTGCGGAACGTGTAAGCGGCCAAAGGCGCGGCCGTCGCCGCGTGCGGCCTCATCCCGGTTTCCCGTCCACCCGCGCGAACGTGAGGATCGGCGTGTAGGCGACGAGATACACCGCGAACGCCGCCGCCCACAAGGCCGCCGAGACCAGGAGCGTCTCTCTGTAGAGCGCGGGAAGCAACAGGCCGCCGAAGACTCGCACAAGTGCGGCGAACTGCACCAGCACGTAGGCCGACGTCTCTGCGAGTCCGGCGGTGAGCGGCCGGCCGGTATGGCCGAGCGCGGTGCGGGTGATCATGCCGACGATCATGCCGCCGACCGCGCCGATCGCGAGCGCGTGCAGCGCGACCAACCTCGGCAGGCCCGGCACGAGCGCGCTTGCGGCAATCAGTGCGAGCCCGAGCGGGATCCATGCGTATGACGCGTGCAGGATCCACACGATCGGGCGACCCACGGTCGCGGCCGGATCCCAGCGCGCGAGGCGCACGGCGTGCAGCACCGCGGCGGCTGCAGCCACGGGCGCGACCACCCAGCCGCTCGCGTCGAGGACATCGAGCGCGAGCGCGGCGGCGAGTGCCCCGAGCGCCCAGCGGTCGAGTCCGATCGACCGGCGGACGCGCGCCGAGGGCACCGCGTTTTGCGTGAACATCGGGATGACCCGGCCGCCCATGATCGCGACCATCAGCACGACGATATAGAGCGCGGCCCTGATCGGCGTCACCGGCGCCAAAGGCGCGACGCCGAACACCGCCAGATAGAAGCAGAGGTTGAGCAGCGCGAGCGCCGCGAGCAGGCCGACGAAGAAGTAGTTGCGCCGATTCTGGGCGGCCTTCAGCGGCTTCCAAAACGACCATGCAACGAGCGGCAGAAACGCGAGATCGACGGCTGCGGCAACCGGGCCCGGCCCCGTCACGAGCAGCACGCGTGCCGCAATCCAGAGCGCCGCGAGGCCGGCGAGTGGCGCGCCAGTGGGTGTCGGCTGCCCGGTCCAGTTGCGCCCGGCGGTGAACAGGAAGCCCGTGATCACGGCGACCGCGAACCCGAACACCATTTCGTGCATGTGCCAGGCAATCCCGGCGATGGGGCCGGGTGCGGGGACTGCGCCCAGGTACTCCAGCAGCCACACCGGCACCGAGGCCGCCGCGACGAGCGCGGCCAGGAGGTAGAACGGCCGGAAGCCGAGTGCGAACAGCGCGAAGCCGGGCGCTTGTGGCTGGCGAGCAGGGGTGTCCGGTTTGGGCTGGAGGTTGATTTGCCGGTGACGTGTGCTCATGCAGCCTTTGTACCCGTTCGTCGCATGGTGCTGCCATGAGACGAATCAAGAAAGGTGAGGTATCCGCCTGGCGCCTGCGTGTGCGCCAGCCGCGAAATCCCCTCCGGACACTTCGCCCGGCGCGCCAGCCCGCATCGTGCGCCGCCGCGAACCGTTACAGCGCGAGCGCGGCAAAGCCTCTCTCTCCCGAATCTGCGCTCCGCCCCGGTTCACCGCGTAAGCGTCCAAGCATCCGCTCGCTTCTCTTCAGAGGTTTACGTGTCCGAGACCGGGAGGTTCGACGCGCCGAAGCTGTCGGGAAACAGGGCGACGAGGGTTCGCCGGACGACGCCCGTTTCGGTCACGTACACGATCTCGCACTCCGGCGAAGCGAGTTCGCTGATCACTTGCCGGCACGCGCCGCACGGGGAGATGGGCCGGACACGACCGTCGGCGTACCGTGCGGCCACGGCAAGCCGTGCGACGCGCATCGCCGGTCCGAAGCGCGCGACCGCGACGAAGACCGCGTTGCGCTCGGCGCACGACGTGAGCCCGTACGAGGCGTTCTCGACGTTGCAGGCCGTCACCACCTCCCCGGTCGTCGTCTCGAGCGCGGCGCCCACGTGCAGCCTGGAGTAGGGCGCATAGGCGCGATCCGCTGCGTCGCGCGCTCGATCGAGGAGTGCGTCACCCAGGTCTGTCGCTCGGCCACTGGCGCTCCGGGCCGACGTTCGACCCGCGTCCGGCTCGTGGTCGGGACCTACGCCCATTCGTGCGTCACGGTGCGAGCCGCTCCATTCGCCAGCCGTCGCCCTCGCGGTAGTAGCACAGCCGATCGTGCAGGCGGCTCGGCCGGCCCTGCCAGAACTCGAACGCTTCGGGCGCGAGTCGGTAGCCGCCCCAGTGCGGCGGTCGCGACGGGTTGATGCCGTGCCGCACGCCCATCTCTGCGACCTTCGCCAGCAGCGCCGCCTTGGTGCACGGCTGGCTCTGCGGCGAGGCCCACGCGCCGATGCGGCTCGCAAGCGGCCGCGTCTTGTAATAGGCGTCCGACTCCTCGGCCGCGACCTCGCTCACGCGACCCTCGATGCGCACCTGCCGCTCGAGCTCCGGCCACAAGAAGAGCAGCGCCGCATGAGGATTCTCGGCGAGCTCACGGCCCTTGCGGCTTACGTAGTTCGTGTACCAGACGAAGCCGCGTGCGTCGTAGCCCTTGATGAGCACCGCGCGCACCGAAGGCCGGCCCTGCGCATCGGCGGTCGCGAGGATCATCGCGTTCGGCTCCGGCAGCTCGGACTTCATCGCCTCCTCGAACCAGCGCGCGAACTGATCGATCGGTTCGCGCGCGGCGTGCGCCTCGTCGAGCTGCTCGCGCGTGTACTCCTTGCGCAGGGCGGCGATGTCGCGGGTCATGGCATTCGGGGCTGGGAGCGCGGATTGTAGTCTCGCCCGACGCGTCGCCGCGGGGCAACGGCGATTTTCCTTTTCATGCGTGCGGACCACGGCAGGACCGGAACGCGCCCTTGCTCAGGCCACGCGGCGCCTCGTCAATCGCCCTCGAACTGGATCAGGGAAACGACCGGCAGCCCGAGTTTCTCCAGCCGATCGCGCCCGCCGAGCTCCGTGAGCTCGATCACGAAGCAGGCGCCGGCCACCTGCGCGCCTGCGCCTTCGACCAACTTGAACGCGGCCTCCGCGGTGCCGCCGGTGGCCAACAGGTCGTCGGCGATGAGCACGTGTTCCCCCGAGGCGATCGCGTCCACATGCATCTCGAGCCGGTCGGCGCCGTACTCGAGCTCATAGTCGTGACCCACCGTCTCGGCGGGAAGCTTGCCGCCCTTTCGTAGCGGGACGAAGCCGGTCCCGAGCACCGCGGCAAGCGCTGCGCCGACGATGAAGCCGCGCGACTCGATCGCGGCGATTTTCTCGATGCCGCGTCCGCGGTAGCGGCTGGCGAGGTCCGTGATGGTGAGCTTGAAGCCGATCGGATCCTTGAGCAGCGTCGTGATGTCGCGAAAGATCACGCCGGGCTTGGGGTAGTGCGGGATGCTGCGGATGAGCGATTTGATCGGCATGGCCGGAAGCAGATCCACGGCCATCGTAGTCTGCACGGCACAAAGGGGCAAGCGCCGTGCGCGCAACGCGCGCTTCCCGATCCCAGCGAGCGCTCCTTTGGCCCGGTGCCCTCTCGAAGGGCGCAAACGAGCCAGCGAGGCGGCCCGCGTCAGCGGCCCCCCGCGCGAGGTAGGCGATCAGGCGCGCGCGATCCGCCGCCTCGGCGACTGAGAATCCCATCCCGCTCCCCGGGACGGCCTGGTTCGGATTGGCGAACCCGCCGTCGAGTGCGACGGCGTCCCACGCTAACGCTAACGGGTGATACGAGGCGCACCCGCCGCTGGATCAGGGCTCCGGGTTGACGCGGGTCCGGAAGGCGGTACGCGCCGCCTCCAGCGCACGCTGTGCTGCGGCGAGTTCCGCCGGTGAGAGCGCGTGGGTCCAGACGTAGTGTGGCGGCGTCGTCTCGATCGCGACGAACAGGAAGCGCGGCGTGCGCCCAACGAGTCGGCGCACACCCTCGAGGTAGTGCGCGGCCTGGATGTCGTATCCGAAGCGCTGGCGCGTCCTCGCAAAGGCCTGCGGGCGCACGTCGGGCGTCGTCTTGAGTTCGATCACGAAGTCCTCGCTGAAGCAGTCCGGCCGCGCTTTCCACTGGCCGCCGTCCGCGTCGCTCCAGTAGATCGACCATTCCCGAGCGCCTTCGACGAACCACCGCGCAAGGGGCAGCGGCCGATATGCACGGATTGCATCGCGCATCGCAACGAGACGGTCGCGCTCGCTCGAAGAGAGCCAGGTCCGCGCTTCGAGCGCCTCCTCGTCGAGCGCGCTGCAATCGCTCGGCACGACATAGTCGCGCTTGAATCGGCTCGGCTCGAGCATGAACGCGTGCAGCGACTCGCCCACGCCGCGCGGCGCGCGTCGCAGGGGGACGCACAGCGGGTCGCCGCTAATGGCCCGGCGGAGCGTGGACGCGGACACATGGTCGCGTTCCGCCAAGTAGTGCTCGAGTGACTCCCGCCGTGCACCGCAATCGCCGGCGGGCGAGCACGCCTCCCGGTCGGCCAGTGTGCGATTACCGTACAGCGCGGCGACTGCCGGCTCGCGCGTGCGCGCGGCGGCAGCCGCCCCATGCGGCGCGGGCGGCAACAGGAACTGCGCGCGCCGCCGCGCGGCCATCGGGCGGCGATGAAAAGCAGGGTGGAGACGCATGAGAAAATAAAGTCCTGATCGGGGCGACGAAGCGCACCCCGGGAGTCGCCCAGCGCTCGGACGCCCCGGGAAGGAAGTCCGCGGATCCTGCCATGATCTTCTTCGCGTCAGAGTATCGCCCGAGCGTTACACGCGCGTGTCGGTCGGCATCGAAGAGAATCGCAAACTTTTGCCTCAGTCGCATGCGACGTGTTCGAGTATCGGCCCAATGTCCTCCCGCACGCGTGGTTTTGGGGGCCGGTCGATAGACTTCGAGGGGCCGCCAGCGCATCATCATGGGCAAACGACGCGCGCCGGGGTCCCCCGCGCGACTCTGAGCCCATGAACGACCGATCGCCGATAGAACCCGACGCGCCGCCGTCGCCGGACGGGCCGTCGCTGCCGGAGCGAATGGAGATCGTGACGCGCATTGCGCGGCGCCTCTTTCGCGCGCCGGTGGCCGTCGTCTCGCTGGCGAGCAAAGGGACCCTGCGGGTCGTCGCCTGCGAGGGGCTCCCTGCGAGCGTAGTCGGCGCCGAGCTTGCCTTCGATCGCGAGGTCCTGCGCTCGGACGGTCCGCTGGTGATTCCCGACCTGATTGCGGACCCCCGTTTCTGTGATCACCCGTGGGTCGCCGGGGCGCTGCGGCTGCGCTTCTACGCAGGCGCCGTCCTGGCGCCCGACGGTCGCCCCGCGGGGGTTCTTGCGGTCGCGGACCGCGAGCCGAACTCGCTCGCCACCGCGGATCTGCTCATGCTGCGCGACCTTGCGCGGCTCGCGGAGACGGAGGTGCAGGCTGGGCTCCGCGAGCGCGCCCGCGATGTCCATAGCGGCGGCAGTGCCGACCAGCCCGCGCAGCAGGTGTTTCTCGATGCGCGCACGCGGCTGTGGAGCCGGCACGCCATGTACGAGCTCATCGACCGCGAGTTCCATCGCTCGCGCCGGGAGCGTGACGCCGTTGCAGCGATCGTGGTGGACATCGACCGTTTGACCGGAATCGAGGGCGAGGAAGCGGACACGGTCATCGCCGAGGTGGCGCGGCGCTTGCGCGACGTGGTGCGGCGCTCGGACATCATCGGGCGGGCGCATGGCAACCGGCTCCTCATCTTTCTCGGTCGCTGCAACCTCGAGAACGCCGTGAAGCTCGCCGAGCGGATGCGCCACGGCACGCGCAAGCTGCCGGTCCAGGTGGGCGGCGACAGCGTACCGATCACGGTTGCGCTCGGCGTTGCCGCAAGCGAAGCGGGCTCGGAATGGGCGCCCGATCAGCTTCTCCGCGTGGCCGAGGAGGCGGTCGGCGACGCCCTCGCCGCCGGCGGCGACACGGTAGTCGCTCGGCCGCTGGACTGAGACTTGAGAGAGAAATCGCCGCTGCGGAGCGGCTGATCCTTCAGAGCATCCCAAGCCTGTCCCGGGCCAGGCGTTCGCGGAACGGGCATGCGCTGCGCACCCGCATCCCAACCTTCCCCCTCAGAAGGGGGAAGGGGGCGTGAACTGGAGCCGGCCCAGCATTTCACTGGAGCCGGCCCAGCATTTCACTGGAGCTGGCCCAGCATCTCGCAGGGCCGCGTGAGCTCTTAGACAGTCGCTCACCATCCTCTCCGTCCGGCACCGGTCAGGACGGTTCACTCCCGGGGTTCGAGGCTCCGGCGTGCGACCGGATTGAGCATGCCCCGGTTGCTGTGGGCACGGAGCGCCAGTCGCGCATAAAATGCAGGGCTGGGGGAGGAACTGGCGACGCTTCCGGGCGCTCCAGTCCTTCCCCTGAATTGGGGGCCCAACAGAGGGTTGCGGCCGCCGGCGTGCAGATAAACCCTCGGCCTCGCGCGTGCGGCGCGACGACACCGTCCGCGCGGTGCTTCACCGACCATGGAAGGCGGATGACCATGAACGACACGACGCCCAAGAGCGCCACCCTCGACCAGTGGCAGAAGGCTGCGGCCAAGTCCTCGGGATCGCTGGACAAGCTCGTCTGGCGCACCCCCGAGGGCATCGACGTCAAGGCGCTGTACACGGCCGACGACGTCCGCAACCTCCGATACGCGAACACGCTGCCCGGGTTCGAACCGTTCGTGCGCGGACCCCAAGCGACGATGTACGCGGTGCGGCCCTGGACGATCCGTCAATACGCGGGTTTCTCCACCGCCGAAGATTCGAACGCGTTCTACCGCCGCAACCTTGCGGCCGGGCAGCAGGGCGTGTCGGTCGCCTTCGACCTGGCGACTCACCGTGGTTACGACTCCGACCATCCGCGCGTCACCGGTGACGTGGGCAAGGCCGGCGTTGCGATCGACTCGGTGGAGGACATGAAGGTGCTTTTCGACGGCATACCGCTCGAGAAGATCTCGGTGTCCATGACCATGAACGGCGCGGTGCTCCCGGTGCTTGCCGGCTATGTAGTCGCGGCCGAGGAGCAGGGGGTCAAGCAGGACCAGCTTTCGGGGACCATCCAGAACGACATCCTCAAGGAGTTCATGGTCCGCAACACCTACATCTACCCGCCGGAACCCTCGATGCGCATCGTCGCGGACATCATCGAGTACACCGCGCACCACATGCCGAAGTTCAACTCGATCTCGATCTCCGGCTACCACATGCAGGAGGCGGGAGCGACACAAGCGCTGGAACTCGCCTTCACGATCGCCGACGGGCGCGAATACGTGCGGTCGGCGCTTGCGTGCGGGCTGGACGTCGATGAG
>Ga0209253_10002467_pt1 | contig 16388 bp, 13 predicted proteins | sample FrelakmetBRP12BR_FD_187145 | JGI IMG/M metagenome (GOLD analysis project Ga0209253, IMG submission 187145) | Freshwater lake sediment microbial communities from the University of Notre Dame, USA, for methane emissions studies - BRP12 BR (SPAdes)... | ecosystem: Environmental > Aquatic >...
GTCACGGACGAGGGAGGTCCCAGGGAGAACCTGTTGCCCGGAAAGACCGGGTTCATCGTGCCTTCCAAGGAAAAGGAGGTTCTCCTGGACGCTCTCCTGAGCCTTGTAGATGATCCGGGCCTGCGGGAGAAGATGCGGTTCCACGCGCGGGAATACATGGAGAACCGCTCTTTTGAAACAGCCTTCCTTCAGCTCTGGGACAGCTACCGGTCGGCGACTCCTGTCACCCGGCCCGACAGCCCGATCGAGGAGGCTGCCATCTGATGACGGCACACTCCCTCCTATCCCTATCGAGTCAGCCCTTCCCGGCCCCACGGCCCAAGGGCCCGACCCTAAGCCCTTTGCCAGCAAGGAGCCTGATCCATGCCCAAGACCTATGTTTTGGACACCAATGTCCTATTGCACGATCCGCGAGCCCTTTTCGTGTTTGAGGAGCACCGTGTCGTCATTCCCCTAGCCGTCATCGAGGAGATCGACAATCAGAAAAAAAGACAGGATGAAGTGGGAAGAAATGCGCGCTCGGTTTCGAGGATCCTCGACGCCTTGAGGGTGAGCGGACCCCTGTCTTCGGGGGTGGCGCTGCCCAAGGGCGGGGAGCTCATGGTGGAACTGAACCACCAGGAAGCCATCGTTTTCCCCAAAGGCCTGGACCCCCACAAGCCGGACAACCGGATTCTCGCGCTCGCCCTCAACCTGAGCAAGGAAAACTCCGGCCCTGTGATCGTGGTGACCAAGGACTTGAACCTCCGCATCAAAGCGGACGTGATGGGCATCATAGCCGAAGACCTTCACAGCGACAAGGTGGACTATCAGGGGCTTTACCAGGGCTTCTGCGAGCTCTATGTTCCCGGAGAAGCGCTGATCTCCTTTTACGCCGGCAACACCCTGAACTGGAATCAGGAGCCGCTCCCCAATCCTCACGAGTTCTGCATTCTCAGAAATTCGGAAAACCCCTCCCAGTCGGCCCTCTGCCGCTATTACAACAAAACCCTTCACCCCCTGAGGAACGGGGAGACAGCCACCTGGGGCATCAGCGGCCGCAACAAGGAGCAGAAATTCGCCATGGAACTGCTCCTGGACGACACCATCCCCCTGGTGACCCTCGTGGGAAGCGCAGGAACGGGTAAGACCCTGCTCGCTCTCGCCGTGGGCCTGCACAAGGTCATCGAAGAGAGAACCTATGACCGCTTTCTGATTATGAGGCCCGTGGTGCCCATGGGAGACGATCTCGGATACCTGCCCGGCACCAAGGAGGAGAAGCTTAGGCCCTGGATGCAGCCCATTTACGACAACCTGGATTTTCTCTTCAGGGGGTGCAGCGACTCCAAGCACCTGGTCGATGATTTCCTGAGGCGGGGCACCATTGAAATGGAAACCCTCACCCACATCAGGGGCAGGAGCATTCCCAACCAATTCATCCTCTGCGACGAAGCCCAGAACCTCTCCCCCAACATGGTGAAAACCCTTGTCACCCGCATCGGAGAGGGAACCAAGCTGATCCTGACCGGAGACCCTGAGCAGATTGACCACCCTTACCTGGATGCGGACTCCAACGGCCTCACCTATCTGGTGGAAAAGCTCAAGGCCGAGAAGATCTCAGGCCATGTCATGCTGACCAAAGGAGAACGCTCCAGGGTGGCGGAACTTGCTGCAAAGTTGCTGTAAGAACAGGTTTTATTTGAAAACAAACATGAATTTAGCGGTTTCCTAACAAAAATTTTACATAAAGGTCTTACATATATCTCGGCGGCCGCTTAAAGGCTTATTGGGATTCAACACACCATTGGCTCTTTAGGAAGGTTCAAAATAGAATGAACTCCAAAGAAAAAATTCGCGTCCTCTTTGTATGCACGCACAACTCGGCAAGAAGCCAAATGGCTGAGACCTTTCTGAATGCCATCTGCCGCGGGCGATTCGAGGCGGAAAGCGCGGGATTGGAGCCGCGGGATATTCATCCTCTCGTGGTGGAGGTGATGAAGGAGATCGGGTTTGATTTATCGAACAAGAAACCCAGCAGCGTGCTCGAGTTCTTCAAGCAGGGCCGTCTCTATCATCACGTGATCTTTGTCTGCGATAAGAGCACCGAGGAGCAGTGCCCCATTTTCCCGGGTCTGGGGAAGAGACACAGTTGGCCTTTCCAGGATCCGACCAAGGTGGAGGGCACCCATGAAGAGAAACTGGAGCGGACGAGAAAGATCAGGGATGAAATAAAGGTCCGGATCGAGCGCTGGATAGAGGAACTCCAGTAGTCCCACCCAACTCCCTTCTGGAATTTTGAATGCCTACTCCCCTTATAAAAGGAATCCATGTCGGTCCTGGCCGAAAAGCCTCCTAACACAATTCTAACTATAAACTAACACACCTCTCCTTGCCCTTCGTGCTATGAATGGAATGCTTATGGATCTTGGAATGGCGCCCCGCTCTGTAGAGGCTGCTGCTGAGGAGGTTGTTATGATTTCGCAGTCCTGTGACTTTGATGAATTCTTTGAGAGCGTAAGAGACCGAGACTACCTGGACGTCATTTACCTGGCTGACAAGGAAGCGACTGAAGCGGAACGTCTGAGATACCGGTCAAGAACCAGAAGGCTTGACCCACCTGAGGCCTGCGCAGGTTATGTAGATGTTCTGAAGGGATTCATTATGTTTATGCGCTACGGCGTGAAGAGCCCTTCGATGGAAGACACTGTGCACGAGGGACTCCTCGCGTTCCGCGAAGCGGCGCTTGAGAATTATGTGGAAAGCGCTGAGTCTGTGAGGGAGAGTGGGGATAAGAAATAAATGGATGCTGAGGTGGGTTTGAGGGGAAAGACCGTGTGTCAGCCGTTGCAGGCCCTCGCCAGGGTATCCATGTCGATCTCCTCGGATCCGAGACGGCACACGAAATCCTCAATGTCGATGTGATCATCCAACCACGAAGTGATTCTCCGTTTCATCTCCTCTGTTGTTTTTGTGCTGAGCACCTTAAAGGTCGCTCTGTTTTCAGGTTTTCTGTACGTCAAGCTCACTCTGGTTGTTACGCTCTCTGAAAGGTTCAATGCCTTGTGGATTCTGAGATCAAAGACAGAATCCAATCGATCTACAATTCGCTCTGTAGTCATTTGTTTCCTCCTTCGTAGTGATCTTACTGATTATAATCTGATCTCGGACAGTTTAGTTTGTATTGGGTTCTTGTTAGATTTTGGTGAGGTTTTTGCGGTCATACGCGCCTACCCCGGCAGGAGAGCTTGGAAAAGGGGAGGTATTATAAATCCCCCCGACCCCCCTTTAGGAAAGGGGGGGATTCCCGCTCGTTACTTCAGTGTAGCTACCTCGCCCAACGACTACTTCCTTCGTCGTCTGCTAAAAGGAGCGTGTCGAGGCCGTTCCGGGGTGTTCGTAACTGGCATTTAACACGATCGTAATACGCCTCTAACAGAACAGCACTATAGTGCACTCTGCCGGATCTAAGATTAAGAACATGTGCAGCAGGTCAGCTATGCAAGAAAAAATTCTGATCGTTGAAGATGAAACAGATGTAGCGGAAATGATCCGCTACAATCTTGAGAAGGAAAACTATCGGATCATCGTCGCCTACAGCGGAGCCGAAGCTTTACAGGCCGCTGAGGTCCACGCGCCGGACCTGGTGCTCTTGGACATCATGCTCCCGGATCTGAGCGGTTGGGAAGTATGCCGAATCCTCAGGGACAGCGCAAAGAGCCATTCGATTCCGATCCTCATGCTGACGGCCTTGTCCTCGGAGGAAGCCCGCATCAAAGGCCTTACCCTGGGAGCTGATGATTTCGTAACCAAACCGTTTTCAATCAAAGAGCTGTTGCTCAGAATACGAAAAATGATCGATCGGCAGCATGCGCTAAAAAGCCTTCTGGAGAAAGAAAAGGAAAAAGATTTGTCATTGAGATATCTGGTTCACGAATTGAAGAACTCCGTGACCGTGATCGGCGGATTTTCGGCCTTGGCGCTCAAAAAGAGGGATGCCCAAAACTACTTGGGAAGGATTAACGTTGTTGCAAAGCATGCGGACAGCCTTCTCAATGACGCCTCACTCCTCTCCAGGCTCGAGATGCGGGAAGGATCATTGCCGATGGACTCTGTGGACATAGGTGCCTTGATCGAGGAAGTAGCTGACAGCTTTAAAGACCTGGCAAAACAAAGGCAGATCGAAATCGCTTTCGCAGAGAAGGCCTCTTCGATGGTTATAGCAAACGTCTCGGCGGTTAGGCAAGTGTTGATCAATCTGCTTTCCAATGCGGTGAAGTTTAATCGGGATGGTGCGAGGGTCTGTATCGGTCTCTCAGAAGAAATGCCCTGGATACACCTCTCGGTGAAGGACGAGGGATACGGGATACCGCCTAACGAGGTGCCCAGAATCTTCGATCGATTCTACCGCGCCACCGGGAGCCAGCAAATCAAAGGCGCGGGCCTTGGGCTCTATATCGCTAAACTCCTCGTTGAAGCCATGGCCGGAAAAATTTCGGTGGAGAGCACACCCGGAGCAGGAAGCACTTTCACTGTGTCGTTACAAAAACAGAGCGTCATCCGCGAAACTTCGCCTATCCCTTTTGCGCTGGGCGATTCAACCTGCCAGCAGGCTTCCTTGGTCGCTTCGCCGATGCCCTCGGCGCGGGCAGATGGAGAGATCAAATCAGCACAATCTTCATCAGCAACACGAGTTAGCACTGCCGAAAGACCGTGTCAGGGGGACGCAAGATGGGGCTCCTTACTCTGCTATTCGGAGGATTGATTTGAAAATCCAGCTTTCGAGGTCATGCTCAGGTTCCGAGTCAGCATGCGTTGGTGGATAATCGTTCCCAGACGCGATGGACTTGGATCTGTAATCACTCATCGCTGGGCAGCCCTACGACCTTCCACCCCCATGACCTCAAATCTCATTGCCCTTTAGATGGCTCCTCTTTGCTTACCTGTACGCTGTCCGGGTTGCCGAAGGTCAATACTCTTCAAAAATCCCAGGGCGAAAAGAAACAAAAAACTCCTTGACGCCCTGGAGTGGTTGGCGGCCATGTCCTCCCATGTGCCCAACAAGGGAGAACAGATAGTTCGCTACTACGGGTAACACAGCGATGTCAGCGTGGCCAAGCGGAAAAGACAAGACCGCCCTCAATTGACCCACGCCAGCGGAACGGGATGAGGGTAACGTTGACACACAAAGCGAAATCCGGTAGATTCCGTGCCCGTAAAAAGGAGTTTTTACCACAATCACATCACAGAGGAATCCGAATGAGAAAGCATGTGGGAGTTCTAACCGCAGGAGGTGACAGCCCCGGCCTGAATGCGGTAATCAGAGGAATCGGCAAGGCTGCTCAAGACCGCTATGGTATGGAAGTCATAGGTATCCGGGACGGCTTCCGCGGCCTGATGGAAAACCGGACGATGGAGTTGGATGGACAGACTCTGTCCGGCATTCTGACTCTTGGAGGCACTATCCTTGGAACCAGCCGTGACAAACCGCACCGAATGCAAGTGGGCGGCAAGTTGATGGACATGACGGACGCAATCGTCGAGAACTATCATCGGAATCATCTTGACGTACTGGTCTGCATCGGCGGAGGAGGCACGCAGAAGAATGCCTACCGTCTGCTGCAAAAGGGTTTGAATATTATTACTCTCCCTAAGACGATCGATAACGATGTCGTAATGACAGACGTTTCCTTCGGTTTCAATACGGCTCTGGGTATAGCGACTGAAGCCATTGACCGTCTTCACAGCACGGCCCACAGTCATCATCGTATGATCCTGGTTGAGACCATGGGGCATAAGGCAGGTTGGTTGGCACTGGGCGCCGGAGTTGCCGGAGGCGCCGATGTGATCCTCATTCCTGAGATACCCTATGATGTCGAGAAGATCGCGAAGGCAATTCTTGATCGAAGCCATCATGGAAAGCATTTCAGCATCATTGCTGTTGCCGAAGGTGCTACGTCACTGGCCGAGGCTGCCGCGTTGGCAAAAAACGATAAAAACAAAGCGGCCAAGAAAATGAGTGCCCTGAGGTCCAAGACAAAGCCGGTATGGCGCGAACTTCTGCATGGTGCTCATGCCCTAAAACTGGCTAAAGACCTGGAGGAGCTCACGCGTTTGGAATCGCGCGTGACTATCCTCGGATACCAGCAGCGGGGCGGAACTCCCTCTGCCGATGATCGAATTCTGGCCACTCGGCTGGGATCAGCGTGTGCGACCTTGATTCAGGAGAAAGCCTATGGAGTCATGCTGGCTGCCCGCGGTGACAAGGCCGTGCCTGTAGCGCTTAAGGATGTCGTCGGCAAGATCAAAACGGTTCCGCTGAATCACTCATGGATCGAATGTGCGCGGCGCGTGGGGACGAGTTTCGGAGATTGAAAAGAATTGGATTCCTTTTTTCATTACGTCAGCTTGCTCTTCTCCTCATACGCAATCCCATGTGCATAGACATGATCGAAAAAATACACCAAGCCTGATAGGTTCAATGCCCTGTGGATTCTGAGATCAAAGACAGAATCCAGTCTGTCCACTATTCGCTCTGTAGTCATTTGTTTCCTCCTTCATTAGCTGATTTTATTCAACCAATGTAGGGCCGCGCGGTTTGGTTTGTATTGGGTTTATGTAAGACTTCGGGTAACTGCTCAGGTGTTTAGGCTGAAGGCTGAAGGGTAATAATGATCATCCATGGCACAATCACCTATCAACGTTTCCAAACGATTTTGGCCTGTTTGATCGCGCATGTCTTTTCCTTCAGTCTATCTACCTTCAGTCTATCTACCTGAGTAGTTACGATTTCGGTTAGATTTCTGGCAGGATATCTTAGGAGACCGCAAGGCGCAAGGACACGTCGCCGGTAAAGATTCTTCTTTGATCCCCTTTGGCATCTTCAATGATCAGTGCCCCGCAATCGTCAATGCGTAACGCCCTTCCCTCAATGCGCTCTGTGTCTGATTCAATGACAACGGCTTTTCCCAGGACCAGGCACTTGTGGTTCCATTCGTCGTAGAGAGCTTCCATGCTTCCGCGGAGAACATCCCTGTAAAGAGCCTCAAACCCTTTAAGGATCTCTACGAGCAACTCGTTCCTTGAAACAGGTTGTCCCGTTTCCTCCAAAAGGCTTGTGGCCGGTGCCCCGCTGCCCTGCGGCACCTCAGGATGCCAGCCCACGTTCATCCCCATGCCCAGCACGGCCCAGTCAACCTTCTTTTCTCTGACGGAAAATTCCGTTAGGACGCCTGCGAGTTTTTTTGCGCCCACGTACAGATCGTTCGGCCATTTGATCATGGCATTTACGCCGGCAACCCGCTTGATTGCTTTGAGCCCTGCCAACGCCAGAACCATGGTCAGCACAAAGACTCGCTCTCCTTCCAGGGGCGGTCTCAGGAGCAGGGAAAAAAGCAAGTTGGCTCCGGCAGGAGAAACCCAGGATCTGCCTCTTCGTCCGCGGCCTGTTGTCTGCTCTTCGGTGATGACGAGCGTTCCCTCAGGCGCTCCATGAGCGGCCAGGGTCCTGGCCAGGGCATTCGTGGAATCCATTGAAGCATGGTAGTGGATAGGGGATGAAAAGAGCGAGGCGGCTAAATGCTTCTTTAAAAAGTCAGGCTGAAGGGGCTCGTGCACTTTGGTGCTTCCTATTCTCAACCATTCGGCTACTTACTGTCTTCTTCTTCATTCCTCAATGACCTTGGCAACAGCGACGACTTTTTCTCCCTCGGCGATTTCGATCAGCTTGACACCCTGAGTGTTCCGGCCAATGACGGAAATGTCCGCCACCTTCAGCCGGATGATCTTGCCCTGCTCGGTGATGATCATCAGTTGATCCGGGTCCGTCACCTGACACGCATAAACCACGACACCGTTTCTCTGGGTGGTTTTGATCGTCACAATTCCCTTGCCTCCTCTCCCCTGGACCCTGTATTCCCCGGTGCGCGTCCTCTTTCCAAAGCCCTTTTCCGTGACCGTGAGGATGGTCGCTCCTTCATCGAGCACGTCCATTCCCACCATTTCGTCGCCGGACTCCATTCGGATGCCGATGTTGCCTGCTGCCACACGACCCATTTCACGGATTTCGTCTTCATGGAACCGGACCGACTTTCCCTGACGGGTGGTCAGGAAAATGTCCTGGGACCCGCTTGAGACTCTGACTCCGATCAGCTCGTCTTCTTCGTTGATTCTGATGGCTACAATGCCCCCTGTTCTCGGGTTGCTGTAGGCAGCGAGCTCCGTCTTCTTCACGAGCCCCTCTTTGGTGGCCATGACCACATACTTGTCCTTTTCAAAGCCCCTCACGGCGAGCGTCGTCGCCACCCGTTCGCCTTTCTGAAGCTCAAGAAGGTTGACGATCGCTTTCCCGCGGGACATGCGGCCGGCTTCCGGAACCTCGTGAACCTTTTTCCAGTAAACCCGGCCCTTGTTGGTGAAGAAGAGCAGATAATCGTGGGAAGAGGCGACAAAGAGGAGCTCCACAAAATCTTCTTCCTTGGGTCTGGCGCCCGTCAACCCCTTGCCTCCCCTGCGCTGGGCTCTGTAGAGACTGATGGGATTTCTCTTGATATAGCCTTCATGGCTGATGGTGACCACCATGTCCTCTTCAGCAATGAGGTCCTCCACATCAATCTGGCCTTCCTCATGAAGGATCTCGGTTCGGCGCTCGTCTCCAAAACTCTCCCGAATTTGCTTCATCTCGTCTTTGATGATCTGAAGAACCATGGCAGGACTCGCCAGGATGGTTTTGTACTGGGAGATGTTTTTCAGGAGCTCCTGGTATTCGGAATGGATCTTTTCTCTTTCAAGCCCGGTCAGCCTCTGAAGTCTCATGTCGAGGATGGCCTGGGCCTGCACCTCGGTGAGAGAAAAATCAGCCACGAGCCTGGATTTCGCTTCTTTGGGATCTGCGGAGGATCGGATGGCTTCGATAATTTCATCCAGAGCATCCAGGGCCTTTTTCAAGCCTTCCAGGATATGGGCTCTTTCTTCCGCCTTCTTGAGATCATAAATCGTCCTCCTGACGATGATCTCCCGCCGGTGCTCGACGAATAGAACGAGCATCTCCTTGAGATTAAGAACCTGCGGTCGGCCTTTGACAATGGCCAGAAGAATGATCCCAAAGGAGACTTCCATCTGGGTGTACTTGTACAACCGATTCATGATCACCAGGGCGTTTCCTTCCCGCTTTACGTCCACGGCGATCCTCATGCCGTCCCGGTCTGATTCGTCGCGGATGTCCGCCACCCCCTCGACCTTTTTTTCCTTGACCAGCTCTGCGATCCGCTCCAGGAGTTTGGCCTTGTTCACCATAAAGGGGATCTCAGAGACAATGATCCGCTCCCTGTTCTGGCCCACCTTCTCAATGAAGGCCCTTGCTCTAATCTTGATGATGCCCTTCCCTGTTTCATAGGCCTCCTTGATTCCGGCAGTGGCCAGAATGAATCCGGCGGTCGGAAAATCCGGGCCGGGAATAATCCTCATCAACTCTTTCACCTTGACTTCCGGATCATCGATGACCCTTTCGGCGGCCAGGGTCACTTCCGTGAGATTGTGGGGAGGGATGTTGGTGGCCATGCCCACGGCAATGCCGGAGGACCCGTTCACGAGCAAGTTGGGAATCGAGGTGGGAAGGAGGGCGGGTTCCTCGAGGGAACCGTCATAGTTGGGCTTCAAATCCACCGTCTCTTTATCGATATCATCCAGAAAATTCTGGGCCAGACGGGTCATCCTGACTTCCGTGTACCTCATCGCCGCAGGAGGATCCCCATCCACGGATCCGAAATTCCCCTGGCCGTCGACCAGGGGATATCTCATGGAAAAATCCTGCGCCAACCGGACAATGGTATCGTAAACAGCCACATCTCCATGGGGATGGAATTTTCCGATCACGTCTCCGACGACCCTGGCCGACTTCTTGTAGGGCCTGTTGAAATAGTTCTTCATCTCGTGCATGGCGTACAGCACGCGGCGGTGGACCGGCTTCAGGCCGTCGCGCACGTCGGGAAGCGCTCTCCCCACAATCACACTCATGGAGTATTCGAGATAAGATCTTTTCATCTCCTCTTCGATATTGACCATGTCCAGCGCTGGATTGACATCCATAGGAACAACTCCCCAATCAATCAATAAAAATGCACTCGTAAGAAGTCGTCACCCCGGTGAAAACCGGGGTCCAGTGAAATCGTAGCGAATTAAGAACACTGGATACCGGCTTCCGCCGGTATGACGGAAAAGGGCGTTTTCGCGCTTTTTACGAACGCATCAATAAAGCAGAAAGCATGAATCCAAGAGAGTTCAACCCACTCTCTCTTGCTCTTGGCTCTATGCGCCCTGCTGTCTACAGTCTGCTAGATGTCCAGTTCCTTCACTTCGAGGGCATTCGCATAAATGAACTCCCTCCTCGGTTCCACCTTATCGCCCATCAGAATGGTGAAGATCTCGTCTGCCTCAACCACGTCTTCCACCTTCACGCGAAGCAGGCTCCTTTTCTCTGGATCCATGGTGGTGTCCCAAAGCTGGGTCGGATTCATTTCCCCGAGGCCCTTGTATCGCTGAATGCCTAAACCACTCTTGCCCCTGCGCATCAGTTCCTCGAGGAGAGAGGGCCAGTCCTGGAGGAGTTTTCCATCCGTCTCCCCGCCGATCTTGAATTCGCGGCCTCTGAAGTCCTTAAGCTGCCGCGCAATCTCCATCACTCGCCTTGTTTGCGGGGAGACGAAGAAGTCCCACTGGATCGTGAAATGATGGCCGCCGTTCCCGGGGTCGGAAACGCCGAATTCGTAGTGCCCTCCCTCGCCGAGCCGCAGGTCCCGCACGTCAAACCCGGCATCACTCAGGCTCTGGATGAACGCTTCCATGGACTCCTTCGTCTTGTAGAAGTCCTTGTCTTTGACGGCGCAGGAGGCGATGAATTCGATGAATCCCTCGCTGTATCCTCTTCTCTCGAGCTCCTTCACATTGTCGTAATACCGGATGAGGTTCTTCAGGAAGACGCTCAGTTTCTGGCCTGACACATCTTCCTTGTCTGCCACGAGGAGCCGTTCATTCTCGGCAATCCTTTTGATGATGAGCTCGTTGAAATTCTCCTCGTTTTTCACATACTGTTCTTTCTTGCCCTCCGCCACCCGATAGAGCGGCGGCTGGGCCACGTAGAGGTACCCTTTCTCGATCAGTTCCGGCATTTGACGGAAAAAGAAGGTGAGGAGGAGGGTGCGGATGTGGGCCCCATCCACATCCGCATCCGTCATGATGATCACCTTGTGATAGCGAAGGCGTTGGATGTTGTAGTCCTTGTCTCCGATTCCGGCGCCCAGCGCAGCGATCAGGGTCCTGATCTCATCGCTCGACATCATCTTGTCAAACCGGGACTTCTCCACATTCAGGATCTTCCCCTTGAGGGGCAGAATGGCCTGAAACCTTCTGTCTCTTCCCTGTTTGGCCGAGCCGCCCGCCGAATCCCCCTCCACAATAAAGACCTCGCTTCTCTCCGGGTCTCTTTCCTGACAGTCGGCAAGCTTCCCGGGCAGAGAGAAATCCGCAAGGATTCCCTTGCGCCGCGCCAGCTCTTTGGCTTTGCGCGCGGCCTCTCGAGCCCTGGCCGCATCAATCACCTTGGAAACAATCGCCTTGGCCACAGACGGGTTCTCTTCAAAAAATACACCGAGCCCTTCGTTGACCACCGTCTCCATGAGACCCTTGACTTCACTGTTTCCAAGCTTGCTCTTGGTCTGGCCTTCGTACTGGGGGTTGGGGAGTTTCACGCTGACCACGGCGGTCAAGCCTTCTCTCACGTCCTCTCCGGTCAGTTTTTCTTTGAAGGACTTGGACAGAGGCGAATTCCCCAAGTACTGATTGATGCTCCTCGTCAAGGCGGACTTGAATCCGATCAGGTGGGTCCCGCCCTCCCGGGTGTTGATGTTGTTTGCGAAAGCACAGATGATTTCATTGTAGGAATCGTTGTACTGGAACGACACCTCTATCATCACGTTGTTCTTTTCACCGTTGATGTAGACCGGATCGGGGTGAAGCGCGGCCTTGCTCTTATTGAGATACTGAACAAAAGACTTGATGCCCCCTTCGTAGACGAACTCTTTGGATTTTCCGGTCCGCTCGTCCGCGACCTGGATCTTGACGCCCCGGGTCAAAAAGGCCAGTTCTCTCATTCGCCGGGACACGGTCTCAAAATCAAAATCCATGGTTTCAAAAATTTCCGGATCCGGTCTGAAATGGATCTTCGTGCCCCTCTTGGCGGTCTCACCGATAATCTTGAGTTCCGTCGCTTTGTCGCCCCTCTCAAAACGCTGGAAATAGATTTTGCCGTCTCGATACACTTCTACTTCAAGGAATTCGGCCAGAGCGTTCACCACCGAAACACCCACCCCATGCAGTCCTCCTGAAACCTTGTAGCTCTTATTGTCGAACTTGCCCCCGGCATGAAGCTTGGTCATCACCACTTCAAGGGCCGGAACGTGCTCGGTCTCGTGGATATCCACAGGAATGCCCCGGCCGTTGTCAAAGACAACAACACTGTTGTCCCCGAGGATCTTGATGTCGATGAAGTTGCAGTATTCCGCAAGCGCTTCATCGATGCTGTTGTCCACAACCTCGTAAACAAGGTGGTGCAATCCTTCAAAGGCCGTGTTCCCAATATACATGGCCGGCCTTTTCCGAACCGCCGCGAGGCCCTCTAAAACTTTAATATCCGCTGCGCCGTAACTTGAATTTAGATCCACCATCTCAGAGCCTCATCGGCATAATCAGACCGAGAAATCCCTCGTCGTCTTTTCCTTTAATGACGCAGGGACTTAAATTGTCAATAAAAGCCAAATCCACAACCTCCGTGGCCATGTTCTGCAGCACATCAATAAAATAGCGCGGATTAAACCCCGCCTCCAGTCGGTCTCCCTTGTATTCAACCTCCAGCTTCTCTTGAGCGTCCCCGAGGTCTGGGTTAATGGAGACCAACTCCAGGACTCCTTTGTCAAGGCTGACTTTCACTCCCCTGTACGTCTCTGTTGCAAGAATGATCATTTTTTTCATGCCATCAAGGAGATCTTCTCTTTTAATCTTCACCACCCCTTTGACCTTTTTCGGGATCACGGCGCTGTAGTCAGGGAACTTGCTCTCCAGCAACCGGATCACGATCAAGGAGTTATCCTTCCTCGCGACACAATTGCTCTGTTTAAAGCCCAGTTCAAGCGCGCCGCCTTCGCTCGCGAGCTTACTTAATTCCGCCATTCCCTTTTTCGGAATCATCACTCCACCGTCCAGTTTAATCTTTTCAATATCCTTCACCTCTTTGTCGATCAAAGACAGACGGTGGCCATCTGTGGACACCATTCGGAGATAGGTCTTTCCTTCTCGTACGACTTTCTCTGTGAAAATTCCGGAGAGCTTAAATCCCGCTTCCTCCAGGGTAACGGAGAATATCGTCTTGTTGATCATTTCTCGAAGAAGCTCCCCGTCGAGCTGAGCCATGGGAACATCTTCCGGCTCCACAAAGACCGGGTATTCCTCCGGTGAGAGGGATGCGAGATTGTATTTAGCGCGTTCGTCGGAGATAAAGACCCAGTTGTTCTCCTTTTTTTTGATATGAATGGTGGCATGCTTGCTCTCTTTTAGAATCTCAAAAAGCTTCCGTCCGGAAATGGTGACACTCCCGGGCTGAGCGACTTCAGCTGGTATTCTTTGTTGTAAGCTTATTTCAAGATCCGTCGCAGAGATCTGGATCGACGCTTCTTGAGCTGAAAGAAGGATCATGGAGAGAATAGGCATATTGCTTCTTTTCTCGATGATGCTTTGCACTCTGGAAACCGCCTTCATCAGTTCATCTTTGTCTATTCTTACTTCCATAATTACCTCCAAGATCTTTTAATAATCATACATCATCATAGGTGTTGGTTTGTTTAAAACTAAAATAAGCAAATAAAATAACTGAGAATGTTTTATTAAAAAACCATGACCCTTTTAAAAAGTTTTAAGAGATCTATCCGTCACACTCTACTTTCTGATCCCTAAAACTCCAAAATAGCGTTCACTCACATAAACCTTTGTCGTGAAAATGTCAGCCAAGAAGGCTCTCAATCTTACTGAGATCTTTCTGAACGTCCTTCTTCTTATCCTTTTCTTTTTCGATCTTTCTGAGCGCGTGGATCACGGTTGAATGATCCTTATGGCTAAAGGAATAGCCAATTTCCTTAAAAGAAAGATCCGTGTATTTTCTAGCCAGATACATGGCCAGGTGTCGGGGATACGAATAAATACGGTTCTTCTTATTGGAAAGGAGATCACTCATGGAAATATTGAAACACCCGGCCGTGGTCGTCATGATGTCTTCGAGGTTGATTTCACTTGTGTTCTTGTCTCGCATGAGAGCCTTGACCATGGAAATAGTAACCGGCCCATCGTTGAGGGACGCAAATGTCTCCACGCGAATCATATTTTTCAAAAGATTATTGATGTTGTTACTCGAATTCGACAGGAAAAACACCACATCCTCAGGCAGACTCAAATTATCTTCAGCAGCCTTTTTTTGGAGGATGGATATCTTGAGGTTCTGATCCGGGTCGTGAATATCGGCCAACAACCCCCAGCCCAACCGAGACTTCAACTCCGGGTTGATATTCCTCAGTTTATTGGGTGCGCCGTCACCGGCAATCACGATCTGTTTCTTCTGGCTGTAAAGGGTATTGAAAATAGAAAGAAACTCCTCCTGCGTCTTCTCGCGATTCGCCAGATGATGGATATCATCAAAGAGCAGAAGATCAAGGTTTGACAACTCCAGCCTGAAATCGTCAAGCCTGTCGCTCTTTATGGAGTAAATAAAATCCGAACTAAAGGCATCAGAAGAAAGATATCTCAAGCGGCAACGAGGATTCTTCTTGAGCCGATGATTCCCGATCGCATGAAGGAGGTGGGTCTTTCCTAACCCGCTCACGCAATACATATACAAGAGGTTGTACTCTTCTGTTTTTCTCTCAGCGACCTCTTGTGCGGTAGACCATGTAAATCGGTTGCAGTCCCCTGTGATGAAATTATCAAAAGTCATTGAAGGATTAAGTCTGCGCTTCAGGTAAATTTCTGTTTTTTCAACCTCGCGGGGCTCTCTCTCTGTTGCGCCATGGTCATAGGAAAAATGGATGCTTGGGGAGATCTTGGCGATTTTCTTGAATGACTTTTTTATGTCAATCAGATAGTTATCATTCAACCAGTTTGCCACGAACTTGTTCGGCACTCCAAGAACCACAACTTGGGGGTCAAACCTCCTCAATGAAGTTCGGGAGAACCAAGTCTTGTATTCCCCCTTACTCATCTTAGATTCTATACTCCTGGAGACCTCTACCCAAATGTCTTTCTTATGGCTCATAGCAGAGTGGTTTCTTGGTTTAACGGTGCCTGAATATTAGAAAAATCTTATCTGAATGGCAACTAAAATTTCCCGAGCAGGAGGATATAATGGCTTACTCCATTGGTTTGGCCGGAAAAGGCGGAACAGGCAAAACAACGGTTGCCGGTTTGCTGATTAAATACCTCGTGGAAAAGGGAAAGGTCCCCGTGCTGGCGGTGGATGCGGACGCGAATGCCAACCTCAATGAAGTCCTCGGGTTGGAGGTGGAGGAAACCATTGGAGACGCCCGGGAGGAGATGAAGAAAGGTGTTGCCACCGGAATGACCAAAGACATTTTTATGGAAATGAAACTGGAGCAGGCCCTCGTGGAAGCTAAGGGCTACGATCTCGTCGTCATGGGAAGGCCTGAAGGACCGGGGTGCTACTGTGCGGCGAATACCCTTCTCACCAACTATCTGGACAGATTAATCAAGAATTACGCCTACGTCGTGGTGGACAATGAAGCAGGAATGGAGCACATCAGCCGGCTGACGACCAACAACATCGATCTCCTCCTTATTGTTTCCGACCCGAGCCGGAGAGGAATTCAGGCGGCCGCCAGGATCGTTGGACTTACCCAGGAACTCCCGCTGAGCATCAAGCGAAAGGCCTTCCTTGTCAATCAGGCCAAGGAGAATCAGGAAACGGACATCGAGAAGAGCGTCCGGGAATTCGGGCTTGAGCTTTCAGGGATCATCCCGGACGATCCCCTCATCAGGGAGTTCGATCTCAGTGGAAAACCGACCACACAGCTTACGATGAAAAGCAAAGCCGTGGAAGCCGCCTTCAGTATCTTTGAAAGAATTCTCCTCTGACTCCAATATTTTGTAGAAATCTTTTCCATCCTACCACATGTAGACGATCTAACTGGGAAAAGCCTTCAATTTACTGGTAAAAAATTCTTGACAAGGCATTTTCACTTCAATATGGTGGGGGCTCCTCTTTTGAGAGGATTTTTTCTTTTCCTCCATAGGGCGGTTGGGATCAAGTTTCATTGCCCAGTTCCTTCGCATCTCAACAAAATAGGCGTCTTTTAGACCAT
>Ga0209253_10002468_pt1 | contig 16384 bp, 17 predicted proteins | sample FrelakmetBRP12BR_FD_187145 | JGI IMG/M metagenome (GOLD analysis project Ga0209253, IMG submission 187145) | Freshwater lake sediment microbial communities from the University of Notre Dame, USA, for methane emissions studies - BRP12 BR (SPAdes)... | ecosystem: Environmental > Aquatic >...
TCGAGCTTGGCGATGTCGGCGCGCTTCTCGTTCAGCAGGTAGGTGGCCGCCTCGACCGGCACCTGCGCATGGATGGCGGCGGTGTTCTCCTTCATCGCCTCCTCCTGGATGATGCGCAGGATGTGCAGCGCCGAGCTCTCGGTGTCGCGAATCACGCCGACACCGTTGCAGCGCGGGCAGGTGATGTGGCTGCCTTCGGACAGTGCCGGGCGCAGCCGCTGCCGCGACAGTTCCATCAGGCCGAAGCGCGAGATCTTGCCCATCTGCACTCGGGCGCGGTCGTAGTGCAGCGCGTCCTTCAGCTTGTTCTCGACCGTGCGCTGGTTCTTCGATTCCTCCATGTCGATGAAGTCGATCACGATCAGGCCGCCCAGGTCGCGCAGGCGCAGCTGGCGCGCCGCCTCGTCGGCGGCCTCCGTGTTGGTGCGTAGCGCGGTTTCCTCGATGTCGGAGCCCTTGGTGGCGCGCGCCGAGTTCACGTCGATCGACACCAGTGCCTCGGTGTGATCGATGACAATCGAGCCGCCGGAGGGCAGCTGGACGGTGCGCGAGTGCGCCGTCTCGATCTGGTGCTCGATCTGGAAGCGCGAGAACAGCGGAATGTCGTCCTTGTAGCGCTTGACGCGGCCGACCATGTCCGGCATCACGTGCGCCATGAACTGCTGCGCCTGCTCGGCGATCTCGTCGGTGTCGACCAGGATCTCGCCGATCGACGGGTGGAAGTAGTCGCGGATGGCCCGTATGACCAGGCTCGATTCCTCGAAGATCAGGAACGGCGCCGGATTCAGCCGCTTGTTCTTCTTGCCGTCCGATGTCGGCTCGGCGCTGGTCTCCCCGCCCTCGGTGCGGTAGAGGGGTGTGGCCGCATCGGCAACTGCGTGCCAGAGCTTCAGCAGGTAGTTCAGATCCCACTGCAGCTCTTCGACGCTGCGGCCGATGCCGGCAGTGCGCGCGATGACGCTCATGCCGCCTGGCAGCTCGAGCTGGTCCATCGCCTCGCGCAGTTCCTGGCGGTCCTCGCCCTCGATCCGGCGTGACACGCCGCCGCCGCGGGGGTTGTTCGGCATCAGCACGAGGTAACGGCCGGCCAGCGAGACGAACGTTGTCAGCGCCGCGCCCTTGGTGCCACGCTCCTCCTTTTCGACCTGGACGATCAGCTCGTCGCCTTCGCGCACCGCCTCGTTGACCTTGGCGCGGCCCACGTCGACCCCGGGGCGGAAGTAGCTGCGCGAGATCTCCTTGAAGGGCAGGAAGCCGTGCCGTTCCTCGCCGTAATCGACGAAGCAGGCCTCCAGGCTCGGCTCCACCCGGGTGATGACGCCCTTGTAGATGTTCGACTTGCGCTGCTCGCGGCCTGCGGCCTCGATATCGATGTCGACCAGCCGCTGGCCGTCGACGATCGCCACCCGCAGTTCCTCGGGGTGGGTGGCATTGAAGAGCATCCTCTTCATCTCAACACTCCATGCGCCAGGATGGCGCGGTCGTGCCGGATCGAGGACGCCGCGGGCGAGGCTAGGCGGAACGTGCGGGGCGCCCGCGCCGCGGCGGGTCTGCCGTGGCGTCAAGTCCGCGTGCCCGCGCGCGCTGTGGCAGCGCGGGGCATCTGGCGGACAACAGTGGGAGCCTGAACACGAAACGACCTTTGCTTGCGTGGCCCGACGCCGGCTACGCCGGCGTGCTGCGACGAATCCGATCCAGCGGAGCCGGCCACACCCGCGGGCGGCACGGCTCCATTTGTTTCAACCCTGGCGGCCCAGCTCTCAACCGAGCCGTCAGCCGTCGATTTCGCTTGGCGCGCGCGGCTATCGCCACGGCGCGCTGCCGCGTCCCCGCGCCGCGGCGTGCCGCGCAGAGCCTCGGGGCTGCAAGCGGTCATCGCTACAATCGGCGCTTCTTGCAGGGTCGGGACGACACGGCCGCGGCAGACAGTGAATCGCCGCGGCGTGTCGGTGGCGCGCAATTCAACCGCTACTTCAAAAGCGCCGCCTAACTCCTGCGCACGAAAGTATAACGGCACCATGAACGACACCGCCAAGCAGCGCTCGGCGGGGCCCCGGCTCGCCGCCGACCAGGTCAGCTATGTGACGGTTGGGCCGGACGCTGCCGGACAGCGCCTCGACAACTTCCTGCTGCGCCTGGCCAAGGGGGTGCCGCAGAGCCACGTGTACCGGATCGTGCGCAGCGGCCAGGTGCGAGTGAACAAGGCGCGTGCCTCGGTGGACCATCGGCTGGCCGAAGGCGATCAGGTCCGGATTCCGCCAATGCGCATCGCAGCGCCGGCGCGGCCGCCGGTGCGGGGGCAGATGCCGCCGGTCCTGTTCGAGGACGAGCACCTGATCGTGGTGGACAAGCCGGCGGGGCTGGCTGCGCATGGCGGCAGCGGTATTGCCCATGGGCTGATCGAACTGGTCAGGGCCGCGCGGCCAAATCAGCCGTTCCTTGAACTGGCGCACCGGCTCGACCGAGAGACCTCGGGGGTTCTTCTACTGGCCAAGACGAGGCGGGCGCTGCTCGGCCTGCACGAACAACTGCGAGAGGGGCAGATCGACAAGCGCTACCTTGCGCTGGTCGCGGGCGACTGGGTCAATGACCGGCAGCATGTCAGGCTGGCGTTGGCCAAGCGGATCATTGGCAGCGGTGAGCGACGCGTCGCGGTCGATGAAGACGAGGGTCTGGCCGCTCACACGGTCTTCAGTCTTCGCCATCGCTACGGGGAGTTCTCGCTGCTCGAGGCCGAACTGAAGACGGGTCGCACGCACCAGATCCGCGTGCACCTGGCGCATGTCGGCTTTCCGATAGTCGGCGACGACAAGTACGGCGACTTCGAACTGAACCGGCGGGTTGCCCGCGGCGAGTTCGGCGTCCCCTTCAGGCGAATGTTCCTGCATGCATGGGCGACCCGCTTTCGCCATCCGGTGGGCGGGCAGCCGATGGCAGTCGAGAGCGCGCTCGACCGCGAGTGCTGTGATTTCCTGCGGGGGCTGGGCCGTGCTTGATCGCTTCGACCTCGTCGTCTTCGACTGGGACGGCACGCTGAGCGATTCGACGGCGGCCATCGCACGGGCGATCCAGGATGCCGCAGCGGACCTCGGTCTGCCGGTGCCTGACGACGCCACCGCCAGCCACGTGATCGGGCTGGGTCTGCACGAAGCGCTTGCCCGGGCGGTGCCCACGCTGCCGGCCGAGCGGATTGCCGAGTACTCGGCACGTTATCGGGTCCATTACCTCGCTCGCGAAGCCGAGCTGGTGCTGTTTCCCGGCGCGCGCGAACTGATCGACGAACTGCGCGAGGCGGGCGTGCTGCTGGCCATCGCCACCGGGAAGTCACAGCGGGGCCTGCAACGGGCACTGGTCAGCGCAGGGCTGGGCACCGAGTTCGCTGCCACGCGCTGTGCCGACCAGACACATCCCAAGCCCCATCCGGCGATGCTTCTCGAGCTCGCCGACGAGTTGATGGTCGCGCCGCAGCGAACGCTGATGGTGGGCGACACCACGCACGACCTGCAGATGGCCGAAGCGGCGAATGCAGCTGCGGTCGGTCTGACGCAGGGAGCACACCCCTACGAGCAGCTCGCGGCGTGCCGCCCGCTGGCGCTGTTCGACTCGCTGACGCAGCTGCACAAGTGGCTGATGCCGAACCGCTGATCGCGCTGTGCCCGTCGGCGCAACTCATCGAGCGCGGTGCCGGGTTTCGATTCGACGTGCTCGTTGGCGGCGAGACGTTCGGCGCGTTCGCCGTTCGCTACCGGGGGAGGGTGGTCGCCTACCTCAATCGCTGCGCGCACGTCGCGATGGAGCTGGACTGGGTGGCTGGCCAGTTCTTCGACAGCGACCGCGAGATGCTGCTGTGTGCCACCCACGGCGCCGCCTATGAGCCTGCCGATGGACATTGCGTCGGCGGCCCCTGCGCCGGTCGCGGGGGATTACGTCGGCTGCAGGTCGTCGAGGAAAGCGGCGTCGTCTACTGGCGAGCCGACGTCGGGGTCCGGCCGCGGCCGGATGGGGCAGGCAGCTGAACAGCGGCCGCCATCAGCGCGAAGACTGCCGGTCGGCGCGCTAGCGCGGGCCTTGCCTCCGCGGGCAATGCCCTCCAGCCCGAAATCGGCAGCGACAGCACGCGTTCGGTGTCGGTAGTCAGGTCCACCGCGACTGCAAGCTGCGTGTCGTGGCGGGCGTGCTCGAGCAGCGCCTGCAGCAGCCGCTCGTTGCGGTAGGGCGTCTCGATGAATAACTGGGTCTCTTCGCCGCGACTGGCCCGCTCGAGCTCGCCGATCGCCGCGATGAGCGCCTGCCTGTGCTGGGGCAGATACCCGACGAAGCGGAACCGCTGGCCGCTCATTCCGGCGGCCATCAAGGCCAGCAGCAGACTGCTCGGCCCGACCAGCGGCCGGACGCGCAGGCCAAGCTGATGCGCGCGGGCCACCAGGCCGGCGCCGGGGTCGGCGACTGCCGGACACCCCGCTTGCGACAGCAGAGCGACGTTGCGCCCGTCGACTGCAGGGGCAAGCCACTCGTCGAACAGGCGCGCATCGGGGGCATGACCGATCTCGGTCACAGCGAGACTGGCGATCGGCTGCGGGTGAGCAATGACCTTGAGGAAGGCGCGCGCGCTCTTGGCGTTCTCGGCCAGGAAGACCGTGGTCGCCCGCGCAAGGGCCAGGGTTTCGCCAGGCAATACCCGCTCGGGCGCCGATTCACCGAGCAAGGTCGGCAGCAGAAGCAAAGCGCCGGGCGAATCGCTCATGGCGCGGGCAGCCGCACCCCGCAGGCGTCAAGCATCGACGTCAGGCGGATCAGCGGCAGCCCGATCAGCGCGGTCGGGTCGTCGGAGCAAACCGACTCGAGCAGCGTGATGCCTAGCGACTCGATCTTGGCGGCGCCGGCGCAGTCGTACGGCTGCTCGAGGTGCAGGTAGGCGTCGAGTTGCGCCGCTGGCAGGACGCGAAAGCGCACCGTGGTAGGCACGTCGTCGACCTGCTGCTCGCCGCTCGGACCGATCACGGCAAGGGCCGTGTGAAACACGACTTCTCGGCCCTGCATCCGCGTCAGTTGCGCCAGCGCCGCGTCGTGCGTGCCGGGTTTCGACAGCGCCTCGCCGTCCACATCGGCGACCTGGTCCGAACCGATGACGATCGCGCCCGGCTGGCGGAGCGCCACCGCCTTCGCCTTGGCAAGGGCCAATCGGCGTGCCGTGTGGCGTGGCGACTCGTCTTGCAGTGTCTGTTCGTCGACCCGTGGGGCCTCGACCGAAAAGGGCAGGCGCAGGCGCTGCAGCAGTTCGCGGCGATAGGGCGAGGTCGATGCGAGTACGATCGGTGGCATGTTGTCGAGCGATGGCTCTCCAGGTGCGCGGCAGTTTAGCGAGGCGCGCACCGCTGGCGATGACGACTTATCAGATCGAACCCTGTGACGTTTGGGAACTGTCGCGGCGACGGGGTTCGGTTCAGGGCGAGCTCGCGCTGAAGGACGCGCCGCGGCTTGCCGAGCAGCTCGCCGACACCGCCGGCGCACTTCGTTACCTGCTGAGCGGCCTGGTCGACGGGCTCGGTCGGCCCGCGGCCAGACTCGAAGTCGAGGGAAGTGTGCGGGCTCGCTGCGACCGCTGTGGCGGCCCGGTGGAGGTGACCGTCCACGAGCAGGCCCAGTTCTACTTCGTCTCCGACGAGGAAGGGCTCGGCAAGATGCCCATCGACGAGTCACCTGAGGAGCCGTTGCTCGGATCGCGGTGCTTCGACCTCGCCTCCCTGGTCGAAGACCAGGCGATCCTTGCGCTACCGATCTCGCCGCGGCACGACGACTGCGGCGCCCCAGCCTCAGTGGAAACGGACCGCGGCCCGGACGGGGAGACGCACCGTCCTTTCGAGGCACTGGCCTCACTAAAGAAGCCGCGTCGTTGACCGCCCCCGCGATGGGTGAGTCGGCTACACTATGAGGCTATTTGTTTCCGACTGGCGAGGCAGCCATGGCAGTCCCACAGAACAAGCGGTCGGCGTCGAAGCGCAACATGCGCCGCGCGCACGACTTCGCAACCAATCCGCCGCTGGCGATCGAACCAAGTACCGGCGAGGTTCATCGTCGCCACCACGTGAGCCCCAACGGCTTCTACCGCGGCAAGAAGGTCGTCGCAACCAAGAGCGACGAGTAGTCGACGCGGTCGCGGCTCATGCGGCGACCAGCGCAGCCTTGACCGCTGGCGGCCAACGGTGACCGTTCGCATCGCCATCGACGCCATGGGCGGGGACCACGGCCCGCCGGTGACCGTCGCGGCGGCTCTTTCCTTCCTGCGTGCCCACGCCGACAGCCAGCTTCTGCTGGTGGGTCGGCGCAGCGAGGTCGATCCCCTGCTCGCCTCGGGGGCCGACGTGCGCTCCCGCGTCGCGCTCGTGCACACCGACGAGGTCGTCGCGATGGACGACCCGCCGGCCATCGCCCTGCGCGGCAAGCGCAACTCGTCGATGCGGCTGGCCATCAACCTGGTCAAGGACGGGCAGGCGGAAGCCTGCGTGAGCGCCGGCAACACCGGCGCGCTGATGGCGATCTCCCGCTTCGTGCTCAAGACGCTGGACGGGATCGACCGGCCGGCGATTGCCACCGTGCTGCCCAACATCAAGGGCGGCGTCACCACGATGCTCGACCTCGGCGCCAACGTCGATTGCACCGCCGAGCACCTGTTCGAGTTCGCGATCCTCGGCGCGGCGCTGGTGGCGGCGGTGCAGGAGAAGGACCGGCCGAGCGTCGGCCTGCTCAATGTCGGCGAAGAAGTGATCAAGGGCAACGACGTCGTCAAGCGGGCGGGGGAGCTTCTGCGCGCCAGCTCGCTGAACTTCTACGGCAACGTGGAAGGCGACGACATCTACAAGGGAACGACCGACGTGATCGTCTGCGACGGCTTCGTCGGCAACGTGGCGCTCAAGACCTCGGAGGGCCTGGCACAGATGCTGGGTACGATGGTGCGGGAGGAGTTCACGCGCAGCCCGCTGGCCAAGGCCGCCGCCGTGCTTGCCTACCCGGTGCTCAAGCGTTTTCGCCGCCGCCTCGACCACCGGCGCTACAACGGCGCCAGCCTGCTTGGGTTGCGCGGCATCGTGATCAAGAGCCACGGTGCGGCCGACGCTCTTGCATTCGAGAACGCCATCGGCGTCGGCTATGAGGCAGCCCGGCATCGGCTGCTCGAGCGCACCGTGGCCGCGATGCAGCCGTTCGTGGCGCAACTCGAGCGCGAGCAGCGGCGATCGACCGCGTCGGCGTGACGGCGATGGCGCGCCTCTGGTCACGCATCATCGGCACCGGCGCTGCCCTGCCGGAGCGCGTGGTGACCAACGCGGAACTGGCGCAGCAGCTTGCTGCGCGCGGCATCGAGACCTCGGACGAATGGATCGTCGCGCGCACCGGCATCCGGCAGCGTTACATCGCCGATGCGTCGCTGACCACCACCGAGCTTGGCACGCGCGCCGCGCGCGCAGCGCTGCAGGCGGCGAGGCTGGAACCGGCGGCGCTGGACCTGATCGTGCTGGCCACCTCGACACCTGACGAGATCTTTCCGAGCACGGCCTGCCTGGTGCAGGCCGAACTCGGCACCGCCGGAGCGGCTGCCTTCGACGTGCAGGCAGTGTGCAGCGGATTTGTCTACGGACTGGCGGTGGCCGACTCGATGATCCGCACGGGCGTCTATCGCCGCGCGCTGGTGATCGGGGCGGAAATCTTCTCGCGCATCCTCGACTGGAACGACCGCACCACCTGCGTGCTGTTCGGTGACGGTGCGGGCGCCGTCGTGCTGGAGGCGGCCGATGGTCCGGGCATCATCGCCGCGCGCCTGCATGCCGATGGTTCGCAGTCGCGCGTCCTGTGCACTGCCGGTCGCGTCGCGCAGGGTGCGGTGCAAGGCGACCCCTTCCTGCGGATGGACGGCCAGGCAGTGTTCAAACTGGCGGTGAACGTGCTCGACTCGTCGGCGCGCGAAGTGCTGGCCGATGCAAGAATGGGCGTCGAGGCGATCGATTGGCTGATTCCGCACCAGGCCAACGTGCGGATTCTCAGCGCCACCGCGCGCAAGCTGCGCATGCCCGAGAGCAGGGTGATCGTCACCGTTGACCAGCACGGCAATACGTCGGCCGCCTCGGTGCCGCTGGCATTAGACCTGGCGGTGCGTGACGGTCGCGTCCGCCCCGGACAGCACGTGCTGCTGCAGGGGGTAGGCGGCGGCTTCACCTGGGGCTCGGTGCTGGTCCGATTCTGACCAACGGCAATCACAGACGATGAAGATCGCCTTCGTATTTCCCGGCCAGGGATCGCAGGCCGTGGGCATGCTCGATGCATTCGCCGGCGAGCCGGCGGTGCAGGACGTGCTGGCGCGCGCAGGCGAGGCACTCGGCGAGGATCTCGGCAAGCTGATCGCCGCAGGGCCGGTCGAGCAACTGAACCTGACGGTCAATACTCAGCCGGCGATGCTCGCCGCCGGTGTCGCCGTCTATCGCGCCTGGCTGGCCGCGGGCGGCGCGGTCCCGGCGATCATGGCTGGGCACAGCCTCGGCGAGTACACCGCACTGACGGCGGCGGAGGCCATCCCGCTCGAGGCCGCGCTGCGACTGGTGCGCTTCCGTGCCCAGGCAATGCAGGAAGCGGTGCCTGCGGGCAGCGGCGGCATGGCCGCGATCCTCGGCCTCAGCGATGAACAGGTGGCGCAGGCGTGCGCCGAGGCTGCCCAGGGGGAGGTGGTGGAGGCGGTGAACTTCAACGACCCGGCGCAGGTCGTGATCGCCGGCCATGCTTCCGCCGTGACGCGCGCCTGCGAGGTCGCCAGGCGGCTCGGCGCGAAGCGCGCGCTGCCCCTGCCGGTATCGGCGCCGTTCCACTGCTCGCTGATGACGCCGGCGGCGGAGCGTCTGCGCGAACGGCTGCGCAGCGAGCCAATCACCGCACCGGCGATCCCGGTGATCAACAACATCGACGTGGCGGTCGAGTCCGAGCCGGATCGGATCCGCGACGCGCTGGCCCGGCAGGCGGCCGGCCCCGTGCGGTGGGCCGAGATCATCCGCAGGATGGCGGCCGACGGCGTCACCCACGTCGTCGAATGCGGGCCGGGCAAGGTGCTCGCCCGCCTGAGCAGACGCATCGTGCATCCGCTCGAAAGCCTCGCGTTGACCGATCCGGCGAGCATCCGCGAGGCGCTGGCAGCGCTGAAGGAGTGAAGATGGACGCTACGCGCGTGTTTGCGGCGGATGCGCTTGCCGGCGAAGTGGCTTTGGTCAGCGGCGCTTCGCGCGGCATCGGCGCGGCGATCGCCGATGCACTGGCGCGGGCCGGTGCCGTGGTTGTCGGCACGGCGACGAGCGAAAGCGGCGCGACGGCCATTTCGCAGCGGCTGCGGGATGCGGGTCTCAAGGTCCAGGGCGTCGTGCTCGACGTCGCCGACGCGACGCGCTGCGAGGCGGTGATCGAGGAGGTCGGCAAGGCGCACGGCAAGCTGTCGATCCTCGTCAACAATGCCGGCATCACGCGCGACGGTTTGGCGATGCGGATGAAGGATGAGGATTGGGACGTCGTGCTGGCGACCAACCTGTCGGCGGTGTTTCGCCTCTCGCGCGGCGTGCTGCGCGGCATGATGAAGGCCCGGCACGGCCGCATCATCAACATCACCTCGGTGGTCGGCGAAAGCGGCAACGCAGGCCAGACGAACTACGCCGCCGCCAAGGCGGGGGTTGCTGGCATGACTCGCGCTCTGGCGCGAGAGATCGGCAGCCGGGGCATCACGGTCAACTGCGTTGCGCCCGGCTTCATCGACACCGACATGACGCGGGCACTCGGCGAGGCGCAGACACAGGCTCTGCTGGCGCAGATTCCGCTTGGCCGGCTGGGCGCTGCCGCAGACGTGGCGGCGGCGGTCGTCTTCCTGGCTTCCGCGGCCGGCGGCTACGTGAGCGGCAGTACCCTGCATGTCAACGGCGGTATGTACATGGGCTGACCCGCCGCGACGGAGTGCGAGGGCGCTCTGCTAGACTTTTTTCCGTTGTGGGCTCGCGCTCCGGCCATAAACTGGGGTCGGCGGGAGCCCAAGTAGTTTCGAGGAGGGGTAAATGGAAAACATCGAACAGCGGGTCAAGAAGATCGTTGCCGAGCAGCTGGGCGTGAACGAAGCGGACATCAAGAACGAATCCGCCTTCGTCGAGGACCTCGGCGCCGATTCTCTCGACACGGTCGAACTGGTCATGGCGCTGGAAGACGAGTTCGAGTGCGAGATCCCGGACGAGGAGGCGGAGAAGATCCGCACGGTCCAGCAGGCCATCGAGTACGTCACCACCCATCTGAAGAAGGCCTGAAGCGAGGCGGCGGCGCCCGCCCAGGTCCGGCTTACCCTCATGAGCGAACGCCGACGCGTCGTCGTTACCGGCCTCGGCGTCATCAGCCCGGTCGGCAACGACGTCCCCACTGCGTGGGGCAATCTCGTTGCCGGGAAGTCCGGCATCGGCCCAATCACCCGCTTCGATGCGAAGGACTTCCGGGTCCAGATCGCCGGCGAAGTCAGGGGTTTCAACGTCGAGTCCTACATGCCGGCGAAGGAAGCTCGCCGGATGGACACCTTCATCCATTACGGAATCGCCGCCTCGGTGGAGGCGATCCGTGATTCGGGCCTGGAGGTCACCGACGCCAACCGCGAGATGATCGGCTGCATGGTCGGTTCCGGCATTGGCGGGCTGCCGATGATCGAGGACAACCACAGCGAGTTCGTGAACCGGGGCCCGCGGCGCATTTCGCCGTTCATGATCCCAGGGGCGATCATCAACATGGTTTCCGGCAACCTGTCGATCATGCTCGGGCTGAAGGGGCCGAACATGGCGATCGTCACCGCCTGCACGACCGGGCTGCATTGCATCGGCGCCGCTGGCCGGCTGATCGAGTACGGCGACGCCGACGTGATGATCGCCGGCGGCACCGAGTCCTCGGTATGCCCGCTTGGCATCGGCGGTTTTGCTTCGATGCAGGCGCTGTCGGTCCGCAACGACGACCCGGCCACGGCCAGCCGGCCGTTCGACCGCGACCGCGACGGCTTCGTGCTCGGCGAGGGCGCTGGGACACTGGTGCTCGAAGAATACGAACACGCCAGGCGCCGCGGCGCGAGGATCTACGCCGAACTGGCCGGCTTCGGCATGAGCGCCGACGCCTATCACATGACCGCGCCCGACGTCGACGGCCCGCGCCGCTCGATGCTCAACGCCCTGCGCAGCGCACGCCTGAACGTGGACGAGGTGAACTACCTGAACGCCCACGGCACATCGACGCCGCTGGGCGACATCAACGAGACCAACGCGATCAAGCTGGCGCTCGGCGACGCGGCGCGCCGGATCGTCGTCAACTCGACCAAGTCGATGACCGGTCACCTGCTCGGCGGCGCCGGCGGGATCGAGTCGGTGTTCACCGTGCTGGCGTTGCACCAGCAGGTCTCGCCGCCGACGATCAACATCTTCAACCAGGATCCGGAGTGCGACCTCGACTATTGCGCCAATACGGCGCGCGAAATGCCGATCGATGTCGCTCTCAAGAATTCCTTCGGTTTCGGCGGCACCAACGGCACCCTCGTCTTCAGGCGTGCCTGAGGCCACCGCGTTTCGCGTCGACCTGCTTGCGTCCCGCCGCGCGAGTCGTTTGCTCGCGGTTGCGCGGTTGCTGACCATGACGGCCGCCGCCGCTTGCGGGCTGGGGGCACTGCTGGTGCCGTCCCCGCTGCGGGTTGCGGCGACACTCGCATCGATCGGAGCGCTCGTGCTCGCATTCTGTCCTGGACGTGCCTTGGCCGCGCGGCAACTCGCCGTTGACGCCGACGGGACGATTCGGATCGGTGTGGGCGAGAGCGACGTTTCGGCAGCCGTCCGCTACTTTGGCCGGTACTTCGTCTGCCTGCGGACGCCAAGCGGGCTTCTCACCGTATGGCCGGATTCGATGTCCTCAGCCAGCTGGCGCCGGCTGCTTGTTGCCTGCCGTTGGCAGCGCCGCCAGCCCGGCGATGGCCGAGAACCCCCCTCGGGATTGCGAACTAAATGAACCGGCTCTGGTCTGATGAGGCGGATTACTCGGCTTGGCGGGACAAGGCCGGCCGATGAGCGAGCGTGACGCCGACTGGCAACTTGTCGAGCGCGTGCAGCGTGGCGACAAGCGGGCTTTTGACCTGCTGGTGGTGAAGTATCAGCGCAAGCTCTTTCGGCTGCTTTCCCGCCTGATCCGCGACCAGGCCGAAATCGAGGACGTCGCGCAGGAAGCGTTCATCAAGGCGTACCGGGCACTGCCGAATTTTCGGGGCGATAGCGCGTTCTACACATGGCTGTACCGGATTGCGATCAACACGGCGAAGAATTACCTCGTGGCGCGGGGTCGCCGGGCGCCGACCCAGACCGAGACGGAGATCGAGGACGCCGAGAACTTCGAGGATGGCGATTCGCTGCGCACCGAGGACACGCCCGACCGCATACTGCTGTCGAAGCAGGTTGCCGAAGCGGTGAACCGGGCGATCGGGCGGCTGCCCGAGGAACTGCGAACGGCGATCGTGCTGCGCGAACTCGAGGGGCTGAGCTACGACGAAATCGCCGCGTCGATGAATTGCCCGATCGGCACCGTGCGCTCGCGCATTTTCCGTGCGCGCGAAGCGGTGGCCGAAGAATTGCGGCCGATCCTGGAAACGAGCAAGGATCGGCGTTGGTGAGGTAAGCAGATGAATCCGGACCGAAACAATCCCAGCCAATCCGCCGTTGCATCGCAGCTCAGCGATGCCGATGAATGCGCGCAGCGCCTGTCGGCTCTGCTCGATGGAGAACTCGACGCAGAAGGGTGCAAGGCGCTTGTCGAGCGCCTCCGCCATGACGAGGAGGCCTGCCGCAAGTGGGCACTGCTCAATTGCGTCGGCGACGCCATGCGCTCATCGGACGTCGCATCGTTTCACTCCGATGGTTTTGTCGCCAGGGTCTCAGTGGCACTGGCGCGGGAGCCGACCGTGCTCGCGCCCGCCGCGTTGCCGCAACGCTCCGCAGTCCGGCGCTGGCTGCTGCCCGGCGCCGGTGCTGCCGCCGCCGCGGCCGTGCTGATCGCGGTGGGGCTGCCGTCGCGGCAGGGATCGTCGCCCGAAACGACCATAGCGAAGGCGCCGGCGGCGCCGACGACAACCGTCGCCGCAGTGCCGGTGATCGACCGGTCGCCACAGCTCGAGCGGTATCTGGCGGCGCATCGGGAACTTGCCGAGCCGACCGTGATGCCGCACTCGACCCCTTACGTTCGTACCTCCGGCGCGATGCTGATGCAGGAGGGGCGTTGATGCAGTGGCTGGTCTTGCCGGGGTGGCGCTGGCTGGCCTCGACGGTTCTGCTGCTTGCCTTGGCCTCCCTGGCGCAGGGGCAGGAGCGCGCTGGCGGCTCTGCGGGAGCCGATGCCGCCGACACGCGCAGCCCTGAGCAGTGGCTGACGATGGTGCAGCAGGCGGCGCGGCGGCTCGATTACAGCGGCACGATGGTCTACCAGCAGGGCAGCGAGGTGCGGATGTCGAGGATCGTGCACGTCTTTGACGGCAAGGTGTCGCACGAGCGGCTGCAGCCCATGGACGGCAGGCCGCGCGAGTTCATACGCAACGCCGACGAAGTCAAGTGCCTGATCCCCGAAGCAAAGCGGGTGGTGATCGAGCGCAAGACGCGGGCCGAATCGTTTCCCGGACTGGCGGCCACGGCGGCCGCGGAGCTGTTGCAGCACTACGCGGTGAAGGTCGCCGGCCGCGAGCGGGTCGGCGGCTTCGACTGCCAGGTACTCGAGATACAGCCGCGACAGGGCGATCGCTACGGCTACCGCCTCTGGGTGGATCGCGCGACCGGCCTGCTGCTGCGCTCGCAGACGCTCAATGATCGCGGCGACGTGCTCGAACAGATGGCCTTCGCCGATGTCCGCATCGGCGGCGTCGATCGCGAGCAACTCAGGCCGTCGTGGCCGACCGAGGGCTGGAAGGTCGACGAGGCCGCGCACCGCCCAGTCGACCTTAAGGAGCAGGGCTGGCGACTTGCCCCGCCAAGCGGGTTCAAGCCGTTGTTCGCAGTGCGCCGGCCAATGTCGTCGGGGCCGGCCTTGCAGGCGGTCTACTCGGATGGCCTGGCCTCGTTGTCGGTATTCATCGAACCGGCGTCGGCGTCGGACGCCAGTGAAGCCCTGCCGCGGCGTGGCCCGATCAATGCCTACGCGAGGCGGGTCGGCGACGCCATGGTGACGGTCGTCGGCGAGATTCCCGCCGAAACGGCGCGTGCCGTTGCCCAGGCGGCCGAGCGCGTGGGCCGCTGACTTCTCACATCTCGATCCATTTCAAAGAAAACCGCATGATGAACAAGCTGATTCTTCGAGTTCTGTTGCCCCTGTTTGTCGCCATCGGAGTCGGCGCCGTGCCGGCGCAGGCGCAGGCACCCGCGGCGCAGTTGCCCGACTTCGCCGACCTCGTCGAGCGGGCCGGCCCGGCCGTCGTCAACATCCGAACCACAGCGCGCCTGGGGTCCATCCACGGCCGCAACGGCACGCCGCAGATTCCGGGTCTGGACGAGAACGACCCGTTCTACGAGTTCTTCCGCCGCTTCTTCCCGCAGCCGCAACCGGGCCCGGGGCCGCAGCAGCGTCCCGGGCCGCGCGGTGAACGGCAGGTTCCGCGCGGGCTCGGCTCGGGCTTCATCATCTCGGCCGACGGCTACGTGATGACCAACCATCACGTGGTCGAAGGCTCCGAGCAGATCACGGTGACCCTGGCCGACAAGCGCGAGTTCAACGCCAAGCTGATCGGCTCCGACCAGCGCTCCGACGTGGCCCTTCTGAAGATCGAGGCGTCGGGGCTGCCGGCGGTCAGGATCGGCGACCCCAACAAGCTGCGGGTCGGTGAATGGGTGATCGCCATCGGCTCGCCGTTCGGCCTCGAGAGCACGGTGACGGCGGGCATCGTCAGCGCCAAGGCGCGCGAGACCGGTGAGTTCCTGCCGTTCATCCAGACCGACGTGGCCGTGAATCCGGGCAACTCCGGCGGCCCGCTGATCAGCATGCGCGGTGAGGTGGTCGGCATCAACTCGCAGATCTTCACGACCTCCGGCGCCTTCGCCGGCATCTCCTTTGCGATCCCGATCGACGAGGCGATGCGCGTGCAGGAGCAGTTGCGCGCCTCCGGCCGAGTCATCCGCGGACGCATCGGCGTGACCATTGGCGCGGTCTCGCGCGAGGTGGCCGAAGCGATCGGTCTGGCCAAGCCGCAGGGCGCCCTGGTCACCAATGTCGATCCCGACGGCCCGGCGGCCAAGGCCGGAGTCGAGGCCGGCGACGTCGTGCTGCGCTTCGACGGGCGTGCCATCGACAGCCAGTCCGACCTGCCGCGCATCGTCGGCGGCACCAAGCCCGGAGCCAAGGTGGCGATGAGCGTCTGGCGAAAGGGCAGCCAGCGCGACCTGCAGGTGACGGTGGTCGAGATGGTGCAGGAGCAGCAGACGGCCCGCCGCGGCGAGCCGCCGCCGCGCAGCGCCGCGCCGGCAAATGCACTTGGACTGACGGTTTCGGATGTTCCGGCCGAGAAGCTGAAGGAACTGAAGATCAAGTCCGCCGTGCAGGTCGACGCCGTCGACGGTCCCGCCGCGACCGCCGGGTTGCGCACCGGCGACCTGATCCTGGCCCTGAACACGGTCGATGTCGTCAGCGCCAAGCAGTTCAATGACCAGGTCGCCAAACTGGACCGCAAGAAGAACGTGGCGCTGCTGGTGCGCCGCGGTGACACGACGCAGTACGTGATCATCCGTCCGGCCGACCGATAGAGGCTGCGACGTACCGCGACAGCGCTAAAATGCGCGTCGCGGCCAGTACAAGGGGGTGACGCCGGCGGCGCACCCCCTTTGCTTTGCCCGCTCCGGCCCGGAGCCGGCCAGCAGGTACCTGCGCGTGCGGTTCAGGAATCGCGCGGGGCCGCCACCTCTCGACATCGATGCAACACATTCGCAACTTTTCCATCATCGCGCACATCGACCACGGCAAGTCGACGCTGGCTGACCGGCTGATCCAGCGCTGTGGCGGTCTCGCCGATCGGGAGATGGAGGCGCAGGTGCTCGACTCGATGGCCCTGGAGCGCGAGCGCGGCATCACTATCAAGGCGCAGACCGCGGCGCTCGAATACACCGCCCCGAGCGGGCAGCGCTACAACCTGAACCTGATCGACACGCCGGGCCACGTCGACTTTTCCTACGAAGTCAGCCGCTCGCTGTCGGCGTGCGAAGGCGCGCTGTTGGTGGTCGACGCCACGCAGGGCGTCGAGGCGCAGACGGTCGCCAACTGCTATACCGCGATCGAGCTCGGCGTCGAAGTGCTGCCGATCCTGAACAAGATGGACCTGCCGTCGGCCAATTCC
>Ga0209253_10002469_pt1 | contig 16384 bp, 14 predicted proteins | sample FrelakmetBRP12BR_FD_187145 | JGI IMG/M metagenome (GOLD analysis project Ga0209253, IMG submission 187145) | Freshwater lake sediment microbial communities from the University of Notre Dame, USA, for methane emissions studies - BRP12 BR (SPAdes)... | ecosystem: Environmental > Aquatic >...
TCGTCTCCTGGAAGGAGGCGGCCGAGATGAAGCTGTCGGTGCTCAGGGCGCTCTTGGTGATGCCCAGGAGGAGCGGCCGGGCCTTGGCCGGCTTGCCGCTCTTCTTCATGACCTTCTCGTTCTCCGCCTGGAAGATGAACTTGTCGACCTGCTCGTCGACGAGGAACTCCGTGTCCCCGACCTCCTCGACCTTGACCCAGCGGAGCATCATCCGGATGATCGTCTCGATGTGCTTGTCGTTGATCGAGACGCCCTGGAGGCGGTAGACGGCCTGGACCTCCTTGAGGAGGTACTCGGCCAGCTCCTTCTCGCCGAGGACGCGGAGGATGTCGTGGGGGTTGACCGGGCCGTCCATGAGGGCGTCGCCGGCCCGGATGCGCTCGCCGTCGGTGACGCTGAGGTGGGCGCCCTTGGGGATGAGGTACTCCTTCTCCCCTCCCCGCTCGTTGCGGACGCTGATCTTGCGATAGCCGCGGACGAGGCCGCCGATCTGGACTGTGCCGTCGATCTCGGAGATGACGGCCGGGAGCTTGGGCCGCCGGGCCTCGAAGAGCTCCTCGGCCCGGGGCAGGCCGCCCGTGATGTCCTTGGTGCGGGCCGCCTCGCGGGGGATCTTGGCCAGGACGTCGCCGGCGAAGACCTTCTCGGCGTCCTTGATCTCGAGGTTGGCCCCCGAGGGGAGGAAGTACTTGCGCAGGATGACGGGACGGCCCTTGTCGTCCGTCCTCTTGGGGTCGAGGATCTCGATCTGGGGCTGGAGCTTCTCGTCCTTGGGGTCGATGATGACCTGCTTCCGGAGCCCCGTGAACTCGTCCTGGACCTCCTCCATGCTGACCCCGAGGACGACGTCGTGGAAGCGGGCGGTCCCGGACTCCTCGGTCAGGATGAACGTGTTGAAGGGGTCCCACTCGGCGAAGGCCTGGCGGGACTTGATCTCGTGGCCCTCGGGGACGATGATCCGCGCGCCGTACGGGACCTGGTAATGCTCGACCTCGCGGCCGCGGTGGTCGAGGACGGCGATGTTGGCGCTCCGGTTGACGACGATGAGGGTCCCTTCCTTGTTCTCGACCGACTTGAGGTTCTTGAACTTGAGGACGCCCTCGTTCTTGGCCTCGAGCTTCGACTTCTCGGCGCCGCCCATGGCGATGCCGCCGACGTGGAAGGTCCGCATCGTCAGCTGGGTGCCGGGCTCGCCGATCGACTGGGCGGCGACGATGCCGCAGGCCTCTCCGAGCTCGACCATCTTGCCGGAGGCCGGCGAGCGGCCGTAGCAGAGCTGGCAGATGCCGCGCTTGGACTCGCAGGTCAGGACCGAGCGGATCTTGACCCGTTCGATGCCGAGGTTCTGGAACTCGTGGGCCACCTTCTCGTCGATCTCGGCGTTCATGTCGACGATGGTCCCGCCCGTGTCGGGGTGGACGACCCGCTCGAGGGCGACGCGGCCGACGATCCGGTCGAGGAAGGGCTCGATGATCTCGCCGTTCTCGACGATGGCCGAGACGTTGATGCCCTTGAGCGTGCCGCAGTCGAACTCATCGACGATGACCTCCTGGCAGACGTCGACGAGCTTGCGGGTCAGGTAGCCGGAGTTGGCCGTTTTGAGGGCCGTGTCGGCCAGGCCCTTGCGGGCGCCGTGGGTCGAGATGAAGTATTGGAGGACGTTCAGGCCTTCGCGGAGGTTGGCGACGATGGGCGTCTCCAGGATCTCGCCCGAGGGCTTGGACATCAGGCCGCGCATCCCGGCCAGCTGGCGGATCTGCTGCTTGTTGCCGCGCGAGCCGGAGTCGGACATGATGAAGAGCGGGTTGAGCTCCTTGCCCTCGAGGCTGATCCGCCGCATCTCGTCGATCATGGCCTTCGAGACGCTTTCCGTGACCGTGCCCCAGATCTCGACGACGCGGTTGAACCGCTCGCCCGAGGAGATGATCCCGTCCTGATATTGCTTCTCGATCCCTTGGACGGCCTTTTCGGCCTTGTCGACGAGGGCTTTCTTCTCGCCGGGGATGACGAAGTCGTCGATGCCCAGGGAGAAGCCGGCCCGGGTGGCGTAAGCGAAGCCGAGCTCCTTCATGGCGTCGAGGATCTTGACCGTCGGCTGGAGGCCGACCTTGAGATAGGTGTAGAAGACGAGGTTCTCCATCCCTTTCTTGCGGAACACGCCGTTGACGAACGGAAAGCCCGGGGGCAGGACGCTGTTGAAGATGATCCGGCCCGGGGTCGTCTCGACGAGCTCGTTCTTGAAGTCCTGGACGGGGCAGGTCATGACGCCCTGGTCGTCGTAGTAGGTGGCCAGGTTCATGAACGGCCCGGTGAAGCGGAGCTTGATGATGCTCTGGAGGGAGATATCGCCGCTCTCCATGGCCAGGAGGGCCTCGTCGGCGGAGCCGAAGATCCGCCCTTCGCCCTTGAGGCCGCGCTTCTCGAGGGTCAGGTAATAGCAGCCGAGGACCATGTCCTGGCTGGGGATGGTCAGGGGCCGGCCGTGGGCCGGCGAGAGGATGTTGTTCGTCGACAGCATCAGGGTCTGGGCCTCGATCTGGGCCTCGACCGAGAGGGGGATGTGGACGGCCATCTGGTCGCCGTCGAAGTCGGCGTTGAAAGCGGCACAGACGAGCGGGTGGATCTGGATGGCCTTGCCTTCGACGAGCAGGGGCTCGAAGGCCTGGATGCCCAGGCGGTGGAGCGTGGGCGCGCGATTGAGGAAGATGGGGTGCTCGCGGACGACCTCCTCGAGGTAGTCCCAGACCTCGGGCCGCTCCTGCTCGTGCCACTCCCGGGCGACCTTGACGCTCGGGACGAGGCCTTCCTTCTCGAGCTTGTTGAAGATGAACGGCTTGAAGAGCTCGAGGGCCATCTTCTTGGGCAGGCCGCACTGGTTGAGCTTGAGCTCGGGGCCGACGACGATGACCGACCGGCCCGAGTAGTCGACGCGCTTGCCGAGGAGGTTCTGGCGGAAGCGGCCCTGCTTGCCGCGCAGGGCCTCGCTCAGGGACTTCAGGGGGCGGCGGTTGGCGCCGAGGTGGACCCGGCCGCGCTTGCCGTTGTCGAAGAGGGCGTCGACGGCCTCCTGGAGCATCCGCTTCTCGTTGCGGATGATGAGCTCGGGGGCCTTCAGCTCGATGAGCTTCTTGAGCCGGTTGTTGCGGTTGATGACCCGGCGGTAGAGGTCGTTGAGGTCGGACGTGGCGAAGCGGCCGCCGTCGAGGCGGACGAGGGGGCGCAGGTCGGGCGGGATGACGGGCACGACGTCGAGGATCATCCATTCCGGCCGGTTGCCGGACCGCTTGAGGGCCTTGAAGACCCGCAGCCGCTTGGCGTACCGGAGCTTGCGCTGCTGGGAGGTCTCCTTCTTCATCAGCTTGCGCAGCCGGTCGGACTCCTTCTGGATGTTGATCTTGTCGAGGAGGATCTTGATGGCCTCGGCGCCGATACTGGCCTCGAACTTGTCGCCGTACTTCTCCTGGGCGTCCTTGAACTCCTCCTCGTTGAGGAGCTGCTTCTCCTTGAGCGGCGTGTCGGCCGGATCGATGACGATGTAGGACTCGAAGTAGAGGACCTTCTCGAGGTCCTTGATCGAGAGGTCGAGGACGAGGCCGATCCGGCTCGGCGGGCTCTTGAAGAACCAGATATGGGCGACGGGCGAGGCCAGCTGGATGTGGCCCATGCGCTCCCGGCGGACCTTGGACTTGGTCACCTCGACGCCGCAGCGCTCGCAGATGATGCCGCGGTACTTCATCCGCTTGTACTTGCCGCAGAGGCACTCGTAGTCGTTGATGGGCCCGAAGATCTTGGCGCAGAACAGGCCGTCCTTCTCGGGCTTGAACGTCCGGTAGTTGATCGTCTCGGGCTTGGTCACCTCGCCCCAGGACCAGCTCTTGATCTTGTCGGGCGAGGCGATGCTGATCCGGACCCGGTCGAACTCGAGCCGCGGGCGCGGCGCCGTGGTGATCGGCGGTCGGATGTCCATTAGGCTTCTCCTTTGCCCGGCTGGGGCACGGCGATGCCCCAAGGCAGGACGTCGTCCTTCTCGCCCTTCTCGAGCTCCACGTTCAGGCAGAGGCTCTGGAGCTCGCGGATGAGGACGTTGACCGATTCGGGCAGCCCGGGGGTGAATTCGAGGTCGCCCTTGACGATGGCCTCGTAGATCTTGGCCCGTCCCTCGACGTCGTCGGACTTGACCGTCAGGAGCTCCTGGAGGCAATAGGCCGCGCCGTAGGCCTCGAGGGCCCAGACCTCCATCTCGCCGAAGCGCTGGCCGCCGAACTGGGCCTTGCCGCCGAGGGGCTGCTGGGTGATGAGGGAGTACGGGCCGGTCGAGCGGGCGTGGATCTTGTCGTCGACGAGGTGGTAGAGCTTCATCATATAAATGTAGCCGACCGTGACCTCCTGGTCGAGGAGGGTGCCGGTGATGCCGTCGAAGAGGGGCGTCTTGCCGGTCTCGGGCAGGCCGGCCTTTTTCAGCAGCTGCTTGATCTCCTTCTCGCTGGCCCCGTCGAAAACGGGCGTGGCCATCCACATCCCGAGGGTCCGCGCGGCCCAGCCGGCGTGGGTCTCCAGGATCTGGCCGACGTTCATACGGGAGGGGACGCCGAGCGGATTGAGGACGATCTCGACCGGCAGGCCGTCGGGCAGCCGGGGCATGTCCTCCTCGGGCACGATCTTGGCGACGATGCCCTTGTTGCCGTGGCGGCCGGAGACCTTGTCGCCGACCGACAGCTTCCGCTTCATGGCGATGAAGACCTTGATCGACTGGATGACGCCCGGGGCGAGCTCGTCACCCTTCTTGAGGTTGTCGACCTTCTCCTTGAAGATGGCCCGGAGGGCCTCGATCTGGCGCTTGACCTTCTTGTCGAGGTCTTTGATCTCGCGGTCCCGGTCCTCGTCGTCGTTGAGCTTGAGCTTCATGGCGTCGTCGAAGTCGAGGGTCTCGAGGACCTTCTCGGAGAGCTTGGTCCCCTTCTCGATCGTCTCCCCGCCGGCCTTCTGGGACTTCTCGACGACCGAGCCCTTGAGGAGGGCCCGGACCTTCTCCCACTTCTCGGCCTCCATGATGACGATCTCGTCGTCGAGGTTGCGCTTGAGCGTCGCGATCTCGTCCTTCTCGATGGCCTTGGCCCGGGGACCCTTCTCGATGCCCCGCCGGGAGAAAATGCGGACGTCGATGATCGTCCCTTCGACGCCGGGCGAGCAGTAGAGGGAGGCGTCCTTGACGTCGAGGGCCTTCTCGCCGAAGATCGCCTTGAGGAGCTTCTCCTCGGGCGAGAGCTGGGTCTCCCCCTTCGGAGCGACCTTGCCGACGAGGATGTCGCCCGACTTGACGTGGGCGCCGATGCGGACGATGCCGTTCTCGTCGAGGTTGCGGAGGAGGTTCTCGGGGACGTTGGGGATGTCCCGGGTGATCTCCTCGGGGCCGAGCTTGGTGTCGCGGGCCTCGATCGTCTCCTCGACGATGTGGAGGGACGTGAAGATGTCCTCCTTGATGAGCTTCTCGCTGACGATGATGGCGTCCTCGAAGTTGTAGCCCCGCCAGGGCATGAAGGCGGTGAGGACGTTGCGGCCGAGGGCCAGCTCGCCCCCGTCCGTACAGGAGCTGTCGGCCAGGACCTGGCCGCGGACGACCCGGTCGCCCTTGCGGACGATGGGCCGGTGGTTGGTCGAGGTGTTCTGGTTGGTCCGGAGGAACTTGATCAGGGCGTAGAGGTCCGTGCCGACGTCGTAGCTGCGGCCGGGCTCCTTCTCGTCGACCCGGACGATGATGCGCTCGGCGTCGACGAACTCGACGATGCCGGCCCGGCGGCAGACGATGACGTCGCCCGATCCGACGGCGACGAGGCCCTCGATCCCCGTGCCGATGAGGGGGGCCTCCGGCCGGAGGAGCGGCACGGCCTGGCGCTGCATGTTCGAGCCCATGAGGGCCCGGTTGGCGTCGTCGTGCTCGAGGAACGGGATGAGGGCCGCGGAGAGCGAGACGAGCTGCTTCGGCGAGACGTCGATGTACTGGATCTGCTCGCGGGGGATGTTCTTGAAGTTGCCCCGCTCGCGGGCGCTGACGAGGTCGTTGACGAACCGGCCGCGCTCATCGACCGGCGCGTTGGCCTGGGCGATGTTGTGCTTCTCCTCTTCCCAGGCGGTCAGGTAGTAGCAGTGGGGCTCGACGGCCGGCAGCTGGCGGGCCTTGGCTTCCCGGAGCCGGTCGACGGCTTTGTGCATCTCGTCCTTCTTGACGATGTCGCCGATCTTGTAGTCGCTCGTTCCGGGGTGGAGGACCTTGACATAGTCGATGATCCGGCCGTTCTCGACCCTCCGGTAGGGGGTCTCGACGAAGCCGTACTCGTTGACCCGGGCGAAGCAGCTGAGCGACGAGATGAGGCCGATGTTCGGGCCTTCCGGCGTCTCGACCGGGCAGATCCGGCCGTAGTGGGAGGTCTGGATGTCGCGGACCTCGAAGCCGGCCCTCTCGCGGCTGAGGCCGCCGGGCCCGAGGGCCGAGAGGCGGCGCTTGTGGGTGATCTCGGCCAGGCTGTTGATCTGGTCCATGAACTGGGAGAGCTGGGAGCTGCCGAAGAACTCCTTGAGCGCGGCGATGACCGGCTTGGAGTTGATGAGGTCCTGGGGCATGGCCGCGGCCAGGTCGGCCGTGATGGTCATCTTCTCCTTGATCGTCCGCTCCATGCGGGTCAGGCCGATGCGGAAAGCGTTCTCGACGAGCTCGCCGACCGACCGGACCCGGCGGTTGCCGAGGTGGTCGATGTCGTCGACCATCCCCTCGCCGAAGCGGAGACTGAGGAGGTACTTGATGACCTCGACGTAATCGCCCGGGGCCAGGGTCTTGTCCTCGAGCGCCGTCTGGAGGCCGAGCTTGATGTTGAACTTGAGCCGCCCGATGCGGGAGAAGTTGTATTTCTGGGGATTGAAGAACAGGCTCTGGAAGAGGTTGTGGGCGCTCTCCTGCGTGTGGGGCTCGCCCGGGCGGAGCTTCCGGTAGATCTCGCCGAGGGCCGAGGGCTGGTCCTTGCGGAGGTCCTTCTTGAGGGTCGTGCTCAGGATGAGCCCGGCCCGCTCTTCCTCGGGGAAGAAGACCTCGAAGGGCTCTCCCTTGCCGATGAGGAGGTCGATGTGGGTGTCCTCGAGCGGTTCGTTCGTCCGGACCTTGCCCTTGATGGCGACGAGGGAGTAGGCGCCGAGGAGCTCCTTCTTGAGGAGCGGGACGCGCGTGACGCCGGCCTCTTTGAGGGCCGCCAGGACCTCCGGGGAGATCTTCTTCTTGGCCGGGGCCAGGACCTTGCGGCCCTTGGCGTCGGTGACGTCTTCGGCCGGCGACCGGCCGACGAGAGCGTCCCCGACCTCCCAGGCGAGCTTGCCGTTCTCGGGGACGACCCGGAGGATCTTATGGAAGAGCTTGAGGATCTCCTCGTCGGTGCCGTAGCCGAGGGCCCGGAGGAACACGGTGGCCAGGAATTTCTTCTTGCGGTCGAGGCGGACCCAGATGAGGCTCTTGGGATCGTGCTCGAACTCGACCCAGGCGCCGCGATACGGGATGATCTTGGCGATGAAGAAGCCCTTGGTCTCGGCCTGGCGGAAGAACACGCCCGGGGAGCGCTGGAGCTGGCTGACGACGACCCGCTCGATGCCGTTGAAGATGAACGTCCCCTTCTCGGTCATGAGCGGGATGTCGCCGAAGTAGACTTCCTGCTGCTTGATGTGCTTGAGCCGTTTGGCCTTGGTCACGGCGTCCTTCTCCCAGGACACGAGCTGGACCTTGAGCTTGAGCGGGATGGAGTAGGTGTAGCCCTTCTGGATGCACTCCATCGGGGTGTACTTGATCTTGAGCCCGACGCGGTCGCCGCAGTGCTCGCAGAGCGGGATCTCGATCTTCCGGGCCGCCCCGCAGAAGGGGCAGACTTCCTTCTCCGAGAGCTCCATCGCCGCGGGCAGGAGCGTCTGGCAGGCGTTGCACTTGGCCCGGGAGCTCTCGACACCCTTGAGCCGCCCGCACTTGCACTCCCAGGTCCCGATCGAGTAGCTGAGGAACTCGAGCTCGGTCGTCTCCTTGAAGTCGGAGATCGGGAAAACGTCCTTCAGCGCGGCCTGGAGGCCGGTGTCCTTCCGCTCCTCCGGCAGGAGGTCCATCTGGAGGAACTCGCGGTAGGACTGGGTCTGGATGTCCAAGAGATCGGGCATCGGGAAGACCGCCTTGATCTTGGAGAAATCGACCCTCTGGCGATACGGTTTCTTAGGTTCTTTGGCCATATCAACTCACTCTCGTGCAGAGATCGAGTGTCCTCGTTTCCGAGACCGGACCCACGGACGCTCAGCCAACCGGATCACTTACTGAAGCTCGATGACGGCTCCGACTTCGGCGAACTTGGCCTTGATGGACTCGGCCTCTTCCTTGGTGACGCCTTCCTTGAGCGGCTTGGGGGCGCCGTCGACGAGGTCCTTGGCTTCCTTGAGCCCGAGGCTGGTGACCTCGCGGACGACCTTGATGACGTTGATCTTCTTGTCGCCCACGGACTTCAGGATGACGTTGAACTCGGTCTTCTCCTCCGCCTTGGCGGCCTCGACGGCGGGCGCGGCCCCGGCGACCATGACGGGCGCGGCGCTGATGTTGAACGTCTTCTCGAACTCCTTGATGTAGTCCGAGACTTCCAGAAGCGTCAGACCCTTCAGGTGCTCGAAGAACTGTTCCCTGGTGAGTTTTTCCATGTCACGAGTCTCCTTTGTTTGATCTTGGGTCGTTCCGACCTTTGGTAATGATTTCAATCCTGTTTCTTGGTTTTCAGCTGATTGAGCAGGTTCCCGAAGTTGCTCAGGGGCGCCTGAAGCGTCCGCAGGAACTCGACGAGCGGCGCGGCCATCAGGCGCGCGAACCTGGCCATGAGATCGGCGCGGGAGGAAAGCTTGCTGATCTCGTCAAACCGGGCGGCGGGCATGACCTGGCCCTCGACCTGGCCGCCCTTGACCGCCAGGACCTTGCCCTGGTTGGAGAAATCCTTGAGGATCTTGGCCAGCGGGATGGGGTCCTTGGCGGCGAAGGCGATGGCCGTCGGCTTCTGGAAGACCGGCCGGAGGGCCTCCGGGCAGGCCTCGCCGAGGGCCCGCAGGGCCAGCCGGTTCTTGATGACCTTGTAGGCGTAGCCGCTCTTGCGCAGGGCCTTGCGGAGATCGACGGACTGGGCGACCGTCATCCGCTTGAAGTCGATGAGGTAGAAGGTGCCGTTCGTGGCGAACAGGCGTTCGAGGGACTCGACGATGGGCTGCTTGGCTTCCTTTTTCACGATGCGCTCTCCTCTAGCTCTCTAGGACGTCTTCGGAGATCCGGAAGGACGGGCCCATCGTCGAGGACACGAACATCGACCGGACGTACTTGCCCTTGGCCGCCGGCGGCTTGGCGTGGACGATGGCCTGGAGGAATGTCCTCATGTTCTCGACGAGCTTGGCCTCGGGGAAGGAGACCTTCCCGACGGTCGAGTGGACGATGCTCGACTTGTCGACGCGGAACTCGACCTTGCCGGCCTTGGTCTCCTCGACGGCCTTCTTGATGTCGAACGTGACCGTGCCCGACTTCGGGTTGGGCATGAGGCCCTTCGTGCCGAGGATGCGGCCGAGCTTGCCGACGCCGCGCATGACGTCGGGCGTCGCGATGACGATGTCGAAGTCGATCCATCCGCCGGTGATCTTCTCGATGATGTCGTCCCCGCCGAAGTAGTCGGCGCCGGCCTCTTCGGCCTCCTTGAGCTTTTCCCCGGACGCGATGACGCAGATCTTCTTGGTCTTGCCCGTGCCGTGGGGCAGGACGATCGTGCCGCGGACCATCTGGTCCGAGTGCTTGGGGTTGACGCCGAGCCGGATGTCCATGTCGACCGACTCGTCGAACTTGGCGAAGTGGGCCTTTTTGATGAGGCCCGCGGCCTCCTCGAGGGAGTAGGTCTGGGACTCCGTCCCCTTGACCTCCCGGGCCTTGACGGTGTTCTTGCCGTGCTTACTCACTGACGATCTCCAATCCCATGTTTTTCGCGGTCCCCGCGATGATCTTCTTGGCCGCCTCGATGTCGTAGGCGTTGAGGTCGGCCAGCTTCGTCCGGGCGATGTCCTCGATCTGCTTCAGGGTGACCTTGCCGACCTTGTCCTTGTTGGGGGCCCCGGAGCCCTTGGCGATCCCGGCCGCCTTCTTCAACAGGTAGGAGGCCGGCGGGGTCTTGACGACGAAGTTGAAGGTCTTGTCCTTGAAGACGGTGATGAGGACGGGGACGACCGTGCCCTCGTCCATCTTCTTCGTCCGCTCGTTGAACTCGCGGACGAAGCCCATGATGTTGACCCCGTGCTGGCCCAGGGCCGGGCCGACGGGAGGAGCGGGGCTGGCCTGCCCGGCGACGATCTCCAGTTTGATCTTGGCGATGACTTCCTTCGACATGGCGCCCTCCTAGAGCTTTTCGACCTGCAGGAACTCGAGTTCGACCGGGGTCGACCGGCCGAAGATCGTGACCAGGACCTTGAGCGTGTTCCTCTCGGCGTTGACCTCTTCGACGATCCCGTTGAAGTTGAAGAACGGGCCGTCGATGATGCGGACGGCCTCGCCCTTCTCGAACGAGTGCTTGGGCTTGGGCTTCTCCGAGGTCGTCTCCATGTGTTCGACGATCTGCCCGACCTCTTTCTTGCTCAGCGGGGTCGGGGTCCGGCCGGAGCCGACGAACCCGGTGACCTTGGGGACCTGCCGGATCATCAGCCAGTTCTCGTCGTTCATCTCCATCTCGACGAGGATGTAGCCCGGATAGGACCGCTTCGTGGAGACGACCTTCTTGCCGCCCCGGATCTCGATGACGTCCTCGGTCGGGATGATGATCTGCCCGACCTGGTCCTCGAGGTGCAGCTCGATCGCCTTCTGCTTGATCGATTCGGCCACGAATTTCTCGAAGCCGGAATATGTGTGAACGACGAACCAGTTCTTTGCCATCGTGCGGTCCCTTCAGCCGTTATCCGAAGATCGACTTGACCTGGGTGATGACCCAAGAGAAGATGACGTCCATGAAGAACAGGTAGAAGCCGAAGAAGACCGTGGCGGCGATGACGACGATCGTCGTGCTGACGACCTCGTTCTTGGAGGGCCAGGTGACCTTCTTGAGCTCCGACCGGACGTCCCGGAGGAAGTTCACGAATCTCTTGGTCCAGCGGATCTTGTCGTTCATGGCTGTCCTTCTTTCCGTCCTCTCCGCGGGAAATGATGGCAGGTGAGGCAGGGCTCGAACCCGCAACCTGCGGTTTTGGAGACCGCTGCTCTACCAATTGAGCTACTCACCTGTCGTCCCCTCACGGTCGTCTACTTCGTTTCCTTGTGGGCCGTGTGCTTCCGGCAGGACGGGCAGTACTTCCGGGTCTCGAGCTTCTCCGTCTGCTTCTTCTTGTTCCGCGTCGAGCTGTAGTTGCGCCGCTTGCACTCGCCGCACTGGAGCGTGATGATCTCTCGCATGTCCAACCTTCCCGGCCCCGGAGGGCCCACTCAGGATCAGGAAAAAGCCCAAGACCAGAATTGAACTGGTGACCCCGTCCTTACCAAGGACGTGCTCTACCAACTGAGCTACTTGGGCCCGCCAAACTCGAGAAAGAGCGGGAAACGGGATTCGAACCCGTGACGTTCAGCTTGGAAGGCTGACGCTCTACCAACTGAGCTATTCCCGCGGACGCAAAAATGGGCAGGGAAGGATTCGAACCTCCGAAGCGTTTCCGCAACGGGTTTACAGCCCGTCCCATTTGGCCACTCTGGAACCTGCCCGTATCACGATGCATCGTCATCGCCCTCGTCGCCGCTTCTGAGCCAGCGAAGGGATTCGAACCCCTGACCCGCTGATTACAAATCAGCCGCTCTACCTGCTGAGCTACGCTGGCCTGCCCTCAACCACTCTCGCCGAACAATTGCTCTGAACGGGGGAAATACAGAAAAGGAGACGAAAAATAGAAAAACGTCCTCTCCTCGAGCTCGAATGTGTTCTTTTTTTCAGAGATTTAATCTGAAATATACAGAACGCCCAGGAATATGCTAGAGGAAAGCGCGAATCTTGTCAAGGGTTTCTTTTGACCGGCGCCCGGAGGCCCCTGGCCCGGTCCAGGTTCTCCCCGACGCTCCTGAGGAACTCCACCGTGAAAACGAGGTATCGGGCCTTCTGGAGGGGGGTCAGGAGGCCGTCGAGGACGGCCTCGACCTCATCGTCCAGCTCCCGGATGGCCCGGCGGGACTTCCGGATGCCGGCGACCAGCTCGAGGAGCCGCCCCTCCCCTGCCCGGGGACGGGCCAGCTCGTCCCGGAGCTCCCTCATGTCGAGGCCCAGCCGGCGCTGGAGCCCGGCCTTATCCTTCTCGGCGCGGACAAGGAGGGGGTAGATCTTGGCCGTCTGCTCCTCGGTCAGCTCGAGGGCCCGGGTCAACCGGAGGATATAGAGGTCGCCGATCCTCTCCCGGAGCCTTGTCTGGGCCTGGGGCTCTCCCTGGCCGCCCGCCTGGGCGGCGGCGAGGGTCCCCAGGAAGATACCCAGGATGAAGATGCCGATAAGCGCTTGTCTTTTCATTTCGGGCCTCCAAGACCGTTATCCCGTTCCAACCCGGCGGCGATCGCGCCGAGCTCCTCCTCGCTCAGGCCCTCCCAGAAGAGCGGATCTGCGGCGGCGAGGGCGGCGGCGTCCGCGTCGGCGGCGGGGGCGATCTCCCCGATCGAGGCGCGGATCTCCCCTTCAACGGCTCTTTCGAGCTCTGGATCGGCTTCGGCCTCGAGGAGGAGAGGCGCGAGGCCGTATTCGTCCTGCGGCCAGTCCGCGATCAGTATCGGCCGGGGACGGAGCAGCCAGAACCAGGCCACTGCCACGGCCGCCAGGGCGAGGCCGGCAACGGCCCAGGCGACCCGGCGCCGGCCGGCAAAGGGGTTTTCTGCGGCGCGGCGCCCGGCTTCCTCTCCGTCGAGCCGGGCCTCGAGCCTTTGCTCGAAACCGGCCCAATATTCAGCGGAACGCCCGGCCTCGGACCGGACCTCGGCCTGGAGCCGGGCCAGGCCCCCGCGGTAGGCCCGGCAGGCGGGGCAGATCCTCAGATGGCTATCGAGCCGGGACCGCCGACCGCGACTGAGGGCCCCGTCGAGCTCGTCCGAAAGGCGCCTTTGCGCCGCACGGCATCTCATGATCGGACCTCCTCGAGGAACGGCCTCAGGCGGGCCCGGAGGAGCTTGCGGGCCTTGTGCATCCTCCAGGCCACCGTGTTCTCCGAACAGCCGAGGACCCGGGCCGCGTCGCGGTGGCTCAGGCCCTCGCCGGCGACCAGGGCAAAGGACGCCCGGAAATGGGCCGGCAGCGACCCGACGGCCTCGTCCACCCGGCCTTTGAGCTCGTTCAGGGCCGAGCTCCCCTCCGGCGAGGACGGCTTGCCGGGGACCGGGACGGGGACGGCCGCGTTCTCGTCGAAGGCGGCCCGGGCCTTCTCCCGGCCTTTCTTCCTGAGATGCGTCAGGGACGCGTTGATCGCGATCCGGTAGATCCAGGTGTAGAAGCTCGAGCCCTGCCGGAACGAGCCGATCGCCCGCCAAGCCGTCAAGAAGACCTCCTGGGCCAGATCGTCGGCGTCGGCGTGGTCCCCGGCCATCCGGAAACAGACTCCGTACACCCTCCGCTCATGGCGGCGGACGAGCTCGGCGAAGGCCTCGCGGCCGCCCCGCCGGGCCTCGTCCACGAGACGATCCTCCGGACGTTCATCCATCGCGTCCTCACTAGATTAGACAGCTATTATAGCGTTTCCTTTGCTAAAACGGGGACACGAAACCTATTCCCCATTTTTTCCCTCCTATCTGTTTCGGTTAACCGAATTTCTCGAAAAAAAATGGGGAATAGGTATCATGTCCCCCTTTTCCTATATTCCCGCGCCCTCGTTTTGTGTTATCATCGGCCCCTCCACACGAAAGGCTGGACCGCCATGATCGAACGCTACACCCGCCCCGCCATGGGGGCGATCTGGACCGAGGAGAACAGGTATGGCAAGTGGCTTGCCGTAGAGCTGGCCGTCTGCGAGGCCTGGGCCCGTCTCGGGAAGATCCCCAAGTCCTCCCTGCGGACGATCAAGGCCAAGGCCGGCTTTTCCATCGACCGGATCGAGGCCATCGAGAAGGTCGTCAAGCACGACATCGTCGCCTTCCTGACCTCGGTCGCCGAGAAGGTCGGGCCCGATTCGCGCTACATCCACCTCGGCCTGACATCCTACGACGTTGTCGACACGGCCCTGTCACTCCTCATCAAGGAGTCGCTCGAGCGGATCCAGGCCGACCTCCGCGCCTTCCGCGGCATCATCAAGCGGCAGGCCCTGAAATACCGGAAGACCGTCTGCATCGGCCGCACCCACGGCATCCACGCCGAGCCGGTGACCTTCGGCTTCAAGCTCCTCGTCTGGTACGAGGAGGTCGGCCGCCACATCACCCGGCTGGAGAGCGCCCTGCGGACGATCTCCGTCGGCAGGATCTCCGGCTCGGTCGGGACGTACATCCACCTCGATCCCCGGGTCGAGGTCATGGCCCTCCGGTCGCTCAAGCTCCGGCCGGCCAAGGTCTCGACCCAGGTCCTCCAGCGCGACCGCCACGCCGAGGTCCTCTCGGCCCTGGCCCTGCTCGCCACATCGGTCGAGAAGTTCGCCGTCGAGATCCGGCACCTCCAGAGGACCGAGGTCCTCGAGGTCGAGGAGCCTTTCACGAAGGGACAGAAGGGGTCCTCCTCGATGCCCCACAAGAAGAACCCCGTCCGCTCCGAAAGGATCTCGGGCCTGGCCCGCCTCGTCCGGGCCAACGCCCAGGTCGGGCTCGAGAACGTCGTCCTCTGGCACGAGCGCGACATCTCCCACTCCTCGGCCGAGCGGGTCGTTTTCCCGGACGCCTTCATCGCCACGGATTTCTTGCTGGCCGACGCCGCCGATATCGTCCGCAGCTGGGTCGTCCACCCCGACCGCATGGCGGCCAACCTCGGGGCGACCCGCGGCCTGATCTTCTCCCAGAGCGTCCTGCTGGCCCTGACGGCGAAGGGCCTGACCCGGGAGGAGGCCTATCAGGTCGTCCAGAGGAACAGCCTCAAGGCCTGGAACGAGGGCCTCGATTTCCGGGCCCTCGTTACGGCCGATCCTGACGTCCGCCGGGTCCTCGACGAAAAGGACCTCGACCGGTGCTTTTCCGTCGGCCCTTACCTCGACAAGATCGACTATATCTTCGAAAGGGTTTTCCGCCATGAGAGTTAGGATCCTCGTCTCGTTCAAGGACAGCGTCCTCGACCCCCAGGGGCAGACCGTCAAGAACGCCCTCCACACGATGGGCTACGAGGCCGTCAAGGACGTCCGGCAGGGCAAGGTCTTCGAGATCGACCTCGCGGGCGCGACGAAGAAAGAGGCCGAGCGCCTCGTCCCCGAGATCGCCCGCCGCGTCCTGGCCAACCCCATCATCGAGAAGTTCGAGTGGGCCTTCCTCAAGGGCGAATGAAGGTCCCGGTCATGAAGTTCGGCGTCGTCCGGTTCCCCGGCTCCAACTGCGACTTCGACACCGTCCACGCCCTGCGGGACGTCCTCAAGCGCGAGACGGTCCTGCTCTGGCACAAGGACCACGATCTCCAGGGCGTCGACTGCGTCGTCCTGCCGGGCGGGTTCTCCTATGGAGACTATCTCCGCTCCGGGGCCATCGCCCGTTTCTCCCCCCTCATGCAGGAGGTCCAGGCCTTCGCCGAGCGGGGCGGACGGGTCCTCGGCATCTGCAACGGCTTTCAGATCCTCCTCGAGCTCGGCCTGCTCCCCGGGGCCATGCTCCGGAACAAGGGCCTCAAATTCCTCTGCCAGCACGTCCACGTCCGGGTCGAGAACGCGCGGACGGACTTCACCCGGGCGCTCCGGAAGGGCCAGGTCCTGCGCATCCCCATCGCCCACTTCGACGGCAATTACTACGCTCCGCCCCGCGTCCTCCGCGAGCTCGAGAGAAGCGGGCAGGTCGTCTTCCGCTACTGCGAGGCCGACGGCCGCGCGACCGAGGCGGCCAACGTCAACGGCTCGATGGCCAATATCGCCGGCATCCGGAACGCGGCCGGCAACGTCGTCGGCCTCATGCCCCACCCCGAGCGGGCCTCCGAGAGGATCCTCGGGAGCGTCGACGGCCGGGCGATCTTCGAGTCCCTCATCCTCAGCCTGGAACGGCGCGGACCGGCCCGCCGGCCCGCCGCCCGGACAAAGGCCCGCCATGATCGATAAGAGCGTCCTCGACCAGCACAACCTCACCGAAGACGAGTATCGCCTCATCGTCGAGCTCATCGGCAAGGAGCCCAACCTGACCGAGCTCGGCATCTTCTCGGTCATGTGGTCCGAGCACTGCGGCTACAAGAGCTCGCGCGTC
>Ga0209253_10002470_pt1 | contig 16382 bp, 12 predicted proteins | sample FrelakmetBRP12BR_FD_187145 | JGI IMG/M metagenome (GOLD analysis project Ga0209253, IMG submission 187145) | Freshwater lake sediment microbial communities from the University of Notre Dame, USA, for methane emissions studies - BRP12 BR (SPAdes)... | ecosystem: Environmental > Aquatic >...
GACAATGCCCACACCGGTGATCGTCACGACGATGCCAAGCACACCCAGCAATGACAGCCGTTCACCCAGGACAATAAAGGCCAGGACGGCAGCAATGGCGGGGGCGACGGACATCACCAGCATACTGACACGGGGACCGATCTGCCGGTATGCACGGAACAGGAAGGAATCACCGATCGCCAGCCCGATTACCCCGCTTACAGCCAGGTTGGTGGCCTGCGTGGAAGTGACGTACGGGTCGATGCGGAATACGAGGAGAAGGATAATCAGGTAGATGAGGGCAAGAAGAAGCCTGGTAATGTTGACGAGCACGGAACCCACGCGGGCAGTGGCCGCAGAGAACACCAGGGAACTGCACGACCAGAACGCGGCCGTCAGGAGAGCGCACATCTCGCCAACGTAGGGGATCTCGCTCATGCGTTCGTCCTGAGAAGCGCTTCGAATGCCGTCATGGTGTCACCCAGCCGAGTTTCTCCAGGTACACCCCGATCCGTTCTCTGAACAAATGAAGATACTGCGGATCATGCGCATCGTGATGCTCGGGAAGATGCAGGCAGATGATCCTTTTCTTCACGCCCAGCACCTTCAGACGCTTCTGGGTAATCTGCCGCATGCGTTTGTCCATCACAATCACCAGATCGGCCCAATCGAAAAGCGTTGCGGGAGGGTTCTGGGCGGGATCATCACCCAACCAGAGCGTGCGCACGTCGGCACGCGGATCGTCGGCAAGGACTTCCTCGGGGAGAAAAGAGGGAGGTCCCGTTTTGTGATGCACAAAGACGAGCTTCACCTTCCGCGGAGACCGGTGTTTGATGTCGACCTCGCTTGTGGTCGGTGCGCACCGTGCCACTTCATCCCCGCTTGCTTCCGCCAGGATGGGGTTGGCGTCACCGAACCGTATCCGCAGAAAGGTCTTCGTCCATTCGAGCAGTTCCGCGCGGTCAAAATCCTCACGCCGGATCAGCATGTCCATATGGTCGCTGATGACATAGTCGTCATCGCCGAGACGCACCAGCTTCTCTTCGCGTGTACCACCGGTAAATGACTGAAGCGCTTCGAGGGTGAACCAGTAGGATTCGCGGCCGCTGCTGCCATCCTCAGGAACGAGGAAAATGTCCTCCAGCGCGGTGCGCTCGTGCGGTCCGGGAAGAGGTGCGGGGAGGTAGTATTTCCAGATCATGGCAACCTCCATGCGGTGTCAGGAATGTAACGAAAAACATGGGCACCGCCCCCGTGGTGTCAAGGGCGCAAGAATATACACGCGACAGGAGAGAAATGCAAGAAGGAGCGGGTCCACAAGACACTCCCGAAGACCGCCGCCAGAAGCACAAGAATGAAAGCCCGATGCACAACACGCTCCATACAGACGGATTGCCCGGCGGCAAACAGTGCCGGCATGACCGGAAGAATGGTCAGTTCGTGCGGCCTGAAATCACACATGTCATGGCTGGTATGGAAAGAGGTCGCGTTTCAGTTCATACGCCCGTAGAGCCGCCGCCGTCGCTGGCGATACAGGTTCGAGAAGCCTGCCGATAGAAGCCGCTTCCGCCGGGGTAATGACCGCACGGGAAACGACACGCACGGTGATCTGCGGAGATGTGGAGCGCCGCGCCGCGCCGCCGGGAAACAACACGTCGCTCATCCGGCTGTTCGGGTTCACCACAGTCACGTCCGCTGCCCCCGCACGCCGCAAAGAGGAGCCAAACATCTCTCCGCAATACCCGTAGTGTGTACAGCACAGGCCCGCCACAAGCGGACTCCCCTTCCGGCCTACGCTCCCCATGGCCTCGCCGGCGAACCGATCGATCGCGGTTGATACTGTCTCACTCCGGGCATCAGTCTCGATCTCTCCGGCGAGATCCGGACACGCCTGTGTGACAATCCGGTCCGCCGCGATGCCGCGGGCAAGCAGCAGATCGCGGTGCGTCCCGGTAGCAATGGTCGTTTCGGTGCCGAAGACGATGCCCGTCGAGGTGCTGTCCGCAGACAATCGTTCGGTCATGGCGTCCACACCCATCTCCACAATACCCAGCACCGGCAGCGGGGACGATTGCACGAATGCGGTGCGGGGAATCAACACCGACAGTGTGTTGCAGGCGACCAGAAGGGCGTCCGGTCCATACCAGCGGGCCATACCCGCAAGCGCATCATCAAACACACCTATCTTCCGCTCGACCGATGGCATCCTGTTGTAGCCCTGGCTTGCCTCCGGGAGAGCATTGCAGAAAATGATATTCAGCACACGGTACCTGCCCGTGGCCCGCGCCCTGTGATCCAGGTCCGCACACACCGAGAGTCCGCCCAACCCTGAATCGGTCACCAGCACCGTAATCGAATCGCGTTCGGCAAGGCGGGCGACGGCCTGCGCCGCGGTGGGTTGCGACATCGACGGAGAAATCATGGAAGTCACCATAAGGACCCACAAAAAGTATAGTCGAATGCCGTGTGTGTTCATCGGAGGAGAGGTGTTGTTCCGGTTGCCGGATGACCGCCCGCGAACGATCTCCGCCGGCAAAATTCTCCCGGCCGTCTATTCACGAACCACCGTAATGCCAAGCTGGTTGAAATACGCCAGCACCAGTTTTTCGACGCCTGCGTGAAACAACCGCACATCAGCCGCGGATGGCATCTTCTTGCGGAAAGACTCGACCGCCTGATGACCCAGGCGCAGAATCTTCTCGTCCGTGTCACGCAACTGCTGGACCGTTCCCGTCCCCTGTCTGTTCAGCACCTTCGCCAGGTCGAGGTAGTACTTTCCTTCAGGGGTTTTGAGGGGAAAGCAGCGCGCCTTGATCTTGAGTGACGCATCGTTGACCGCCGCGGGTTTATTCCCTTTGGAAACCCAGAGTGATGGGATCGCTTCCGCATATTTCACCCACACGGGAACGACGGGCGTCGTCAGCGGTGAGCCGAGAACGGTCCACAACGTGGTGAGCGCAGCGTCCTCATCAGGCTTCACGCCCTGAATAACCATCGACGCGGAGGTTGAATACCGCGGGATGAAGTCGGCGAAATTCACCATTGTGCGGACATCCTCCGACTCCGGCAGGTTGTCTTTTGCCAGGTTGGTCCCGACGAGCGAGTGCCTGAAACAGACACTCCCCTCGAGGAGGAGAAAATCCACAGACAATCCATCTCCGAGATATGCCCACTGAAAGAGATCCGTTGCCGTCTGGTACCGGATATACCCCTGGCCGTCTTCGGGCGCTCCGGACGCGGAGAAATTCGTGCGCAGCAGGTATCCGCGCGGGGCAACAGCGGGATCACTGGCATCAAACTTCTTGAACGCGTACGGGTCGGTTTCGTAATATGCCGCCCCCCCTGCCGCGTCAATCACCCCGAAGTTCGCTTCGACACCCCGTTTGCCACGCGTGTCGTTCAATAGCTGCTCAAAATCCGCCAGGGTTTTGCACGTCCCCAGGGCCTTTTTCATCAGAATGCCTTCCTCGTCCATCTTCCCTTTATACTTCTCGTACGAGAGGTTATACGAGGCGGTATTGATGATGCTGAACCCGGCTTCGTTGCTCCCCATGAAACACTCTGCGTTCGCGGAATCGGTCAGATCATGAACGCCAAGAAAGCGGTACCGCTCTCCCGCGGAAGACACAAGCTTGTTTTCCGGGGTGCCCGTGTCGCGCTGCTTCCAGAGCAACGGGCGCCCGTCCTTCGTCGCCTTGCCGGAGATGACCGCCGATGTGCAGGTAAGACTCTCTGCCACGATGAGGATGTGCATACTGACGAGAAAGACAAACACGCGCATATGATCTCCGCAGAAGGTGAAAAGAGAACAGTGGACATACAGGGGGTGCGGAAACGCCACACCGCTCACTCCTGAGACGGTATACGGTACACCGGATATTCACGGCCTGCAGCGCGCCAGGGCGCAAAGAGGCTGTCCTGTACCAGACCCCACATGGACGCCGGTTCAAGAGCAATCACGAGCATAGTGGCATGGAGCTGCTGAAGCGGAACAAGCACATCTCCGGCCTGGAACTGCCGTTGTGTTCTCTGAACCGTATACGAAGGAGACAGGATGTTCATTCCTTCGCGCTCTACCGTGTCCACCCGCGTGATGACGGCGGCCTCCACCACAAGGGTCGTGTCGCGCTGCAACGTTCGGGATTCAATCCCATGACGCTGCAGGATTTCCAGCGCGCCGGTCGTCATGCGTGGAAGCACGTAACCTTGCGGACGGCTGACGGTCACGAAGGTTTTCACCACCGGCCGGTGCGGCACCGAAACCGTCGAGTCATTGCCGCCGGGAACGGTTGTGACGGGAATGACGATCATGGATCCGTCATGGACATGATCCATGACCAGCGCAACGGAATCCTGCCGGGCGAGATTTCTGTGGCGTTCTTCAAGGACCAGAAGGCGAATTTCGCCGGCCCGGGCTGCCACGAACCTGAGGAACGCGGTGATCGCGACAACCTGCCCCTTCGTGCGCCGGGCCAGATCTTCGTGCATGCTCCTGCCGTTCCGCCCTTCAAGAATAAACGAAAACGTGTTCAGAATTGCGAGGCTCTGCCGGCCGTCATTGATGGCGGTGGTGCTGTGTCGGGGGGTATCCCGCGGCCCGTCGATGATGATATAGTTGAAGAAGTGCACTCCCTGTTCCCGTAGCTCTGCCTCCAGAGCGGGGAACATCCGCTGGAGCGCGAACCGGACAAGCGGCTGTGCAACGTTCGGGTTGGTCGGCGCACCGAATTGCTCATCCATCGCCCGTACATACCCCGCTTCCATCCATTCCCTGCCGAGGGCGCCAAACTCATGCACATCGAGGGTCACTTCGGGCCTCCACCGGTTGAACACGGCATGGAGGGCCCGGGTCTCGGGCTGTGAGAGGAGCAGATGGTCGCGATTGAGGTCGGCGCCGTTCCCATTCTGACGTTTGCCCGCTTCATTTCCGTCGGGATTGACCGAAGGAATCACGAACAGGTCCACCTGCGCCAGAAGCGTGTCCAGCGCCCCGGACGCCGCCCGGGCGATCAATTGCAATGCCGCTTCCTTCCCCGACGGCTCGTTGCCGTGCTGCTGGCAGAAAAGCAGCACGCGCAGCCGCGGGGATCCGTTTTTGTCCGACGGGCCGCGCAGGATGACCAGCGGGATCTCCCGTCCCAGCGCCGATTTCCCCGCCGTCTCCAGCGAAATTCTCTCCGAAGACGCGTCAGCCGCGCGCAGGAACTCCAGCATCTCCGCATGTTCCGTCACCCTGACAAAAGCCTTTGCTTCGAGTGGTGTGGAGAGCTGCGCCACCAGGCCACTGGACGAGAGGGCAAGAGCGAGGAGGAGTACTATCGTGCGTTGGGGCATCTTCGACCTTTTCTGTGTGCAAATGGGATGCGTTCCCTGAGCCGGAACCGTATATCCGTTGTTCCAGAATCCGGTTGGACTGGGGTTAGCGTTTTGCCCGTTGGGGGGCGATCATGGATTCCGGCGCCATCAGGCGATCAAGCTCCTCCTGTGTGAGCAGGTTCCGTTCGAGCACCAGATCATACACACTTCTCTCCTGATCCAGCGCATCCTTGGCAAGCATGGTGCATGTTTCGTAGCCCAGCACAGGATTCAGCGCCGTCACCAGGCCGATGCTCCGCTCCACCATCAGACGGCAGCGTTTTTCGTTTGCCGTGATGCCGTCGATACACCGGTGCTTGAGCGTGGCCATGCCGTTCTTGAGCATTTCGATCGACTCAAAAATACACTCCGCGATCACGGGCTCCATGACGTTCAACTCCAGCTGTCCCGCCTCCGCCCCGAGTGTCACCGTCAGGTCGTTGCCGATCACCTTGAAGGCGATCTGATTGAGGACTTCAGGGATAACGGGGTTGACTTTCCCGGGCATGATGGAGGAACCGGGCTGCATCGGGGGAAGATTGATTTCAAAAAGACCTGCACGCGGCCCGGAGGAGAGCAGCCTGAGGTCATTGCAGATCTTCGAGAGTTTCACTGCCAGCCGTTTCACCGCGGAAGAATAGATGACGAATGCGCCCGTGTCCTGCGTCGCCTCCACCAGGTTCGGGGCAAGCACCACATTCAACCCGGTAATCGTCCGCAGGTGCCCGACCGCCTTCTCGCTATAGAGGGGATCGGCGTTAATGCCGGTCCCGATCGCGGTTCCGCCCAGATTGACTTCGAGGAAGAGCCGGGCATTCTGTTCCAGGCGTTCCACTTCCTCGGCAAGGGTCGTCGCATACGCGTCAAAACTCTGTCCCAGCGTCATCGGCACGGCATCCTGCAGCTGGGTCCGCCCCATCTTGATGACGTGGGCGAACTCCCGGGCCTTGGCGCGGAACGACGCGATCAATTGCCCGAGTCCTTCAACGAGTTTCCCGTTACTCATGATGATCGCGATCTTCAACGCCGTGGGATACGCATCATTCGTGGACTGCGAGCAGTTGACGTGAGTATTCGGGTGGCAGTACTGGTACTCCCCTCTCTCGTGCCCCAGCAACTCGAGTGCCCGGTTGGCAATCACTTCGTTGGCGTTCATGTTGGTGGATGTCCCGGCTCCCCCCTGAATCATGTCCACCACAAACTGGTTGCGCAGTTTTCCTTCGAGGATTTCGCCGCACGCCCCTCCGATGGCATCGCCTACCGCGGGGGTGATCAAACCGAGATCCACATTGGCGCGTGCTGCGGCCATTTTCACCATTGCCAGTCCCGTGATCAGGGCCGGATAGAGCTCCAGCGTAATCCCGCTGATCGGGAAGTTCTCGATCGCCCGCAGCGTTTGGATGCCGTAGTAGAATTCGTGGGGGACGTCGCGGTCACCGAGGAGGTCGTGCTCGCGGCGTGTGCGGCCGGAAACATATTGCGCGGTCTCGTCAATCACTCTGGATGTGGTCGAACGCATGCGCCGGACGATGACGCGGGCGACGCGGGAGAGCACCTTTGCCCCGAGTGTGGGGCTCCGGCGCGCCAGGACCGAGAAGTCCCCGCCGCCCAGCAGCAGGATATCCGCGGGACCGAGTGTCCGTGCCGATGTTGAATGAGGGTCTTCATCCATCAGCGCTCCTTCGCCCAGAAAATCCCCCGGCCGGAAATACGCCAGGCGCTTTTCGTCGCCGAACGGCGTCCGCTTGAATAATTCGATCTCTCCCGTCTGAATCAGGATCAGACCCTGCCGGGGAGTGTTCTCCGCGAAGACCAGCGCCCCCCCCGGGAGGTGTTGCTCGCGCAGAAGGCCTGCCAATTGCCTCTGTTCGTTCTCTTCAAGATCCTTGAACAGCTCGATGCCGCCAAGAAACCGGACGATCTCAGGAAGTGCCTGCATTCTGTATGCTCCGTTCATGGAGAGACGCTGTGTGCCCATCATGCCCCACCGACAACGGTTTTTTCAGACCTGGCCGCAAACAAGCGGCAACCGCGGCCGGCCGGCGGACCTCCTCACAATCCATCGCCGTCGGCTTTTCGCAGAACTGAAGCGGTACGGAATTACTTCTCCGGCCCGAAGATAATCCCCCGCAGCGCGGGTTCGAACTCCCCTGCACCGGTCTCCACCAAAACGCACTCCATCGGACCCTGACGTTTCACCCAGAGGGTCCCCTGCCCCTTCTGAACCGCCGTCACACCTGCACTCTGCTCCGTTACTCCTATCCTGCCCAGCAACCTCGCGCAATCTTCCGCTGACTCGAACCGCCAGATCAGGACCGACAATTCCCGCCCGATGAATACGGCCGGCAACACAAAGAGCGAAAACCCCCGCAGACCCTCACACGGTTCGGCCCAGTCCGGAAAACCGTTCTGCAGGCCGAGAGGACCCTCTATGCGTTTCGTTCCGCTGGCAAACGGCCGGAGGAGAGGGTGGGTGAACAGAGGCGGCAACGCAGGTAACTCTTGTCCGGCGCGATCGACAATCCGGCGCGCGATACGGCGGCTGAATTCCTGCATGGCAGCTGTTCCGCTGCCGTTTTGTATGCGTACATACAGATCGCGTGCCACCAGCTGTAGCTGAAACGGCGATCCACAACTCACCAGAAACGCGGTGTCGGGCGGCTCGCAACCAAAACGGGAGACCGAAAAAATGCCGAATGCCGCCGCCGGACTCCTCATCCGGTAACACTCCACGGTGAGCTCCCCGCCGCCGGCGATACGTACCTCCTGCACCGTGAGCGTGCGAAATCCGTACTCGCGGTACAGCTCTGCACCCCCGTTGATATACCCCGTCAGCGACACGCCGTCATAGTGTTGCGTCTGCCTGACGTCGACTCCCGGGATATCACCGTTGCGCAGGGTGATCCGATCCGGATCGGTTCCCTGCTGGGAGACAACCATCAACAGCAGTGCAAGCGATTTCATCATGAGAGGATCTCGGTGGTGAGGTGTATCCGCAAAATATCCGCCTCACCCAGTCCCATGGCAGCCGCCAGGTCAAGGAAGAGACGCCCGCGGGGCGATTCTTCTTTCTGTACTTTCTCTTCAAGGCGCTTGTTCAGGACGATATCATAGCCGATCCGGTCGACAGCAACGGGGTCGGTTCCGGCAAGGACGGTGTTGTAGTTGGTGAAGAATTGCGGATTGGCACCGGGCCCGCCGTTAAAACAGCCCCGTATGCCGTCCACGATGTTCAGCACCACCTTGTCGCGCAGCGGCGCAAAAGCCGGCACTTCCGCCGTGGTCTCCGACCAGAGTTGTTTGTGAAGCCGCTGGGTGTTGCTGATGGCGCCGTACGCGAGGTTCTTCAGACATAACGTAATCGATGCTCCGGCGTTTTTCAGAATAGGAATATTGACGATCTTCGTCACGTCCTGTGTAACAATGCGGCTGAAGTAGGAATGCTTCCCGCTATTGATCATGTACGGCATCGTTTCCGCATCATATTGTTCCTCCACATCAGCCCAGTAATACCAGTCACGGTCGATCATCGCTTCCCCGTACAGTTTCCCCTTCGCATCCGTGAACGATCCGGCTGCATCCTTCCGTTCCGTGCCCGTGATTCTGATCCCGGGGAATCGTTCAGCGGTGAACCCGGCTTCCTGCAGCTCGAATTCCCGGCGATCCCATATCACCAGATGGTTCCGCGGGATCCCTGCCTTCTCCAGCTGACCGATAATGGCGGACACGATTTCCGGGCTCGTGCTGAGGAGTTTGCCGGCCACGGGATTCACCTTCAGGCCGATGATGTCATCGGGGGACACGAACTCGCGCCAGGCTTCATTGATGTTGGCCGCACCCGTAAGAGCGAGTAGCGCGTGGGACACCAATGCGTCGGCGATGGCCGGGTCCGGTGCATTGTTGGCAAAAGCATGTTCATGCACCGAACGGGCGACACGGCCGGGATACTTCCCGGGCATTGAGGTTTTCGTCCGGGGATGTTTCAGGGCGTCCGCCCGGTTCGTGGCCGGCTTTTCAGGAGGCCGCACCTGCTCCTGTGCAGCGCGCAGCGTCTGGATGCCCAGGGCAGCCGCTGCTCCCGCACCGGCAACCATGGCACAGAATTCGCGGCGATGCATTCCTGGTGTGCGATTTGGACGATTCATCGGATCTCCGTTTGTGGCGATGTGTGGTCCGGGAGGAAAGCAGGTGTATTTTATGCATTTTTTTTTCTATACTCAATGGAGCAGCAGGGAATGGGCGAAACAAGGAGATAGAGAATGAACAGACGTGATTTTCTGGCAACCACGGGCGCCGGCGTCCTGGGAGCTTCCCTGCTGTCCCCCCCGTGGGACAGGCTTCTTGCACAGACGCAGATGCCCCATGCCGTCTGGGTGGAAAACGGAGAACCGGCTCAGCTCCTTGCCGCAGCACTCAAAGAGATGGGCGGCATCTCTCACTTCATCAGCCGCGGCGATGTGGTGGTGGTCAAGCCGAACATGGGATGGGACCGTGCCCCGCAATATGCCGCAAACACGAATCCTGAGCTCGTCGCCGCGGTGGTCACTGCATGCCTTGGCGCGGGCGCAAAGACCGTGAAGGTCTTTGACCGCACGTGCAACAATCCACTCCGATGCTACACCAATTCCCAGATCGAAGAAAAAGCGAAAATCGCAGGGGCCGATGTTTCACAGGTCCGCGAGAGCCGTTTCGTCAACAAGGCGATCAACGGGGAACTCATCAAGGAATGGCCTATCTACAAAGACTATCTGGAAGCGGACAAAGTGATCAATCTCCCGATCGCGAAACACCACTCCCTTTCCGGCGTGACGCTCGGGATGAAGAATCTGATGGGAGTGATGGGAGGGAACCGGGGTGACATTCACAACAATTTTGCACAGAAGCTGGTGGACATAGACAGAACCATCCTGCCGACACTCACCATCATTGATGCCTACCGTATTCTTACCGCCAACGGACCGGTCGGAGGCAACCTCGCGCACGTAAAGCAGACCCGCACATTGATCATGAGCCCCTGTCTGGTAACCGCTGATTATGTTGCCCTGGAGCTCTTCGGGCTCGGTGCGGACGATGCCGGGTTCGTCGGCGAAGCAATCAAGCGCGGCCTGAACACCTATGATGTGAAGAAACTGAACCTGCGACGGGTGCGGCTGGCATGACCGCAAACATCCGCAAGGTCGTTCAACTCCTCGCACTCGGGTTCTTCGTCGTCCTGTTTCTTCTGGCACGTTATCCGTACACGGAGCGTACGGAGGCGGACATCTTCCTCCGCTTCAGCCCACTTATTCCCCTGTTCGATTTCATACAGCATTTCCGTTTCTCCACACTCTTCTGGCCGGCGCTGGTTATCCTGGCATTGACGCCCTTCCTCGGCCGGTTTTTCTGCGGTTGGCTCTGCCCCCTCGGCACCGCAATCGACGCAGCCGGAAAGGTTGTAAAATCCCCTTCGAACCGGTTCTCGGGGAAATGGGAGAAACTGCGCTGGCTCAAGTTCGGCATCCTGCTTGGGTGTATTCTCCTCGCCCTCTTTTCGGTCAACGTCTGGGGCTATCTGGACCCGCTCTCCATTTTCAACCGGGCGTTGACGGTCGTGTTCTATCCACTTGGCACATTGTTCGTAGATCAGGCGCTTCTGGCGGCAGGAAGGATCCCCTTCCTGGAGGATCCGGCGATGTTCGTGTACGATACGTTCAAGAGCCTGGTCATGCCCGAAACCCAGGCACATCATCAGGGGTTGTTGTGGATTGCGCTCTTCATCGGCGGCATCCTGGGTCTGGAACGGTTGTCGCGCCGCTTCTGGTGCCGGAACCTCTGCCCGGCCGGAGCATGGCTGGGGTTTCTTTCCCAATTCCGGATGTTCGAACGGATCGTCGGCGAGGCGTGCCCGATCTGCAACAAGTGTCAGACCGAATGCAAGATGGACGCCATCCCCGGCGGGGATGTGAAACATACGAGCAAGGTGGAGTGCATTGACTGTTTCAATTGTGGAAAGGTGTGTCCGCCCAAAGTGAAGGCAATCACCTACCGCTGGCGCTGGAGTCCGTATCACACTCCGGTGGACATGACGCGCCGGCAGGTGCTGCAGACCTCCGCAGGGAGTCTTGCCGCGCTGGGCCTGCTGCAGATCGGCCTGCCTTCGAAGGACTCGCAGACGCGCCAGATACGCCCCCCGGGGGCGCTCCCGGAGGAGCAATTTGCCGACCGGTGCATACGGTGCCTGGAATGTGTCCGGATCTGCAAATCCAACGGGGGCTGCCTGCAGCCGGACCAGATTCGCTCATCACTGCTTGAACTCTGGTTGCCGGTGGCGGCAATGCGGGAGGGGTATTGCGAGTACAACTGCAATCTCTGCGGAATCGTCTGCCCCACGGAGGCCATCCTCCCCATGACGTTGCAGGAGAAACAACACCTGCCTATCGGGCTGGCGCATTTTGACAAAGACCTCTGTATTCCTTTTGCACAAAACAGCGATTGCATCGTCTGTGAAGAGCATTGCCCTACGCCGGACAAGGCCATCAAGTTCGAGATCAAGGAAGTTCTTCTCCCGAACGGAGTCAAACGCAAGGTCAAGTATCCGTACGTGATTCGCGATCTGTGTATCGGGTGCGGCATTTGCGAAACAAAATGCCCGCTGCCGGGGCAGGCGGGCATTTTCGTGACAACCGAGAACCAGAAGCGTGCCGGCGCCACGGCTCCCGAACCGGCGGCAAACCCCTACGGGGGTTGAGTGCTTTTTCTCCACTCAAGATCCCAATTCCACATGTTGAAGTAGAGGTTCCCTCCCCTCCACTCCACTTCGCCGCGCTGCGAATCGACCGTCTCAGACCGGGGAAACATTTTTGCCGGATAGAACGGCGTCGAGGCTGCATCGTTGAAGATCAACCGGTAGCTGTCCATTCCGTTCAGGTAGACAAACCGGAGCCGGTCGTCCGCCGTCTCCCGCATGCCGTACGTGATATCCATCGGCACCCATCCGTACGGCTCATAATAGATCATTCCCCAGTCATGCATGCTGTTGTCCGGCGGGCGGAATTCCCATCCCGATTGCCAGCGGGCGGGGATGCCGTTCATGCGGCAGAGTGTGATGAACAGCATGGTCTGCATCCCGCAATCACCATGGCGGTTGTTGAACGCGTGCATGCTGAGATTCGGGACGGTTGAGTATTCTCTCGCTGTCGCCCATGTGACGTTGGTATCAGCCCACGCAAAGAGTCGCCGGGCAATCAGGTAGGGATTGGTTTCGTTCCCCACGATCTTCCGGGAGAGATCCTTCAGCTCGGGAGTGAACACGATGTGCGGCGGCTCTTCTTTCACGAAGGGTGCGAGTTCCGGGGTGATGGCAACGGCTTTCATCTTCGCAGGATCCACGGGGACAAAAACCCCCTTTGACGTGACCTCGTATTCCACGCTAAACCGTGTTTTGGACGGGCCCAGGGATCGCTTCTCAAAATAGATCGTGCGCTGCAGATGCACCTTGTTGTCGGCAAGAATATACTCCGGCGGGTCCGTGGCAAGAATGGTCATGCTCTCCTGGCGCCCCGGTATCTCCCGTGGAAACGGGATCCAGCACCGGATCATTTCACCTTCAGGCACGGCATCCGGATTGATGTCGATGGTGTGGGTGATGTGCAGGCGGACGGGTTTCACGTACGGTTTCCCGCTCTTGATCGCAGCCTGGATCACATCACGCAGATGGGCATCGAGTCCCTCTTCGCTCGCAAGCCCGGAGTCGGGCGGCGCGTTCTTGTACTTTTCCTTCCAGACCAGCCTGGCTTCGGGATCCAGACGGAACAGGTTCCGGGCCGCAGAGTGGAAGTACCATTTCTCGCCGTCGATGATCATGGCTTCCAGCGCATGGGATTCTTCCAGGCGCCCGTATTTGCCATGATCCATCTGAGGGATGTACCGGGTGACATACGCGTGAATCTCCGCTTCGGTCTTCGTGAAATCGAGCCTGATCCGGCGCATGCGCTCGACCTCAAACTCCCAGTGGAGCCGGCGCTGAACGGTCATCGACGTGTCGCGTTGAAGCATTGTCCCGATGGCCTGTTCCGCTTTTGTGAATTCTCCGTTGTTGATCCATGCGGTGATCTGTTCTTCGCCCGGAGGAGTGCAGCCGGCAGCCAGGAAGAACAGCAGCGACACAAGAGCAGGTGCGATGACCGGGTAAAGGCGTCGGAGGTTCATGAGTGTTCCTTGGAAGTGGTGAGATGAATATACGCCGGGGAAGGCCCATGCGCAAACGTCAGCGTCCGACTCGCTTTTCAGGCGACTCGATTTTCAGGTGAAGCAGCAGGACGCTCCCTTTATTCTTGACAATGTCCGGGAACTTCAGTATTCTCCAGTATGATGAGACACACCCATACCATGCCGGTACGGCTCAATTGGTGGTGGTGGCGCCCGGCGGTGTCCCCCCTCCCCTGATCGTTGGTGTAACGTCACAAAGGTGGGAACGCCGCTCGGAGTGTTCCCACCTTTTTTGTTGCCTCTTCAACAAGAATCGTGGGCACCTCCACCCACGATTTTTCATTTTCTGGCATCGTACAGTTCAACCATCCGGAGAGACACATGCAACAGAAGATCTACCTCGAAGAACGGGAAATGCCCGCGGCCTACTACAACATTCTGGTCGATATGCCCGACAAGCTTGCGCCGCCCCTTCACCCCGGCACCGGAAAGCCGATCGGCCCCGCGGATCTGTCCGCCATCTTCCCGATGGAGTTGATCAAGCAGGAAATGAGCTCCGAGCGGTTCATCCCGATCCCGGAGGAAGTCCAGCGGATCTACCGGATATACCGGCCGACGCCGTTGATCCGGGCATTCAACCTTGAGCGGGTGCTGGACACGCCCGCGGAGATCTATTACAAGTACGAAGGTGTCAGCCCGGCCGGCAGCCACAAACCCAACACGGCCATTCCGCAGGCCTACTACAACAAGCAGGCCGGCATCAAGCGTTTGACGACCGAAACAGGCGCAGGACAATGGGGAAGTGCGTTAAGCTTTGCGTGCGGCCTCTTCGGCATGGAATGCAAGGTCTATATGGTCCGTGTGAGTTATGATCAGAAGCCATACCGTCGTTCCATGATCCACACATGGGGTGCCGAGGTTGTCGCCAGTCCGAGTCGGGATACCAATGCCGGTCGCAACGTCCTTGCCCTGCACCCCGATTCTCCCGGGAGCCTCGGCATGGCGATAAGCGAGGCGGTGGAAGACGCCGCGGGGCGGGACGACACGAACTACTCCCTGGGCAGCGTATTGAATCATGTGCTCCTGCACCAGACCATCATCGGTCTTGAATGTATTACGCAGATGGAGAAGATCGACCGTTTTCCGGATATCGTGATCGGATGCGTGGGGGGCGGATCGAATTTCGGCGGTATTGCCATCCCCTTCGTGCGCGAACGGATACGCGGCAAGAAGGTCCGTTCCATCGCTGTGGAACCCGCCTCGTGCCCGACGCTGACACGCGGCGAATTCCGGTATGACTTCGGCGACACCGCGATGATGACGCCGCTCCTGGCCATGCATACCCTCGGCCACAATTTTATCCCGCCTTCGATCCATGCAGGCGGACTGCGGTACCATGGTATTGCGCCGATTCTGAGCCGTCTGCTCCTGAGCGGACTGATCGAGGCGCGATCGTACATGCAGAACGAAGTCTTCGAGTCGGGTGTGTTGTTCGCACGCACCGAGGGGATCATCCCCGCTCCGGAGTCCTCCCACGCAATCAAAGCCGCAATCGACGAAGCCCTCCGTGCGCGTGAGGAGGGAACAAAACCCGTGATTCTCTTCAACCTGAGCGGACACGGCCATTTCGACATGAGCGCGTACGATGCCTACTTTGCCGGCCGGCTGGAGAATATCGAACTGACATCGGAGGAAATCCGCAGTTCGCTCGCGGAATTGAAACAGTTCCCTGTGCCGGCGGCTTGACAGAGCCTCCCCTCCCAAAGAGGCGGGGTCCAGATCTTCACTGGCGCGTATCCTGACACACAGAACACCCTGGGGGGGATCCGGTACATCCCCCCTTTTTCTTGCGCCGTGGCTCCCCACCGCAACTCTCCGCTCCTGCAATCGTACATCATAGGCAAGGGCGGATCTGCGTCTCGGTCAGCCTGCTGCGCATTGTGCGCTGTGTATCCAGAAAATCGGGAGGAACGGATGGGCGCTTCGGTGGAGCCTTTTCCATCTTTTTCCTGGCGCTCTGCGCTTTCCGGAAACACAGCGATTCTTCTCTCACTTGCGCTGGCAAAACTCCTTATCCACCTCGCAACAAACGCCCTCGGCGGCTACGGAGTCTTCCGGGACGAACTCTACTACCTCGCCTGTGCCGATCATCTGGATCTCGGCTACGTCGATCAGCCCCCCCTCTCCATCTATCTACTCGCCGTCAGCCGCCTGCTTTTCGGAGACTCCCTCTTCGCCATCCGGCTCCTCCCTGCCTTCGCGGGTGCGGCCGTCGTCTTCCTGACCGGGGTGATGGCAAGAGAGCTGGGTGGGGGGCGCGTCGCCCAGGTGCTGGCCGCGCTCTGCGCGATTGTCTCCCCGATTTTCCTCGGGATCTCTTCGGTATATTCGATGAACTCCATCGACCTGCTCTTCTGGTCACTCTCGGCCTACCTCACGATTCGCCTTCTGAAGACCGAAGATCCCCGGTACTGGCTCGGACTCGGGCTCGTCCTCGGCCTCGGTGCACTGAACAAGATCAGCATCCTCTGGTATGCGGCGGGCCTCACGGCCGGTTTTGGACTGACCCGTTTCCGGACCTGGTTTCTTACCCGCTGGCCCTATGTCGCGGGCACGCTGCTTGTTCTGCTCTTTGCGCCGTACATTCTCTGGAACATCTCGCACGACTTCGCGCATGTGGAGTTCATCAGAAATGCCTCGGCAGGAAAGTACTCCGGACTTTCGGCACTGACTTTTCTTGCGGGGCAGTTCACGATAAACAATCCCATCTCGTTTCCGCTCTGGTTTGCGGGTCTCCTCTATCTGCTGTTTTCCTCCCACGCGAAAGCCTTTCGGACGCTGGGGATCGCGTATCTCGCGGT
>Ga0209253_10002471_pt1 | contig 16379 bp, 13 predicted proteins | sample FrelakmetBRP12BR_FD_187145 | JGI IMG/M metagenome (GOLD analysis project Ga0209253, IMG submission 187145) | Freshwater lake sediment microbial communities from the University of Notre Dame, USA, for methane emissions studies - BRP12 BR (SPAdes)... | ecosystem: Environmental > Aquatic >...
TAGGAACACCTATGAAAATAGCCTACCTTGATTGTTTCTCTGGCACGAGCGGGGATATGTTTCTTGGCGCACTCATCGATCTGGGTCTCCCCCGTACCCTGCTGGTGCGAGAGCTTAAAAGTTTACCGCTTGGCCACTATACCCTACACATTGCCCCTGCCCAGAGGATGCACCTCACCGGCTACCGGGTAGTAGTAAAGGTACCCCACCTCCACCACCATCGAAACCTTGAAGAAATTACCCGGCTCATTGAAAAGAGCCACTTCAACCAGCGGGTAAAAGAGCTCAGCATCAAGGTATTTCAGAGGCTTGCCCACGCAGAAGCAAAGGTTCACCATACAAAGGTTTCAGAGGTTCATTTCCATGAGGTAGGCGCAGTGGATTCAATTATCGACATCGTGGGAACCATTTTCGGAGTCGACTACCTGCAGCTAGGAGAGATACATGCATCAGCCGTTCCCCTTGGTTCAGGTTTTTCGACCTGTGAGCATGGCATCATTCCTCTCCCTGCACCTGCCACCATGGAACTGCTCAAGGGAGTGCCTGTCTATGGCACCTCCCACACCAGGGAATTGGTCACCCCTACCGGTGCAGCACTGCTCACCACCCTCTCCACCCACTATGGTCCCTTCCCGCCCATGAAGATACATGCCACCGGCTATGGCGCGGGCAGCGCTCACCTCGAGGATAGGCCCAACCTGCTGCGAATAATCGTAGGGGAGCGCGTTGAGCACCAGGAAGCTGACCAGGTAGCAGTTCTTGAAACCAATATTGATGATATGATCCCTGAACTCTACGATTATCTTATGGAACAGCTTTTTAAAAGAGGGGCACTCGATGTCTCTTTCTCACCGCTGCAGATGAAAAAGAACCGGCCCGGGGTATTGGTGAGCGTTATCTGCGCTCCCGAGAAAATCCAGGAGCTCTCCAACCTCATCCTTAAAGAATCTACCTCCGGGGGCATCCGCTACTACTATGCCCACAGGATAAAGCTCCCCAGAGAAATAAGAGAAATCACCACACCCCTTGGCAGGCTCAAGGTGAAAGTCTTTAAAGATATCGATGGCTCCTACTTCGCATCGCCCGAATACGAGGCATGTAAAGAAATAGCGGTAAAGCGTGGCATCCCTCTCAAGAACGTGTATCAGGAAGTAACTAAAGTTATCACACCCCTTTCTTCTCAACTGAGACAGAACAAGAAAAGGCATCAGCGGTAGCGATTGCTCACCTTTCCCTTCTCACCCTATGGATAGTGAATTAAAGACAAAAAGAAAAATATTTTTTGTCCTCTTTATCTCGGTCTTCTCCTGTATGCTGGGAGTAGGAACCATCGTTCCCATCCTTCCCATTTACGCGGAAACCCTGGGAGCAAGCGGCCTCTGGCTGGGGGCTATCTTTGCCGGCTTTTCCCTCTCACGCATCGTGTCCATGCCCCTCATCGGAAAATTCTCCGATCGAATGGGGAGAAAAAGATTTATCGCGCTGGGACTGCTCATCTATACCCTCTCTTCCTTAGGCTTTATCTATGCCAACAATGTCCAGGCGTTGACTTTGGTCCGCATCATTCAAGGGTTCTCATCAGCCATGATTCTCCCCATTGCCATGGCCTATATCGGTGACATCTCACCCCCCGGAAAAGAGGCAACCTATATGGGAATCATTACCGTTGCCCTTTTTCTCGGCTTTGGCGGTGGTCCCATTCTCGGTGGTGTCACCAAGGATTTGTTTACCATAGAAGCAGATTTCATGGTCATGGGAGGACTCTGCTTTATCGCCTTTTTTTTGGTGCTCATCTACCTCCCCCGATCGAGCAGCATTCACAAAAATGCCCCCCCGCTGGATATCCCTTTTACTACCATGCTTCAGAGTCGAAGTGTGATGGGCATCTGTTTTTATCGTTTTGCATCCGCCTTCTGTAGAGGAAGTATCATGGCCTTTCTCCCGCTCTATGCCCACAATGCCCTCAAGCTCAATGGCTCGCAGATTGGTCTGGTGACAGCCTCTAGTATTCTCCTCACCGCGGTGCTCCAACTCCCCTTCGGAAAACTCGCCGACAGATTAAATCGCAAAATGCTGGTGCTCTGGGGAAGTATCCTCTACTTTTCCATCATCCCGCTCATCCCCTACACCCTCAATTTCTCACAGATCCTTCTGCTCAACATCATTCTTGGTTTTTTCGGTGCGCTCTCACTGCCTGCGGCAAGCGCTATGATTTTAAGAGAGGGAAAACAATTTGGGATGGGATCAACCATGGCCATATTCAATGTAGCAATGAGTGCGGGACTCGCTGTTGGTCCCCTTGTCTCAGGCATCATTCTTGATCTTCTGGGATTGCCTGAGGTGTTTTATTCTTGCACGATACTAGGTCTTTTAGGTACCGGCATCGTTGCCTGGTTCTTTCAAAAAACCCCCGAGTAAGTCAAGGGTGGAGAGGGTATCCTACCATGCTCCCGCCATTTTCTCACTCATCAATGAACTATTAGTAAGATAAGCTGTTTGACATTTGCGCGCCTTTTCCTTATACTTCTATTACTATAGTGGGCAACTGTAATAAAGTGACATAAAGAGTGTCATTACGAGCGGAGCAAAGTAATCTTATGAGATTCGTCGTCCGGCATTATCAAGGACTCCTCGCAATGACAACTTTCTTTAGTCGTTTACTATAGTACCTAAAACCCTATCACCAGGCTGACCTAGTGACAAACGTTATTCAATTATCAATTCTCACACAGGTAACTCAGCAATGAAGCTCACTCACCACTATCGCTTTTTAACTATTGCATCAGTATTCCTTTGCCTTCTCCTTCCTGGGTGTACGCTAAAGCTCAGCACTGATCTAAGTAAACTGATAGGCATCAATAACCCTCAGCAATTAATAGGAAGCGAAGAAGTCAAACAGATCGCGACAAAAATCGGTGAGGGAATAGGAGCAAAAATGCTGGAGGGGGAACTTCTCGCTGAAGACATGGGAAAGGGATTGGGTAATGTGTTTCTCGAACCTCAAAAAGGCATTATTATTGAGGATCCTATTTCAGTTGATGTCATTGAAAAGAGTGGCACTGCACATATTACCCAGGGGAATTACAGAGAGGCTATCAACTGTTTTAAGCGGACGAATAATCTCTATACCTTAGAGTCACTCGCACTCATGCTCTTTGACCAGGGTATGACCAAGGATGCAGCTGACCTTCATCAGTACCTCATTGAGCGCAGGTGGCCCATTAGACCCCCCTACCTGGTTGCCAAAAATGTTGAACGTGAAGGGCTGGGTACCATCCACACTCAATCGTTTAAAGAGATTGATCCTCAAGTGTATAACCAAAACTACTACCGGAGAAACTATACTGTCTTTGATGCCATTCCCCACCTCAAAACCTATAGTGAGCACCACACCACCACTATCCAAGAAATGCGTACTCAATTAAAAAAGGCCCCGGTGATCATACTGGCTGATGCGTACTTCGTAGTGAACCACCACGCACAGTTTACCGAGATACTCGCATCCCTTGAGAGGGAGCGACTCACCATCGGGCTTGAACGTCGATTGCAGGAACTTAAAGATAGTAAAAGTGCCGATGACCTCGGCTACTCTTCCCTCTTTGCCTTCATTGACAAAAATAACATTCCCACCTTCACCCACGGTCCAGAAGCTGGCGGGAATACCACGGGGGCAGCTTCCACCACTGATTTCTTTGGATGGGACTCTTCGCTTTCAGAGAAGACAAAAGCCCTGCTCAACAGGGGAAAACAGGTGATAATCATCATTGGAGAAACCCATGCGAGTGCTGATCACCTTCCCTTCCTCATAGAGGAGGTCGCGCAGGTAAACCCTGCACTGGTCATTCAGAATCCTTTAAACCTAAGCGTAGAACAGATTCTTGAAAAAAACTATGACCTCCCCGAACAGTTGACTGCGTGGGGGCTCAGCAAAGACCGCGTCCTTACCATTGATAACGATTTTTACCTCAACACCGACATCCCCGCAGATGATCTCTTACACTATCTTAGAATGTTTAACCTTGAAGACTCGCTCAAGGTATACAAAAAAAATCACCCCCCTCACTCCTCTCCTAAAGAGCATACATTACAAGGGCTGCCTCCCGACAGCCCTCTCACCCCTCATTGACCCTTGCCACCTGCTACTCCAGCTCGTGTACTATTTCTTCGGCAAGCTCCCTTACCTCATCATCTTCTGCGGTCATGGCTAATATTTTTATCTTGCTCTTGATGCCTTGCTGTTCTGCAGCACTGCAGTCATTCATCTTCCCCTTGAGCGCCATGAGAGTCTTTACCACAATCCCTTGATCCTTATGGTCTATCATCAGGATCAATGTGCTCCAGTCAGTGGGAAACCCGTAGTGCTCCAGATAGTGGTCCACCGCGCTATGGAACTTACTGGTTCCATAGCTCCGAGCAATATCCCCACGGGCACTCTTCTGCGCTGCAGTTTCCTCTTTTGCCCCACTGAAGAGTTTATCAATCTCCTTGAGATAGTGCTTCTTAGCCCACTCCTCTTTTGCCGACGGCTTTTTGCGGTACTCAGGCTTCTCCCTGGTGACATGATTGCTACGGTCCTTGAGCTTATCAATTTCACTCCAGCTCACCCGTTCTTCTCTCTCATCATACCGTCCCATCGTTCCACCTTTCTTACGTAAAATTATAGGATTTTCTCTACTTCACTGATGAGCTGCTCTGCCTCTTCCAAGGCATCAAAGCTTTTTTTCACCCACGCACTGCCCCAGAAAAAATTGCAGCTTTTCTGAGAGGTAAGGATGGTGCTATTCCCTGGAGGGTGGTGCATCGTGAGGATAAGCGCGTGGTATGCATGTGCCCTCGTACTTCCTCCCTACACCTTTACCACTACCTGAGGTGGCGACCCCCAAGCACGAGACAAAAGACTGGATTTAAACCTTAGGTTAAGGTATAAAAATACTACCCTCCGTACCTGCGTAAGTAACACTTTAAAAAGATAGTGATACTCAAGCACCATGGTGGTAACACATCTTCTCCGAGGAGGTAAGATCATGACCGTTGCAGAAATTATGCGTACTATCCTGGTAACTATTACCATGGATTATACCATCGGGCACGCACGAGAAATTATGAAGAAGAAATACATACGCCATCTGCTGGTAATGGAGGGGAGCCAGCTTGTAGGGGTTATCACCGATAGGGATATACGAAGTCACTTAAGCCCTCGTATTGATACTCTGAGTGAGAGTATCCAGGATAAAGCAACCCTGGAGACGAAAATTCATCATGCAATGACACGCAATCCCATCACCGTTTCCCCAGATACCACCATTGCAGAAGCAGCTAATCTTATACTGAAGTATAAAATTGGTTGCTTACCTGTCATTGATAGAGATGGTTTTACCATTGGTATTGTGACTGATGCGGACTTTCTCAGGCATCTCGCTCAAGAAGACAAAGAAAAGGAAAAAGAGTAACCGTGTGGAAACTATCACCTAAGAGGTTCGGGGAAGTTCTATAGGAACCCCACTCCATCCTTTACCTCGTCGAGAGGAATGGTTCATCTGTTATATCAAAGGACCTCACTGATACCTTGAGCGGTATGTGGTACCATGAATCATTGAAAGATCTGATGTTGGTTATCAATGTGGAAAGCCAGAGGAGTATAACCCTACCTGAATGGAATTGAACTCTTTACGCTTTTGTTAAAGCTTTATGAGATAAATACCTGTGGTGCACCTTACTGCCGCATAACCGAGTTCCTTGCGACGTCTTTCTGTTAATCATCCTTATCTTCCAGTTTCTTTTCGCTTCCCTTGGGGGGAGTTTCAACCTCATCCTGCCCGCTCGTCGCCTTTCGAAAATTTCTTATCCCCTTCCCCAGACCTCTACCAATCTCTGGAAGTTTTCCTGCACCAAAAATGATTAACACAATCACCAGGATTATCAGTAACTCCGGCATCCCAATGCCACCAATAGGCATCATCAATTACCTCCTTTTAACTTTGACTACTGGTAAAAAGCTATCATAGAATGGATGGTGCCGTCAATTACTTTTATCTCACCTCGAGGGAACACCCTCAGTTCGCCTCCCTTCCGCGGTGCACCTCATAACCTCCACGCCACCAATGCACAGAGCACTTCCCCTATGGTTACCCAGAGGCGTGCAAGTAAGGAGATCAGAACTGCCATCGGTGAAATAACATAGGTACTGAGGAGCAAGGCTAAGATGCCCTCTCTCACCCCAAGTCCACTGGGGGTAAACACACTGAGTGTTCCTACCGCGCCCGCCGCTGCAAGGCTTCCGGTTAATCCCAAGAGTTTAGTGGGTGATAGATAACAAAGCGTATTTACAAAGAAGTAAAAGGCAATCCCCTGAAAGAGGATAAGAAAATTATACAAGACCAAAAGCTTCATGATGTCCCTATAGCTGAGCGTGGTGGTAAGTACCTCTCCTTTCCATCGGGCGAGGATAAAGTTAATTGCTCCAAAAAACACCTTGGGGTGTAGGCACACCAAGCCCACCACCATCACTGCACCCAGTGAGTAACTCACGGTAGGTGAAAGCAGTGGCTTCTCTAGTGCTGAAAGCAAAAAGAAGAAAAAGAAAAAAATACTTGCCACCATTTCAAGCACGATTTCAATCACTACGCTGGCAAAGGCTTCGACTTTAGGTACACCCTCTCTTCCACTCAAATACACCCTCCCCATTACCAGCCATATCTTACCGGGAAGATATTTCCCCATCATGCTCATAAATGACACCTTGATACATTTCCTGAAAGGTAGCACGATACCCATTTTTTGAAGAATCAACTTCCAACAATACACCCTCAGAGTGAAAAAACCAAGGAGCAGCACTATTGAAATAGCCAGATAGTGATACTTTAAATGAAACTCAAAGGCGGTTACCTCCACCCAATGACGATAGAGAAAACGGGTGAGAAATAAAAAGATAAGACCTACCATGATCAGGGGGAAGATACGTTTCAGACTGAATGTGGTAGCGCTCGAGGCTTTATGCCAACTCATGGTGATCACCGGTCCCTGCCTTGTGCTAAGAGCATTTCATAGAGCTCCTCCTGTTGTGTCATCATCTTCTCTATCGCAAATTCCTTCACCAATCTTCTGCCCTCCTTCCCCATGGCACGCGCACTTTCAGGGTGTTGTATCAAAAAGAGTACTTTTTCTGCCATGCCCTCACTATCCCCTGGCGGTACCAAGAATCCATTGACCCCATGGTGAATCGCCTCCGGAGCACCATCAACTCCCGTTGCCACTACCGGGACCCCTGACGCCATTGCTTGAGGAAACACACGAGGCAATCCTTCCCACCGGGAGGTAAGCACCACAATATCAATACAACCCATAATCTCCGGAATGTCCCTACGCCACCCCAGTAACATAACCTTATCCTCAATCTGATATTCCTTGATCAGGGCCTCAATCTTAGGCCGCAGTATCCCATCTCCCACGAGTAAGAATTTCACCTGGTCAACCTCATCAGAAACCCGCTTTGCAACTTTTACGAAGTCAAGGGGTGACTTCTGCGGCTTAAAACAGGCAATCATGGCAACCAGCGGAATGGTCGCATCAATCCCCAGCTCTTTTCTTTTTTCCGCCCTCTCCGGCTTCACCTGGTAATATTTTTCTATCTCAATCCCGCTTCTAATCAACACTACCTGATCTCTTTTAAAAATCCTCTCCTCGATGCCTTTTTCAATATTCGCCTGTGATACTGCGATAAACCTGGTGGTGATGCGTGAAGTTATCCTTTCTAGAAAAATATAAAATGCCCTCACCAGCGGGGGCTGAAAATCATTGAAACTAAACCCGTGCACAGAGTGGATGATGACCTTACTCCCCGCGAGACACGCTGCCCACCTCCCCAGAATCCCTGCTTTGGAACTATGGGTATGAACAATAATGGCTGCGGTGCGTCGTAGCTGGGTGAGGATTTTTGTAAGCTTAAAAAGTGTAATGATATCTTTCAGTGGTCGTATTTCTCTTGCCAGTTCAGGGACGAGGTGGAGTTCTCCCTCGCGTAATTGTTGCGCTTCTTCAACGAGTATGCCCTCGCTTCCCGAGATGAGCACCGGTGTATACCGATCTCGCCTAAGGTGCATAACGGTAAAGAGGGTGTTTTCCTGTGCCCCTCCTAACTCGAGTTTGGTAATAATATGCACCACTTTCACCTTATCCATAAAGTACCTCAGCCACTTCTTTGCCTTGCATAATAGCATCTTCCATGGACAGGTACCCCCAGCTTCCATATCTTCCGATAGAAAAGATATGGTTCCTTTTAAGGTAGCTCATAATCTTAGGAAGATTTTCATACCTCACGGCGTCATGAACCACATAGGCATAGGGGATATCTACTACCTGTTCCACCACAATGTGATCGTTGCGGTTTAATAACCCACCTGCTTTTAAGCCACGGTAGACTCGCTCCACAACGTTCTTTTTATCCAATGACGTGTGTGGCAGATAGGACACCTCCACATAGAGTGCGCTCTGGTGGGGAGGAGCCATGGTGGCTGCGAAGTTTGAGTACACACCAACGCGGTAGAAAAAAAACTCAGGCCCGGGGAAATAAATCCAGTGCTGGTCAGAAACATCCTCTTTCCCGATACCCAGATTAATATCCAACACTGAAATATACCGAAGTTTCTTTCCCATCCTGGCAAGGGAGGAAGGCGCATCTTTAATAGCATTGAGAAGCTCGGGCAGTGGAATGGTTGATATGAGAACATCATACGTTACCTCACTCTTATCCTCAAACCATGCCCTTCGCTGTTTCATATTAAGTGCGATTAATTTCTTATTGCAGTGGAGGTTTCTCAGATGGGGCGCAAATGACCGAGGGAGTACCTCAATGCCGCCTCTCGCGGGATATAAGAATTGGGCACTATAGCCCATCTGAGTATTCACTGATCCCAGTGCACCTCCCATCACCTCAGCCAAACGCGGTACCGGAATTGACCATTCCACCCACTCACAGGATAGTTCATCCAAATCAGACTTCCACATTTTTTTATTATAGGGTATCATAAAGTGCCGTGCGATACCCTTGCCAAAGTTGTAGGTAATCCACTCTCCAAAAGGCATTCCTTCCGCATTAGTCTTTGACCGTGCGTCGCGCGGTCGATTCCTCTGTTCATATGATTCAATGAACCCTATCATGCACTCTCGTCGTACCTCTGGGGGCAGTCCATGCAAATGGGCTTGAAAAGGATAGGGTGTAAGCACCCCATGTGAGTACACCGATGCACGACGGGCATGTGTGAGGAACGCACCCGGAAGGAGTTTCTCAATCAATTTCTTGCTGTAGTCACTTTTGAGGTGGAGCAGATGCCCGGTATAATCAAACACAAAGCCACTCTGCACACACGAACGGCATAAGCCTCCCACCTCACCTTCCTTCTCGCACACGAGGTACTCTTGATCTTTGAGGTGGTATGCGGTACTTAAGCCAGCCAGCCCTGCCCCCACAATGAGAATCATGATAGTGCTCCCCTTCTCTCACCATCACTACAGAGTCATATCAATTTTTTTCAGAAAATAGGCGATCAAGAGTGAAACGGTGACGAGCACAAGGATAATTACTAACGCACCATAGTTGGTGGGCAATTGCATCATCACGAGACCAGAGACCCCCAAAATGACTGCAATGATATAGCTCGCCATTACTGTCTGGGTGGTGGATAACCGCCACTTCCTCAGACGCAGGGCAAAGTGGTCAGGGCTCCCTACAATGATGGGCATCCCTCGACGCCACCGTATGTACATCACAAACATGGTATCAAAGAGCGGTACACCCAGGATGATCACAGGAGCCACACAGGCAACGAGATTATGAGCGGTGTAGCACCCAATCATGGCGAGGGATCCTATCATCATACCAATGAACATACTCCCGGTATCGCCCAGGTAGATTTGCGCGGGTTCAAAATTATATCGGAGAAATCCCAGTAAGCTTCCTCCAAGCGCAATCGACATGATTGCGATAATAATCCTCTCATTCCAAATCCCCACCGTAAAAAGGATCAGTGAACACACCAGGGCTACCCCTGAGGATAACCCATCCATTACGTCAATAATATTAAATGCATTGGTAATCCCTAGTAACCAAAGGAAAGAAAGGGGAAAACAGACATACCAGGGTAAAAATTCTAATTTAATGTAAATTCCCGATCGGAGGAGGACCAGCACCGCAATGCTTTGCCCCACCAATTTTATCACAGGAGTTAATACACCAAAATCATCAATGAGACCTAACACGATCACAATGGTGCCTGCTAATAACATACCTAATACTTCTTTATCAAAATTAAAGGTGAGCGCTAAAGATATGAGAAATGCAAGGTACACCGCTAATCCCCCTAAATAGGCAACTGGTGCTTTCTGCTGTTTGAGCTTTCCATCAGGCTTGTCCACGATGCCAAATTGTAACGCTGCTTTCCTCAGGAGTGGAGTAAGATATAAAGAGAGCGAACAGGCAAGTACAAAGGTGAGCACATAGAGAATGGTGTTTTTCATAGTAACCCTCTCTCTTGCAAAAGCTCCCGGTAGACCTTTTCAGTGTTTTCTATCATGGAGCGCACATCAAAATGCCGTTCAGCCCTTACTCTCCCTGCGCTTCCCATCCGTTGTGCCCTCTCCCTGTCCTGCAATAGTTCTATCAGCGCATGGGCGAGCGCATCAGCATCTCCCGGGGGAACCAAGATACCTGTCTCCCCTTGAGCTACCACCTCTGGAACACCTCCTACCTGTGTTGCAACGACCGGCTTTCCTGCCGCCATTGCCTCTAACAGTACATTGGGCATACCTTCCCAGAGTGAGGAGAGGACAACGATATCTGCTAAGGAAAGTAACTCACCAAGGTGCGCTCGCTCACCCATAAAGACAATGAGATCATCAAGGCGATGCTGCTGGGAGTATCTCTTTAAGTGCAGTTCCTCCTCCCCTTTCCCTACCATGAGGAGCTTGAGTGAAGGCACTTTCTCTCTCATCCGCATCAGGGAGCGGAGTAACACACCATATCCTTTCTCTGCCCTCAATCGCCCAATCGTAAGGAGAATGTGATCGTAGGATGTTATTTTTAATTCCTCCCTTAGCCTCACGCACTCTGTGCGCGAACCGCGCGTGGTCAAGTCTACTCCATTATAAATAACTACACACTTTTTCGCAGGGATCCCCCGATCAACACTAAAATCTTTCACTGCCTGAGCTACCGCTACATACCGATCAACCATAAAAGACGTCATCCGATCTAAGAGTAATTGATAGCGCTTTTCTCGCTCAATGGTGCGAATGGAAGATATGATAATGGGCACTCCCGCCACCCTACCTGCAATTCTTCCCAGGAAATTAGCTCTGAAGAGATAGCAATGAAGAATAGCTATCCTCTCTTTCCTGAGGAGGCGCACAAGTTTAAACAAAGCCCAGATGGATTCAACTATGCTTCGAAGCAGAGAGGCATCGGTCACTTCTAAAGAAATAACCTCCACCTTCTCCGATTCCATCCTGGTCGCATAGTTCCCTTTCTTTTTTAAAGAACATACCCTGGGGCAGAATACCTTCTTATTAATCCGCGTCACCGTTTCAAAAAGCATCTTCTCGGTACCACCGATAGAGGTACTGGTAATAAAATATAAAATCTTGTATGATTTCATGGATGCGTAATCAGCGCTCGCTCCCTACGCCTCGTGAGTAACCATCGCACATCCTTCTGCGAGCGTTGCCCTTGAGGAATCAATAAACATGGTATGCCACAGTTCTAAAAACAAGAGTGCCCAAATCCGGTAGCTGTGATCCATTTTACCGAGGGCATGCTCATCCAAAAGCTCCTGAACTACCTCTCGTCTGAAATACCCCCTCTCAATACATTGCTTACTCAATAAAGTATCATACGCCATTTCTTTGAGCTCTCTTCTGAACCATATATCCAGAGGAACACCAAAACCCATTTTTTTTCGACGGAGTATTTCTCTGGGCAAAAGCCCCGGAAGGGTGCGCTTAAGTAAATATTTCGTTTCCATACCTCTCAATTTAAGATCAGAAGGAAGCGAAGCAGCATATTCCATGACTTTGTGGTCAAGAAAGGGAGATCTCGCTTCAAGAGAATTCGCCATACTCGCAATATCAACTTTCACCAAGAGATCCTCTGGTAAATAGGACATCACATCTACAAAAAGGGTTTTATCAATGAAATCGTTTCCGTCAGCTTTGTGGTACCATTCAACCGTCAACTCTACCGAGTCAATGTCCTTTACCTGCCTCTTAAAAGAGGGGGTGTAGATTTCTTCTTTCATTTCATTATCAAAAAAACATATCCACCTCACATACCTTCTCTCGGGAACTTCTGCGATACCCTTTAACAATCTTTTTAATCTTCTCAAAAAGCTCCTTCTATGAGCACTCGAGGGAAGCAGCTCCACTACCCTCTTTACTACCCGGTCATGCACCCACCGTGGAATAATGCGATAGTAGTGTGCCAACCTATCTGCAAGATAGCGCTCATAACCTGCAAATGATTCATCACCTCCGTCGCCATTGAGGGTTACCGTCACGTAATTTTTTGTGATTTTAGAAACATAGTACGTCGGAACCGCTGAGGAATCGGCAAAAGGTTCATTATAGAACCAGACCAGCTTCGGGAGTATCTCTAATGCATCAGGTCTTACCATAAACTCATGATGATCGGTTTCATATTTCTGGGCAATAGCTTTCGCATAGGGAAGCTCATTATACGACTCCTCCTCAAATCCAATAGAAAAGGTCTTTACGGGTTGATCCATGAGTTTACTCATTACTGCAACCACCAGACTGGAATCAATCCCCCCACTTAAAAACGCACCTAAGGGAACATCACTTCTTAATCTGATTTTCACTGCTTCTTCAAACAACTCTAAAAAGTGCTCACCGTAGTCCTGGAGCGAGGGGAGCACAAGTTTTTTTTGGTAGGATAAGTTCCAGTATCTTTTTACCACCAGGTTTTCCTTTTCGTACACTAAAATATGGGCCGGCGGGAGTTTTTGGATACTGGTAAAGATGGTGCGGGGACTGGGAACATACTGGTAGGTTAAATAGTGGTGGAGCGCAGTGTAATCAATATCTTTTGGCACTGAGGGATCGATAAGGAGAGATTTTAGCTCCGAAGCAAAAAGAAAGGCCTCTCGGGTGTGTGAGTACACGAGGGGTTTTTTCCCCACCCGGTCCCTGGCAAGGAAAAGACGCTTCTTCCGCTCATCCCATATTGCAAAGGCAAACATTCCCCTCAAATCGTGTACACATTCTACTCCCCTCTCTTCATAGAGGTGGATGATCGTTTCCGTATCCGTACTGGAGGTAAAGGTATGTCCTTTTTTCTGAAGTTCTTCCCTCAGCTCTAAAAAATTGTAAATCTCACCATTGAACACAATCCAGATGGATCCATCTTCGTTAGCCATAGGTTGATGACCTGCAGGGCTAAGATCAATAATGCTTAACCGCCGATGCGCTAACCCAATATGACCCTTTAGATATATTCCCTCATCATCAGGACCTCGATGGTGCAGCACAGAAACCATACCTTCAAGGGTTCCCAGGTTAACCTTTTTTTGTACATCATTATTTACTATGCCACAGATACCACACATCGCGGTAACTATTCCCCCAGGTAGTGATCACCATAGCTTCTTTAATGTGCTTAGCTGACGTAAGCTTTTCAGCCTATGGTATCACTATGATTTTTTTTACATACAAAGGTCAACATACTGCCCAGCTCCATATAATTACTAATGGGAAATACTATTTTTTTTACTATATTTTTATAGAAACTACCTTCTGCGCGCAGTGAACTCACTAATCCACACTCCTCATAAACTACCGTGAGCCCCACTACTTCACAGAGCCTCCTGAGCGTCTCGCGAGAAAAATAATAGAGGTGTCCGGTAGGATCTAACATCGTACTGTGCATATCCCACCTCATCAAGTGTACTATCCTCAATAAAAGGTATCGAATGTTGGGAAGGGACATGAGTATCACGCCATCGTCTTTCAATACCCGCTTCACGTTCCTTAGTAACTCTTGTGGTGTTCCTAAATGCTCTAAAGTGCTCAAGAGGGTGATCACATCGAATTGCTTGTCACCAAAAGGGGCAGCATCGAGTGTGCCCGGCGATATCTCTAAGCCGAAGTGCTCCCTCCCATATTCAGCACACTGTTGATTCAATTCTATACCATAGACCTGAAAAGATCGTTTTCTCATTTCCAGTAAAAAGTGACCGATACCGCATCCCACATCTAACACCATACCCCGCTGCTTAAACTTGAGAAGTACGCTCGCAGGAAAGAAAAACGCGGAGGATTCTGAATGCATTTTTGACAAAAAATACGGTAACGCCTTTTCATTCGTAGCATACCCTTCTTCGAAATCTGACCTTCGGGGATTGACATACACCAGGTTACAGTTGGTACATCTCACGATGGTGTAAATGCGTTGAGAGTATAAATCTTTGGTTCTGGCAAAAAGTACCGTTTCATCAGCACCGCACACATTACAGGGGACTTTCTCCCAAGGACCATCTGCAGTAACGCGCCACTTACTCGCATTGGACTGTGGTAGTGTGGTCATTGCCCTTGTACACCGATGAGGTGAGAGATAAGGAAAGTAGCGCTTCTGCTACGATTATATATGAACTCTATACACCTTAATCATCTGCAACCTGACCCGAATATAATGGATGCAGGTAAAATACTTTGGTGCCTCGTGGAGCATATCTTGATGGACGGCAACCGGGTAATTTTTAAACCAGCTCGTATCCCAGGCAATGTAGGTAATCCCTTTCTCTTTTAACTCCCTGATAAATAATTCAAATGAACCTTCCTTGAGCTGGTCTAATCCGATAAAGTGCTTCGATGGCAATTTGCTATAATACTTGACCAGCGGAGGAGCGGAAACTGCCATGGTATCATGAGGTGTTACCCTCGTTGCATACCACTCTCCCAGGTATTTAAATTCTGCAGTATGATATCGTGCCTCCTCCATCTTTAACGCTGCCGCAGTAATAGAGCCTACCGCAATAACAGTTCCTACTAACAACATGGTAAGCAGCCGTGTTCCTTGTATTCTTTGCTCCTGAACACTATCCATAATTATCGGCAACAATCCTACAAGCGTAAATGCCACACTGAACCACCCATTTCCCGCTCCACTTCTAAACGTGCTCAGGTTCAAGACCACGAGCACTACCGTTGCCATACCTCCTCCCCACCAGAGATAGTGCAGCCAGGAATTTCTCAAAAGTATTGTAGTAAGTGTCCGCCACCAGTAAAACCCAGTGCATACCTGGATTCCCCTCACCGCCACTAAATATAAAATCCACACCTGAGGAAATAAAAACCGGGTTCCCTCGAAAGGACGAAGGTAGTGCACTATCATTGAACCAGCAAAGAAAAAAAAGAGCGGTAGTGAGACTGTCTGCTCACCTTGGATCAGTGAATAGGCACCTATGATACAAAAAAGAAGTGCCGTTCCTATAAAAGGGAGGAAGTACCACCATGAACCATTAGAAAGAGAAGGTATCCAATCAAGTAGCGAGTATACACAGTACTTAAGGAAAACCAATCCACCTATACCATGGGCTAACACATAATCGATATAGGGGTTAACCTTTTCTGAATGGATGATGCTTAAGATCATCCATACTATGAAGCCGGAACTCGCCGCGAAAGAGCGCATCAACACCGGAATCAATTTTTTCTCCCTCAGATAGTCTTTGATACACAACCCGGGAAGTAAAAAAATAGCTTCATAGCGTGTCACACTGGCTACAAAAGCAGCAGCATAGGCCCACCGTGAGTTCGATACACCGAGGTAGATCGTGAGCAAAATGAAGGTGACTAACACTACCTCGAGGAGAGGTTGCGTGGTGAGGTAGAGCGTATCTGAATTGAGTGCAAAAAGCCAGACCACAAAAAATGCACCTTTACCCACATAGAATGTAGATACCTTATATAAGAGCAAAAGTACACTAAGCGAAAAAAAAATATTAATCAACTCGGCAGCGAGCAACTCTGGTTGATCACCGGGTGCAAAGCAGGACACTATCGCCACCATCAGAGGGTACACCGGCATTCTCTGAAAACTATCAGGCAGAGAGAGGCGAAGGTAGTGGAGGGCACTCGCGCGGAACGCTAAGAAATCACTGGCGGGAACGAAAAAGTAGTTAAAGTAGTGGGTGTAGTACACAAGGCAGCACCCACAGAGCATGAGTAAGGGGAGGTGGTGAACGATTCGACTTCGGGGATTTGATGTTGTGCAGAGGGTAAAGTGTTTCATCACCACACCTGGGGGTACAGGTTGATTGTGTACTTTTGGGGTAATCGGTATACCTGTCTAGTGCATCTGAGGCATCATCAGG
>Ga0209253_10002472_pt1 | contig 16379 bp, 17 predicted proteins | sample FrelakmetBRP12BR_FD_187145 | JGI IMG/M metagenome (GOLD analysis project Ga0209253, IMG submission 187145) | Freshwater lake sediment microbial communities from the University of Notre Dame, USA, for methane emissions studies - BRP12 BR (SPAdes)... | ecosystem: Environmental > Aquatic >...
TCATAGAGGAATTGCCTCGCGAAGGATCCTGCCACGAATTCTGTTTTTAATACCCCGCTCGCTGACTACATCCACCTTAGGTCCAAGAAGTTGCTGAAGCTCAAGCAAAAGGGATGCATGATCAAGAATACTTCGGCCAGGCTCCAGATCGACCAGAAAATCAATATCACTTTGCGAATCATCTTCGCCACGGGCAGTGGAGCCAAAAATCCGCACATTTCTTGCCCCGTGTCGTTTGGCAGCTTCCAGAATCATGTCCCGTTTTGTCTTTAGTAGTGTTCGATTGTCCATGTCGCTAGCCTCGTTATTATACCTTTTATTTTCAAGTAATTTTAAGAGTTTTGCAATGAAAATGTAAACAAACAATGTTAAATGAGTTAAGATTCGTAATCGTACACATCGTCTTCGTCATCCCCCCCCATCGATCAAGTTTAGATATTGTTTGCAAATAGTGCCATAAAAAGACACAATTTGCAAACAAGGACTTTCAAGCACCGTTTCACCCATGCACCGTTGGTCAATTCACTTCAGAAAGGTACCGCTCTCCATAGCTTCTTTCAAGGTAAGGTATTCCGGCCCGTGATTGGTGCCCGAGAAGAGCGGGAATACGGTTATGTTTTTGTAATTCTGGGCTTCTCCCAGCGCAATTGATGCCAAATAATCATGAATGATTTGATCCATTGTCTTACCCCCTTTTCGCCCACAGACTCTTGAACGAATTATCCTCCCCAATCTTGAATCTTGAATCTGCAATCTTGAATCACTTTGTTAAGACCCGAAGAGGATCTCATCAGTAATGACAGAAAGAAAACATCTGTCATCAAAACTATCAGTTTCTATGAGATCGCAAGCATCTCCCTCCTCTATACCAGCTTCCTTGATGGCCTCTTCCTCGGTATCTGCCTCGACCGTCTTATGCATTCCATTGATGCAAAAGGTGTACATTGTCATGATAACCTCCCCAATCTTGAATCTTGAATCTGCAATATTGAATAATTCTCCCTCTTCTTTTCTCCTAATCTTGAATCTTGAATCTGTAATCTTGAATTATATTTGAGTAGACTGACAACTGTATGTCAGTGAGATTCAAAAAATCTTTCTGAGATCATTCTGTTCACGGAATAATCAACACCAATGCCCGGCCTCTGCCTGACTGATACTCGGAGCACCGGGGAGTGCGGTTCGTGCACTATTCTCAGGACTCAGGAGATTTTCATTGTACGAGGCGTCCTTTCCGGGTTAACCTTAACCAACAAGCATATCGACTCAAATGTTTTGATGACTGCGGAGAAACATGGCGGGCACGGTAAAACCCTCGAAAGAAAAACAACCTCTTCCTTTGCTGGAATTCAAGAATGTCACCATTATCAAGGGTAACTACAAAAAGATTCTCGATGCAGTCTCGGTAACGATTCATGGGGGCGAGAACGTTGCAATCCTTGGTCCGAATGGAGCCGGTAAATCATCCTTCATCAAAGCAATTACGAGGGAGCACTATCCTGTCTCGGAAGGCAGGCAATTTTCCTTTAAAATCTGGGGGCAGGAGAACTGGGATGTTTTTGATTTGCGCAATCGGTTAGGCATTGTCACCAACGGTTTGCAGCATGTTCACACCAGAGAGATATCTGGCATGGATATAGTTTTATCCGGATTCTTCAGCAGTATAGGGTTGTGGAACCAGGTTGTAACCGTCAAGATGGAAAGAAGAGCCCTGGAAGTCCTCGAGTTTCTGGAAATCGCTCACCTGAGAGAAAGGAAGATGACTGACATGTCTTCAGGTGAAGCACGCAGATTTCTCATTGCCCGGGCCCTTGTCCATAAACCAAAAGCGCTCATTCTCGATGAACCAACCAACAGCCTTGACCTTCATGCACTCCACATTTTTAGGAAAACCCTCCGCAAAATAGCAAAATCTGGTACGAGCGTTATTCTCGTCACGCAAAGCCTCCAGGACATAATTCCAGAAATAGATCGTGTCATTCTTATGAAAAGGGGCCGATTTGTTTTTGATGGCCCTAAAGATACTGGACTGACAAGTAAAAAAATCAGCAGGCTCTTTGATGTTCCTGTAGAGATAACGAATAAAGACGGCTATTATTATGCATTCGGGTATTAACCAATTATTTACTGGTCAAGGTCATGGATAATTCGATCATATTCCTCCATTGTCCAGCATGAGCGGAAAAACGGACAATCTTGACACCGGTGTATTTTGTTCGCTTTCATCAGATAATCCTTTCCAGACCACCCTGAGATGTTATTCTTCACCATTTCGCCAATACATGGTGGAGTGCCAGACTTACACCCATGCCTGTTATCGCAATTAATGCAGAATTTCTTGTCAGCCTCAACAGGAACTTTTTTTGTCATGCACTGATTGTAAGAACCATATTTTTCTGTGTCAAGGCCGTTTTTAGTTCAGACTGTTTTTCACTTTGTAAACGCATAGCTCTTGCAAAAGGTTTTCACTACTCCTCTTGACGCGATAAGAAACATGCTATAATTTAAAAACTAAGATTCAACAGGGTTGATATGGGGAAAAGTCTTATGGGTATGGCTAAGTTTATTATACTTTTAACGATTATTGTGTCACTCACAGGATGCCTACTGGGTAATGTGAAGGAAGGCCCAATGATCTCAGAAGAGATGATTTCACGGATCAAGTCAGGGGAAACCACCAAGAAAGAAATCATTGAGTGGTTCGGACCACCTCAGAATTATGTCAGCCCCGGGGTCTTCAATCAGATCCTTCGCGAGTTCGATGTCTCAAAGGAGCCCCCTCTTTACTATTCCTTCGCCAATATTCTTAGCTATCAGTTCACCCAAGGTAACGTGCGGGGGCTGTTTTTAATCCTTTTTAATTATGTGGAAGCCGATGTCAGGACCGATCATCTTGTAGTCTTTATTGATGACAACGACCGAGTGAAATACTATGGGTTTACAAAAGGGACTGCCGAGTCTCGCTAAGCACTGTATTGGGTTTTTTCTCCTGGTACTGATCACAGGCTGTACTATCGGACGGGTTTATGTAGGCTCTGAACTCCAAAGCAATCCTGCAGAAAAGATCGTTTCTGGTCAAACGACAAAGAGTCAGGTGCTCGACCTTTTTGGCGCCCCGGATCTCATCCTACGACAACATGACGGTGACGTATTTGTGTATGCATATTTACGGAGGAACTATTCGAAGCTTGCAATCCAGGAGCCAATTGTAACGAATCTGCAGATCTTTACATACTCCAATATCCAAGAGAAGAAAGACAACCTGGTGATTCTCTTTGATCGGGAAGGAATTGTTAAGAATTATGGTTTTCAACGCAGGACAGGCGAACTAACACCCTACTAAACTCCTGGTTCAATAAAAGTTAGTTTCTCTGATGAGGGGTGAAATAGCACTCATAGTGACATCGTCGCATCGCTTAAATCGAACATCTTGAAACTATTCTTTGTAAAACGGTGTTACACCTGGAACTGGCCTACAAGCTTCTCCAGGTCCTTCGAAAGTGTGGCAAGATGTGATGCCGCGTTGGCATTGTCCTGAACCCGTTTCGACATATCCTGTATCAATGAAGAAAATTGCTGGATACTACCTGAAATCTCATTCGTAGTTGCTGTCTGTTGCTCAATGGCAACGGCAATCTGGTTAATCTCAGAGGTCACAGTTCCTACCTGGGACAGGATATCCTTGAGGGCATCTTCTGATTTTGCTGCCTCATTAGTTCCTTTCTCCACTTCGGTGACGCCCTCTTCCATGGAAACAACGGCATTCTTGGTCTCGGCTTGCATTGCCTGAATCGTTGCGCCAATACCCCTGGTTGCCTCTGTCGTTCTCTCGGCAAGTTTTCTAACCTCATCAGCAACCACCGCAAAACCCCTACCATGTTCCCCGGCCCGGGCTGCCTCTATTGCCGCATTGAGGGCCAGGAGATTCGTTTGGTCTGCAATATCGTTGATCAAACCAATTACCTCATCAATTTGCTCAGAGCGGGTGCCAAGTTTCTTTATCATGCTGGCGGATTCCTTTACCCGCTCGTTAATATGGTTCATGACCACAATCGTTTCCTGGACAATCCCAGCTCCACTCATTGCAGAAGCATTGGCATTTTCAGAACCCTTGGCAACCATGACACAATTCTGGGTAATCTCTGATGACGTGCTGGACATCTCTTCGCTTGCTGTTGCCACAGAGTTTACTTGAGCTGATGCCTGTTCAATCCCAGACGCCATCTGTTCGGCAGCAGAGTCAAGAAGGTTGGCCTCTGATGATACTTTACTGCTGCTATCGGCAACCTTTTTAATGGCGCCGTGGAGTGTTTCAACAAAGACATTGAAATGTCCTGCCATTTCGCCGATTTCATCTTTAGAAGAAGCATCAATCCTTTGTGTCAGGTCTCCTTTAGAAATCTCTTTCATTACAGATACGGTCTTTTTAATGGGTGCAACAATAGAGCGGCTCATTATAACGCCAGCCGCAATCATACAGCCCCCGATGACAACAACACACGCAAGGAGAGAGAGAAGAATACTGACATATGTCTTATCGATGCCGCTCCTGTCCTTTCCAATAAAGAACATCCCGGCAACCTTGCCGTCAGCTCCTGTAAGTGGCCAGTAGACCGTGTCATACATTCTGCCCATAATCTTGTTCTCATTATGAAATATCTGACCTTTCTTGAGAACTGTCTCAATTACCTGGGGATTATCCATTTGTGTCCCTATGGCACGCTGCCCATCTTTGAGAATCGTTGTTGAAACACGCATGTCGTTATGGAATATTGTGCACTCAACGCCAAGTTCTTTCTTCATTTTGTCCACAAAAGTCGCGTCCGAAGAGAGGTTTACACCAGCCGTTATTGATCCTACGATTTCTCCGGCCACTTTGATCGGATAGCCGGCTCTCATAGAAAGTTTCACGACTGTTCCTTCTTCTATGCCCGTTGTCGCTTCGCCGGCCAAGGCCTTTTTTACATTGATCTGGTTAAGCACGCTGTCGCCTGTTTTGTCTGAATGACCGCGCGCTAATACGTTACCATCCTTATTGGCGATCGTTATCAGCATACCTTCCTGGCTTTTGACGATGTCCCCGGCAAACTTTTGGAGGAAATCGCTCTTGCCTTCCTTGACAGCCGCCGCCACGTTCGGATTATTCGCCATGAGTGATGCTATCATTATAGTCTTGTCTTTCACTGCATTCAACGATGCGTCTACTACCTTGGAAGCAGTGGCTGCCTCTTCTTTTGCCTGCCTGTTCAGGTTACTTGAAAGAAAATAGTATGCCACCGCCGAAATGGTAACACTGACAATAAGTACCGTCAGAATAACCATCCCCGTTATTTTTACAAGCAATGTCTGTTTGATATTTTTAAACATTGATATACTCATTGTTGCCTCCTGGTGGGAATATGAAAACTATCAAAATACTGATTATTTATCGAAATTTTTAACTTTTCATTAAATTACCATGCACGTTTCTTTCCTGAATAGCACACTTACTTGCATTCTTCCTTTTCATCGGGGTGCAATATGTGATATTGTAGTACATAAGGTTTGTCTCATGTTCACGCCCATGATTCCGATATTCGATTAATTTAATGGAGAGCCATAAAGAGCAATGCAGCCAGAAGTTAGTATTATAGTACCCGTCAAGGATGAAGAAGAAAACGTAGATATACTGGCAAATGAAATTAATGCCGCTATGCACCATACCAGTTTTTCCTGGGAATGTGTTTGGATAGACGACGGATCTATTGATATGACTGCAACGGAATTGAAAAAACTCCATGAAAGAGATCCTCGCCACCGCTTTGTGCTCCATGCTCGAAATTTCGGACAGTCTGCGGCGCTTTCAGTGGGATTCCAAAACGCGCTGGGAAACATTATCGCAACCCTCGACGGTGACGGGCAGAACGACCCTGCCGATATTCCACTATTAATAGAAATACTCCAAAAACACAATGCAGATATGGTTAATGGTGTTCGTCAGAAAAGGCACGACTCTTTTGTACGAAAGATGTCATCCAGGGTTGCCAACGGCTTTCGGAACTGGGTTACCGGAGACAAGGTTACCGATGTCGGCTGCTCTGTCAGGGTGTTTCGATCGAAATGTGTGGAGCGAATCCCTCTTTTCAAGGGCATGCACCGGTTTTTTCCCACTTTGGTAAAGATCCAAGGTTTTAACCGCATCATCGAATCACCGGTCAATCACCGTCCAAGGATGCGAGGTAAAACAAAATATGGAATTCAGAACCGCCTCTGGGTAGGATTGGCTGATCTCGCGGCTGTTAAGTGGATGCAGAGCAGGTTAGTATTTCCGGAAATCAAATCCCGGTCAAGCACCACAGGCGGTAAGGAGGAGCAATGAACACGTTCTGGTTGGTCCTGGGGTTCGTTGCCCAGGCTCTTTTTTCTGCCCGATTCATACTTCAGTGGATCGCCAGTGAGCGGGCCGGCAAAAGCGTTATGCCTGTTGTATTTTGGTATCTTAGTATATCAGGATCAGTTCTTCTCCTCGCATATGCAATTTATCGTCAGGACCCTGTTTTCATCCTTGGCCAGTCTGCCGGATTGATTGTCTACTTTAGGAACCTCTATCTGATAGGCCGCGAAAAGAGATCGTTCAGTGACTAATGGGGCCCAGAACACCACATTAGCATTTACCCTTGTTGTGGTTCTTGCCATTATCGCAGCATTTTCTTTCCAGGGCAGTCGTGGGCTTTACGAGACAACAGAAGGCCGTTATGCAGAGGCAGCGAGGGAAATGGTGGAAACAGGGAAATACCTCGTTCCTACCCTGGATTACCAACCACACTGGACAAAACCACCCCTTGCGTATTGGGGTGTTGCAGCCGGAATCATACTCTTCGGGCAAAGTGAATGGGGAATACGGTTCTCCAATTCTCTTGCTTTTTTTCTCACCATTATTACGGTAATCATTCTTGGCTCCCTTCTCTGGGAACAGCGAGTCGGCCTCATAGCAGGATTGATTTATCTCTCATCACCTTTTCCATTTTTCGGGGCAAACGCAATATCGACAGATACCCTCCTGACTTTGTGGGAAGTATTGGCGGTTCTCTGCTATGTCAAGGCATACAGGGTTGATGCATGGAAACCAAAAACCATGTGGGTCACCGTCATGTGGTTTATTTTTGGACTGGGTTTCCTGACGAAAGGACCGCCCTCGTTGCTCCCCCTTATCCCTCTCATTGTCTGGAACTATTCGAGAAAAAACAGAGTGAGTCTCTTCAAAGGATTCGGAGTTCCCCTGTTTCTCCTTACCGGCTTTTCCTGGTTTATCCTGGTAAGTATTCAGAATCCTCATTTGGTCAACTATTTTCTCAAAACAGAGGTAGTGGACCGAGTTTCTTCAACAGCAGTTCACAACCCCGAGTGGTATAGCCCGTTCACAATTTACCTTCCAGTGCTTTTGGCCGGCCAGGGAGCTTGGCTTTATTTTTGTACACGGGTATTTTGGCGGTGTATTCGATCTGGACCAAAAAGGGTTATTGCATTCGTCAGAGATAATGAAGAGGTTTTTTTCATGTTTCTCTGGATCACAATTCCTCTTCTTATTTTCTCCATCTCAAGGAGTCGCTTAGAACTCTATGTCCTACCTTTGTATGCCCCATTTGCTTTGCTTGTTGCCCGTTGGATAAGCAGATACGAAGGGATTGCGTGGAAACGACTCGCCACAATTGCAGTCGTGAGCGTTGTCCTTCTCACAGGATTCAAAGTCAGTATTGCATTCTTTCCCAACAGGAACAACATGAAGCAGGTATACCAGATGGGCATGGAAGCCGGAAGCAGAAGTGCTGAATACTTTGTCTTCGAGGAAGACAGGCTCTATGGAATGCAGTATTACTTGAACGGAATAATGCAACGGGTAACACAAACGGGGCGAGAATCCTGGGCAGATACCAGCATCGATGATCTCCTATCATCCCTTCGCAGCGAAAAGATGGCCGCAGAATACCTGATTCTTTCGAGTAGAAAAAAAGCGCCGCGCATCGAAAACGCACTATCGGACCCCGATCTTGACGTTCAGAAAACAGAGAACAAACACTGGATATGGTACAGGGTTTCCAAAAAAAGCCAATAACCGCATTCAAAATAAGTAATGAAACCTCCTTCTTTTCCGCTTTTTCTGCTTAGAAAGATGAGCACCACGGTAAAACATCTACTGAAAGTTGTAAAATAAAAATAAGCTATCCCCATAAATCTTGACTTCCTTTCAATGTTTCGATATTTATTATAAGTCAGACCTAATGATATGAAGGAGGATATATGGGTGGATACCTCAAGCGGGACTGGGAAACTTTTCCTGTACATAAACTGACAAGGGTCGATCGACCCACAACGGTTATCAATGAAGGAAAGATCCAGAGAGTGAGGGAACGGCAGGCTGGCTTCTGCAAGGCTTCTGCCGGCGATTATGGCCCAAAACTTCAAAGAGAATTCAGACGTTTTGTACCAAAACATCCCGTTTCTGGAGCCCTCGCATGGATGAGGAACAACATGAGACCTTTCGTAGATGGTATGGTTGCCGCCCACCAGGCCCCCGTTCCAAATGATCCGGCCGTTCTTGCCCGCCATATCAAAGAGACAGCCTATTTCTTGAGGGCTGACGCTGCTGGCGTTTGTGAGCTTCCACAATATGCCGTCTATAGCCATAAATTTGATTTTATGAACCCCGATGCAGGGGAGGTCCCTGTTGAGCTGAATCACAAATATGCCATTGCTGTTCTTATCGATCAGGATTACCGCACATCCCACGCTACTTCGGGAAGTGATTGGATCAGCAACGCCATGAGCATGTTGTCCTATTCTACTTCAGGGTTTGTTGCTATTATCCTTGCCGAATACATCAGGAGACTCGGTTATCCAGCCAAGGCACACTATGCACCATTCTACGATATTGTGGTACCCCCGATTCTCCTGCTGTCAGGATTAGGCGAGATGAGCCGAATCGGAGACTCCGTAATCCATCCCTTTTTAGGGCCTCGCTTTAAGGCCGCCGTCGTTACTACCGATCTCCCGCTTCTTCCTGACAAACCCATCGATTTCGGACTCCAGGACTTTTGCTCCAAGTGTAAAAAATGTGCCCGGGAGTGTCCCAGCGGAGCCATTAGTGACGGCAACAAGGAAATGTTCAACGGCTATGAAAAATGGCCGGTAGACATCAAGAGATGCACGGGAATGAGAGTGGGAAACCAGAGAGGGTCAGGCTGTGGCACCTGCATCAAGGTCTGCCCGTGGAACAAGCCCTATACCCCGTTTCACAGGACGGTGGGTTGGGCCATGAGACATTCTGCGCTTGCGAGGAGTCTTGCCATTTGGGGGGATGATCTCCTTGGTTACGGAAAGCCTGATTATAGCAAAAAATGGTGGTTCGATCTCGAAGACGTGAACGGAGACGGGATCTTAACGATCCCTGCAAACAAAAAGAGCGAGTTTGAAGACAGGTAAATTGGAGTTACATAGGATGGACTTCGAAAAGGAAAAAAATCTTGCGACAATACCAACCTTCCAGCCTTTGGATAAGAAAAGGTATTTTGAACAGGTAGCGCAATTGATCAGAGAAAAGATCCTCCGGGAGGGTCTACAAGAGGGCTTTCGGTTGCCATCTGAGGTTCAGATTGCTAATGAGTTGAATGTAAGCCGCTCAGTTGTCCGGGAGGCCCTCCGAATCCTTGACGTTATGGGCTATATCCATGCCAAGAAGGGACCACAGGGAGGGATCTTCGTAAGTTCCCACTACCACAAACCAATCAGCGATTCCTTTAGATCACTGGCCGCCAGTGGACAGGTCACTGTAGACCACCTCTTTGATGTGCGCATGCAGATCGAGCCATTTATCATAGAAGAAGCCACCATTCATGCAAAAAACGACGATATAAATAAAATAGCTATCCTCTTAGAAAACGCTGCGCTCCACATGGACGATGCTGCCCAGCTCAAGAGGGCGAACATCGACTTTCACCTGCTCCTGGCAGAGGCTTCCGGCAATCCGGTCCTCTCCATTCTTATGAAATCGCTCACGGATATTCTCATGGAAATAGCCTACACTTTTCTTGACCACGACTTTGAGAAACGGCTCTTTGGGATTCACAAAAAGATCTTCCGGGCTATTACAGAGAAGAAAACAAAAGAGGTCAGCAAGCTTATTAAGGCTGACATTCTTTTTGTGAGGAAGAACCTCAAAAATTATGTGGAAAGGGGGGATATACACCTTCAACCGGAGCAAACATTAAAAGGGAGTACACGTGTCTAAAATAAAGAAGGGGAGGTACAGATGAAGCGTTCTTCATTATTGATTGGTTTAGGTCTCATTCTGTCTTTGCTGTTCACAGGTCCATTTTGCTCGCCGGCTCAGGCTCAGGACAAAGTCATCACCCTGAACTATGCTCATTTCATGCCCATTATGACAAAACAGGCGCAGCTTTCTGAACAATGGTGCCGTGAAGTTGAAAAGAGAACGAATGGAAGGGTAAAGATTACCTTTTATCCTGGTGGAACCCTTGCCACGGCACCACTCGTTTATGATGCTGTCGTGAAAGGTATAGCTGATGTGGGGTGGTCCTTCCTGAGCTATTCAAGGGGAAGATTCCCTCTTACCGAAGTCATTGACCTTCCTCTTGGCTATAAGAGCGGTTATGTAGCTACAAAGATGATTAATGACTACTACAAAAAGTTTAAACCTAAAGAACTGGATGACGTGAGAATTTTATACCTTCATGCTCATGGGCCAGGGCTTCTTACTACCAAGAAACCCGTCTACAAGCTTGAAGATATGAAAGGGATGAAGATACGCTCAACAGGTTTGAGCGCTAAGATCGTCCAGGCTCTTGGCGGGGCCGCTGTCGGGATGTCAATTGCCGAATCATACGATGCCTTGAGGACCGGTGTCGTTGAAGGAATTCTCATTCCTGTCGAGGCTCTACAACAGTGGAAGCTTGCAGACTTTGCCCAGTTTACCACTGAAAGCTATGGCTCTGCCTATACCACAGCAGGCTTTTGCGTGATGAACAAAGCTAAATGGAGCAGCCTCCCTCCTGACATCCAGAACATTATTGAAAAAATAAACGATGAATGGATCGAAAAGACTGGATCATTGTGGGATCAGATGGATAAGGAAGGCAAAATATATGCCACTGCCAAAGGAATAAAATTTATCCCCCTCTCACAGGAAGAAGATGCCCGATGGGCAGCAAAAATGAAGCCAATTATTGAGGAGTACTTACAAGCCACAAAGGCAAAAAACTTGCCCGGCGAAGAAGCACTCAAGTATTGCGAAGATTACCTGGCGAAAAACCAGAAATAAAGATGAAAATGGGGACATCCCACATGTCTTTCAAGGGAAAAATGCTTGGTCACTGGAAGCAAGGATGTCCCCCTCGCCTGTCGGTTCTCTTTTCCTCTATAAACCGTAAAATATCCATTCCCTGGATGCGATCAATCAGGTAAATAAAGCCCCGATGATCTACGAAAACATCGTTGCTTTGGGCGTACCGTTCTCCTTTCTCCGGCCTTGGGATGTAATGACCGACTTCCTGCGGCTTATATGGGTTTGAGATATCAATTACCCTCAGTCCGCCTGAGAACCACGCACCATAAACCAGGTTATCTCTTCCCACATACTCGTGAGGTTGGTGCGCTCCAAAGCGCCCACCGGTCTTTCCGGAAGGATCTCTCGACACTTGAAACTTTCCCACTTGCTTTGGTTGCTTCTCATCGGAACTATCAAAAACTCTCATAAAGGCAGGGGGGTCTCCGCCACCCAACTCCTCGTCAAATACAATCAGCCAATCCTTTCCCATGATCTTGTGGCCAACAGGCAGCACCGTGTGGGTTGGCGAACCGTCTCCTTTGTGGTAGTTCACGTGGCTGGTTAGCCGTGGTTTTGTAATGTCTGATATGTCAAGGATGGCAAAACCACCAAACCAGAGAGACACGTAAAGCCGGTTACCCATTCGCAAGGGATGATGAGTACGGATACTACCGCCGCTCCATGCCGGTTTTTCACCGCCTGCACGATGCTGTCCGGGAAACCACCACCGGCCAACCTCACGAGGATGAGCAGGATCAGAGATATCGATGATCATCGTAAAATTCCCCTGGAACCCGTCAGCGCTACCACTTGCATAGACTAGCTTCCGTGAACAGTCAAGCTGGAAACGATGCACCCCTGAGCCTCCCGTCGATAGTCCTCCCATGCTGTAAAAAACAATCTCTTTCGGTGCAAGGGGATTGACGATATCGTAGAGTGCAAGCCCTGCCCTTCCGTCTCCTCCCCCGCCATACTGCTCAACATTTATGACGAGCGTATTGCCACAAATGCGGGCCTTGTGTGAGTGTGTCCCCGCACGTGCCTTGATTCGGGCAATTACTCGAGGGTTCGCAGGATCAGAGATGTCTACTAATGATGTGGCATACGGGGGCCCCATGTGGCCAATTGCTGCAAGGTTTCCCTCAACATCCACCATGCCACCGCCATCAATATCGATATGGCCTACAAGGGTTACATTCTTCGCTGACAGGGGGTCCGAAGCGATAACCGATGAGCACAGAAATAAAGATGCAAGAAAAACAAATCCAACAAGCGTCTTGGCAAACCAAAATGAAATATTGCGCTTTCTCAAATGATCCAACGGTTCCCTTCCCTTCCTGTGCTTTCAATGTATGAATCTGGTTAATCCATGTCAAGGCTATCGTGCCACCAAAAATTGCTTGCAAATGAATTGAAACTACAGGACAATAGACCAAGAACACGGGTCATACGCACAACACTGCATCAAGGAGGTAAACCATGATCGACATTTTGCGTGAACGGCGAAGCATCAGAAAGTATGAAAAAAGGGCCATCCACAAAGAGTCTCTTGAGATCCTCAAAGAAGCCTTACTCCGTTGCCCGACTTCACGGGGGATTAATCCATGGATGTTTGTTTTCGTGGATGATCCTGGTCTCCTTGAACTGCTCGCGAAGGCCAAGGAACACGGGTCAAGCTTTCTCAAAGATGCAGCGCTCGGTATTGTTGTCTGCGGGGACGAAACAAAATCTGACGTATGGGTCGAGGACTGTTCAATTGCCTCAATCGTGGTGCAGCTCACTGCCCAAGCCTTGGGGTTTGGAAGCTGCTGGATCCAGATACGAAAAAGACCCCATTCCCAGGATAGGACAGCGGAAGAATATATACAGGAAACCCTCGGTATCCCTCAACACCTGAAAGTAGAGTCCATCATCAGTATAGGATACCCGGCAGAGAGCAAGAAAACTATTCCTCTGGAAAAATTGGAGTTTGAAAAGATACGATACAATAAATACTGAGTTCGAGGTATTCATGAGCGTGTTTTATCAATCTATAGCCAAACATTATGATGACATTTTCCCCTTAAGCGACACACTGAAAAGATTCCTCCGGTCCTTGGGGATCAGGAAAGAAGACCACATTCTTGACGCAGGATGCGCAACAGGCGAAGTCGCACTGTACCTTGCCCAACACGCCCGCACTGTTACCGGTTTTGACCTTGACCCCGACCTCGTTGAAATTGCCCGCCTAAAACAGGGCGAACGTGGCGTAGAGAATGTCAAGTTCCTCATTGGTGACATGAATGATCTCGACAGCATGTTTACCACTGGTCAATTCAGGATTGTATTGTGCCTTGGAAATACCCTTGTCCATCTCCCTTCAACAGATGCAATCAACGATTTCTTTCGAAAGGTCGCAGGCATTCTTGCTGATGGCGGCTTGTTTATCTTCCAGATACTAAACTATGAAAAAATTCTTGATCAAATGACAGGCGAACTTTCACTCATTGACAACGAAAAAATCACTTTTGAACGTCGCTATGATCACGAAATACACAAGCCCCTCCTCGCCTTTAACACGCGTCTCATTATAAAGGCAATATCCGAGACAATTGACAACTCAATCGACCTCTATCCCCTCCAACGTGGAGAGATCATGGGAATGCCGAGTAAGCAGCTATATCGATCGGTTCAATTCCTTGGTGGATTCGACGGGAAGGTTTTCAGCGAAGAGGATGACTTGTTGATCGGGGTATGGCAGAAGTAAAGTAACCTTTGTCGGCCCTTCAGTAATGCCTCCCGATGCCGATAATAATTCTGATGAATCGTGCGCCTTTACCAGATGATGCGCAATCACGCACCATAGCCGAAATACTTTCGAAAAGCCTTTCAGGGGGCCAACTTGCCAGGATTAAGGGATCTGAATCAAGGGCAATGCTTGTTCTTCTTGACCATCTCTCACTTTATGAAAGGCAGCTCCTCGAAAAATCACCCCATCGTGTGATTGATCTCGAAGATGACCCGCTCAAGACGATTGTCGAGCTTCAGGAAGAGAACGCCCTTCTGCGGTCTATGGCATTGATTGACAACCTCACGGGGCTCTACAACAATCGATTCTTTCGTCTACAACTGGAAACAGAAATGGCGCGAACCAGGAGAACAGGACTCCCATGTTGTCTACTAATGATTGATCTCGACAATTTCAAGATGATAAACGACACCCTGGGCCATCTCGAAGGTGACCGATTCCTCATCCAGGTAGCAAGGACGTTCTCTCAATGCGTTCGGGCTATCGATATAGTCTGCCGATACGGCGGCGATGAGTTCGTGGCCATACTTCCATCAACAAGGATATTTGTTGCCATAAGAATCGCCAACCGCTTCAAAAAGGCTGTGTCAGAAATACCAGGGGCTTCAGGGTATAATGTCTCGGCAAGTATTGGCATTTCCGAGTTCACCGTTTCATCTCCATGGGATGTAAATGATTTCATCCAGGCCGCTGACTCTGCAATGTATGACGCAAAGAGCAAAGGCAGGAACCAAGTCTCAACCAGGGGTCGTTATATAAGCATCAATCAAGGGCTTGAATCGGTGAATCCCGAGGAAAGAAAGGCCATATTCAGCGTATATGAGAAAGTGCAAAACCAAGGAGATAGTGATGGAGAATAAGGGTCCGGTTATCGCTTCGATATCGAGTGGCAAGGGTGGTGTTGGAAAAACATTCGTATCGGTCAACATAGCAGCCTGCCTGGCCCAACAAGGAAAGAAGGTGCTTGTCGTTGATTGTGATCTTGGCCTGGCCAACGTTGATGTCATGATCGGGGTTAATCCCAGGTTCACCCTCAAGGAGGTTGTTTTTGGAGACATGGACGTCAATGATGTAGCCATCCAGACCAGGTATGGATTCGATTTTGTTCCCGCGAGCTCCGGCGCTGCAGAGATGGTACAATTAATGTATGAAGATATTGAAAAAATCAAAGAGACACTCGGCAAACTTGCTCAGCAGTATGACCTTGTTATTCTGGATACAGGAGCAGGTATCTCGGAGAGTGTCCTCCAATTCAACTTGTTTGCCAACAAAAACGTCATTGTCCTGAACAGGGAACTGACGAGCTTAACCGATGCCTATGCAACAATCAAGGTGATATATCAAACGTTTGGCAGGGATTCATTTAACATAATCGTTAACACAACCAGGAGCGAAGAAGAGGCAAAGAAGATTTTCAATCATATCGGTTCCATTTGCAACAGGTTCCTGGGCTTCCCCCTTCATTATCTTGGTCATATCGTGTATGACGAAGTTGTTCCCCGCTCGATTATGAAGCAGGAAGTCCTTGTGCATTCGCACAACCAATCCCCACCAGCCATTCACTGCTCTGCTATCGCCGAGAAAATGGTGAACTGGCAGTAAACCGATAAAAAACAGGGTTTGAGGGGAAAAACAACAAACAGCATATCGTATGTCGTATATCGTATATCGAGAACAACGTTTTGATAGGGAGAAGCTGATAGCCGAGCGCTTATAGCCGGTAGCTTAAATCTATCGTCTTCGTCTCGGAGAGAAGGTTCTCCTGCTGACGGTCTTTTTCCTTATCCTGTCCTGTTCAACCATGATGTCTGTTTCTTTCGTGTATTCCTTACCATCTTCATCCATGGTCATCTTGATCAAGGCTGCAGCTACATCCAGTGAGGTATAGTCTTCCTTCAGGAGTGGCTCCATCAGGCGTTCGTATCGTTCAATACCGCCTTTATCAATAACACTCTTTACCCTGTCGAGAAAGTTAGAGACCCTTACCTCCTCAATATCCTCGATGGAGGGCACAGGCTTGCGGGCGATCTTCGTCGATGCATAGGACTCAATCTCATGGAGTTTGTAGCTCTCCCTTCCAACCACAAACGAGAAAGCCAGGCCACTTTTTCCGGCACGGGCGGTCCTGCCTATACGGTGGACATAATACTCTTCGTCCTGGGGCAGGTCGTAGTTGAAAACTGCTTCGATATTGTCGATGTCGAGCCCTCTCGCTGCAACATCTGTTGCCACGAGGATCTCGGTCCGGTTGCGCTTGAATCTGCTCATTGC
>Ga0209253_10002473_pt1 | contig 16373 bp, 18 predicted proteins | sample FrelakmetBRP12BR_FD_187145 | JGI IMG/M metagenome (GOLD analysis project Ga0209253, IMG submission 187145) | Freshwater lake sediment microbial communities from the University of Notre Dame, USA, for methane emissions studies - BRP12 BR (SPAdes)... | ecosystem: Environmental > Aquatic >...
AGCGTCAGCAACACCTCGTCGCCCGACTGCACGGCGTAGTCGGGCGGAACCTGGGGGTTGAAGTCTTGTGCCTCGAGAGGCGACGCCGCGCCGGCGATCAGGTCGGCGCCGAAACGGCGGATCGGCGCGGTGATCGGCGTGTTCGCCAGTCGATTGACGTAGACCTCGAATTCGCCCGGCACGTATGGCGCCTCGGTCTGGAACGATCCCATCGCGTCGCTGGCCGCCGGCGCAATGGGTCTCGCCGCCTGCGGCAGACCCTGCGGCTGCGTCTGTCTAAGGCGGATCGGGCCGCTGGGTTGCGCGGGCTCGTTGGATTGCTGCTGCTGTTGCTGCTGTTGCTGGCTGGCCGTCTGCGCCTGCACCCAGAACGAGCCGAACACCCCGGCCAGCAGGCCCAACAGGGCAATCGAAGTTCGTCTGCGCATCGGGAATGGCAAGCAACGGTGCATGGCGCGTTGGCGTTTCGGCGGGTGCCGCGACAGAGGGCTGGTCTCGAATCGGCCCGGTGGCGCGGACCTGCAGTCGCGCGAGTTCGCGGGGGACGGGCGGGATTCTATGTCCTCGCCTCGCGGTCAACCGCTGCGGTTTGCCCCGGGCCCAGGGCTCCTAGAATCGCGCCCATGCTGATTCTCGTGGTGTCCTTTGTCGTGTCGCTGGTCATGACCCTGCTGGTCGTGCGCTCAGCCAAGACATTCGGCGTCCTGTCGCACGACAGCGACCTCACGGGCCCGCAGAAGTTCCACGCGCGGCCGGTGCCGCGCATCGGCGGCGTCGGCATCGTGGCCGGTGCCTTGGCGGGTGCCGTGGTGCTGGCCTGGCAGGAATGGCAGCTCGGGCTGGCGGCGCTGTTGCTCATCGCCTGCGGCATGCCGTGTTTCATTGCCGGCCTGACCGAGGATTTCACCAAGAACATCAGCCCGCGACGGCGCCTGTTCTTCACGGCGATCTCCGCGGCGCTGGCGGTGTGGGGCCTGCAGTCGGTGATCGACCATACGTCGATCCCTGGGTTGGACTGGGTGGTGTCGTTTCCGCTGGGCGCTGCGCTCGTCACGATCTTCGTCGTGGTGGGCGTTGCCAATTCGCTGAACATCATCGACGGCTTCAACGGCCTGGCATCGATGTGCGGCATGCTGATCCTGGTGGCGCTGGCCTACGTGGGCTTCCAGGTCGGCGATATGCTGATCGCCTGGGCGGCGCTGGCGGGCGTGGGCACGCTGCTGGGCTTCTTCATCTGGAACTACCCGGCCGGCCTGGTGTTCCTGGGCGATGGCGGCGCCTATTTCCTGGGTTTCTATGTGGCGGAGCTTGCGATCCTGCAGTTGCACCGCAACCCGCAGGTGTCGCCGATGTTTCCGCTGTTGGCCTGCATCTATCCGGTGTTCGAGACCGTGTTCTCGATCTACCGCCGCCGCGTGCTGCGCGATCAGTCGCCAGGGGTTCCCGACGGCATTCACCTGCATTCGCTGATCTACCGGCGTGTCGTGCGTTGGGCAGCCGGCAATCGCGAGGCCAAGGCGTTGACGCGGCGCAATTCGATGACCTCCCCCTACCTCTGGCTGCTGTGCATGTGCGCCGTGGTGCCGGCGGTTCTGTTCTGGGACAACACGGCGGTGTTGGCCGGCTTCATCGTGCTGTTCAGCGTGGGCTACACGTTTCTCTACTGGCGCATCGTGCGTTTCAGGGCGCCGCGCTGGATGGTGATCCGGCCCCGGCGGCCAAAACCGGCGAGTCAGGGATAATCCCTATCCAATGACATCGACAACTCCCACGAGCACCGCGGAACCCGGCATCCCTGCGCTCTTCAATTCCCTGCCGCTGGACTCCAAACTGTTGCGCGCCGTGGCCGACCAGGGCTACGAGACGATGACGCCGATCCAGGCCAAGGCGATCCCGATCGTGCTGGCGGGGCGCGACGTGATGGGTGCGGCCCAGACCGGAACCGGCAAGACGGCAGCGTTCTCGCTGCCGCTGCTGCAGAAGATGCTGCGGCACGAGAACGGCTCGATGTCGCCGGCGCGACACCCGGTGCGCGCGCTGGTGCTGGCACCCACGCGCGAGCTGGCCGATCAGGTGGCGGCCAATGTCAAGGCCTACGCCAAGCACACGCAGCTGCGTTCCACGGTGGTGTTCGGCGGTATCGACATCAAGCCGCAGGCAGCGGAACTGAAGTTGGGCGTGGAGGTGCTGATCGCGACGCCCGGGCGTCTGCTGGACCACATCGAATCGAAGAACTGCGTGTTGAACCAGGTCGAGTACGTCGTGCTCGACGAGGCCGACCGCATGCTCGACATCGGTTTCCTGCCCGACCTGCAGCGCATCCTGTCGTACCTGCCCAAGCAGCGCCAGACCTTGCTGTTCTCGGCCACGTTCTCCCCCGAGATCCGGCGCCTGGCGCAGAGCTACCTGCAGGATCCGCTGACCGTCGAGGTGGCGCAGCGCAACGCCACGGCGGCCACCGTTGAGCAGCACTTCTTCAGCGTGACCGAGGACGACAAGCGCAGAGCCGTGCGGCAGATGCTCAAGGAGCGCGAGCTGTCGCAGGCGCTGGTGTTCGTCAACTCGAAGATCGGCGCCGCGCGGCTGGCGCGCGCCTTCGAGCGCGACGGCCTGAAGACCACGGCGTTGCACGGCGACAAGTCGCAGGACGAGCGGCTCAAGGCACTCGACGCGTTCAAGCGCGGCGACGTGCAGTTGCTGGTGGCCACCGACGTGGCCGCGCGTGGGCTCGACATCGTGGACTTGCCGGCGGTGTTCAACTTCGACGTGCCGTTCAACGCCGAGGACTACATCCACCGCATCGGCCGCACCGGGCGCGCCGGCGCGTCGGGCCTGTCGGTCACGCTGGTCACGCGCGACGACCTGCGCATGGTGGGCGACATCGAGCGCCTGATCAAGAAGAAGCTCGAGATCGAGCCGTTCGAGCTGGAAGATGATCGTCCGCGGCGGCCGCCACGGCGCTCGCGCGACGACGACGATCGGCGCCCTGTCGAGCGGGTCGCTGAACGCGGAATCGAACGGCGCCAGGCGCCTGTCTCGGCCGATCCGTTGTTCGACCAACCGTACCAACCCAGTGCCGCAAGCACCGCAGTCTGGGAGCAGGCCAAGACCGTCGCGCCGATGCCGAAGCTCGGACTGTCCGCCAACATCAAGGCCAAGCGCAAGGTAGCCTCCTTGTTGGGTGGCGGCAGTGCCTGATCTGTGGCGCTGACCGAGGCCAAGCGATCGACTATTGCATCGCCCGCGGTCTGGCGTGCGCTCTTCTGGCTTGCGATCGGGGCGGGTGTGGTGCTCTCGCTTTGGCCAGAACCACCCGAGGCGCAAAAGCTGTTCGACCAGAGCGACAAGGTTGCGCACTTCGTGTCCTTCGCCATACTGGTGTGGCTCGGGCGATCTGGCGGATACCGGTCGCCCCTGATGCTGGGGCTGGGGTTGGCGCTACTGGCCGCGGGTATCGAATTCGCGCAAGCGCAGACAGCGACACGCACCGGTGACCTCTACGATTGGTTGGCCGGCGTGGCCGGCACTGGATGCGGCCTTCTTGTTTCCGAAGTAGCGGGGCGAATCCTAGCCGGCGTGCCAGAGAAAGACCGCCGGTAGCCGGTCGTCGATCGATACCGGCGAGCGGCGCCAGTCCTGCACGCGCAATGTCTTGCACCACCCGTCGGGCAAGGTCAGCGCACACCCCACGCTGAGCCATGTGCTGGGCTGAAGGTCCTGTACCAGTGCCGCCAGAACTGATGTGTTTCTGTAGGGCGTCTCGATCGCGATCTGGGTCTGCCCGCTGCGGCGCGATAGGGTGTCGAGCTCGCGAATGCGGGCGCTGCGGGCTTCGGCCTTTACCGGCAGGTAGCCGACGAACGCAAAGCTCTGGCCATTGAGGCCGCTGGCGGCCAGCGCCAGCATCAAGGCGTTTGGCCCGGGCAGGGGCTCCACGCGCAGGCCCAGCCGGTGCGCCGCCTGGACCAGTGTGGAGCCAGCGTCGGCCACGGCCGGCAGGCCGGCCTCCGACAGCAATCCGATATCCGCGCCCGCCACAGCGGGTTCAAGCAACTTGTCCATCGCCGAACTGTCGGGCTCGATGCGGCCTTTCGGCGGTCGAGGTAGTTCGCGGATGTCGAGCGCCTGCAGCGGCCGCTGCAGCGGCGCGATCGCCGCCACACGCTTGAGGAATGCGCGCGCGGTCTTTGCGTCCTCGACCACCCAATGAGTCAGGCGCGAGGCACGCTGCACCACCGCCAGCGGCAGCGCGGCGTTCAGATCGATCGGGATCGCCGTGCCGAAGTCGAGCGCATTCGGCACCAGCACCAGCGTGCCGCGCGCGGCGCCCGTCATGCCGGCGCCGCCAGCGGGTCGAGCCCGGCGGCCCGCAGCAATGCGCAGGTGCGAATCAACGGCAGGCCGACCAGCGCGGTGGGATCGTCGGATTCGATCGCGTCGACCAACGCGATGCCCAGCGTCTCGCACTTGGCGCTGCCGGCACAGTCATAGGGCTGCTCGACCCGCAGATAGCGCTCGATCTCCGAATCGGTGAGGTCGCGAAATCGAACCGTGACGGGTACCAGCGCGGCCTGCTCGAACGATCGCTGCGCATGGACGACGGCAACCGCGGTCTGGAACACCACGCGGCACGACCGCATGGCCCTGAGTTGCGCCACCGCGCGCTCATGCGTGCCGGGTTTGCCAAGCGCCACGCCGCCCAGGTCGGCGACCTGGTCCGACCCGATGACGATTGTTCCGGGTTCGATGGCGGCGACGGCGCGCGCCTTGGCGAGCGCCAGGCGCAATGCCAGATCGGCCGGGCGTTCGCCGGACCTTGGTGTCTCGTCGACGTCCGGGGCCACCACGTCGAACGGCAGTTTCAGGCGCTGCAGCAGTTCGCGTCGGTAGCGCGAGGTCGAGGCGAGTATCAACCGAGGTCCGGCGGCCATGCGGGCGATTTTCCCATCCCGGCCGCGCTCGGGCGGGCGACGTACACTGATTCGATGAACGCTCGCCGACACGACCCATTGCGGCTGGACGTGACCAGGTTGGCGACCGCCGGCGAGACGTTGCAGGGTCAATGGCCGCTGGCGTCGCTCGAGCGGCTGTGCGCAATGCAGACCGCGCCGCAGGATTGGGTCTTGCCGCCGGTCTCGTGGCGGGTTCGCGGCGAGCGGCGGCCCGTGCCGGGCGAAGCGCAGCAGACCTGGCTGCAGATCCAGGCCCGGGCGACGATGTGGTTGCCGTGCCAGCGATGCCTGCAGCCGTATCGCACCGAATTGCTCGTCGACCGGGCCATCCGTTTCGTGCGCGGCGAGGACCAGGCCGAGGCGCTGGATGCCGAAAGCGAGGACGACGTGCTGGCGTTGCCACGTTCGCTGGACCTGCGCGCGCTGGTCGAAGACGAGTTGTTGCTGGCGCTTCCGATCGTGCCGAGGCACGAGGCGTGTCCCGATGCGTTACCGGTACAGATCGAGCCCCAGGCAGTGCCGCCGGCGGTGCAGAACCCTTTCGCGGTGCTGGGGGCATTCAAGTCGCGCGCGCAGGACTGAGGAGCCTGTCTGCGCCGGAGCCCGCTGCTACAATATGCGGCTTTTCGTTCAGGGTGTGCCCATCGGCAGGCCCGACAGTCCCGTCAGGGTGCATTGCGTGGCCCGCAGGCACGGTACCGGGCCTTACAGGAGTACCCCATGGCCGTTCAACAGAACAAGAAGTCGCCGTCAAAACGCGGCATGCACCGCTCGCACAACGCATTGAGCACGCCGGGTACGGCCATCGAGCCGACGACCGGCGAGGTGCACCTGCGCCACCATATCAGCCCCAACGGCTTCTATCGCGGCCGCAAGGTGCTGAAGGCCAAGTCCGACGCCTGACCCGGCGTCCCGCGCTGCAGGATGCCCGGGCGCACCCGCTTGCGGTGTCGGCGCAGATTGCCTACTGTCACGGCGAGTGAGTCACAACCAGCCTTTAGCGCGCGTTCGCATCGCCGTCGATTGCATGGGCGGCGATCGAGGCGTCGCCGCCACATTGCCGGCGTGCCGCGCGTTCCTGTCCTCTCACCCCAGCGCGGAGTTGCTGCTCGTCGGCTCCGAAGCAGCGCTGCGGCCGGCGCGCGCCTGGGAGCGTTGCACCACGATCGTCGCGACCGAAGTCGTGTCGATGGACGACACGGTGGAAGTGGCTTTGCGGCGCAAGAAGGATTCCTCGATGCGCGCGGCCATCACACAGCTCAAGGCCGGGGAAGACGGTTCGACCAACGCCGATGCGTGCGTATCGGCCGGCAACACCGGCGCGCTGATGGCGCTGGCGCGTTACCTGCTGAAGACGCTCGAGGGCATCGACCGGCCGGCCATCGCGGCGGTGTTGCCGCATGCGCGCGACGGGTTCACCACGGTGCTCGATCTGGGTGCGAATGTGGACTGCTCGGCAGAGCACCTGTTGCAGTTTGCCGTGATGGGCAGTGCGTTGGTCGCCGCCGTCGAGGGCAAGGAGAACCCCAGTGTCGGCTTGCTGAACATCGGTGAAGAGGCGATCAAGGGCAGCGAGACCATCAAGCGTGCCGCCGACTTGTTGCGCGCGGCCGCGGCCGGCGGGCACATCAACTTCCACGGCAACGTGGAGGGCAACGACATCTTCAAGGGCACCACGGATATCGTCGTCTGCGACGGCTTTGTCGGCAACGTGCTGCTGAAGACCACCGAGGGCCTGGCTGGCATGTTGAGCGAATTCATTCGCCAGGAGTTCACCCGCAATCTGCTGACGAAACTCGCGGCGCTGGTCGCGATGCCGGTGCTCAACCGCTTCAAGGGACGGGTCGATCCGCGGCGTTACAACGGCGCAGCGCTGCTCGGATTGCGCGGGCTGGTGTTCAAGAGCCATGGCTCGGCCGACGCGTTCGCGTTCGAGCATGCGTTGATGCGCGCGTATGATGCCGCGCGCAATCGGTTGCTCGTACAGGTTCACGACCGGATCCTCGAGACGCTGCAGGCCATGCCGGCGGCCAGCGACGAGCCTGTGCGCACTACAGCTGCATGAGCGCCTCCAACCCGCCCTTCTCACGCATCACCGGTACGGGCAGCATGTTGCCCGCGCGGCGGGTCACGAATGCCGATCTGGTGGCCGAACTCGGGGCCAATGGCATCGAGACCTCGGATCAATGGATCGTCGAGCGCACCGGAATCCGGGCGCGACATTTCGCCGATGCCGGCGCCTCGGCCAGCGATCTGGCCCTCGAGGCGTCCCGGCATGCGCTGGAATCGGCCGGCCGCAAGGCGAGCGACATTGATCTGATCATCGTCGCGACGTCGACGCCGGACATGGTGTTTCCGTCCACTGCGACGATCCTGCAGCACAAGCTGGGCGTCGCGGGATGCCCGGCCTTCGATGTGCAGGCGGTCTGCTCGGGCTTCGTCTACGCGCTGACGATCGCCGATTCGATGATCCGCACCGGATCGGCGTCCAAGGCGCTCGTCGTCGGCAGCGAGGTGTTTTCGCGGATCCTCGACTTCACCGATCGAACCACCTGCGTGCTGTTCGGCGATGGGGCGGGTGCCGTGGTGCTGGAGGCCAGCGCGACGCCCGGCATCCTGGCCAGCGACCTGCACGCCGATGGAGCGTACCGCGAGATTCTCTGCACGCCGGGCACGGTAGCCGGCGGCAAGGTGCTCGGCGATCCGATGCTCAAGATGGACGGGCCTGCGGTGTTCAAGCTCGCTGTCAGGGTGCTCGAGGAATCCGCCCGTGCCGCGCTGGCGAAGGCAGGGCGTACCGAGGCCGATCTCGACTGGCTGATTCCCCACCAGGCAAACATCCGCATCATGAACGGCACGGCGCGCAAGCTCAAACTGCCGCTCGACAAGCTCATCGCCACCGTGGACGAACACGGCAACACGTCTGCGGCGTCGATTCCATTGGCGCTGGATGTGGCCGTGAAGAGCGGCCGGATCCAGCGCGGCGATACCGTGATGCTCGAGGGCGTCGGCGGCGGGTTTACCTGGGGCGCGGTGTTGCTCGACTTCTGAAGCCCGAGCCTGCCGAATCGACACTGATTGGAATCTTGCCGATGAGACCGTTTGCATTCGTCTTTCCGGGCCAGGGCGCGCAGAGCGTCGGCATGCTGGACGCCTGGGGCGATCATCCGGCGGTACGTGAGGTCCTGGACGAGGCTTCGCAGGCACTGGGTGAAGATGTCGGCCGGCTCATCCACGAGGGCCCGAAGGAACGACTGGAGTTGACGACCAACACCCAGCCCGCGATGTTGGCCGCCGCGATTGCCTGCTACCGCGCCTGGCGTGCCGAGGGCGGCGCCGAGCCTGCAGCAGTCGCAGGCCACTCGTTGGGCGAGTACAGCGCACTGGTGGCTGCCGGGGCCTTGACGCTGGGTGACGCACTGCCTCTGGTGCGCTTCCGCGCCCAGGCCATGCAAGAGGCGGTCCCGGTGGGAGCGGGTGCAATGGCGGCGATCCTCGGCCTGGATGCCGCGGCGGTTGTCGAGGGTTGCACCAAGGCGGCTGCCGAGACCGGGGCAGTGGTGTCGGCAGCCAACTTCAACGATCCCAAGCAGACGGTGATCTCGGGTGCCAAGGCAGCGGTCGACCGGGCCTGCGAAACGCTCAAGGGCATGGGCGCCAAGCGTGCCTTGCCGCTGGCTGTTTCGGCGCCGTTCCATTGCGCGCTGATGCGGCCTGCCGCCGAGGCGTTGAAGGCGCGTCTCGCCGCCGTGACCATCACCGCACCGCGTATTCCGGTGATCAACAATATTGACGCGGCGGCCCCCTCCGATCCGCAAGCGGTTCGCGATGCGTTGTTCCGCCAGGCCTTCGGACCTGTGCGCTGGGTCGACGTGATTCGAGCGCTGGGCGCGCGCGGACTGCGCCACGTCTTCGAATGCGGGCCCGGCAAGGTGCTGGCCGGCATGACCAGACGCATCGATGCGGAAGCCGTATCGGCGAGCGTCTTCGACCCAGCCTCGTTGCGTGATGCGCTGGGATTGTTGGTGCAGCCATGAGTGAACCGCAGCAGGTCGCGCTCGTGACCGGCGCCTCGCGCGGCATCGGCCGGGCCATCGCGACAACATTGGCTGCGCAGGGGTTCCGGGTCATCGGTACGGCGACGAGCGAGGCTGGCGCGACGGCGATCTCGCAGGCGCTCCCGCCCGCATCAGGCGGCCGCGGCGTCGTGTTGAACGTCAACGACGCGGACGCCGCCAATGCGCTCGTGGAGGCGATCGTCAAGAGCGACGGCGGCCTGCACGTGCTGGTGAACAACGCCGGCATCACGCGCGATCAACTCGCCATGCGCATGAAGGACGACGACTGGACGGCCGTGCTGGACACCAACCTGAACTCGGTGTTTCGGCTGTGCCGCGCGGTGCTGCGGCCGATGATGAAGCAACGCCAAGGGCGCATCATCAATATCACCTCGGTGGTGGGCGCGAGCGGCAATCCGGGCCAGGCGAACTATGCGGCGGCCAAGGCCGGGGTGGCCGGAATGACAAGAGCGCTGGCTCGTGAACTCGGCAGCCGCAACATCACGGTCAATTGCGTCGCGCCTGGGTTCATCGCCACCGACATGACCGACGGCCTTGCCGATGCGCAGCGGGCGGCGCTGTTGGCGCAGATCCCATTGGGCCGCCTCGGTTCGGTCGAGGAGGTGGCGCATGCGGTTGCCTTCCTGGCCTCGCCGGGGGCGGGCTATATCACCGGCGAACAGCTGCACGTCAACGGCGGCATGTTCATGGCCTGAATGCGCCGGTGGCGCCCGACCCGGCCACGGGGCCCGAAGTCGTAGAATCGCCGGCTGTTTGTTGTTGCAACTCCTGGAGGAGTCATGAGCGATATCGAAGCGCGGGTCAAGAAGATCATTGCCGAACAACTCGGCGTGCCGGAGTCCGATGTGACCAACGAGAAGGCGTTCGTGGCTGACCTCGGCGCGGACTCGCTTGACACCGTGGAACTGGTGATGGCCCTCGAGGATGAATTCGGCATCGAGATTCCCGACGAAGAGGCCGAGAAGATCACCACCGTTCAGCTGGCGATCGACTATGCCAGCAAGCACCAGAAGGCCTGAGATGGCAGCCGGCGCGCTCACAGCGTGCGCTGCGCGGTCGGCCCGGGAGCGGCCCTGCGCCGACTGACGCCCAGCGAACATGTCACGTCGGCGTGTCGTCATCACCGGGCTCGGACTCGTCAGTCCGGTCGGCAATTCGGTCGCCGAGGGTTGGTCCAATCTGATCGCGGGGCGCTCGGGGATCGCAACGATTTCCCGCTTCGACGCCGCGCCGTTCGCTTGCCGCATCGCCGGCGAGGTCAAGGGTTTCAACGTCGAGGATTACATGCCGGCCAAGGAAGCGCGGCACATCGACACGTTCATCCAGTTCGGGCTCGCGGCCGCGATTCAGGCTGTCCAGGACTCCGGGCTGCCGACCGGCGACGCGTTGAAGGACGAGCAGGCCGAGCGGATCGGCTGCGTGGTCGGATCGGGCATCGGCGGTCTGCCGTTGATCGAAGAGACGCACGCCGAGCTGACTGCGCGCGGACCGCGCCGCATCTCGCCGTTCTTCATTCCCGGCTCGATCATCAACATGGTGGCCGGCCAGGTGTCGATACGATTCGGCTTCAAGGGCCCGAACCTGTCGGTGGTGACGGCCTGCACGACCGGCCTGCATTGCATCGGTGAGGCCGGCCGGCTGATCGAGTATGGCGACGCCGACGTGGTGGTGGCCGGCGGCAGCGAGGCGGCCGTCTCTCCCTTGGGGGTGGGAGGGTTCGCGGCGATGCGAGCGCTTTCGACCCGCAACGATGACCCCGCGACCGCGTCGCGGCCCTGGGACAAGGATCGCGACGGTTTCGTACTCGGTGAAGGGGCCGGGGTCATGGTGCTGGAAGAGTACGAGCATGCCAAGGCCCGAGGCGCCAAGATCTACGCTGAACTCGCGGGCTACGGCATGAGCGCGGACGCCGGGCATATCACGGCGCCGAACACGGACGGCCCCAAACGGGCGATGAGCGCTGCGTTGCGAAATGCCGGCATCAATGGCGCGCAGGTGCAATACCTCAACGCGCATGGCACCTCGACCCCGCTGGGCGACATCAACGAGACGCAGGCCATCAAGCTGGCTTTCGGCGATCACGCCGGCAAGCTGGTGGTCAACTCGACCAAGTCGATGACCGGCCACCTGCTGGGTGGTGCCGGGGGCATCGAGACCGTCTTTACCGCGTTGGCCGTGCACCATCAGGTGTCGCCGCCGACCATGAACATCTTCAATCAGGATCCGGAGTGCGATCTCGACTATTGCGCCAACCAGGCGCGTGAGATGCGCATCGACGTGGCGATGAAGAACAACTTCGGATTTGGTGGCACCAACGGCACGCTGGTGCTGCGCCGAATCTGATTCGGCGTCGCGCCGCCCATGCGCGCTGCCCCATCATTCGAGTTGGAACTGCGGGTCGGCCCACGCGAGCGCGCACTCGTCAGCCTCTGGTGTGGCATCTCCTTGGCGGCGTTTGCCGCCTGGCTCGTCTCCCACGGTTGGACAATGACACAGCAGGAACCGATGCCGACCTGGGCGCCTGCGCTCGCGGCGTTGATGATCGGTGCGGTGGCTGGCATGGCGGCATGGATCATCGGTCGGGGCGAACATGCAACGCTCGGCTGGAGTCGCGGCGCTTGGCTGCTGACTGGCGGCCGGCCCGGTGCACCGGCGACACCCGGCTCATTGGCGTTGATGCTCGACCTCGGGCCGTGGGTGTTGCTGCGATTTCGCCCTGCCGATCGGCGCGCCTGCCGTTGGTTCGGTGTGGACGAATCGGCCGCGGGCACCCGGTGGCACGCGTTGCGTGCGGCGCTGTACCGACCAGTCCAGAACGCCACCGTACCAAAGGGACCGGCCGGCGATTCTGCTCCATGACCGCCGGCGACGCAGACGGGCCGCTGGTCGATCGGGCCAAGCGAGGCGACCAGCGGGCATTCGAGATGCTGGTCGTGAAGTACCAGCGCCGTATCGAGCGGCTGATCGGTCGCATGATCCGAGACACCGACCTCGTCCAGGACGTGGCGCAGGAGAGTTTCATACGTGCCTACCGGGCGTTACCCCAATTTCGTGGCGACAGCGCCTTCTACACCTGGCTGTATCGCATCGCGGTCAATACGGCAAAGAAGATGCTGGTGGAGTTGAAACGTGACCCGCTGGTGACCGAGTCTGCGCGGGCCGGTGCCACCGAGGACGACGAAACTTCTCGGGTCGAGAACGAACTAAGTCATGCCGAAACGCCAGAGGCCGCTCTGGCGAGCAAGGAAATCGCTGCCACGGTCAACGCAGCGATCGATGCGCTGTCTGAGGATCTCAGGCAGGCCATCACACTGCGTGAGATCGAGGGTTTGAGCTACGAAGAGATCGCCGATGTGATGAATTGCCCGATTGGAACCGTGCGGTCGCGGATCTTTCGAGCCCGCGAAGCGATCGCGGCGCGCCTGAGGCCGTTGCTTGGAACGCGCGAAGATGTACGCTGGTGACATCGAGAGTCGCGGTTCGCATCGCATCTGGTCGTATTGAGTCTGGAGTCCGGAATGCCCGAACAAGAACCGAACCCGCAGGACCCGATCTGGGTCGCCCTGTCGTCGATGGCCGATGGGGCAGCGAGCGCCGACGAGCAGTCGCGTTGCATGGCGCTGTGGCGCGAGCGTCTCGAATTGCGCGAGCGCTGGCATCACTATCACCTGATCGGTGACGTCATGCGCTCGCAGGAACTGGCGAACGATGCCGGGCGTGATTCGAGTTTCCTGCAGGCGGTGCGGTCGAGACTGGCCGGCGAGCCGGTACCCCTGAGCCCCGCGGTTGACACCCCGCGCCCGGCGCGAACCTGGATGACCGCCGTGGCGGCAGCGGCTGGCGTGGCCGCCGTCGCGGGCGTCGTGGTGATGTTGCGCCCGTCGGCGCCCGAATCGGATTCGGTTGCGGTCCGGGCGCTCGTGCGCGAGGGCGCGGCGGCGGTCGCGACGCTGCCGGCACAGCCTGAGTTGCGAGCGGTCAGCGGGCAGTTGATCCGCGATGCTCGACTCGATCGATACTTCGCGGCGCATCGGCAGAGCGCGAACGGGGCCGCTCTCCAGATGCCAGGTGCCGTCGTACGCAGCGTCGACACCATCGTGCTGGAGAACAAGTGAGGTTGTCGCGGCGTTGTGCTCGCCACTGGCTGCTTGCCGGTACCTTGGCGGCGATGGCCTGGCAGATCATTCCAGCCCACGCCCAAAGTGCCCGTTCCGCGGATGCGGCATCAGACGCGGCGTCGTGGATGTCGCGCATGCAGCAGGCGGCCTCGAACCGGAACTACCAGGGCACACTGGTGTTCAATGCCTCGGGAGTCGTGTCGAGTTCGCGCGTGACCCATTACTGCGAGGGCAATCAACGCTTCGAACGCATCGAGGTACTCGACGGCGAATTGCGCCAGGTGTACCGGCACAACGATCTGACGCAGACCGTCTGGCCGCGTTCGCGCGTGGCTGTCATCGAGCAGCGCGAGGCGGTGGCCGAGTTCCCGGCTTTGCCGGCCGGTGACGCGCGTGCACTGGAAACCTACGATTTCCGGCTGCTCGGAACCGAGCGCGTGGCCGGGCATGACGCGCAGGTGTTGCTGCTCAAACCGCGCGATGGCCATCGATTCGCGCAGCGGCTTTGGGCCGAGCGAGGCACCGGTCTGCTGCTGCGCGCCGACATCCTGGGCCCGGCTGGCGAGGTGCTGGAGTCGGCCGCGTTCTCCGATGTGGCCATCGGGGGCAAGTCGAATTCCGGGTCCGTGCTCGCGGCGATGCGCAAGCTCGACGGTTATCGAGTCGTACGGCCGGCGCTGGTTCCTGCCCAACTGGAGGCCGAGGGTTGGGGCATGACACGGTCGGTGCCGGGGTTTCAGCTGGTCAGCTGTGTGAAGCGCGTGCTGTCGGCGGCAGGCGAACCCGAACCGGACCCAGGCGCCCAGGTCCTGCAGGCTGTGTTCTCCGACGGCATGACCCATGTGTCGGTCTTCATCGAGGCCTTCGACGCCGAAAGACACAAGTCGATGGCCACCAGTCTCGGCGCCACCCACACCCTGATGAGTCGCATGGGGTCTTGGTGGGTGACGGTGATGGGCGATGTACCGATGTCGACGGTGCAGGACTTCTACGCCGCGCTGGAACGCCGCCGCTGAAACCGGATCAGACAATTCGCCCAACAATCGGACATGGCGCCCGGCTCACGGGTGCGCTTCAAATGACAGCAACGAGGACATTCATGCAATCGAGATCTGGTTCGCCGGCAGTCGGCATCTATCAACGGGCCGCTGCGGCGCTGGTGGCTGCGTCGCTGATATTGATCGGCGCACTGATGCCGCGCAGCGGCGCGGCGCAAGGGCGCGAACTGCCCGACTTCACCGAGCTGGCCGAGAAATGGGGCCCCTCGGTCGTCAACATCCGCACGCTCGAGCGCGGGCGATCCACGCCCAGCTCCGACGTCGATCCGAGCCTGGAAGAATTCTTCCGGCGCTTCGGCATACCGATGCCCGGACGCCCCGACCCGCGCCGAGGCCCGCGTGGCGACGACGAGCCGCAGCAGCGCGGGGTCGGCTCCGGGTTCATCCTGAGCACCGATGGTTTTGTGATGACCAATGCGCATGTCGTCGATGGAGCCGACGAAGTGCTGGTGACGCTGACCGACAAGCGCGAGTACAAGGCGCGTCTGGTCGGTTTCGACAAGCGCACCGATGTCGCGGTCGTGAAGATCGAGGCGAGCGGGCTGCCGGCGGTGAAGATCGGCGACGTATCGCGCCTGAAGGTCGGCGAATGGGTGATGGCGATCGGGTCTCCATTCGGGCTCGATAACACGGTGACCGCGGGCATCGTCAGTGCCAAGCAGCGCGACACGGGCGATTTCCTGCCCTTCATCCAGACCGACGTTGCCATCAACCCCGGCAATTCGGGCGGTCCGCTGATCAACATGCGCGGCGAGGTGGTCGGTATCAACTCGCAGATCTACAGCCGGTCTGGCGGCTTCATGGGGATCTCGTTTGCGATTCCGATCGATGAAGCGATGCGGGTCGCCGATCAGCTGCGCACGAACGGGCGCGTGATCCGGGGGCGGATCGGGGTCACGATCGCTCCGGTGACCAAGGAAGTGGCTGAGTCGATCGGGCTCGGCAAACCGCTCGGGGCGTTGGTGCAGGGAGTCGAGGCCGGAGGGCCGGCAGAAAAGGCAGGCATCGAGGCCGGCGACATCATCGTGAAGGTCGACGGCAAGTCCGTGGAGAAGTCGGGCGATCTGCCGCGCATCATCGGCGCGACAAAACCGGGCAGCAAGACGACGCTGCAGCTGTTCCGTCGTGGTGCGACACGCGAGGTGACCGTGACCGTTGCGGAGTTCGAGTCCGATCGGCCGGTGCGCAAGGCGCAGGCGGAGCCCGACGCTGGCAGCGCACCAGGAAAGTCGGCGCTCGGTCTGTCGGTCAGCGATTTGAGCGATGCGCAGAAGCGCGAGCTCAAGGTGCGCAATGGCGTGCGCGTCGAAGCCGTGGATGGCGCTGCGGCGCGCGCCGGTGTGCGCGAAGGCGATGTGATCCTCGCCCTGGACAACACCGAAATCACCGACGTCAAGCAGTTCCTGGTCGTCGCGGCCAAGGTCGAAAAGGCGCGCGCGGTCAGCCTGATGGTCCGGCGCGGCGAATACGTCAACTACCTCGTGATTCGGCCAGGTCGCTAGCTACCAAAGGAGGCCCCCCGGCTCTGCCGGGGAGGCAGTAGAAGTTTGACGTTTGAGGGGTTGTCCACCGTAGAGACTTCCAGCCGTGAGCCGCCAAGCACACGAAAGGAAGAGACACGATGGACAAGTTTGAAAGTTTGAGCCACACGGCGTGGGACTGCAAATATCACGTGGTCTTCATCCCGAAATGCCGACGGCGAACGCTGTACACGCAGCTGAGACAACACCTTGGAGAGGTGTTCCGCAAGCTGGGGTCGCAGAAGGAAAGCCGGGTCGAAGAAGGGCACCTGATGGCCGACCACGTGCACATGATGTTGGCGATACCGCCAAAGTACGCGGTGTCGCAGGTGGTCGGGTTCATCAAGGGCAAGAGCGCGATTCACTTGGCAAGGGTGTATGGGGAGCGCAAGCGCAACTTCGTCGGGCAGCACTTCTGGGCGCGAGGGTACTTCGTATCGACCGTAGGTCGCGATGAGGCGGTGATCCGCGAGTACATCCAGAACCAGGAGAGGGAGGACGAACGATTGGACCAACTCGGTCTGTGGAGATGAGCGGCCACCGATCAGGTGGCTCCGAGAATGCGGGGCCGCGTTAGCGACCCCTTCCAGCCGCTTTGAGCGGCTCACAACCTAAAGCCCCCGGATTTGCCGGGGGAGTATTTACC
>Ga0209253_10002474_pt1 | contig 16373 bp, 13 predicted proteins | sample FrelakmetBRP12BR_FD_187145 | JGI IMG/M metagenome (GOLD analysis project Ga0209253, IMG submission 187145) | Freshwater lake sediment microbial communities from the University of Notre Dame, USA, for methane emissions studies - BRP12 BR (SPAdes)... | ecosystem: Environmental > Aquatic >...
TGTCGCCACGCGGCCAACCGCTGTCTCGCTCCCGAACGCGGTCCATATCGTCCTGGCCGGGCTTGACGGGGCGAAAACGGTGAATGAGGCCCGGGACGGCGTGATCCGGCAGGCCAATGCGTTCATCGGGTCATCCATCCATGCAGTCGGGAAAATTGCACAGATTGGTGCCCGGCATATCAGGGATGGCGATACCATCCTTACCCACTGCAACTCGGAGGCAGCGCTCGCATGTATCATCGAGGCGCACCGCACTGGCAAGAGCATCGAGGTCTTCGCAACAGAGGTGCGTCCCCGCAACCAGGGATTGGTCACGATCAGGACACTCAATGACGCAGGGATTAGGACGAACTTTATCGTCGACTCTGCCGTCAGGTCGTTCATCAGCGACGTGGACCTTGTCATTGTCGGTGCCGATGCCGTCACCGTGAACGGCGCGGTCGTCAACAAGATCGGCACATCCATGGTCGCCCATTCCGCAGCCGAAGCCCGGGTGAACGTGATCGTGGCGGCCGAGACGTACAAGTTCGCACCGCGGACAGTTATCGGGGAACTGATCACCATAGAAGAACGCCCGCCGCAGGAGGTGCTGCCCGATGAGGTTGCACGCACGCTCCCCCATGTAACCGTGCGCAACCCCGCGTTTGATATAACACCGGCGGACTACATTGACCTGATCGTAACAGAAGCGGGGGCGATCCCCCCGCAGATGGCATACGTGATTATCAGGGAGTATCTTGGCTGGGGCATTGAGGAATTTCATAAAGCCTTTGAGATCAATACACAACATGAGGAGTGAGCGCATGCAGGACGTCATTGCAACCTATTATTTCAGGCCGCGGAGCGACACGAAACCCGAACAGGCGGCGCAGGCAATCTGCGAAGAGGAGACCACCGGCACGTGGACGGAGATCTCCACCCGGACCGGGTACGTGAAACGGCTTGACGGGGCTGTCGAAAGCCTCACGGCGCAGGGCACCGGGTACATCACAAAGATCCGGTACCCTGCCGAGATCTTCGAACCCGGCAATATTGCCCAGTACCTTTCCGTGGTGGCAGGGAACCTCTTTGGCCTCGGGCGGCTGGAGAGCGTACGGCTTCTCGATGTTGAGCTCCCCGACTCCCTCATGCGGTTCAAGGGGCCGAAGTTCGGGATTGCCGGTGTGCGACACATGATCGGGAGCAAGGACCGCCCGCATGTGGGGACGATCATCAAACCGAAAGTCGGGCTTACTCCTGAGGATACTGCGGCAGTTGCCTACGAAGCGGCCATTGGCGGCGTCGACTTGATCAAGGACGATGAGACCCTCACCGACCAGAAGTTCTGCCCGATCGACCGGCGCCTGCCGCTGGTCATGAAACGGCTCCAGGAGGCAAAAGACGAGACCGGCAAGGAAGCGCTCTATGCGGTCAACATCTCCACAAGGGCGGATCAGATCGCAGAGCGGGCATTGCATGCCATTGAACTGGGTGCCAACATGATCATGATCGATATATTCACCACCGGCTTTGGCGGGTTGCAGGCACTTGGTGAGAACCCGCGGATTAACGTACCGATTCACGTCCACCGCACCATGCATGCAGCATTCACGAGAAACCCTGAACACGGGATCGCGATGCGCCCCCTCGCGCGGATCATACGGATGCTGGGGGCAGACCAGCTCCATACCGGCACCGTGAGCGGCAAGATGAGCCATGACGCGCCGGAAGTGTTATCGAGCATCGAGGTGCTGACGTGCGCCTGCGCCGGCATGAAACCGACATTCCCTGTATCCAGCGGAGGGCTGCACCCGGGGAAAGTGGCGCACGAGATTGCCACGCTGGGCAGGGACATTGTCCTCCAGGCCGGTGGCGGGATCCACGGGCACCCCGACGGGACCGCCGCAGGGGCGCGGGCGATGCGCCAGGCAGTCGACGCCTGCATGGAAGGGAAGAGCGCGGAGGAGTACGCAAAGGATCACTACGAGCTTGAACGTGCCCTTAAACACTGGGGAAATGGCTGAAACGAGGGCAATACCATGGAAATACAGTTCACCAAAATGCATGGCAACGGGAATGATTTTGTCCTGATCGATGAGTATGAAAAGGTTGTCATACCCGATGAGATGAAGGGGCAGTTTGCCACCCTCTACTGCGACCGCCAATTCGGGATTGGTGCCGATGGCGTCCTGTTCCTGTCAAAATCTGCAAAAGGCAACCTGAAGATGCGCATTTTCCAGCCGGATGAAAGCGAAGCGGAGATGTGCGGGAACGGGATACGCTGCCTTGCGAAGTATGCATTTGATCACAAATATGCAAAGGAATCCTGCACGGTGGAAACACTGGCAGGCGAGGTCGACATCGCAATGGGGTACAAGGAGGACGAGTTCTCTGCAACTATCACCCTGCCCGCTCCAAAATTTGACCGCAAAGACATTCCGGCAACCGGCGATGGAGAATACAAAGAGAAGATCGGGGGATACGAGGTCTATGCCGTCAATACCGGCGTCCCCCATGCCGTGATCCTTGTTGATGCCGTGGAGAGTGTGGACATTGCAGCCGTCTCCCCTGCCATCCGCCACCATGCATCGTTCCCGCAGGGGGCGAACGTGAACTTCGTCCAGCGGGGCACCGGTGACAGCATCACCATACGCACGTTTGAACGGGGCGTGGAAGAAGAGACATCATCATGCGGCACCGGTGCAGTCGCAGCTGCTGCGATGGCGCATAAACTTGGGTTTGTCGGCACCACAGTCCATGTCGAGACCAATGGCGGGCCGCTCACCATCTCCCTTGCGGACGGAGTGAAGATGGAAGGGCCGGCGGTGACGGTCTTTTCCGGATCCATCCCGTTCTGACCGCTCACTCCCCACGTGCTCCTGGAATAAAAAACCCATTGCACGCCCGGTACGTACCGGGTTATTGCCGTTCCCGGTCGACCCCGAGAAACCCCGCAAACGAACCATCACGATGATAGGTCGGGGTTGCATGGCTCTCGAGCAGGACACTCTGCCCGTCCTTGTGGATCCAGCGGGTTTCGTGAAGGATATACTTCTCAGCTCTCTCTCTGGCCTTCTGGAACGCCAGGCGGTTGGGTTCCCGTGCATCCGGATGGAAATATTCAAACGGGGCATGCCCGATCAGTTCTTCAGGTGTATACCCGAGGATTCGTTCGACTTGCGGGCTGATGTAGATAAAGCGCGACTGCTCATCCGTCTCCCAGATGATATCCGGCGTAGCTGTGACAAGGTTACGGAACCGTTGCTCACTCCTGCCCAGTCTCTCTTCAACATGTCGCCGGTCCGTAATATCACGGGAAATAATTGCGATCTTATTCACTTCCCCGGACTCACTGAGTATCGGATAAGCAACCGTGTCAAACCAGATACCGGCACGTTCGTCCTCAAACCGCACTGTCTCTTTTCTCTCCAGAACCTGCGTAACAATCGATCGCCGTGCCTTTGCGAGTTCTTCAGGGAGGATACTGTCTGCCAGACTGCCGATTAATTCCTCCTTCCGTTTACCGAATCGCCGGGCAGCGGTTTCGTTGATATCCAGAATATTACCTTTTGTATCCAGCACCATAACGGAATCCGTTGGTGCGTTGATGAGTGACCGCAAGGTCGTCTCGCTCTCGCGCAATGCCTTTTCGCTACGCTTGTACTCAGTGATGTCCCGTAACGCCACCTGTATTGCGGGTTTACCCCCGGCAAATGTCTTTACCCCCCTGCCCTCAGCGATGATCGGTGTCCCGTCAAGACGAACCATATGTAATTCCATGGCTGGTGTGATGTCGCCCTCCAGATCTTTTTTGATATTTTTCCTGACAGCATCACGGAACCCGGGCTCAACATAATCGAGGACATTTGTACCGATAATTTCGTTAAGATCCGTGGCGCCAAGGAGGTTTTGAGCTGCCGGATTCAGGTAAATGATTTTTCCATCACGGTGAAGGATAACAGCATCAGGAGATATCTCCACAAGTGTACGGTACCGGTCTTCGCTCTCCCGCAACGCATCCTCTGCCTTTTTCCGGCGAGAGATGTCCCGTGTGACACCATAGATCTCGACAAGGTCCCCGGTTTTTTCGTCAAATATGGCACGGAGGGAAGACTCAAGCCAGACATAATGCCCGTCCCTGTGCCTGACCCGGTAGGAGATCTTTGCCATATGGTTCTTTTTATTAAGCCTGCTCTTGTATTCCGGCACAATATGGGCATCGTCAGAGTGGAGTACCTCAAATACCGCATGTCCGATCAGCTCGCCGGGGTCATACCCGAGAATGGTCTTTGAAGCGGGGGAGATATAGATGCAGACATCATCCGGCGTGTGGCGGTGGATCATGTCCAGCGAATTCTCTGCAAGGAGACGGAACTGCCGTTCACTTTCCCGGATTCTCAGCTCACTGCGTTTCCACTCTGTGATATCCTCAAGGAGGACCGAGACACCGCGCTGCCCCCCCTCAAAAACTGTAGGCGCAATCCGGCAGGAGAAGATGATCCCCGTATCTTTCAGGGACAGTTCACCGGACCACTCCGTCCCGCCAAGCCCGGCCTTTATATGTTTTTTCAATATATCGAATGTATCTTCATCAAATACCGTGGCGCAGCGGGTAAACTCAATATTTTTCCCGCAGAGATCTTTCTGCGTGGTGCCCAGGAACCGGAAGACCGGCTCGTTTGCATACACCACCCGCAGACCCCCGTCAAGGAGCATGATCAGCTCGGATGAAATAGAGAGCATCGCAGAGAGCGGCACGCGTTGCGCCAGCCGGTAGATTTTGGACATGCCGAAACGGCGCATCTCCACCTGGCCGGAGACCGTGAGGGTTTCGAGGTATCGCCCGGCAGTGTTGCGGTTGACCTTGACATCCCTGACAATGTCGGTGATGCTTAAGCCCTGCGGGTTCTTCGTTAACAGGTCTATGATCCGGGCGGCGATCTCCTTTTTTACGACCATCTCACATAACTTATCAGTTGAAGCAAAATATATTGGTTAAGATATTACCAAGGCCCCGGTGCCCGTCATATGACTGTTTTGATGCCCCGCTCTGACATCTCGAAATCGAATGTGCCGCCTTCGGGCAGGGAACGGTGCTTGACAAGGCATGCCCGCCGCTCCCCCATACCCGCCCGCTTTTCGAGCCGGATGATTGCTTTTGAGATGTGCTCAAGTGCAGTGCCGCCGAGCCCGGCATAGGAGTTCGTGCTCGTGTCCACATACACCTGATTCGTGATGATTACCGGTATATTGTACCGCTTTGCGTACCCCAGCAGCATGAGCATCTGGCGGGTGAGGGTCTGCATCGCATCCCTTCCTCTCTCAAGCTCCGTGCGGTAGAGCGCAGTGGCCGAGTCCATCACGATGAGTCCGGCCGTGTGCGCCTTGAGCACCCGTTCCGCCTCAAGAATCACAACACCCTGCTGCTCGAAATCAACCGGCTCATAGAGGATGAGCCGGTCGGCAAGCTCTTCCGCCCCCTCACCCGCAACCTGCCGGAAACGCTCGACCGAGAAACTCTCCGAGTCAATCCACACAACCGTTTGTCCGGCATGGAGTTGCGTGACAGCTGCAATGAGGCAGAGGGTGGTCTTGCCGCTTGCCGGTTCCCCCACAAACTGCGTGATTGTCTTTTGCTCGATTCCTCCGCCGAGCAGCGCATCGAGCGCTTCGTTTCCCGAGCTGAGACGGTCACTTTTCATGGTGCGCCCCGCCCCGTTGCCGTACTGCCCGCCAGCCCGCCTCGTTGGCCGCCCGAATCACATCCCGTACCGGAACTCCAAGCTCTGCTGCCCATATCCCTGCCGGTTCGAATTCCACCTTGAGTGTATAGACCCTGCCGCCAATCCACCCGCACTTGACCGGAAGTGTCGTTTTTTTTCCGTTGAAGACCACTTCGATATGTTCGGTCGTCCGGTCCGCGATAAACCGGTGGACCGCGGGAGTGCACCGGATGCCCAGCGTGCCCAGTTCGAGAGCCATGAGCCGGGCAAGGTCTGCACTCTTTTCCTCTGAACAGATCACCCGGACAAGGTGCCCTGCCCTCCCTTTTTTCATAACTGCGGGAATCGCGGTTGCATCATACGCCCCTGCATCCATCAGCCGCGTGATTGCGTGGGCAATCACTTCCCCGCTCACATCATCCACATTTGTCTCAAGTACATCGACACGATCCCGGACCATCTCCGGGTCTTCCATCTCAACAACCATTGCCCGCAGGACGTTGGGTGTGCCGGGGGGGTCGCGGGTACCCGCACCGTACCCCACCGCCTTGATTGCGAACGCGCCGTAATCCCCAGCATTCTCCGTACTGAACTCCGCGAGCAGTGCAGCGCCGGTAGGGGTGCAGAGTTCCCCGTTCTCCTGCCCGATGGTGGTGGCAAGTCTCGTATCCCTGAGGATATTGACGGTGGCAGGTGCAGGGATGGGATAGGCGCCATGGGCTCCCTGTGCGGTGCCCCGGCCCAGCGTGATGGGAAGCACTGAGACGCCACCAACACCCAGTGTATGGAGAGCCATGCATGCGCCAATCACATCCGCGATGGCATCGTCCGCCCCCACCTCGTGGAAGTGGGCATGCCCGCCATGTACCTGTTCCTCGGCTGCCCCTATCCGCGCAAAGACCCGCCGCGCCATGGCAAGAACTTCCCGTGGCGCATCGGCCTGATCACACCGTGCCAGCACCTCGTCAAGAGTCCGGCAGGTGGTTGTGGCGCGGGTGTCGACTTTGAGCGCCCTGATGCCGCAGCGGGTTACTTCGGTAATGCCCGGTTCCACGGCGACCGACCCCATCGCACGCACCACGAGCGTGTGGTCTGCGCCACAATCGAGCAGTGCGCCGATAATCATATCGCCGGATGCACCATGGAAGGGATCGAGAAGCAACAATCGCATAGCAATTACAGTACCTATAAATCCGTCCGTATATGACCTTTAGTGTAATGGCCAAAGAACCACTTGAATTACCACTGAAGGTGGACTCAGCGTACCCCGGGGACCAGGGGGGTGGGAAAGCGCGGCTCGATCCCGAGACGATGCTGCACCTCAAAATATCTCCCGGCGATCTGGTCGCGATCGAGGGGAAGCGCCGTACAGTCGCAAAGGTCTGGCGCATGCTCCAGGAAGACTGGAACCAGGGAAAAATAAGGATCGATAATTTTACGAGGATGAATGCAGGGCTGGGTATCGGAGATACGGCGAAAATCTCGACGATCCCCGATGAGATTGAAGCAAAGCGCGTGGTTCTTGCTCCCCCGGAGGACCTCCCCAAGAAGATCCCTGTCGCAAACAACCCCCATGTGATGAACGGGCTGATCGACTTCCCGGTGATGAAGAATGATTCCGTGCCGATCATGCTGGGGCTCCCCTTCGTCCAGCCGCAGGTCGTCGCGTTCAAGGTTGTCGATATCGAACCGGAGGAAGCGGTCATCATCACCAAGAATACCAGCATCGAGTTTTCAGACAAGCCCGCCGCCGGTTTTGAGGGTCTGAAACGGTTCTCGTATGAGGATATCGGGGGTCTGAAAGACGAGCTCCAGCGCCTGCGCGAGACGATCGAGTTGCCGCTCCGCCATCCCGAGCTCTTCCAGAAACTGGGCATCGAGCCCCCCAAGGGTGTACTGCTCTTCGGCCCTCCGGGGACCGGCAAAACGCTGATTGCCAAGGCAGTTGCAAGCGAGAGCGGGGCGCACTTCATTTCCATAGCAGGGCCTGAAGTGATCTCCAAGTACTACGGCGAAAGCGAACAGCGCCTGCGCGAGGTGTTCGAGGAGGCACGGGAGAATGCCCCCTCGATTATTTTCATCGATGAACTTGACTCGATTGCCCCCCGCCGCGAGGAAGTGACCGGAGAAGTAGAGCGGCGGGTGGTCGCCCAGCTGCTTACCATGATGGATGGCCTCGAGGAGCGGGGGCAGGTGGTCGTTATCGGCGCAACGAACCGGGTGGACGCGATCGATGTGGCATTGCGCCGCCCCGGCAGGTTTGACCGGGAGATCGAGATCGGTGTGCCTGCCGAACCGGACCGGATTGAAATTTTAAAGATCCATACCCGCGGCATGCCGCTAGCCGATGACGTGAGCCTTGAAGCGCTCGCCCAGCAGACCCACGGTTTTGTCGGCGCCGATCTTGCAGCGCTCGCCCGCGAAGCGGCAATCCGGGCCCTGCGCCGGTACCTGCCGTCCCTTGACCTTGACACAAAAGAGATCCCGCAGGAGATTCTCGACACCTTAAAAGTTCTCGCTGCTGATTTCCGCAGCGCCCAGCGGGATGTGGGCCCCAGCGCGATGCGGGAAGTGATGCTTGAGGTCTCGCATGTCAAATGGGAGGACGTGGGTGGCCTGGAATCGGCAAAGACCGATGTCCGTGAGGCTGTCGAGTACCCCCTCACCCGCAGGCAGGAGTTCGAGGATCTCGGCATAATGCCTCCCCGGGGCATACTCCTCTACGGCCCTCCGGGTACAGGCAAGACCCTGATCGCAAAGGCAGTTGCAAGCGAGAGCGGGGCAAACTTCATACCGATCCGCGGTCCGCAACTCCTTTCAAAATGGGTGGGTGAGAGCGAACGCGCAGTCCGTGAGGTGTTCAAGAAGGCACGGCAGGTCGCCCCCGCGATCATATTCTTTGACGAGATCGATGCGCTCGCACCTGCCCGCGGCTCTTCGGGCGACTCGCATGTAATCGACAACGTGCTGAACCAGATCCTGACTGAAATGGACGGACTGCTGGAGTTAAAAGACGTCGTGGTGATGGGAGCGACCAACCGTCCGGATATTGTCGACCCTGCACTCCTGCGTGCGGGAAGGTTTGACCGGCTTGTCTATATCGGGGAACCCACGCTCGATGATCGCAAAAAGATCATCGGCATCCATACGCGGTTTATGCCACTCGAGGGATCACTGTTTGAGGAGCTTGTCCGACATACCGAAGGATATACTGAGGACGAGATCGGGGAGCTTGTAGAAAAATGGGGGAACGACCGCAAGGTCAGTATCGAAGAACTCATCGGGACAATTGAAGAAAAAACACAAAAAGGGGCGGGACTATCGACCGGTGCCCGCCGGCACAGGATTGGTGAGTTAATGCATGAGAAAGCGCTTGTTCTTCCCGACAGGAAACGAACCGCGTTTGTTACAACACTGGCACAGAACACCGAAGGCTTCGTGGGATCGGATCTCGAAACGCTCTGCCGTGAAGCCGGCATGCATGCACTCCGTGAAGGTGCCGCAGCCATCACCCCCCGCCATTTCGAGGAGGCCCAGAAGAGAGTTCACCCGACAATGAACGAGCGGTTGCGGGATTACTATTCCAAGATCCAGCAGCACTTCAAAGGCGGGCTGCCCAAGCAGGTTCAGCCGCCGGAATACCAGTAACTCCCTTTTTTTCCCCGCCAGGTTTTCGATATCGCCGGCACGCCTATCCGTGAAGATGACCGGCAGATGCGGATCGAGCGGTACGATACAGGGTCTTTTCCCGGTAAAAATGGGATTTAATAATGCCGGATATAATCCCGGATGAGCCAGATCCCAACGACAATAATCACGATATAGTAGACAGCGTTGAAGACCGGCACAAACTGGTCCGAAATCCAGGTCCGGATGATATCCTGCATCGAGAAGTAGAGCTGGAACGCGGCGATAAAGACAAAGAGCAGGATAATCGCGTACAGGGCCACGTACCATTCGGCACCCGGCTTTTTCCCTGCTGCGGGTGGCTTGGGGATCAGCCCGGCCTGCGGCCCGGGGCTCTCCGGATGAGGACCGTCATTTTCATTCATGATTTTTGCCTCCGGATGATAGAGATGACAGCAAGCGATCCAAGGGCGATAATGGCAAGGGGCCCGGTAAACCCGGGTGTCCGGGCCGTTGTGTACGGCTGCGGGAGCGGGACGGCCGATGGCTGGGTACTGTCGGTGACAAACTTACTGGTCTCGATCTTCTTTGTAACAAACTGGGTATTGGTACTTATGACCGTTCCCGGCCGGAGCTGGACGAGCCCCTCCCCGCGCTTCACGATAGCATCATTCTTCCAGACCAGCACCTCAAAGACGTAGTTGTACTGGTCCGGCACCGACAGGGTTACTGAAGCTATTGTCGTCGCCTCCGGCCGGATCACCTCCACGCGGGTCCGCTGCTTGTCGGCAAGCAGATGGGCATCTGCCTCCTTTGCCTTGACCTCGACATCGAACGGGCCATTTGCGGCCGGGTTCTCGTTGGTGAAGTAAATATCCGTCTGGATCCCGACCTTTCCTGCGTTCACACCCTTTACCAGGAAATCAATATCCGAGATCAGGAGTCCCGGTTCCTGATTGTCCGGTGTCAGCCGTTCGAGGTTGTAGATCGTGATCTCCCCCCTGCCTTTCCGCTGGTTATTCTCGTAGACCGTGCTCTCAAGCCGGTACGAGCCTTTCCTTGGCAGCACGATGGTCTGCGAGATCGATCCAGCGCCCCGGACCCCCAGCAGGCCGGCATCTCCGGTTTCATCGACAACGACAAGGCCCGTCTCGGTATCATACACCTTGAGCTGGACCCGGGTGGCCCCGGCAGAAACCCCGTACGTGTTCTCGACGTCGGTCGTCACGTTCAGGGTCACCTCTGAACCGGTGATCTTCTCCGCGCCGACATTGATGCCGGTGACGGCGACCGCACTCTCCTTTAAGCACCCGCCGGTCGTAACCATCGCGACCGCGACAAGTACGGAAAGGAGGGCAATCGCGGCGGCACAGATCTCTCTTCTCATGACAGTCACTGGCATAGGATAAGTATCCGCTGTTATTTATGTATAATTTTGTTTATTTTTCGTCGTTTCTGTTTTCAGCGGATGCCAGATCCTGCTATCTTTGATCCGGATTACAGGTAAAAAACAGAAAATGAACCCCTCAATACCCCGGCTCACGATGCGTATCACTCAATACAGGTGCGATCTGCCTGTGGCAAACGTGACCACCCTTCCTGATGCAAGACGCGTCCGGCGGGAAAAGATGCTCTCGTCTGCCTGTCCCGCAACGAGACTACAGCAACGGCAGGTACCGCGAACACCCTGCAGGGTACACGCTCCCGCGCCATACGTTACGGGAAAACCAATGGGGCGCAGCGCCCGGCCGAATCTGCCGGATATTCTGCGACAAATCAGCAGAAACCGGCACAAACCTTATCAATGACTTAAAAAAAATATTAGCCGGTACAATCCATGGCGGACACCAAAACCCAGATCGTTGACGTTCCCGTCAGCGCCAGGCCCAAGAAACGGTCGACGGGAATTGTCGGGCTTAACCTTATCCTTGACGGAGGGTATCCGGCCGGTTCGGTCATCTTGATGTACGGATCGCCACTGTCAGGAATCGATATCGCAGCCAAGCAGTTCTGGAAAGTGGAAGGGGAAGAGGGCACGTACCTGATGAATGACGGTGACGCGGATGTTGGCATGATTGATGCCACGGAACTCTCTCCTGAAATGTACCTCCAGCAGATGGCGGGAGGCAGGATTGTCGTGGATTCCCTCACCACAATCATCACCAAATACGGTATCGAGAGTGCGCTGAAATTTTTACGTCACGCACGCGAGGAGATGCGCAAACGTGACGCCAACATGATTGTTATTGTCTATACCGATGTTCATCAACCGATAGAGATGACGCGCCTCATGCGGGCCGCTGATATTGTTATTGAGCTGGGCTCAAAACCCAACCAGAGTGAAATGGAGCGGACACTTACCGTGCACAAGGTCAGGGATGGCGCGGTCCCCCCGCGCCTGCTTCCGTTTAATATCCTCGAGACCGGAATCGAAGCATCGACCACGTCGCGTGTGGTGTAATATTTTTTTAATTTTTTTATAACGAGAGCCTGACTTCGCGGGCTGCCTCAACCATATTTTTAAGCTTGGCAGATGCTGCATCCCGCGTCCGCATCCGCAGCCCGCAATCCGGGTCAATGAGCAGGCTGCGTGCGCCAAACACCTCAACACCCCTGGTGATCTGTTTTTTAATGTCGGCCACGCTCTCGACCGCATCGGTAGCAGAATCAACACACCCGAACCCGATCATCCGGCCCGAAAGATCGCGGGACGAAACGAGCGCAATGTTTTCTGAATTTTTCGAAAACTCGAAGTCGAACACATTCACCGGAACCTTCAGGATATCATCAATGACATCCGAGAGATCCCCGCAGACATGCATGCAGGTGGGTATGTGCAGCGATGAGATGATCCTCTCGATCGCCTGTCTGCCCGCCAGAAGATCGGCACTACCGGTAGAAAAGATTGGTTCATCGATCTGGATCAGGGTCACTCCCGCTGCCTCAAGTGCCCGGGCCTCAACGGCAAGCGCAGCAGCGAGGTCAAGCGCGAGCTCCTCCCTGTTCCGGTACATCGGGGTGCTGATGTGGAGGCCGTACGCGAGCGTGGTTGGGCCGGTAATGATTCCCTTGACCTTTGGGTATTTTGAGAGGGCATACCTCGTATCGCCCACTGTGATCGGTGCTGATGAAGGCTGGACTTTCCCGATAACCTCCTGCCCCCTGATGCCGGGAAGTTTTGCGGTGAACGCCTGGATCATATCGCCCCTGACCTGCCCGTCTGAGATAATGTCAATTCCTGCCCCGATCTGGTCACTCACCGCCAGTTTTACAGCGGAATGGAGCGGATCAAAGAGGGAGCGCAATCCCCGGTTGCCTTTGACGGGCGGATAACTTCCGACAACAGTGGTCGCGAGTACCTTGTCGATGAAATAGTCCTTCATGGCACAAGCCGGTGCATGTCGCGCGGGAAGAGTACCGCCTCCCGCACATTTCCAAGGTCGAGCATCGTCATCACGAGCCGTTCTGCACCCAGGCCCCAGCCCGCATGGGGCGGCATGCCGTACTGGAACGGGCGCAGGTAGAACTCGAAGTTCTCCGGGTTCAGTCCTTTTCTCCTGATCTGCTGCACGAGCAGGTCGTGCCGGTGGACGCGCTGTGCACCACTCGCAAGTTCCATCCTGGGGTGCATCAGGTCAAACGCTTTGCAGACAGACGGGTCATCCTCGTACGGCATCGCGTAGTACGGGCGGATATCAGTCGGCCAGTCCACGATGAAGTAGTGCCCCCCCATCTCTGCTCCGATGGTCCGTTCAGCAGCGGAACTGATATCATCCCCGTACTGGATCGGTTCTTCCTTCTTCTTCTGCGCGATGGTGATTGCGTCTGCATACGGGAGCCGTGGGAACGGGGACTTGGGAACCGCAAAATCCGCGCATTCGAGATTTGTGAGCTGGTCGGTACAGCTGGTGTTGATGTGCCTGTACGTATGGACGATCAGGTCCTCGAGGATGCGCATGACCTCATTCTGATCGGCAAATGACACCTCGATATCGATCGATGTCGCCTCGTTTAAGTGTCTGGTGGTATTGTGCTCCTCTGCGCGGAAGATCGGCCCGATCTCAAAGACTTTCTCAAACCCCGCGGCCATCATCATCTGCTTGTAGAGCTGCGGGCTCTGGTTGAGAAACGCCTCCTTGTCAAAATATGCTATCGGGAAAAGTTCTGTCCCGCCTTCCGTAGCAGCAGCGACGATCTTCGGGGTGGTGATATGGATGAACCCGTTCTCAAAAAAGAAGTTGTTTATCGCGTGCATTATTGCACTCCGGATCTGGAATACCGCGGTGACCCGGGGTCTCCGGGCATCGAGGAACCGGCTGTCAAGCCGGGTGTCAAGGTCAGCCGGTACCTTCTCAACCACATCAAGAGGGAGCGGGCTGTTGCTCATACTCAAAATTTCAAACGTGTCGGGGACAATCTCTCTCCCGCCGGGTGCCTTGTCGATCGCTTTGACCGTGCCCGACACCCGCACGACGGACTCGCGGGAGACAGATTTTGCCGCAGCGAGCACTGCCTCGCCCGCGTTCTTTTTCGGGATGGTGACCTGAATGATGCCGGTCCTGTCGCGGATTAAAAAGAACGTAAGACCGCCGAGGTCCCGCATCTCGTGTACCCACCCGACAACCTCCGCGCTGCCGGTTGTGGGTGTGACTGATTGTATTGGTAACCGCATCAGAATCCTATAATGTTGGGGCACGCGGGATAATGGATTTTATGGGAACCGCACACCCCGTCTGGTGGAAAAAAATTAATAAAATATTACTGCACGACTGCTTTTACCACCGTTTCTTCTTTGGGTTTTGTTACCGGTTTTTTCTGCCAGACCAGTGAATTGCCCTCAAATGTGAAGGCATTCATGTAGCGGATCCTCCATGATGCAGGAACCGTTGAAATGTCGGCATTTCTGGGGACTATCATCTCATACCGGAGTTTTGCCGATGAGAACGAGGTATCTCCCGCCATGGGTGCGGCCACGAGGTCGACAAGATCCTTGGGCACCGCACGGTCAAACGTTACACCAAGTTTTACTGTTTCCTTCATTCCCTTCATAAACCGTTCGACGAGAACTACCTGGTTATATCCGGACAATGTGCGTGACTGGGTGACAGCCCACCCGTCACTCTGGGAAAAATTGCTCGCGATCTCCCGTCCAACAAAGGTGTGCATGATGTCTTGTGAAGAGCCCATATCAGATCACGAGAGTTTGCTTTTAACAAAATAAAAACCTATAGGTTTCATCTTTCCCGGAACCGGATTGTCCGTGCCACGGTCCCTGCCATGGCAGGTGGTTTGTGGGTACTCTGAATCCATGGTTTCATGCACATCTGTCATTGTTGATGAGGGAAAAGAACGGGCGGGGGACCGCGTTCTGGCATCCCCCTTCTCTCTCCTTCACCACATTTAAATAACACCTCCCCCTCTGTACGATATGATGAGCGAAGAACAGAGTACCCAGCAAAAACCCGGCCCGGGCGGTTCCAGGGGCATGGGCATTGGAGCAAAGATCCTGATCGGACTTGTTGTTCTCGTGATCCTGCTGCTCGTTGCCGCGTTCCTCACGCTGAATGTGAATGTCGTGGGCTCGGAGCCGGATGTCACCTATCCGTTTTCGACGATGTATGGCGTCTCATTTCCGGAAGGCGAGACGATTACTATCGGGAACATGCATATTCTTGTACTTTCGTACCAGAACGAACTGATCACAGATATTGACGGCACCCGTGAGAAACTGGTGGTGGGCGAGGACCGCAAATTATCGGAACGGCGCGCACGGATCTCCACGCTTGGCGCCCTGCCGGTTGCTGACACCAACTTCCAGATCACGTTACGATACAAGGGCGAGCGGGAGAACCGGGCGTACTTTGATATGACGCTGCGAACCTCAAAGCAGGTGCCCGACTTCCTGATTAAACGGCTGCTGCCCGCAGAGATTGATGCACGGCCGATCCAGATCCCGTAACATCATCACTCGCGGGGGTGGTCAGACCCCGCACCCTGTTTTTCCCAGAACCCCCGTTCTCCTGTGACGGGATATTGTCTCGGCCCTGCCAGGCGGTCAAATACAAAAAAATGGCACGTGGAATGCACCTTTAGAGAATCTTCTCCTGGTACGATCGCATTGAAAAGAAAAATGTGTAAAAAAAATTTCATTCCAGACGGACTGGCACGTCAGGGTAGTCCGGCCCGCCCCGCAGGCCAATCGTCTTTATCGTTGTGCTGATCCTGGCAAGATCGGAGGCGATAATCTTTGCCGATGATATGGTGTACAGGTCATTTTCGATATAGAGCGACCGTTTTACCTCATTTGCCGAACTGCCGTACCAGTAATACCCGCTGTCGGCTGACCCGTGTTCGACCGTGCCACGGAGCACGAAACCGGAATCCGGTGTCACCCCGAATACGTATGCCCCGTACCATATCCGCTGCCCGGAATCGTAATAACCGGGTTTCTGAATGACCGGCACGGACGTGACCTGCCGGACAGGGATCACGAGCAGGTTCTTTTTCTTGTCAAACAGGAATGCCTTGTGGTCGTACAATACAGCCGAATCTGTCCCGGAATCCCCGATCTCGACCTTGTCGATCTGTTTGGGGTGTTCGACATCGGTCACATCAAAGAGCGCGAGCTTGATCCCGCGGGTGGAGACGCCGCCCCAGTCATTGGTTGCCGTCTCCTTGCCGACCCCGATAATGTGGTTTTTGTCGTACGGGTGAAGGTAATCGGAGTAGCCCGGGATCTTCAGCTTGCCGAGGATCTTCGGGTGCTCGGGTGACGAGAGGTCGATGACAAAGAACGGGTCGATACGCTTGAATGTCACCATGTAGAGCCGGTCGCCGATGAACCGGGTCGAGTAGATCTTCTCCTGCTCGGCGATGTGGTTAAGAGAGCCGATCGTCTTCATGCTCCCGTCAAGGACAAAGACATTGTTGTACTCATACTGGCCACGGTTTGTCCAGACATCCGAGGTCGTGGCCACCCGGAGATTACCGTTGTACTCGTCCATGGCAAACTGGTTCTTTAAGTACCCGGCAACCTCACCCCGG
>Ga0209253_10002477_pt1 | contig 16365 bp, 16 predicted proteins | sample FrelakmetBRP12BR_FD_187145 | JGI IMG/M metagenome (GOLD analysis project Ga0209253, IMG submission 187145) | Freshwater lake sediment microbial communities from the University of Notre Dame, USA, for methane emissions studies - BRP12 BR (SPAdes)... | ecosystem: Environmental > Aquatic >...
ATGGAGTGATAGATAGCAGAGCGCTCGAAGGACCGGCTCCGGAGGTAGGCCGTCGGCAAGCCTGTGAGAGGGGAATTCGACAGTCATCGTCATCACGAATCCATAGAGGACAAAGGATGAAACTCCGAGGCCGGTATCTGCCTCGGGAAGGGTTGCTCTCAAAGCACAAACAAGTGTCTGGAAGAGCAGGGTCTTACTTAATCATCTGCCGTTAAGGCAAGAAGACTGAGAAGAAGGAGGAAAAAATGAAAAGAGTTGTGTCCATCCTGGTGATCGCTGCCTTCTTGGCAGCACCGATGCTCGTCGCTGCCCAGCAGGCTCAGCCGGCTGCTCCCGCTGCCCCCGCGGCAGCCCCGGCCAAGCCTGCCGAGCCGGCCGCTAAGAAGGCCCCGGCGAAGAAGGCCGAGACCGTGACGGTGACGGGCATGGTCGATGCAGTCAAGGACAAGAAGGGTAAGGTCACCGGCTACACCCTGAAGACCGACACCGAGACCTACATGCTGAAGGGCAAGAAGGTTTCCGCCATGGTGGGGAAGACGGTAGAGGCGACCGGGACCGTCGCTACCGCCAAAGGCGGCAAGAAGGTGCTGACCGTCAGCAAGGTGAAAGAGGCCATGTAACGGCCGCTGTAACCTGGTGAAGCGAGAAGAGGGGGCGAACGGCCCCCTCTTCTTTTTCCTCCTCAAAGAGCCCGCCGGGTTCCCACCCTTTGGGGCGCCTTCGGTGAAAGCCAGCGCCAAAGGGTCGGCGCATCTCCCTCAACTGCGCCAGTCCTAATCCAGCCTCAAATTGTACTCCTTGGCCACCGGTATGCTCATGAGAACCGCGCGGTCGATCTCGGCGAAAGGAAAAGTGTCGGTATCGATTACCAGGTGGGGAGCTCGGGAGTCGAAGCGGAGCCCGTAGTGGGGGGGATCTTCATACAGGTCGGTGCCGGGGAGCACGTGAAGAATACTGAACACCAACGTGGTCGGCCTGAGCTCCATGACCTCCCGTATGGATTGGGCGAAGCGGAAGAAGTTGTCTCCGGGGAGGCCGATGATGAGATCGCAAAGAACCTGGATACCGGCCTGCCGGAGGAGGCGGATACCGCGGGCAAATGCATCGGCGCGGTGTGGTCGCCTCATGAGAGCCAAAGTGTCGGCGTGGACCGTCTGCGGCCCTGTCTCGACGCTCGCTACGTTTGCCTGGCGGAGGAGTTCCGTGGTCTCCTCGTCGACCAGATCGGCGAGAATCTCAACGGTCAAGATCTGGGCGCCCGCCTGATTTACCTCTGAAATGAGCCGGGCGAGGCGCCGCAATCTTTCCTTGTTAAGGTTGAACACCGAGTCGACGAGGTGGAAGGAACGAACCCCGGGTGTCCGAACCACCGCCTCTATCTCCCGCTGGATCCTGCTGTCGGGAAAAAAGCGGACGCCGGGAAAATGCCTGCCCTCGTAGCAGTACGCGCAGCGGTAGGGACATCCTCGCGAGGTCTCAACGTAGGTGACCCGGTCTCGTGGCGCGAGCACACCAGTCAGGTACGGAGAGGGAATCTCGTCCAAGTCGGCGATAGGAGGGCGATCAGGGGTGCTGATCACCGCTCCGTCACGCCGATAGCTGATCCCGTGGATCTCCTCGAGGGTACCCTCTCCCGCGGCAAGATGGCGAAGGAGTTCCCGGAAGGTTGCCTCACCTTCCCCGCGCACAACAAGATCGACGGCGTTGTTATCCCTGAGATACGTCTCGGCGATCGGCCCCACTTCAGGCCCACCAAGGACGATAAGACTCTCCGGAGCCACCGCCTTGCACATCCTGGCAAGTTCCAGGCTGACCTCCATGTTCCAGCAGTAGCACGACAGGCCGAGCACACGGGGCATCCTCTGGCTCAGGTAGAAGAGCGCCTGCCTGGCATCATGGCTCTCCACGGCGAAATCAACCAGATCGATGTCAACCCGATGCCGGAGAGAGCGGTCCTCTTGGACGTAGGCCTTTAAGTAGCCATTCGCCAGGGAGAAATGACCTTCGGCATTGAACGAGACCAGTGTCACTGTCAGGGCGTGCATGAGCACCTCGGTCTGCTGCCCGGAGGAGACGGCGAGACCGGGAGTTCAGGTCTGTGTCACCGTGCCTCCGCGTCTGCCTTATATCCGTCCTCGTGGCTGGCGCGTTTCCCGCGAACGAGGCTCCGGATAGCGTCCAGATGAATGGAAGTCGACACCGGCTTGATCTCCTGGCTCAGCCGCGTCTTCAGTGAACGGGAGGGTACGCCGTGACAGAGCTCTCGGTAAACGCACCTCCGGCATTGCGCCACCTGCTCGTGAGGTATCCGGGGCGGGAGATAGAGTTCCGCCACGTGGACCTCCAAATCTTTCATGAGGCAGAGGGGAAGGTTCTCGGTGAGAACCCAGGTTCGGTTGAGCAAGGCAAGGTTGACGGCGTTTCGGATGGCGGGCAAGGCGCGGGAGAGGGGTTCCGTCGTGATTTCCCAGGAGAGGACGATCCTGTCCGGTCTCAAACCTGCCAGGGCCAGGATGGTCTCAGGCAGGGTGGGTACGTTGTCCCCGCGGAGGGGAATGAGAATTCCCACGAAAGGTTGTCGGTCCGCTCGCCCCGGGATCACGGCGCGGCGGAGCAAGTCCAAGCCGGACCAGGTCTGCTCGAGGCTTCCCGATATGCCGGTCATCCTGTCATGGAATCGCGGCTCCGCTGCGAAAAGCTTGATCTCAAAGTGGTGGCAGCCTGAGCTGAGAAGGTGGTGGAGCAAGCGAGGGTCAGCGAGAGGCGTGCCGTTGGTGCGAAGGCGAATGCGGGGAAACCCGAGCTCTCGAGCAGCCTGGATCAGCTCGATGAGGTCGGTCCGGAGGAGCGGTTCGCCCCCCGAGAATGAAATGCCTTCCCGGGGTTCGGCGAAGGCGCTCATGGCGGCGATGATCTCAGATTTGCTTCGCCCTGGGACGCCGCTCGCCCGGGCGGCGCACTCCCGGCACTGGAGGTTACACCGGGATCCGACAAAGACCTCATGAAAGGGAACCATAGTATTGATAGACAATCAGGCCCATGCAGCCAGGGGAAACGCTGAGTGGCGCGCAGCGGGCCCACTTCCTCCGTGCTGAGTCGTTCCTGGTGACAGGGAGAAACGCCGTTGTCGTTGAGCAGGCCTGTACGGTCGACTACTTCTTGAGGAATACCCGCCCCGCCGCCTTGATCTTGCTGGCAGTCTCCTTTATTTCCTGCGCTTCTTTCACGCCAGGGAGATTCTCGATCTGACGGGTGAGCGGATCATCCTCTTTTTCGCTTGCGCCTTTGGACGCCTGATCTCCCTCGTCACTCTCGGGTGGAGGCTTGATCCAGGTTGAAACCTCGTCCCTCTCCTTCTTTGTGGCTTTCTTGAATTCCCGAAGGCTCTTTCCGAAGGCGCTACCGATCTCAGGGAGCCGTTTCGCTCCAAAGATGAAGAAGACGACAATGAAAATGACCAGAAGTTCCTGCATGCCAAGACCAAATACCATGGCGGCCTCCAGGCGCTAAGATCTCAATGGAAGGGTAACGTCTGCCGTTGCTCCTCGACCACCCTCGCCGAAGTCTTCGAGGAGTAAACGGCACATCCGAGCCACGAGAGGCGGCGAACGCTTTGGGTCTAACGGCCTCGATAGATGTAGAAGTTTAGTCGCATTTACCTGGCGTAGCTATGAAGTCCACTGAGGAGGAAATTGACGCCGAGATAGGTGAAAATGACACAGCTGAAACCGATGATGGATAACCAGGCGATTCTCCGCCCATGCCAACCCCGACCCAAACGGGCATGAAGCAGAAGGGCGTAGACCAACCACGTAATAAGCGACCACGTCTCCTTCGGGTCCCAACTCCAGTAGTTTCCCCAGGCGGAGTTTGCCCATACTGACCCCGTGATGATCCCGACGGTGAGCAGCAAGAAGCCGAACACCACGTTCTGGTACATGAGTTCATCCAGGCTCTGAATGCTGGGAATGCGGGCCCGGATGCCCGAGCCGGGGTTATCCGGCTGCTTGTTCGGCCCCTTCAAGAGATAGACGATACCCAACCCACAGGCAACGGCGAATCCGGCGTAACCAAGAAAACAGGTAATCACATGGGCGATAAGCCAATTACTCTTCAGCGCCGGGATAAGGGGCTGGATCTTGCTCTCCACGTTTGGTGAGAAGGAGGCATAGGCCATGGTGAAAAAAGCGAGGCCAAGAGGGAATACTCCCAATTCTCGCGAGCGATACCGCACCTCCATCAAGAGGTAGATGAGGGCCACAGACCAGGCGCCAAAGACGAGGGATTCATAGAAGTTGGAGAGAGGCGCATGCCCGAAGCCCATTCGGTAGGACTCCATCCATCGGAGCAGCATGCCAGCGGTATGGAGGCCCACCCCCAGCCAGGAGATCCACGTGGCACACCTGTTCAATACGCTGCGGCGGAAGAGCCACCCGGTTCCGTAAGCGAGGGCGGCCAAGAGGTACACGAAGGTGACAAGGCTGAGGACTAAGGAGCTAGACATGGGCGTTCCCGTAGGCGCTGAGATCACCGATCTCTTGGGTTAGCTTGGTGAATTCCCGCTCAAAAGCTGCCTGGTGTTTACTGCTGTGGCCCCCAAGCATGATCTTGGTCCCGCCGGAGCCTTGATCCAGCAAGAACCACATGCGACGGTGGCTGCCATAAAGAGCAAAGAGCATGCTCAAAAGCATGAGGGAGAATCCCGCGTAGATTACCCAGACGCCCGGGTCCTTCTTAACCTGCAGTCCTGTGTAAAAGCTGTTCTGGAAGCTCTCCGCCGTTATGGCAAGGTCGCCGATACGATTGCCGTGGAACGCGGGCTGCTTCACCAGGATCCAGGCGCTGGCGGGCTGCTGATGCTCCCGGGCCGCAGCAATGAAAAGGGCCGGGCCGTGGTTCCCAACATTTTCCGCGTAATCCATGACCACGAGGCGGTCCTTCGTTCCCGGGATCACAATGGTCTCTCGAAACGGCACCTCAAGTCGAAGCTTTTTTCCGCTCGTCACGTCGTTGAGTTGCAGGACGATATCCGATGGTTCACTGCCATAGGTTGCCTGGTAGAAGGTGATACCTTTGAAGGTCAACGGATCATTTACGAGGATTGCCGCCCGCCGAACCATGTCCCCGTGTTCGAGGATGCTCACGTCAGAGCGGAACTCCTTGGGAGCGCCCGTGTCGTAAAAATCCACGGTGAACTTGTCGCAGCGGATGGCGAATCCCAGAGGCAGCACCCGGTGCTTGCTACCGATGAAGATGCGATCCACCGTGCCGCTCTCGGGAATCGTGACGAAGCCGCGAAAGCCGAAGACAGAACCGATAAGAGCACCGCCGAGAATCAGCAAGACGCCGAGGTGGACAAAGTAGACCCCAAGACGGCTGAAGCGGCCCTTCTCCGCCGCCGCCTGCCAACCGCCATCCCGTTCCTGCCACTGGCAAGAGTACCTGCGACCGAGACGGGAGGCAAGGAGTCTCTGGCTCTCCGAGAGCGGGAGGGGAACCTGGATCCTCGCGTGGTGGCGCATTTTCTGGAGCCTGGCAGGGTCCATTGTCTGGCTGCCCGCGCGAAGCAGGGTGAGGGTCTGAGGCAAGCGGCGAAGGGAGCAGACAATGAGGTTGACGCTGAGGAGACCCAACAGCACCTTGAACCACCAGGAGTGATACATATCGGCGAGATCCAGCACTTCGATGAGAGCGGAGAGTTTGGGCCCGTACTCGCGAAGTCGCTGCTCGACGGTGGATTCCTGGGGGATAAGGGTGCCGACTATGGAGGTTGCAGCCAGGGAGCCGAACAGAAACAGGCTCAGCTTTACGGAGGCAAAAAACTGATAACTGCGGTCGAGAATCCCATTTTTCTGGTCCATGCAATCCCGCTCTTTCGAAAAAATGAAATGATAACACGATCCCTTTTTCCTTTCAACAGGACCGAACGATGCACCTGGACTATTGTCACCTTGGCCTTGCGAGCCGCGTACCTGAAAAATCCTGGCTCATCCGGCACCATTCTTGCGGGCGTGCTGGGCTACAGGAGTGGCGGGCCCTTCAGAAAGGGTGGGAACCCTTGGCCGGCGCGTGTAGGGCTGGACGGATCGGTGTGGAAGCCCGCCAGAAGCGCCGTCAGCCCCCTGGACGAAAAAAGATAATGATTGATAAAATGTAGCTCTCATGGTAAGTATCCCGTGTTTCCGTGCAGCCCACGGGCTTGAAAACAGGGAGATAGGTAGTCATGATTCTTGATCCCATTTTGGGGTGGTTTTCCAACGATCTCGCCATCGACCTGGGTACGGCAAATACTCTGGTCTATGTCAAGGGCAAGGGTATTGTACTCAGCGAGCCTTCGGTAGTCGCGGTCCGCGCCGACGGCCGGGGACCTAACAAGGTGCTGGCCGTAGGAAAAGAAGCAAAGATGATGTTGGGCCGTACCCCCGGCAATATTGTGGCCATCCGACCCATGAAGGACGGGGTGATCGCCGATTTCGAGATCACCGAGGCGATGCTGCGCCATTTTATCCGGAAGGTGCACAACCGTCGGACCCTTATCCGACCGCGGATAATCGTTAGTGTTCCCTCTGGAATTACCCAGGTGGAAAAGCGGGCGGTGCGGGAATCGGCGGAATCGGCCGGCGCCCGGGAGGTGTACCTTATCGAAGAGCCGATGGCTGCAGCCATCGGGGCCGGACTTCCGATTACCGAGCCAACCAGCAACATGGTGGTGGACATTGGTGGCGGCACCACCGAGGTGGCCGTCATTTCTCTTGCGGGCATCGTGTACAGCAAGTCGGTGCGGGTTGCCGGAGACAAGATGGATGAGTCCATCCTCCAGCACATCAAGCGCAAGTACAACCTCCTCATCGGTGAGCGGACCGCGGAGCTGATCAAGACTACCATCGGTAATGCCTACCCGGGAGAGATTGTGGAACGCATGCAGATCAAGGGCCGCGACCTTGTGTCCGGGATTCCCAAGATCATTGAAATCGACTCGGATGAGGTCCGGGAGTCCATTCGCGAGCAGATTGATACCATTGTCGAGACTGTTAAGATCGCTCTCGAGCAGACCCCGCCGGAGTTGGCGGCCGACATCGTTGACCGGGGTATAGTGCTGACCGGGGGTGGTGCACTCCTGAAGGGCCTCGACAAGCTCTTGCGTGAGGAAACGGGCCTGCCCATCACTATCACGGAGGATCCGCTGTCGACAGTGGTGTTGGGCTCCGGGAAGGCTCTCGACAATATCGATATCTTGAGAGAGGTTATGATCTAACCCACTCCGACTTCCCATCGAAACGCGATCGAGGCGTGGGGAGTCCTGGGGACCCAGGGGTGGCGAGGGGTGGGGTCTCCGCCTGCCACAGGGAATCAAGGTGCCGGTGAGTAGACAGCTTCGCAACATCCTCGTTTGTATCCTATTCTTTCTCCTTGCCCTCAGCCTCATTTCTGCCAAACTCCACGCCCAGCAGGGGTTGAGTCTTGTCGAGGCCTTGATGGTGGAGCTCACCGCCCCGGTGGAGAAGGGCGTTCGCCTTGTGGTGAACACCGTAGGCGACGTTTGGCGCGGATATTTTCGCCTCGCGGGGGTGCAGCGGGAAAACCAGGAACTCAAGGAGGAGATCCAAGAGCTGCGACGGGAGTTGAATCTTTACCGTGAGGCGTCCCTGGCCAATCAACGGCTTCGAGACCTGCTCGATTTTAAGGAATCTACGGCAAGTATGCCGCTTATCCCCGCCGAGGTCGTTGCCTTCGATCCCACGGGATGGTTCAAGACAGTGCTCATTGACAAGGGAAAGCAAGACGGTCTGGCGCGAGACATGGCGGTAGTGAGCGCTGCCGGAGTTGTGGGTCGGCTGATTGGTGTCACAAGCCATTACGCCAAGGTGCTCCTGATCCTCGACCGGAACAGTTCGGTTGACGCTCTCGTGCAGCGCTCACGTTCTCGGGGTATTCTGGTTGGTCTCGGGGACGGGCGCTGCTCGCTCAGGTACGTGCAGCGCAACGACGACGTCCAGGTGGGAGACCAGGTGATTACCTCAGGCATGGGAGGTGTGTTTCCCAAAGGGATTCTTCTGGGCCAGGTTGAAAAGGTCCAGCGGGGGGATGCGGGCCTGTTTCAAACGGTGGATGTGACGCCAGCGGTGGATTTCGGCCGACTGGAGGAGGTGTTGGTCGTAGTGAGACCGGCGCCCGAATATCCCGAAGAGCAGACGGCACGCGGGGCGGGACGGAGCTGATGCGGTCGATGCTCATATATCTCCTCCTGGTCTTCACGGCGTACGTGTGCCAGACAGTCCTGTGGCCGCTTCTCTTGCCGCCTGGGCTCCATGTGGATCTCTTCCTGATTCTAGTGGTGCACGCCACCTTCACCCATGGTGCACCGCGAGCATACATTTTGGCCATCATTGTGGGTATCCTCGCTGACCTTGGACTACCGCCCGGCGTGGGTTTCGGGCCCCTTTTTTACCTGGTCGTCGTTCTCCTTGCCTCCGTGCTTTGGCAAAATCTCAATCTCCAAAGCCGGCGCTACCAGGCCATCTTCCTTGGGTTGTGCACCCTTCTACAAGGGTGGGGACTGGGCCTTGTCCTCATGACCCATAACACTGAGTCGGCAGGGATGGCCGAGATGGCACGAATCTTGGTATGGCGAATACTCGTTGTCTCTATTGTCGGACCCTTGTTGCTCTCAGGGCTGATGCAAGTGGAACGGGGGTTGAAGACCTCCCCCTATCCTGAGGAGTATCAGCAAGGATGAGCGCGCTGAAACAACTGGAGAAGCCTGATCTGGAGGTGCAACGGCGACGGTTCCAGGTTGTTATGGCCGTCGTTGTGGCGACCTTTGTTCTCCTGGCCTTACGCCTCTGGTACCTGCAGCTGATCCGCGGGGAATACTACCGGACACTTTCGGAAACCAACCGTATCCGCGTGGAGAACATCCCTCCACCGCGCGGGACCATTTTCGACCGTCACGGCCGGGTCCTCGTAGATATCCGCCCCGGTTTCAGCCTGGCGATCATCCCTGAAGACATAAAGGACCTGGATGAGACCCTAAACGCCTTGAGCCAGATCCTCGGATACGATAAGAGCGTCCTCGAGGAACGGGTCGAGATGGCTGAATCGGAGCCGCCATTTCGACCGATTATTCTCATCCGCGACATGACCCGGGACCAGCTTGCGGCAGTGGAGAGCCACCGCTTCTACCTGCCCGGGGTGGTGGTTCAGATCGAACCGAGGCGAAGCTACGAGTGGCTGGCCTTTGCATCTCACCTCATCGGTTACGTCGGTGAAATCGACGAAAGGCAACTCAAGGACAGCCGCTACGTCGGCTACCGCCAGGGTGACTACCTGGGCAAGTACGGGGTGGAGCAGCAGTGGGAGCGAGTGCTGAACGGCCAGCGGGGTGGCCGCCAGGTGGAGGTCGACTCGGCGGGACGTCAACTTCGGGTGTTGCGGGAGGTGCCCGCGCTTCCGGGCCAGAATCTCGTTCTTACCCTCGATGCCAACCTCCAGCGCCGGGCGGAGGAGGCTTTGAGCGGGAAGGCGGGTGCCATCGTGGCCCTGGACCCCAATAACGGGGACATCCTTGCCATGGTGAGCAGCCCGGCCTTCGACCAGAACCGATTTGTTCGCGGGCTCTCCACCAAGGATTGGCAAGACCTCATCGATGACCCCATGCACCCGCTGAACAACAAGGCCATCCAGGGTGCGTACCCACCCGGATCCACCTTCAAGCCGGTGGTGATCACCGCCGCCCTGGAAGCAGGGGTGGCCGAGCCCGGGACCACTATGGGATGCCAGGGGCAGATTCCCTTCGGGAATCGGTTCTACCGCTGCTGGGAGAAGAGGGGCCATGGGCGGCTCGATCTTTACCAGGCTCTGGTCCGCTCCTGCGACGTGTATCACTATCAGCTTGGCCTGAAACTGGGCGTGGATCGCATGGGGGAATACGCCCGGCGCCTGGGATACGGGTCCCGGACGCTCATCGGACTGGGCAACGAGTCCCGCGGCCTCGTGCCGAGCTCCCAGTGGAAGCTCAAGCGCTTCGGTATTCCCTGGCAGAAGGGTGAAGACCTGAGCATCTCCATCGGCCAGGGGTTTCTCCTGGTGACGCCTCTCCAGCAGGCGGTGGGGTATGCTACCCTCGTGAACGGCGGGAAGATCGTTCAGCCTCGGATCGTTCAGCGCGTGGAGAGTCCGGAGGGTACGGTGCTTGAGGAAGTCCAGCCCCAGGTTCTGGGAGAGGCGAAGCTCAAACCGACGACGCTGGAGTTTCTGTGCCGGGCCATGACCGGGGTCGTGCAGGATCCGGGCGGCACGGGGAAGGCGGCGCGGCTGCCGGGAATCCTCGTCGGGGGGAAGACCGGAACCGCTCAGGTCGTGCGTATGGCGGATACCGAACCGAGAAACAGGGATCTCAACAGCGTCCCTTACGAATACCGGGATCACGCCTGGTTTGTCTGCTTTGCCCCGGTCGAAGCGCCCCAGATTGTGGTAGCTGTCCTGGTGGAGCACGGCGGTCACGGCGGTTCGGCGTCGGCGCCGCTGGCTCGACAGGTGCTGGAGGAGTTCTTCCAGATCAAACCGCCCACCGCGGTGGCCCAGAAGAAACCAGTAAAACCAGTAATCGAAACGGGTGGAACACAAGGGGATTGAGCCGTGCACTGCAACCCCGCAGCAGCTTGGGAGCGTCTAGGTACTATATAAATGATCGATCGTCGGCTCATTCAGAATTTTGACTGGTACCTGCTGCTCTTGACCTTTGCTATTGCTGCTGTAGGTCTCCTGACCCTATACAGCGCCACGTCCTCAGGCGGGAAGGCTCATCCCGCCATCGTGATGCGGCAGATGTACTGGCTGGGCCTTGGGCTGGTGGTGATGGTTCTCGCCTTCAGCGTCGACTACCGGTGGCTGGAGCGATTCGCCTATCCCACGTATCTCGCGGGGCTTCTGCCGTTGCTGGCGGTACTGGTGATGGGGAGGAGCGTCTCCGGCTCGAAGCGGTGGCTGGACCTCGGATTCATCGTCTTCCAGCCCTCGGAGATCATGAAGCTGCTCATCATGGTCGCCCTGGCTCGCTATTTCTCCCAGGAGGGGAAGGGCACAAGCTACCGGCTCCGGGATTTGCTGATTCCGGCGGGCATCATCTTGGTTCCGGCGGCTCTGGTGCTTCTCGAACCCGACCTCGGTACCGCCGGCCTGTTCATCCTCATCGGGGCCTCGGTCGTTCTCTTCGTCGGGGTGAAGCTCTCCTCTCTCCTTCTCGTCGGTGGGTTCGGTCTTGGCTGTCTTCCAGTGCTCTGGACGATCATGAAGCCTTACCAGCGCCAGCGGATTCTCACCCTATTCGACCCGGACAGGGATCCCCTCGGCGCGGGCTACCATATTATCCAGTCTAAGATCGCCGTTGGCTCGGGCCAGATCTGGGGGAAAGGTTTTCTCCAAGGCACGCAAGGTCAGCTACGATTCATTCCTGAGCACCACACCGATTTTGTCTTTTCGGTGCTCGCCGAGGAATGGGGCTTTGTGGGCTGCCTTCTGCTCCTCGGCCTATTCCTCTGTCTGCTCCTTCGGGCCCTCCAAATAGCCCGTCGGTCGAGGGATCGCTTCGGTACGCTCCTTTGCGTCCAGATTGCCGCCGTCATCTTCTGGCAACTGGCCATCAACACCGCCATGGTGCTCGGTATGGCACCGGTGGTAGGCATCACCCTGCCTCTGGTGAGCTACGGGGGATCGTCTCTCCTTGTCACCCTTGGTTGTGTCGGCATTCTGCTAAACGTCTACATGCGGAAGTTCATCTTCCAGAACTGAGAAGTTGTGGCAGCCCCCTAAGGACCCCGCCCGCCCCACTTTTTTTCCTTGCAATGGGAAATGTAGTGTGCTATTAAGGGCACCCGTAGCTAAAGGGATACTGCGCTCTTGCCCTCTTGCCTGACGCACCGACACAAGACCCTTGCGCGTTTGCAGACCTTGTGCATCGACTTTTCACCATAAGAACCGGGGCTGGAACGGCACCGTCGGAGGATTTGGAAGCCCTCTCCAGAGACATTCGGCGGCGAGGCGAATTTCTGTAAGTTGAGTTGGGCATGGGTTCCCCGCGCATGGCAGAACACCGAGAGGTTTTGGGGGAAGAACAATGATCAATATCAACATCACCCTTCTCGTCCAGATGGCCAACTTCCTGATTCTTCTCTTTCTCTTGAATCTCGTCCTGTACCGGCCCATCCGGAGGATCATCCAGAAGCGCAATCAGATCATTGATGATTTCACGACGACCATCAGCTCAATGACCAAGAGCGCTCAGGACGCCATGGACACCTTTGCTCAGAAGATCCGGGAGGCCAGGGGGCAGGGGGCGGCAAACGTTCAGATGCTGAAGGATGAGGCCCACGAGGCAGAGGCGAAACTAATCGCCGAGAAACATCAGGAAGCTCAGACGAGGATCGGCCAGGTTCGGAAGCAGCTGGAGTCGGAGATCCAGGAGACTCGGGGCAAACTGCAGGCTCAGGTGCAGGCCTTCTCACTTGCCGTGGCCGAAAAGATCCTGGGGAGGAGCATTTCATGAAGAGCACGAAGGGCAGAGGGTTGCGCGGGGTGACGGCCGCCCTTGGCGCGGGGGGTCTTTTGGTGCTCCTCTGGGCCGGTATGGTCTGGGCCGCGGAGGGGGGAGCCTCGAAGTGGCCGGATTTCTGGTATCGAGTGCTGAATTTCGTCCTCATGGCAGGCATCCTCGTTTTCATCGCCCGTAAACCCATTCGGGAATTCTTCGCCAAGCGAACCCAGACCATCGCCACCACACTCACCGAGCTCGAAGCCAAGAAGAAGGAAGCCGAAAAGACCTACCAACAGTACAACCAAAAGCTGGCCGAGTTGGACAAGGAGACGGCTCGCATCTTGGAAGAGTACCGAGCGCAGGGTGAGGCCGAGAAGGCAAAGATCATCGCCGCTGCCGAGAAGAGCGCCGCCGATATCCGAGCGCAGGCGGATCGCGCCATTCAGCAGGAGATCGCGAGTGCGACCTTGGCATTGAAGCGGGAAGTTGCCGAGCTCTCGGTGGTGGCCGCGGAGAAGGTGCTCAAGGAAAGGATCGGGAAAGAGGATCATCAGCGGCTTGTTAAGGACTTTACGACAAAGGTGGTGGAGGCCAAGTGACCAACCAGATTCTTGCCAAACGGTACGCGAAAGCCTTGCTTACCCTGGGGCGCGAAGACGGGAACTACAGGCAGTACGGGGAGGAGCTCAGCAAATTCGTGACCTTTTGGGAGCAGCAACCTGAATTTGTGGATGCTGTTTCCAATCCGCTCTATGTCAAAGATAACCGCAAGGTGATCTGTCAGGCGGTGGCTGTGAAGCTAGGGTTGTCGCAGGTGTTCAGGAGCCTCCTCGACCTCATGATCGAGAAGAACCGCCTGCGCATCGTACCCGATGTTTGCACCTATTACCAAAAGCTCCTGGATGAGATGGCTAACATCAGCAGGGCCGAGGTCGCCAGCGCCACGACTCTCGCCGGGGAGGAGATCGCGGCCATCAAGGCGGCGCTGGAGAAGGTGACCGGTGGGACCGTCATCGTGGAAACGCGGGTAGATCCCGGGCTCATCGGCGGAGTGGTGGCCCGGGTAGGGGATCTTGTTCTGGACGGCAGTGTCAGAACTCAGCTGGCGAGCATCAAGGAAACTCTAGTGAAGGAGTAGGACGAGCCGATGGAAATCAGGGCCGAAGAAATCAGTCAGATTATCAGGGAGCAGATCAAGGACTATGACAAAAAAGTCGATCTGAGCGAGACGGGCACCGTCCTCTCCGTGGGTGACGGCATCGCTCGCGTCTACGGCGTGGAAAAATGCATGTCCATGGAACTCCTGGAGTTCCCCACTCCTCACGGCACAGTCTACGGGCTTGCCCTCAACCTGGAGGAGGACAACGTGGGCTGCGCCATCATGGGCGAGGATTTTCACATCAAGGAGGGTAGTGTCGTTAAGCGGACCGGCCGGATCGCCCAGGTGCCGGTGGGAGACGCGGTCATCGGTCGGATCGTCGACCCGGTGGGACAGCCGCTCGATGGGAAAGGCCCCATTGAGGCGAAAGAGTTCGCCCTCATCGAGCGCATCGCACCCGGCGTTATCCACCGAAAACCGGTGCACGAGCCCATGTATACCGGGCTCAAGGCCATCGACGCCATGACCCCGGTCGGCCGCGGCCAACGGGAGCTCATCATCGGCGACCGCCAGATCGGCAAGACCGCCATCGGCGTGGATGCGATCATCAACCAGAAGGGCCAGGATGTTATCTGCATCTACGTCGCCATCGGTCAGAAGAAATCCACGGTGGCCCAGGTGGTGGAGACTCTGCGCCGGCACGGCGCCATGGACTACACCATCGTCGTCTCCGCCTGCGCCAGCGACCCCGCATCCCTGCAGTACATCGCGCCGTATGCGGGTTGCGCCATGGGCGAATACTACCGGGATAGAGGCCGACACGCACTCATCATCTACGACGACCTGTCCAAACAGGCGGTTGCCTACCGGCAGATATCCCTCCTCCTTCGCCGGCCGCCGGCTCGTGAGGCCTTCCCCGGGGACATCTTCTTCAACCACTCGCGGTTGCTGGAGAGGGCCGCAAAACTGGCGGACAACGCGCCCGAGTTGGATCCCAGGTACAAGGCGGGGGCCGGGTCGCTGACGGCGCTGCCGATCATCGAAACCCAGGCGGGTGACGTCTCCGCCTACATCCCGACCAACGTGATCTCCATTACCGACGGCCAGATCTACCTGGAGCCCGGCCTCTTCTTTTCCGGCGTGCGCCCTGCGATCAACGTGGGTCTCTCGGTATCCCGCGTCGGCGGTGCCGCCCAGGTCAAGGCAATGAAGCAGGTGGCCGGCCGTCTCCGCATGGATCTCGCCCAGTACCGCGAGCTCGAGGCCTTTGCGAAGTTCGGCAGTGATCTCGATAAGTCCACCCAGGCCCAGCTCAACCGCGGCATTCGGCTGGTGGAGCTTCTCAAGCAGCCCCAGTATCAGCCAATGCCGGTAGAGAAGCAGGTCATGGCCATTTACGCGGGCACTCGCGGCTTCCTGGACAAGTACCCGGTGGACAAGGTGATGTCCTACGAGCAGAAGATGTTGGAGTTCGTCGGACAGAAGTACCCTGAGATCTTCCAGGAGATCCGGGAGAAGAAACTGATCAGTGATGAGCTGGATGCCAACGTGAAAAAGGCCCTCACTGAATTCGATCAGGTCTTTCAGGCCGCCTAACCGTGATGCATTGACGATAGAGCGAGAGTAGCGACCTATGGCAACGCTCCGTGATGTCAAGAGAAAGATCTCTGCGGTCAAGAAGACCCAGCAGATCACGCGGGCCATGAACATGGTGGCCGCTTCCAGGCTGAGGACGACCCAGCAACTGCTGACCAAGTTCATGCCCTTTGCTGCCAAACTCACCGAGATCATGGGTCGGGTGGTAGCCGGCGTCGAACCCGAGGGGTTCCCTCTCCTCATAGCCCACGAGGAGGTTCACAAGGTGGAACTCATCTCCATCACCGCAGACCGAGGTCTGTGCGGTAGTTTCAACACCAACCTCATCGCGGCGGTTGAACGGTTCCTTAAGGAGAAGGCGCGGCAGGGGCTCGAGGTTTCCCTCACTACCATCGGCCGCAAGGGGAGGGATTACTTCCGGCGGCGCAAGGTGACCAAGCGGGATCAGTACATCGGCCTGCTCAACCGTCCCAACCTCGGGGACGCCCGGACGGTCGGGCAGAAGGTGACGGATCTGTTTTTGAGCCACGAGGTGGATGAGGTGTACCTCTGTTACGCCCGCTTCATCAGCATGGCCAACCAGAGGCCGGTGATCAAGAAGCTCCTGCCGATCGCCTCGGATGCCGCTGCCGGGGCGGAGAAAGAGCAGATCGAGTACCTCTTCGAGCCGTCACTCAAGGGGGTGCTCGACGACCTGCTTCCCCGTTATATCCATGTGCAGCTCCTCGAGGCCTTTTTCCAGACTGCAGTGAGCGAGCATGCAGCCCGGATGACCGCCATGGATAATGCGGTAACCAACTGCAAGGAGATGGTGCGGAGTCTTAGCCTCATTTACAACAAGGCCAGGCAGGCCGCGATTACCAAGGAGCTTATGGATATCGTGGGCGGCGTCGAGGCCCTGAAAAAGTAGAGGTGCGCGGTGCACCCGTGGAGGAGGATGGGTAGCCAATGAATATCGGAAAAATCGTTCAGGTCATCGGCAATGTGTTGGACGTAGAGTTCGCCGAGGGGAAACTGCCGGAGATTCTTACGGCCCTCGCCATCAGCAACCCGAGCATCAGCGACCAAGAAGGCAACCTCATCGTCGAGGTGGTCCAACACCTGGGGGACAACGTGGTGCGCTGCGTGGCCATGGATA
>Ga0209253_10002478_pt1 | contig 16361 bp, 14 predicted proteins | sample FrelakmetBRP12BR_FD_187145 | JGI IMG/M metagenome (GOLD analysis project Ga0209253, IMG submission 187145) | Freshwater lake sediment microbial communities from the University of Notre Dame, USA, for methane emissions studies - BRP12 BR (SPAdes)... | ecosystem: Environmental > Aquatic >...
CCAATGGGTTCCTGCCCAGCCTCTGCAACCTCGAGACCATGGTGTCCGCTATCTCCTGGAACCTCCATCCTTGGTTGGAGGCGACGTGGAACATTTCCACTCTTTCACCACCCAAGCCCAATGCATCCAAAATCTTTCTTACCTCATCGATCCGTTTCTTGGCCTCGAAGTTGCCATACTGGTAGTGACAGTTCTTCTCCAGGCATCCGACCGCGAAGACGCCGTCCGCGCCCTCTCGGAACGCGTGAAGCACCTGGAGAACGTCCAATCGCCCGGCGCAAGGCAGTTTTATCAGCGTTACATCGGAAGAGTAGTGCAGGCCTTTCTCGCCCGCTAGGTCGGCAGCGGCATAGGCTCCGCGGTCGCAAACGAAGCCGATTATCCTGAACCGGTCTGGACTCAATGCCTCACCCCTTTCAATGCCGTCCGCTCTTGCGCGATCACCTGAGCGTCGGAATAACCGTACAAATCTATGGCCTTGCTGGGACAGAGCCCGACGCAGATGCCACAGCCTTGGCACCTGTCGATGCGGATCTGGGCCTTTCCCGCCGAATCTATTATGGGTGAGGAGTAGGGGCAGATGCGCACGCAAGCGAGGCACGCGGAGCATTTCTCCTGTTTGACTTCGGCGACCGAGCCACCGATTTCCATGCTACCGCGGGCCACGAATTCCACTGCCCGAGAGGCGATGGTGGAGGCGTCCAACAGGATGTCATCGGCCAGCATGTTTCCTTGCCGGTAGTGGCAAGCATAAACCCCTCTGTGTATTGTCTCGCCAGGATTGAGCCGGGCATCGACCGTCATAAGCTCCCCTTTAGCGTCCAGGGGAATTTCAAAAATGTCTGAGAGCAAGCTGGAATGGGGGAAATCGGTCGATTCCACGACGACCGCGTCTGCCTCGAGGGCGAGAACGCCCACGAGAGCATCATGTGATTGGATCGTGAAGGGGCCGTTGCCGGTGACGAGCGGGTCCTGGTCATGCCGCATGAACCGCACCCCTCGCTTCTGCGCCTCGAGGTATCGAGATTCGAATCCCCCCAGCGCCCTGACCTCTCTCCCCATCAAGGTAACCTCGGCCTCTGGGTCTTTTTCCTTGATCTCTAAAGCATACATGATGGCCTTAGGTGATATGCAGGCACAGCCCGTGCCGCTGCTGGAGCCGCTTGGAAGGATGATGATGCGTTCTGATGGTGGACGCGTTGAGCCCTTTTCCATAGACATGGTTCCACCCCTTCTGCTAAAAGTGCTTCTTGGCTCAGGGGCTAGGACGATTGCGCCACAACTGAGGGAGGTGACCCCATGTCCATCGGCGATGGTCAGCTCGAATTGGCCAGGAGAGCCCTCGAGACCAATGACGATGGCTTTCTGCGCCAACCTCACCTTGAGGTTGTTCGACAACGATAGCAACATCTCATCAGCCTTTCTTCTGGCCGATTCGCTCGTGAATAGGTATGTGGAAGGCCACTCGAAACCGCTGCCGCGCATGACCAGATCCACCTCGACGCCTTGGGCGGCGACCTCGTTCGCGACCGCCGCAGCGGCCAGTCCGTCTCCCACCACTGCCACCTTGGCCAACACCGGTGCCTCATCCTCGAAGGGCGGTGCCGACCAAAGACGAATCTTCTCTACCGCCATCTGGACCAGGACCTTGGCCTTCCTTTGCGCCTCGCCCTTTTCATGCACGCAAGCGCACTGCTCGCGAATATTGGCGACCTCAAAGCAGAGCGGATGCAGGCCAGCGAGCTTGCATATGCCCCGATAGACCTGTTCCTTGCCCTTGGCTGAGCAACCGGCAACCACGAAGCGATCGAATTTGTCTTGTTTCAGTAATCCTAAAAGCTCTTCCCGCCTGTCCTCTGAGCACATACGCGGGACGATTTTGGCCAAGGTCACGTCCGGTAGTCTCGAGGCGTTCGCCCTCAGCTCCTCGAGGTCGAGGCGGCTGTCCGTGCCCGCCGCCCAGGAGCAAATGAGGACGCCGATGTTGCCGGCGGCGCTCATCTCCTGCCTCCTAGGAAAGCGTAGGCTTTGGCGGCGGCCACGGCGCCTTCCTTGGCACTCTCCACTATCTCCTTGGGGCCGCAGCAGCATCCAGCCAGGAAGATGCCCGCCCTGTTTGAGACGCAAGGATCCCAAGTATTGGTCTTGAGGAAGCCGAGAGCATCCCTTTCTATTCCGAGCTTCTTGGCCATTTTCTCTGTGTCGGACGAAGGGGAGATGCCGATCGACAGGATGACCAGGTCGTAACTCCTTTCCATCACCTGGGCGTCGCTTTCGGCCGCGAATCTGACAGATGGCTTTCCGGCCTCAACGATTATCTCCGAGGGCCTGCTCCTTTGAAGCTCGACGTCCTTTTTCCCAGCGGCCCACAGGCGCACGTTCTCCCTTGGGTCGTAGAGCCGCCAGTCCATGAAGAAGAAGGAGATGGTCAGGTCCGGATATTGCTTTTTCAGCAGTTGTGCCAATTTGAATGCGTATTTGCAGCAGGCCTTTGAGCAGTAGTCACGATCATACCTAGCATCGCGCGAACCGACGCACTGGATGAAAGCGACCCGTTGTGGAGCGAGACCAGTGGAGGGGACCAACAACCTTCCTGTTTCGTTGATCCTCTTTTCCAGTTCGAGCGCTGTGAGGATATCCGGGCTTTCCCCGATGCCAAGCCTTCTGTCGATGATTGGATTGAATGGCTCATAGCCGAACGCGCAAATTACCGCTCCCACTCTCAGGTTCCTTTTTCCATTGGTCGCACCTGGGTCGGCGAGGCTTACCTTAAAATCCCCTGGCTTGCCAAGGAGCTTGGTAATCTCCACACCGTTCAAGCGCTCTATCAGATCGCAACTCTTCGCCTCGTCGATCTTGTCCTTGGCCAGACAACAATCACAGCGAACGCATTCCTGCGTTCCTTTGCAGGCCAATTGTGCGGCTCGGCCCCCTAAAGTATCAGATTTTTCTATGATGAACGAGCCCACCCCGCGCTCCTTGAGGCTCAAGGCGGCAGTCAAGCCAGCAGTGCCTCCCCCGATGATCAGTACTTTCTTCAACTCGACCGCCTCGTCAGGATGCGACTAGGAGTGGTCATTGACTTCTTTGAAACGCGCAGGTGACTCGTCGCTTCACACCCATGACCGCTCATGGCCAACGGAATTGCGAGAACTAATACGTTATTTATATGTTCCCAGAAGGAGGGACGGATAAGGGGGACGAAGCGTTATTACTCTTCATTGGAATCGGAGGGGGGATGCGTTGCGCCGTTTTCACCGTGGATGTGGACCGGGATGTGAATCTGCCAGAGAAAGGAAGATATGGTGCTATTTCAAAACCATGCATCAATGGCGATTGCGCGCCCCGGTTCTCCTCGGCAAGGATGGGGCTGGAGCTTTTAGTTGATTTAATGGATGAATTGGGCATTGAAGGCACGTTCTTCCTTGAGGGCGATACCCTTCGAGCCATTGTCAAGAACGTGGATGTGAGGGGTCTGCTCAAACGGCATGAGGTCGCGTCCCATGGCATTTGCCATGAGGATTTGACGGGGGAGGACACGGGGATTTGCATGACTGATTTGGATATGGCACTGTTGCTTGAGGACAGCGTAGCTGTCGTTAGGGACATATGCGGAAGGCGTCCCATGGGTTTCCGAGCGCCCTACCTGCACATCGACCAGAGAGGTTTGAGGATGTTGGCCAAGATGGGATTCCTTTACGATTCCTCCAGGGTGAAGAACATCGAAAAGGGGACGATCCGGCCCTGGAAGATAGAGGGCAGGCTGCTCGAAATGCCTATCGCTTCCGGAATCGATCAGGCTGGAAATAGGATCGCCTCTTATTTCTGGCCCATGCATGAAGGGAAGAGGCGTGCCCGTGACTACTGCGAGCTGGCCTCATCAGTGAAGGAAGGCGCGCTGGTCTATGCCACCCACAGCTGGCATGTTGTGGAAACCTACGAAAAGGGGAGGATGGGCAAAGCTGACATCGTGAAGAACCTGGCTGACGTGAGAAAGGTGCTGGAGGGGGTCATGGATTCGGGTATGGGCTTCGTAACCTTGGAGCACTTGGCCAGGGACATGGAGGGCATGGAATGTACGAAGTGAAAGGACCGGTGAGCAAATACCAAGCCGCACTGACCGTGGCTTGGGGCTCATTGGTGGAAAAGGACCTGTCAGAACTGGCTCGATATTCCGGTTCGAAGTTGGAGGCCAAAGTCTTGCATTTACCCTTCTTCGATCGCGATTTGACCGTGGACATACACCAACAGAGGCTCATGGAGAATTCTGTACCAGCAGAAGAGCCGACCGCCATTCTCGCGCTCCATTATCTGCATGGGTGCTCGGAGGCTGTTCCCGCTGGCGAACTCATTTCATTTGCGCAGGCCCCTGGGGGAGAGGTCTATTTTTCCGCTTTCAAGCAGAGGTCGATCGAAAAAGTACTCGACTTGTTCGGCGCCGACCCGGAGCTCCTTCTGATCACTGGTGCGCGAATAGGAGGGGAGGAAGTGAAGGCGGGCTCAGCGGCGATTCGCGTTCATCTTTTCCCGAAGCTCCCAATCACTATCATCCTCTGGCAGGGGGATGAGGAGGTGCTACCCTCCGGGAACATCTTGTTCGACAAGACGGCACCCTCCATCTTGCCCACCGAAGACCTGGCGGTGGCCGCTTCTCTGGTGGTTTCCAGGTTAAAGAAGACCTTGATCGAAGCGTCTACTTAGGTTCTCAGTTCAGACCCCGGATCTTGCCGTCGTCCGTGACGTCCATCTGCGTGGCGTTCGGTTCGGCCGGGAGCCCAGGAATGAGCATTACGTCGCCGCAGATGGCCACCACGAACCCGGCGCCCGCCGATACCTGCACCGCTCTCACGGTCAACGTCCAACCCATCGGCGCGCCCTTTATCTTCGGATCGTCGGTGATGGAGTGCTGCGTCTTGGCGATACAAATTGGCAGCTCTCCAAAGCCTGCTTGCTCGATCCAAGCCACATCCTTCTCCGCCTCGACATCGAACTTGACGTCCATGGCCCCATAGATCTCGGTGGCGATGGTCTTGATCTTCTTCTTGATGGTCTGCTTCTCATCGTAGAGGATCTTGAACTCCTTCCTGTCCTTCTCGATGGCGTCGATGACCTGCCTGGCAAGCTGCAGGCCCCCGTCCCCTCCTTGATCGAAGACGAAGGAGACCGCAGATCGCACTCCAAGCTTCTTGCAATGGCCTATGATCAGCTCGACCTCCTCCACTGTGTCCGTGGAGAAATGGTTGATGGCCACGACCACCGGGATGCAGAACTTTCGGATATTGAGCACGTGCCTTTCCAGGTTGGCCAAGCCTTTTTCGAGCGCGTCCACGTTCTTCACGTCGCACTTCTCGAAGGGGCATCCCCCGTGCATCTTCAAGGCACGGATCGATGCCACCAGGACGGCACAGTCCGGCTTCAGCCCAGAAGCACGACAGACGATATCAAAGAACTTCTCCGCTCCCAGATCGGTAGCGAAACCTGCTTCGGTCACTACATAATTGGCCATCTTGAGCGCGTATTTCGTGGCCAGGACGGAATTGTTACCGTGAGCTATGTTGGCGAAGGGAAAGCCATGAATGAACATGGGCTCCCCCTCCAATGTCTGGACGATATTGGGGTTCATGGCATCCTTGAGCAGCACGGCCATGGCGCCGATGCATTTCAATTGCCCCGCGTAGACCGGTTTCTTATCATATGTGTAAGCGACGATCATCTTGCTCAGCCGCTCTTTCAGATCGGTCATCGATGTGGCAAGAGCGAGTATGGCGCTTATCTCGGAGGCGGCGGTGATGATGAAACCGCTCTCGTGCGGGACCCCTCCTTCTCCACGGCCACCTAGGCCAACGATGACCTGGCGCAGCTCGCGACAATTCATATCGATGGCCTTCTTCCATAGGATGCGCGTGGGATCGATGTTAAGCTCGTTTTTCCTTTGTATATGGTTCTCAATGATGGCCGAGAGAAGATTGTGAGCCGCCCCCACCGCATGGATGTCGCCTGTGAAATGAATATCGATCTCCCACATCGGATAGACCTGCGACCTTCCTCCACCTGTGGCGCCCCCCTTCACCCCGAAGATGGGGCCTAGGGAAGGCTGCCTCAAGCAGCCGATGACGCTCTTCTGCAGCTTTCCCATCCCCTGGACCAGTCCGATGGTAGTGACGGTTTTCCCCTCACCAGAGGGAGTCGGGGTTATGGCAGTGGTGACGATCAGCTTCCCATTGGGCCGGTCATCGAATCGCCTGAGCACTTCCAGCGGTATCTTGGCCGAATATTTGCCGTAAAGATGCAAATCGTCCTTGCCCAAACCTATTTTTTCTGCAACTTTCTCAATAGGATGGCACTTGGCAGCCTGCGCGATCTCGATGTCGGTCCTCAATGGCATTCCTCCAGGGCAATCCGCCTATGAGAAAGAAGGTATAAAACGGATAGCATTGAACCGTTAGAGCGACTGGATTCATCACCGGTGGGAGCAAAGTAAATACACCTAGATGATGCTCTCCGCTCAGGGGTAATCGAATGATGGCCCAGTTGATCGACGGAACGCATATCGCATCTAACATCAGAGAGGAGTTGAAGACCAGGGTCATGACCCTCATTCTAAAGACTGGGTTCGTCCCTGGTCTGGCCGTGGTGCTCATGGGCGATGATCCGGCCTCTGAGGTCTATGTCAGGATGAAAGGCAAGGCCTGCGAGGAACTGGGCATGTACTCCAGAACGGTCGCCCTGCCATCGACCTGCAGCGAAGAGGACCTGCTGAAGAACATAGATTATTTGGACGCCGACCCGAAGATACATGGCATTCTGGTGCAAATGCCATTGCCAGAACATATCGATGAGAACAAGGTAGTGATGCGCATCAGCCCGGAGAAGGACGTGGATGGTTTTCATCCAGTGAATGTGGGCAGAATGCTGATCGGCGCCCCGGGGTTCCTACCCGCCACCCCCCATGGCATCCAGGAACTTCTAATTCGCAGCGGTCATAGCCCAGAGGGGAAGCACGTGGTCGTCGTGGGGAGGAGCAATATCGTTGGGAAGCCTGTGGCGGCCATTCTGATGCAAAAGGCCAAGGGAGCGAACGCCACGGTCACCATATGCCATTCCGGGACCAAAGACCTTCCCAGCATTACGAGGCAGGCGGACATACTGATCGTGGCCATGGGGAAACCAGGTTTCATCAAGGCGGACATGGTGAAGGAGGGAGTCGTGGTCATCGATGTCGGCTCGAACCGTGTGCCAGACCCTTCCTCCAATAAGGGGAATAAGTTCGTGGGCGACGTGGATTTTGAAGCGGTCAGTAGGAAGGCGAAGGCAATCACGCCAGTACCAGGCGGCGTGGGACCGATGACGATAGCGATGCTCATGACGAACACCGTGATCGCGGCCGAGGAAGCGTCGCGGCGCGGACGAATTTGAGCAAGGGTCATTTGACCAGGGCTCAAATGACCACCATACAATCATGCCGGGCGAGGTAATATCTTTATTATTCATACTTGAATGTCCGCCTTGCTTGCAGAAGATGTGTTCGTTTCTGCTTCATCGGAGCGTAATGAAATGCCCGCCATTGAAGTCGATCGATTGAGCAAGAAATATGGTGAGTTCCTCGCTCTCAAGAATGTCTCGTTCAGCGTCAACGAGGGCGAGGTTTTCGGTCTCATCGGCCCCAACGGGGCAGGCAAGACCACGACACTGAGGGTGCTGGCCACGCTTTTAGAGGTGACCTCTGGTCAAATCAAGATCTACGGATATGACCTGGTCAAGCAAGCGGATGAGGTGCGGAAGATAATCTCCTACCTTCCAGAGGACGCGGGGGCCTACAAGAACATGAAGGGTATCGATTACCTGAGTTTCATCGCGGAGTTCTTCGTCGAAGGCGAGAAGAAGAAAGAGATGCTCCAACGTGGAACGGAAGTCGCCAATCTGGGCGAGAGGATCAATGACCGTATCGATACCTATAGCAAGGGCATGGCGCGCCGTCTACTTGTGGCCCGAGCGCTCATGATTCAGCCAAAGCTGGCCATTTTGGACGAGTTGACCACCGGTCTGGACGTGCTCAATGCGCAGGAGATCCGCCGCGTGGTGAAGAGGGCGGCGAAGTCGGGCACCACCGTGCTGCTATCCTCACATAATATGCTCGAGGTCGAGCTCATGTGCGACCGCATCGCCTTGATAAATGACGGACAAATAGTGGCGAACGGCTCCCCTCAAGAATTGAAATCCAAGTATAACGCCTCAAACATCGAGGAGGTCTTCGTGGCGGTGGTACAATGAAAAGCAGCCTTGGACATATCATAATGAAGGAGATCAAGGAGCTCTTGACCCCCGCGACATTGATCCCCATCTTGATTTTTGCCGTGATATTCGGCTCTCTGGGCAGCGCCTTCGGAGGGGCGGCAGAGCAATTCAGCGAGCCACCGAAGCTTGGGGTGATAAACCAAGACCCGGGCTTCTTAGGCAGTTACATTTACCAGGACCTGGACCACAAATCGACGATCATCTACAACGGTACCGACATCGAAGCCGGAATCGCTACGGTGAGCGAGCAGAACGGCGTGGCATTATTGGTGATCGCTCCGAATTTCACCGACAACCTAACGGATGACCAGGCCGGTTCGGTGCAGATCTGGTGGATCATGAAGGGCACAGGCATAATGGACTCGATCTCCTCCGGCGCTGCCGACGTCGTATTGGCGCAGGTGCAAAATGATCTCTCGAAATACCTGATCGATAACACCATCACAACCAACTCGACCGTGATCCTCAACCCGGTCAAGTACAATCAGAACACGGTTTTCAAGAACAAGGAGATGGTGGGCATCACGCCTGGAACGATCGCCACGGTGATGACCGGGCAGAGCATCATCGTACCGCTAATCGTGGTAATGGTAGTGATCTACGCCGGCACCATGGTCGTGACTTCCATGGGTAGCGAGAAGGAGAACAAGACCCTGGAGACCCTGCTCACCTTGCCGGTGAGAAGGACCTCAATCGTTTTTGGAAAACTTGCTGGCGCAGCGATCGTAGGGCTGGTGTTCGCCGCCATCTACATGGTGGGCATGGGCTACTACATGAGCTCGTTGGTCGGTAGCACATCTCTCGACCTTTCCAGCTTCGGCATTTCGCTCGACCTGCTCGACTATGTTCTGGTAGGCATCTCGCTCTTCTTGGCACTGCTATTCGCGTTGGGATTGTGCATGATCCTGGGCATCTTCACCAAGAACTACCGGGCCGCGCAGACCATGACCTTGCCCGTGACCATGCTAGCTCTGATCCCCATGTTCGTGCTGATGTTCACTGACTTCAATACCTTGCCCACATTTGCACAGGCGATCGTATTCGCCATTCCCTTCTCGCAGCCGATCATCGCCATCAACTCCCTGATGTTCGGCCAGGTGGGCATAGTGCTCATTGGTATCGTCTACGAGATCGCCATTGCCCTGGTCACCATTTTCATTGCAGTGTACCTTTTCAAGAAGGACATCTTGTTGACAGGCAGGGTCAAGAGCGCCGAGGGCAAGAAAAGGGGAAGTTACTCGCTCTGGACGATGATGAAGTCAAAGAAGTAGTGATTGGCGCCTGGAAACCCCCTTCCACCCCTATTTTCCTTTTCCTGTTCTTTTTTAAACCAACTCGATTGGCAAAGGTTTAAGCACTTAATGCCAATTTCTCCGCCAAATGTTGCGCGAATGTCAAGAGCATGGCTATTTCCGGGGGGACGTTTGCCCCATCTGCGATGATGCTGGAAGATTCCTGATGAACGACCAGGAGCTCGAGCAGATCGGAAGGACGATGGCGGGTGCCCTGCGCCATTTCCCAGAGAAGTTCGACCTGCAAATGGACGAGCAGGGATTCGTGAGCCTTAGGGACTTCATTGCCGCGCTGAAAAGGCAGAGGGAAAGATACCATTGGCTACGGCCCCATCACATCATTGCCATCGTAGAAACGGACCCCAAGGGAAGATATCAGATTTCCAACGACCTGATTCGCGCCACCTACGGGCACTCGATACCTTTGAACCTCAACCTGCCCACGGATAACATCCCGGACATCCTGTATTATCCGACCACGCCCGAAGAGTCGGACATACTGTTAGAGACGGGGCTCAAGCCCTCGGACCGTAAGCAGGTGCATCTCTCCAAGACATACAACGACGCACGCAATGCCGGCCTGGTGCGGACCGAGAACCCAGTCATCCTGGAGATCGATGCCCAGCGTGCCATCGAGGATGGTATCGTCATACAGAGAGCGGGTCGTACCGTCTATCTGGTGCTAGAGGTCCCCTCTACCTATTTGAAGCGGGCCGAGATCGTGGAGGAAACCGAAGAGATCCTTCCGCAAGATGGCTGATGCTTTTTGCTGTTTCCAAGTTTTTCGTGCACCCTCCCGCAACATTCAATTATCACGCGAGCGGAGCGATAGACGATGTTCGTTCGCGCGGACCGCCTCTTGGCATCAGATTTTATGACGTGGTTCTCGAAACATGCGGTGGCTTACTATTGGAGCGATTTCGAACCACATCTTCTCGCCTATGATCTGAATGAGAGGAGATTGGTCGATGTGGACCTAGAGAATGTCGAACTGGTCGTCTCGGAGCAAAGGAGGTGCGTGGGTAGATTCGATGAGACCTACCAGCCCTGTCCTAATCGTGTGTCAGTTAAGGATGCATTCGACCAATGCCCCACATGCGCGGAGATATGGATCCCGCACCAGGAATGCATCTTCGAGCCGCAGTGCGAAGGAGAGAGATGCGAGGTGGCCTTCTGCAGGAAGAGCCATTTGATCTACGCCGCCTTCTTTGGGGAGGTGATCAAAATTGGAATGACCGGAGGTACGAGAGTAAGGGAGAGGGCCATAGAACAGGGAGCGGATGCCATCGCGCCCCTGGTGCTATGCAGCAACCGGATGAAGGCCAGGGAATTGGAGAAGTTCGCATCTCGTCGGCTTGGAATGACGCAGAGGATGAAACGTTCCGAAGTGCTGGAGCAGCTCACCAAGACGGTCTCCAAAGGGATCATCAAGGAAAGATATGAGCGGCTGTTGTCCGAGCTGAAGCATATCATGACAGAGTCGAGGATCGAAGGCCAAATCCTGACCGATGCCTTGCAGATGCTCAACGACTACCCTTTGAGAAGGAGGATCGATGCGCCTCCTGAGATCGTGGACACGGTTGGCGTGCATCGAGGGAAGATGCTGATGATCAAAGGTAAGTTCGTCGTATTCGAGGATGAGATCGACTCAAGAATAAGGATGCTCGAGCTATCCGACATCGTGTCCAGGTTCATCGAGGATCGGGGTAGAAAACCATAATTATCCGAAGGGGCATGCGATTTCCAGTCCCGATTAGCGCGGAGAGCTATGACAATCATTCTTGGACCGGATGAGATCGCACTGAAGTACGGCAAGCTGTTCTGCCGAGGCGTCTACACTCTGGTGGATGAAAAGAGCGGTGTTGCCCAGATCATCGAAGAGTGCAGTGCCAAAGGTCCAGTGGAATGGGACGCGGTGAACCGGAAGAGGGCGGGCGGAGTCCTCACCGACATAAGGGTGGAGGGCACGACATTAATCATGGATGCGATCATCGGGGAGCGCGAGGTCAAGTTCGGACCAGCCTCGAAGGACCTTGGCGGGCAGGGGCTCAAGGCGGTCAAGGTCGAGGGGAGCAATGTAAAGACCACCTGGGTAGGCCTGGCCGGAGCGAGCGTAGGCGTCGGAGCGTGCCTTCCTCAGGGTCCAGGCACGATCGAGGCGGAGTACCCGGATGACGCTCAGGTGGGCGGGGCACATAGGATCGAGGTCACGATCACCACGCCGAAGATGATCCGTGCGATATTCGCGGTGGACGATACCGACACCAAGGAGAAGGGCGCCTCTTGGGTGTTGATGCTTAAGTGCGCTCGTTCGGCGCCGGTCGGACACCTCCTGCAACATAAGATTGTACAATTGAACCCGGACGTCAAGGACAAGACCACGCAATGCGTGGCCGTGGGGATCTCCTTCGCCGTGAAAGAAGAGGACTTCCCAGCATTGAGGGACTTCGTCATCAAATTCGTGAAGGAAAACACCGTCTCCGACCACACCAGCCTTGCCATTTTCAAGGGATTGAAGATACCAAAGGTCGTATACGATTATGGCCTGGAGGCAAAGAGGAAGATCCTCACTGTGGAGGAAGCGCGCAAGGCGGCCAAGGAGGGCGGGGTCGAGCTAGTGGAGATCACTGGGAAAAGAGGCGCCATAGGGGCCTTGGCCGGGATAGGCTGTCATGACATGGGATTGAGGGCGGCAGGCCTCATCGAGGACTTCGAATAGTGACCCCGATTCTGCTTTTCATCGTTTTTATTTCCCGGTAGGCCGCTGGCTCTGCGAGCGGGAATCGCTGGATTCCACTGTGGTCGCCGCCTCGGAAAACACGGACCGGCAGGAAAAGTAGATATCGATGTATCCGATAATGAGAGGGACCAGGGCACTGGTGGAAAATACAATGGTCAAGAATGAGATCTCCAGGGTCATCGCCAACACCGCCTACCAGACCTATGAGAAGCGCCTCCTCAAGGAGGTCCATGAGAACGAGATACCGCATCATATCGCCATTATCATGGACGGCAACCGGCGCTTCGCCAGGGAATTCGGTCTCAGCCCTATCGAAGGGCACGTCCGTGGGAAGGACAAATTGGAGGAAGTGATGGAATGGTGCTTGGAGCTGGGCATTAAGATTCTCACCGTGTACGCCTTCTCCACCGAGAATCTGAACCGGGAACCATCCGAGGTCGATTATCTTCTAAGTATGTTCGAGGAGAACTTCTACAAGCTGGGGGACGACGAAAGGATCCATAAGCATGGGATAAAGTTGACCGTCCTGGGCCAGAAGGAACTTCTCCCAGAAAAGGTGAGGAAAGCCATCGAATACGCCGAGCTCAAGTCCGCCTCATATTCCAACTATTATTACAATATCGCGATCGCCTACGGAAGCCGACAGGAGATCATCGAGGCCATCAAGAACATCGCGCAAGAGGTCAGGGACGGCAAATTAAGGATCGACCAGATCGATGAGAATCTCGTCTCCAAGTTCCTTTATACCGCGGATTTCCCCGACCCAGATCTTATCCTGAGGACCTCAGGAGAGGAGCGTATCTCGAACTTCCTACTGTGGCAGATCGCCTATTCCGAGCTATATTTCACTGATGTCTACTGGCCTGGGTTCAGGAAGGTGGATTTCCTGCGGGCCATCCGTTCCTACCAGCTGCGACAGAGGCGCTTTGGGAAATAGGCGGGGCAGAAATCAAAATACTTATAGACAGGTTCGTTTGTTCCACGAAGCCTTGGAGGCACCCCTTTGGCCAGACAGGATCTGATACTCATCCACGCTCCCAGCGTGTACGACTTCCGCAAGGAGTTCCTGTTCTACGGTCCGGTCAGCGATCTGGTTCCTTCCACGCCGGTCTTCGAGATGTACCCCTTCGGTTTCATGACCATCGCTGCTCACCTTCATTCCCTGGGGTATAAGGTGCGCATCGTCAACCTGGCCAGCATGATGCTTAATGATAAGTACCTCGACGTCCCAGCATACCTAACGAAGCTGGATTCTGAGGTCTTTGGCATCGACCTGCATTGGCTCCCTCACGCCCAGGGAGCGTTGGAGATCGCAAGGATCGTCAAGCAACTTCATCCAGACTCAAAATTGCTCATGGGCGGGTACTCTTCCACTTATTTCCACGAGGAGCTGGTGCGATATCCGCAGGTGGACATGGTGATGCGCGGCGACTCCACGGAGATACCGCTGGCAGAACTGTTCGCCGCCCTTAAGGACGGACATTCGCTGGCCAAGGTTCAGAACCTCACCTGGAAGGAAGGTGGGAAGGTGAAAACGAACCCGATGACCTTCGTTCCGGAGGATCTCGATTTCATCGAGGTCGATTATGGGTGGATAATCAGATCGGTAATCCGCCATCACGACTTCGAAGGGCACAAGCCGTTCAGGGATTGGGACAGGTACCCCCTTACGGCGGCCTTCACCGTGCGTGGATGCCACCAGCAATGCCTGGTGTGCGGCGGTTCCTGCTCCGCCATGAACCATTACCTGGGAAGGAGGAGGGCGGCGTTCCGCACCCCGGAGAAAGTGGCGGAGGACATTTTCGAGATCCAGACCTATCTGAAGGCGCCTACGTTCGTGGTGGGGGATTTGCGGGCAGGGGGAAAGACATACGCCTCGCGCTTCTTCAAGGAGGCCAAACGTCTGGGGATCGACAACCCCGTGGTGCTCGAATTGTTCGTGCCGGCAGAGGAGGAGTTCTTCAAGTCCGCCGCTGACTCGTTTTCCAGTTATTCCATCGAGTTCTCACCGGACTCCCATTCTGAGGCTGTGAGGAAGGCGCTCGGGCGGAGGTTCGACACGGCCGCAATGGAGGATAGCGTCGTGAAAGCGCTGAAGAACGATTGCCAGAGATTCGATCTCTTCTTCATGATTGGCCTGCCCGAGCAGACCAGGATGAGCGCCTTGGAGAGCGCCGAATACTCCCGGAGACTGTATTCATTGGTCGGGAATGATCGGAGGCTGTTCGTCTACACCTCTCCTTTGGCCCCATTCCTGGACCCGGGCAGTTACGCCTTCGAGAATCCCGATGAGGCGGGATACAGACTATTTGCGAGAACGCTGGAGGAGCACAGGGCCAGACTTCTATCGCCATCATGGAAATACGTGCTTTCCTACGAAACGAAATGGATGAGCAGGGACGAGATCGTGGAGACCTCATATGACGCTGCGGACATCCTCAACAAAGTGCGGTTCGATTGCGGCCTGATCGATGAGGACGAGCTAAGATTCAGGACGAGGCGGACCGACATGGCCCGTCAATTGATGATGGATATCGACCGTGTGGTCCTGATCCCCGACAACGACGAGCGAAGAAAGGGGCTTGAGGCATTGCGTGAGAAAGGGCATGAATTGATGGAATCCACCATATGTCGCAAAGGCGACCTGGAGTGGGAAAGCCCTGGCATCATCAAGAGCGTGCCTCGGGCTATGATGAGCTTGATAAAACCAAAGAAGAAGAGAAAGTAGGTCCAGGTGGCGGGATCAGTTCTTTTCGCCCAATTGCGCCGACCGCTTCGCCGCCGCCTCCACCGCCTCGATGAACGCGCCCCGGACCGCCGCTTTCTCCAGGACCTTGAGCCCCTCTATGGTCGTGCCCGCGGGGGAAGCTACTAGATCCTTTAGGAAGCCCGGATGGCTGTTGGTCTCCAGGACGGTCTTGGCCGCTCCCAGGACGGTCTGCGCTGCCAATTTCTGGGACACGTCCCTGGGCAACCCGGCCAGCACTCCTCCATCGGCCATGGCCTCAATGACCAGGTATACGAAGGCAGGTCCGGAACCGCTCAGACCGGTGACGGCGTCCAACAGCTTCTCATCCACCTGGAAGGCGATGCCCACGGACTGCAGTATCCCTATGACCAGGCCCTTGTCCTCGGGCTTGGCGGACTTGCCCATCGAGAATGCAGATGCCGAGGCACCTACCAGACAAGAGTTGTTGGGCATCACCCTGATGACCCTGACGCCCGTGTTCAACCGTGATTCGATCCCCGATATTCGTATGCCAGCGGCTATCGAAATCAGCAAATGATCGGCGGTAAGGTAGGGTTTGAGTTCCTCAAGGACCGTGTTCATCTGCTGGGGCTTTATGGCTAAAACTATTACATGCGCGGACTTGACCACCTCGACGTTGTCGCTGGTCGTCTTGACGCCTAAGCTTCGAGCGATGTAATCCTTGCGCTCTACGAATATCTCTCCGGCCGTGATATCCTCTCTCGTCGCTAGTCCGGAAGAGATTATGCCCTTCATGAGCGCCTCGGCCATATTTCCGGCACCGATGAAACCGATCTTCATGACAACCAACCAATCCAGCCACTATGGCTTGCGGAAAAGCCCTATCGATAAGTAACTATTTAAACAGTTTGCGAAAGTGTGACACGGTCAGCATGACTACTTTAAGTTCGCTATCACCGCTCGCATGAACGCAGGCAGATCGGAGGGGTTGCGTGAGGTGATGAGGTTCCCATCGATCACGACCTCCTCGTCCTTGTAACGCGCCCCGGCGTTCATTACATCGTCCCGGATGGAAGTGAAACAGGTCACCTTCCTTCCCTTGAGAACGTTGGCGGAGATGAGAACCGAAGGACCGTGGCAGATGGCCGCGATCAATTTGCCTTGGTGAGCCATTTTCTTCACGAACTCGTTCACCGTGGTCACCCTCCTCAAGCGGTCAGGGGCGAAACCTCCTGGAATGACAAGCGCATCAAAATCTTCTGGATCCGCCTTGTCCGCATCGATGTCCGCTCTCACCTCGTAACCGTGCTTGCTTCTGAAGACG
>Ga0209253_10002479_pt1 | contig 16360 bp, 16 predicted proteins | sample FrelakmetBRP12BR_FD_187145 | JGI IMG/M metagenome (GOLD analysis project Ga0209253, IMG submission 187145) | Freshwater lake sediment microbial communities from the University of Notre Dame, USA, for methane emissions studies - BRP12 BR (SPAdes)... | ecosystem: Environmental > Aquatic >...
GCCCTGGACGATCGTGAGCGCCGCCGGCGCGAGTGAGAGCGAGTAGTCCGGGGCCGCGGTCACGGTGAGGGTGAGCGGCGTCGAGCGGTTACCGGGCGTGGCGGTCCCGTTCACGGTCAGGTTGTAGACCCCGGGAGTCACCGCGGCCCCGACGCTCACCGTGAGGGTGGAGCTGGTCCCGGTGGGGGCCGCCGGTACGAACACACCGGTGACTCCGGCCGGCGCGCCGCCCAGGCTCAGCGTCACCGCACCGGTGAAGTTGGTCCGGGTCAGCGTGACCGCCGTGTTGCCGTTGGCGCCCTGGACGATCGTGAGCGCCGCCGGCGCGAGCGAGAGCGCGTAGTCTGGCGGTGCGCCCACGGTGAGGGTGAGCGGCGTCGAGTGGTTGCCGGCCGTAGCGGTCCCGTTCACGGTGAGGTTGTAGACCCCGGGAGTCACCGCGGCCCCGACGCTCACCGTGAGCGTGGAGCTGGTCCCGGTGGGGGCCGCCGGTACAAACACACCGGTGACTCCGGCCGGAGCGCCGCCCAGGCTCAGCGTCACCGCACCGGTGAAGTTGGTCCGGGACAGGGTGACCGCCGTGTTGCCGTTGGTGCCCTGGACGATCGTGAGCGCCGCCGGCGTGAGTGAGAGTGCGTAGTCCGGGGCCACCCCGGTGCCGCCGCCTCCGTCGCAGCCAGCCGCTACGGCCAGGCCGGCGACCAGAACCAGGCCCCAGCGCATCCAGTGCTTCGAGAATAGCGCGAGGAGCGCGCGTGAGCGTGGTGAAGAGGTGCGTGCCATGGAAGGTCTCCGAGCGAATGGCGGTGATTTCGCGGCTCAACGCTCCGCGCATGAGCTGGGCATGGAATGCCACTAGGCCCCGCAACCGATGCTGCCGCTAGATGAGCGCGGCAAGGCTTAACAGAATCGCACGACTATCGAAGAGCGAGGAATCAACATCCGAAGGAACGTCGGGATCGAACTCCCGTGTCAGCCTTCGCACACCACCATCTGCGCCGCCTTGATCCCCGTCCTCCAACGTACCACAAACGCCGAGCAACGGCGTCGGTAGCTCGGCGGTCTTGGGGATCCTTCGTGCGCCCTGTCCTGGCGTCGCGGAGGAGGCGAGGCCCCGTGGCTTTGCGTCGCCGGCTTTCGCCGGGTCAGCCTCTGTCGGGCGGGATTTCCTTCACTGAGTGACTTACAGCCTGGCACCTAGTGTGTCAAGCAGCGTGCTGGAGGTGGGCTCGACGAATCCGGATCGGTCGACTGCTAGCCCTCTTCAATAGCCCGCCCTGCCGGCCGCCCCTTGGGGGCTGCATACCGCCGCGCCGACAACCTCCCGAGCCGCTCGCAGGCGGAGTGCCCCGACGCTGGATGAGCACCGTGCCGTCTGGCAGGTTGCTGAACAAGTAGCTGAAACTGCGGCGGGCACGCGCGGGAGAACGTTGTAGGTTGGCGCGGCATGCGGGGTACGCCATGAGTCAACGGAACCGCAAGCTGATCGAGGAGAACTTCGGCTGGCAGAAGTGCGTGGGCCTCTTGCGCAACCGGCATCATCGCGGGCGAGAGAAGGTGCGTTGGAACTTCGCATTCACCAGTGCTGTGTACAATCTGGTGCGGCTGCGAAGACTGCTCGCGGCGGTCACGGCGTGAGAGCGAGGGTCCCGCATACGTCCGTGAGCGACGCGGACGATAGCCGAGTCGGAGCCACCCCGTACCTTGCCAATCCTGACGCGACAGCACCGAACTCGCGCCGTCGCAGCACTGTTTCAGCAACCTGCTAACGGCGGCGGCAGCCCGCGCTGCGGAAGACCTACGGTGCGCTGCCTGTCGGCGCGTCCGTCGCCGGCGGCGGGCTGGCGGGGGTGTCCCCTCCCCGCACCTTCCCGATGTCCGCCTCGATCTTCGCTATCTCCTCTTCCGTAGCAGCGATGCGGCGGATCACCGCGTCGCTCTCGCCCTCCGGGAGGATCTCCCCCTTCGATGTGCGGTAGGCGAGGTAGCCGAGGTCGCGGGCGGAGTTGTCCTTCCGGCGCCGCACGCGGGCCAGGTCCATCCGCAGCTTGCTCTCGTCCAGGGCCTGGGCGGCCTTCTTGCCGATCACGTCCAGCCCTGCAGCGACACGGTCGATGAGGCTCATCGGTGACCTCCTTGGAGGAACCCTACGCGGCACGGCCCGCTTCAGATTCAGCACCCGGGTTGCGGCCTCGCGGCGGACGTGAATCGCGCGGCAACTGCACGCCCCACACCCCTGAGCACAACGGCCCCCGAACGCTCGGGGGCCGTTGCTTGCATGGTTGCGGGTACCGGCCGGAGCCGGCCCCTATGTCGCTGTGGGTGGCCGTCGCCGCGGCCCCCTTATGTCTGTGCGGGTACCGCCCGAAGGCGGCCCCTATGCTGCTGTGGGTAGCCGCCGGAGCGGCCCCCTATGTCCTGCACCACGACGCCGGCCGTAGCCGACGCCGCGGCACTATGCTCTGGGGCTACGCGGTCGCCGCCTCGGCGGCCACTGGGTAGACGCTGACCATCTTCTTGCCCTTCGCCTTCCACTCGAACTTCACCACGCCACCCACCATCGCGAAGAGCGTGTGGTCCACGCCGAGGCCGACGTTGCGGCCCGGGTGGATCTGCGTGCCCCTCTGGCGCATGATGATGTTGCCCGCGACCACGGCCTCGCCCCCGTACCGCTTCACGCCGAGGTACTTCGGCCCGGAGTCGCGCCCGTTGCGGCTGCTGCCTACGCCTTTCTTATGCGCCATACGTCAATCCTCTATCCGCCTGTCCGTCAGCCGAGATCCACGGAGTCGATCCGGACCTCGGTGAACCCCTGCCTGTGCCCCTGCTTCCGCCGATAACCCTTCCGGCGCTTCATCTTGAACACGACGATCTTCTTTTCCTTGCCGTGCCGGACGACCTCGGCGGTCACCTTGGCGCCGTGCACCACGGGAGTGCCCGCCTTGACCGCCGTGCCGTCGGAGCCGAGCAGGACCTCTTCAAAGGTCAGCTTGGCGCCGGGCTCGGCGTGCACGGAGGGGAGGCGCACCAGGCGCCCCGGCTCCGCCTTGAACTGTTTTCCGGCCGTCCTGAAGATCGCGTACATCGTCATGCCCGTGTGGCGTCTCGTTAACTGACTGTTGCGACAGCCTTTAAGCTTAACTAGGGGTAGCCCTCAGGTCAATCGCCCGAGTGAACCCGGCCGAGCGCGCAGTCTGAAGTGGCCAGTAGTGTCCAGACGCGCAGACGCGCAGTGGTACTGCAGTGCCAAGTGCTTAGGCGGGCACGGCGGCCCAGGCGGGCGCGCGGAGCGGGGGGGCGCCGGGCGAGGAGCGCGCGTGGGCTCCACGCAGTGGAGTATCAGCGCGCCCGAGCCCGGCGCCCCCCCCGCGACGATGCGCCCGCCGCACGCCGGAGTCCGCCGTTCCCCAGCGACGACGCGCCGGCGGCGCCAGCGGCCTACGCGACGAGATACATCTGCGTCACATCCCGGCCCGCGGGCTGGCTCATGAGCTTGAACTCGTCCAGCTTCATCATCGGGTCGTCCCGGATCTCGAGATCGATCCCCGTCTGCTTCTCGAGGTTCTTGAGGAAGTTGGGCTCCTGCTCGTAGAGGTAGAGCGCCACCTCCGGGTGGAGCCGCACCGTCATCCGCGGGTCCTTGTCCGCCAGCGCCGCGCGCTTCAGCGACCGCTCCAGCCGCCGCACCACCGTCTCCGGCAGGAAGACGCGGCCCGTCCCCGAGCACGCCGGGCAGGCCTCCGTCATCGACTGCAGGAGTGAGGGCCGCACGCGCTGGCGCGTCATCTCGATCAGGCCGAGGTCCGACACGGCGAACGCCTTGGTCCGCGCGCGGTCCCGCGAGAGGTGCTGGCGCAGCTCCTGGAGGACCTTGTTCCGGTTCTCCGACGACTCCATGTCGATGAAGTCGCACACGATGATGCCGCCCACATCGCGCAGCCGGAGCTGGCGCGCCACCTCGCGCGCCGCCTCGAGGTTCGTCTTGAGGATGGTCTTCTCCGGATCCCGCTTGCCCGTGTAGCGGCCGGTGTTCACGTCGATGGAGACGAGCGCTTCGGTCGGCTCGATGACGCAGTAGCCGCCGGTCGGCAGGTCCACGCGCCGCTTGAAGAGGTCCCGGATCTCGCTCTCGACGTCGAACTTGTCGAACAGCGGCTGGTCCTCCGTGTGCAGCGTCACGCGCTCCTTCAGCTCCGGCCCCACCTGGTCCAGGTAGGCGTGGATCTCGTGGTGCAACTCCTTCGAGTCCACCCAGAGATGGTCCACCTTGGCCGAGAAGAGGTCGCGGATGATGCCGCGCGTGAGGCTCGTCTCGCGCTGGATGAGCGCGGGCGGCCGCGCGAACGCCTTCTTCTTGTTGATCTTCTTCCAGAGCCTGAGGAGGGCGTCCAGCTCGCGCTTGAAGTGGTCCTCGGTGAGTTCCTCCCCGACCGTGCGCACGATCACGCCGCCCACGTCCTTCGGAAGGATCTTCTGCACCATCTGCCGCAGCCGGGCCCGCTCCTCGCGGGACTCGATCTTCCGGCTCACGCCCACCTTCGGCGAGGCCGTCGGCATGTAGACGAGAAACCGGCCCGGGATGGAGACCTGCGCGGTGACCCTCGGTCCCTTGGTGCCGATGGGTTCCTTCGAGACCTGCACGAGGATGGTCTGGCCGCGCTTCAGCAAGTCCTGGATGGGGGGCAGCTTGCCGCCGCGGCGGCTCTCGCGCTCCTTACCGCCGTTCGGCTTGTCGGTATCCTCGTCCCCGTTCGGCTCCTCGTCGAGGTCGTCCTCCTCCGCCTCGATTAGGTCCGACGCGTGGAGGAACGCGCTCTTCTCGGCCCCTATGTCGACGAAGGCGGCCTGGATACCCGGCAGGACCGCCTCGACCTTGCCGACGTAGATGTCGCCCACCGAGCGGCGGGCCTCGGGACTGTCGACCAGCAGTTCAACAAGCTGGTCGTCCTCCACGATCGCCACGCGGGTCTCCCGCGGGCTGCCATTGATCAAGATTTCCCTTTTCAACGTCCGTGTCTCCGACGGCCACCGCGCAGCTCTGCAGCGGCGATGCGCCGCCCGCGAACCGGGTGTCCGTCTTCTGAATGAGTATGAGGGGCACACGCTCCTGAGGGATGCCGAGTGCCGCCTCCAGTATTTCGGTCGGCTTGGCCGACCCGTCGCTTGCCGTCCGCACCTCCGCCACGACCGTCGACGCGTCGAGCGCCGCGAGGTCGAAGACGAGGGGCCGGAGGTCCACCTGCCTGGTCCTGCCGTGGCGCTCCCGGGCGTAAGGCGCATCCGCTCGCGCAAGGAACGTCCGGCAACCCGCGTCGAGGTCCGCGAAGGACCACTCGAAGGGCGGTTGCGGGAACGTGGCGCGATAGGTGCTGCGCTCGACCGAGGCCATCAGGGACTGGCCCCTTCCGGACAGGGCTCCCGCCGCGAGAAAGTCGAGACCGGCCGCGGTGTGCCGGTTGAGATCGCAGAGCAATCGTGCGAGTGCGGGTGCATCCCACTCCCCCGCCGCCTCGACGTCCAGCCACTCGCTCTCCGACACCCAGCCCGTCGCGAGTGGGGCTCCCGCGCTGATCCGAGGCCGCGCAGCGAAGCCTTCGGAGTATACCACCGGCACCCCGGCCCGACGTAGGACGCGGTCCAGTTCCCCCATCAGCTCAAGGTGCCCCACGAAGCGGAGCGGCGAGCGCTTGGCGTAACGGAGGCGGACGGTCGCCGACGTCGGCGCGGCCGCAGCGTCTCGGGGGCGCGCGGTGCTCGCCGGTCGGACGGCACGCACGGGATTGGGCTCCGGCGCCAGCACGTTTCTGATCGCCTGGAAATCGCACACGCCGCACGCCGAGCAGCGGACGGCCTTGCACTCGTCGGTCTCCTGTGCGGCGTAGGCCCTCCGCCGCTCCTTCAGGAAGTACTCGCGCGGGATCTTGTAGGAGACCACTTCCCACGGAAGGTCCTCGTCCTCGGCGCGCTCACGAAAGGAAGCGTCAAGCGACAAGCCGCGAGCGGCAAGCGCGTCGCGCCAGACGGCGAGGTCGATCGTCTCCGACCAGCCGTCGAAGCGCGCGCCGCGACGCCACGCTTCCTCGATCACGTCCGCCGCCTCGCGACCGCCGCGGGATATGACGCCTTCGATGATCGTCTCAGCCGGGTCGTGGTTCCTGATCTCGACGCCCTGCCCGCCGAGCCTCTGCTTGATCCACCGCAGCTTGTTACGCGTCTCTTCTTCCGAGTCCTGGCGCTCCCACTGGAACGGCGTGTGCGCCTTGGGCACGAACGGCGAGAAGCTCAAGGACACGTGCCTGCGACCGCGGTGCCGGCGGAGGACCGCCTTGATCTTCCCGACCAGCAGGACCAACTCCTCGAAGTCCTCGAGCGTCTCCGTCGGGTGCCCGATCATCAGGTACAGCTTCACTCCCTGCCAGCCGGCGGCCATCGCGCGATCCACCGCCTCGAGGATGTCGGCCTCCGTGATGCCCTTGTTGATGACCCGCCGCAGCCGCTCGGAGCCCGCTTCCGGCGCGAAGGTGAAGCCCGACTTCCGCACCCGCGACACCGCCTCGGCCAACTCCACCGAGAAGGCATCGGCACGCAGACTCGGCAGCGAGACCGACACGCCCCGCTCCGCCATCGCGCGACTCACCCGGTCCACCAGCGTCTTCGCCTGGGAGTAGTCGGCCGTGGAGAGCGAAAGGAGCGAGACCTCCTCGTGCCCGCTGAACGCGATCCCCTGCTCCGCGATCTCGACGCACTCCTCAACGCTCCGCTCGCGGGCTGGCCGATAGAGGTAGCCCGCCTGGCAGAAGCGGCACCCGCGCGTGCAGCCGCGCTGGACCTCGATGGGTAGACGCTCGTGCACCACCTCGCCCACCGGCACCAGCATCTCGCGCGGATAATCCTCGTCGCGGAGCACGGGGACGGTGCGCGCGTGGACGGGGAACGGGAGGCGCGGATCGGTCGGGCGTGGAGTGCCGACGGCCGCCTCGGCCACGTACAAGCTCGGCACGTACAGGCCCGTCACTTCCGTCGCGAGGCGCCACAGCAGCCGCTCCCGCGCCGTCGCGCCCTCTCCCTTCGCCCCGCCGGTTTCCTTGTGGTCGGCCACGACCTCGAGGATCTCGTGGATCGCGTCCTCGGCATCGCCGAGCAGCACCGCGTCCACGAACGGCGCCAACGGCTCAGGGTTCGACGCGCAGGGGCCGCCCGTCAGCACGATGGGGTCGCCGTTCTGCCGCTCAAGTTGGCGTAGCGGGATGCCGGCGAGGTCGAGCATCGTGAGGAGATTCGTGTATGTCAGCTCCGACTGAAGCGTGAAGCCCACGACGTCGAACTCGTGCGCCGCACGGCCCGACTCGAGCGCATAGAGCGGGATGCTCCGCTCGCGCATCAGCCGCTCCATGTCCGGCCAAGGCGCGTAGGCGCGCTCGAACAGCCACTCCGGCCGCCGATTGACGACGTGGTAGAGGATCTGCGTGCCGGTGTGGCTCATCCCCACTTCGTAGACGTCCGGGAAGCAGAAGAGCATGCGCGCGCGGACCGCGTCCCAGTCCTTGCGGACGATGCCACGCTCATTCCCGACGTAACGATTCGGCTTGGAAACGAGGGGGAGGACTTCGCGCTCGAGGCGCGCGAGGAGATTCGAACTGTGAACCAGCATCAGCAATTCTAAGGTACTGCCGCGTCTACACTTAGTCAATCCCTACCTGGAAGCGGGCAACTCCCGAGCGCGCTGGAGCGCTCGGCGACGCCACCGCTGGCGCTGCTGCCATGCGTCACTCCGACGGCAGGTGTCCCAGAATCGACCGGGCAATGACCAGGCGCTGGATCTCGCTCGTCCCCTCACCGATCTCGCAGACCTTGGCGTCCCGCATCATCCGCTCGACGGGGTAGTCGGTGGTGTAGCCGTACCCGCCGTGGATCTGGACCGCCTTGATCGTTGTGCGCATCGCCAGCTCGGAGCAGTAGAGCTTGGCCTGAGCCGCCTCGGTGGAGTGCGGCTGACCGTTCTGCTTGAGCCACGCGGCCTGGTAGGTGAGCAGCCTGCCGGCCTCGATCTCCGTCGCCATGTCGGCGAGTGCGAAACTGACGCCCTGGAACGCACCGATGTAGCGGCCGAACTGCTTGCGCTGCCCGGCGTACTTCACCGCCTCCTCGTAGGCGCCTTCCGCGAGCCCGAGGGAGAGCGCGGCTATGCCGATGCGGCCGGAGTCGAGCGTCTTGAGGAACTGGATGAAGCCCTCGCCGACCTTGCCGAGGACGTTCTCCTTGGGGACGAGCGCATCCTCGAAGTAGAGCTCGCGCGTGTCGGAGGCTCGCCAGCCCATCTTGTCTTCCTTCTTCCCCGCCCTGACACCCGGGGTCCACGCGGGGGAGCTGTCGTGGCCCATCCCGGCGGCGAGCGCCTTGTCCTTCTCGACGTTCTCCTTGGTGACGATGAAGGCGGTGATGCCACGACTCGTCGTGCCGGGGGTCGTGCGGGCGGTGACGACGAAGATCTCGCCCACGCCGGCGTGGGTGATGAAGATCTTGGACCCGTTGAGGACGTAGTGGTCGCCCTTGTCCTCGGCGAACGTCGCGGTGCCGCCCGCGTCACTGCCGGCGCCCGGCTCGGTGAGGCCGAAGCCGCCAATGACCTTGCCGCCGGCGAGTGGGGGGACAAAGCGCTGCCGCTGCTCGTCGGTGCCGAATTCCACGATCGGCGAGGTGCCGAGGGTGGTGTGCGCCGAGACGGTGATACTGTGGGACGCGTCCACCTTGGCCAGCTCGTGGACGGCGATGATGTACGAGAGGTAGTCCATCCCCGTGCCGCCCAGATCCTCCGGCCACGGCACGCCGAGGAGGCCGAGGTCGGCCATCTTCTTCACGGTGGGCCACGGGAACTCGGCCGTGGCGTCGGCCTCGCGGGCGATGGGGGCGATCTCGTTCCTGGCGAAGTCCCGCACCATCTCCCGAACGGCGAGATGTTGGTCGGAGAAGAAGAGGGAGTCGTCCATGGGAAGAAGGTAATGGGTGATGGGTGATGGGTGAGAGCCGAGAAGTCCGACGAGGGGCGAGGCGGGGCGCGCGGAGCTTGTCAGCCGCGACGCCGCCGGCGATCTTGCTCCGGTCGCAATCCGCTGCTCGCAGCCGACGTTCGACCCGTGCGAGGCCCGATCACCTCGGAGGCTTGGATGGCAGGCATCGTGGGCTATGGTGCGTTCATCCCCCGCAACCGCATCACGAGCGAGGAAATCGCCCGCCAGTGGGGCAAGGACCCGGCGGCGATCCAGCGCGGACTGTTGCTGAAGGAGAAGTCGGTCCCGGGCCTGGACGAGGACACGATCACCATCTCGGTGGCGGCGGGTCGGGCAGCGCTCGACCGTGCCGGCATCGACCCCTCTCGCGTCGGTGCGCTGTACATCGGCTCCGAGTCGCACCCGTACGCGGTCAAGCCGAGCGGCACCGTGGTCATCGAGGCGCTCGGCATCGGCCCCAGCGTCCACGTGGCCGACTTCGAGTTCGCCTGCAAGGCCGGCACCGAGGCCATGTTCGTGGCGCTGGGCCTGGTGGAGTCGGGCCGCGTCGAGTACGCGATGGGGATCGGCGCCGACACCTCGCAGGGCGCCCCCAACGACGCGCTCGAATTCTCGGCCTCGGCGGGCGGGGCCGCCTACCTCTTCGGCAAGGCCGATCTTCTGGCCGACGTCAAGGCCACGTACAGCTACACCACCGACACCCCCGACTTCTGGCGGCGTGAGGGCGAGTTCTATCCGCGCCACGGCGGGCGCTTCACCGGCGAGCCGGCGTACTTCAAGCACGTCACCGCGGCGACGCGGGGCATCCTCGAGCGCACGGGCCTCAAGCCTACCGACTTCCGCTATGCGGTGTTCCACATGCCCAACGGCAAGTTCCCGCTCGCCGTGGGCCAGGCGCTCGGCTTCACCAAGAAGCAGCTCGAGACGGGCTGGCTGGTACAGACGATGGGCAACACCTACTCCGGCAGCTCGCCGACGGGCCTGGCGGCGATTCTCGATGAGGCGGCCGCCGGCGACCTCATCCTCATCACGTCGTTCGGCTCGGGCGCGGGCAGCGATTCGTTCGTGTTCGAGGCCAAGCCCGCCCTCGTCGAGCGGCGTGGGCGCGCCCCCACGGTGCGGTCGATGCTCGACGGCCCGCGCCGGTACCTCACGTACGGCCAGTACGCCAAGTACCGCGAGAAGATCATCGTCAACGAGTAGGTGCCGCGCCAGGGACACCAGGAGAGCACGATGCGTGAGGTAGCGATCGTCGCAGCAGGGATGACGAAGTTCGGCGAGCTGTGGGGCTCGAGCCTGCGCGATCTGTTCGTCGAGGCCGCGTCGGAGGCCCTCACGATGGCGCGAGCCGACCACGTGGACGCCATCGTCGTGGGCAACATGTCGGCCGGACAGTTCGTCGGTCAGGAGCACCTCGGGCCCCTGCTCGCCGACCATCTGGGGATGGCGGGCACACCGGCGATGCGCGTGGAGTCGGCGTGCGCGTCGGGGGGCGCGGCGCTCCGGGTCGGTTTCCTGGAGGTGGCTTCCGGTGCCTGCGACCTCGTGCTCGCGGCCGGCGTGGAGAAGATGAACGACGGCGGCGACGTGACGGCCGTCCTCGCCACCGCGGCCGACCAGGAGAACGAGGTCTACCACGGGATCACCTTCCCCGGCCTCTACGCGATGATCGCGCGCGCCCACATGACGGCGCACGGCACGACCGCTGAGGACCTCGCCGCGGTGGCCGTGAAGAACCACCGCCACGGGGCGCTGAACCCGAAGGCGCAGTTCCGCCGCGAGGTGACGCTCGAGGAAGTGATGGCGTCCTCGATGGTGGCCGAGCCGCTGCGGCTGCTGCACTGCTCCCCGGTGAGCGACGGAGCGGCCGCGGTGCTGCTCTGCCCGCTCGATCAGGCCAAGCGCTATACCGACCGGCCGGTGAAGATCCGGGCCAGCGCGGCGGCCACGGCGCCGATGGCGCTGGCCGACCGCAAGAACCTCGCCTTCCTCGACGCCGTGCAGCTGTCGGCGCAGCGCGCGTACAAGTTGGCGGGGGTCGGTCCCGCCGACCTGCACGTGGTCGAGGTCCACGACTGCTTTACCATCGCGGAGATCTGCTGCATCGAAGCGCTGGGCCTCGTGGAGCCGGGCAAGGGCCGCGACGCGGCGCGCTCCGGCCTCACGGCCCTCGGCGGCAAGGTGCCGGTGAACACCAGCGGCGGCCTCAAGTCGAAGGGGCACCCGGTGGGCGCAACGGGCATTGCGCAAGTGATCGAGATCTTCGAGCAGCTGCGCGGCGCGGCCGGAGACCGTCAGGTCAAGAACGCGCGCATCGGCCTGGCGCAGAACATGGGCGGATCGGGGGCCAGCTCCGTCATCCACATCCTCGAGAGGGTCTGACGATGCCGAGTCCCAGGTACTGGCGGGAGATCCCGAGTCGCTTCCGCCTCGAGGCCTCCAAGTGCAAGAAGTGCGGGAAGGTGTCGTTCCCGGTGCGGAAGATCTGTCCGGGTTGCCGCGGCACCGAGTACGAGAAGACCCGGCTGTCGCGGGCTGGAATGGTCGTGACGGCGACCGCCGTGCACGTGGGCCCGGACGATTTCGCCATGCAGGTGCCCTACGCCGTGGCGATCGTCGAGACGCCAGAGCGGGCGCGGCTGATGATGCAGGTGGTGGACTGCGACCCGTCGAGCGTGGTGCCAGGGCTCAAGGTGGCCTTCGAGTTCCGCCGCATCCGGAAAGAGGGGCACGGCGGCATTCTCTGCTACGGGCACAAGGCGGTGCCGACGAGCTAGCGGACTCCGCGCGCCGCCCTCACCACGTGCAGGTGGGTGCCACCACCTGCTGCTCGAAGCGCTGGCGATCCGCGATGGCGCGGTAGAACTCGTCGTAGTAGCGGAGGGTTCGCTCGACGATCCGCCGATCGAGACCGGGGACGGCCCGGTAGACGGCGGCGATGGAGTCCCGCAGCGTCTCGAACCGCGCCAGCACCGGCTCCATGTTCTGCGCGGTCTGGCAGAGGCCACGGTATCTTCGCTCTCGTACGGACCGGATCCGCAAAGCCGAGACCGGGCGGGCGTAGGAGGTCGCGATCGCACCGGACCAGTCGAAATCGCACGGCGCGGCGTAAAGGGTGTCCGTCCGCAGCAGCATGATGTTGTGCAGTGGCGGCACCCCCCAGTCGGTGTTGGCGATGAGGTACTGGAAGACGCTGAGCTGCGCCGTGTGGGAGCGAGCCAGACGCGCGAGCTGTACGCCCTCCTCGTTCACCAGCGTGCCACCCAACCGCTCGGCGAACCGCTCCGGGTCCTCCGTCACGAACGCGTACCGCGTCACCGGGCGCACCGCACCGGCCGCGTCCTCGTAGGTGACACGCAGCAGCCGCGCGGAGAGGCTTACGGGAGTGAACAGCTGGTAGATTCGGTAGATCGCGTATTCCTGCAGCAGGTACTGCTCGTATTCCGTGCTGTTCATGCAGTGGGTCACGAGCTTCGGCCGCCGCAGGCCCTCCCACAGCGTACCGCTCACGTCGTCCTCGCCGAAGCGCAGCCGGATGGGCGGGAAGTCACAGTGTGTGAGCCGGAACGTGCCGCGGGTCCGCAGCCGGAGCGGCACCGTCACCGCGCCGTCGGGGCCGGCGTAGGTGAGCGTCGCCGTGCGCCACGGTACGGCCGCCGTGTCCCGGTCGCGGAGCAGCGCCCGCAGATCGGTGCGTATGGTGACCGCGAGCACGTCGTCCGACTGGAAGAACGCCGCTTGTTCCGCCCCGCTCCGCGCCGGCGCCGCGGGCGCTAGCGTCACTACGAGAAAGCACAGGGCCGGCGCACGGAGCTTGGCGAGAACCGGACGCTTGACCGGCATCCGAGCGCTGTAGCGGAGCCCTCTCTGAAGTGCGTCCATCGCGGCCTCACGCGTCGCGGCGGCCAATCCCGACGAGCGCGGCGGGGTCGCCGGTGCCGGGGAACGGCGTCGTTCCGCTTAGCAGCACTACGCTAGCGCGTCGGTCCCGGTTTCGTGGCGACCGGCGACGTGGAGTCGCCCACTCTTGGTGGAGACTCAGCGGCTGGGGCTTCAAGCCGCCTCTGACATCAACCGTTGACAGGCCTTCGACAACCACCGGCCAAGCGCTCGCCGCTCGCTTCAGCTCCCACAGGCCAGCAACCTCATCGACCCGCCGCTGCGCCGGCGACATGCTGCGGACTGACCCTGGAAGACGCCAACCGAGTTCGTGCCGTGAGGCGACGCCACGCGTCGCGCACAGTGTCGTTCCTTCCTCGCCCGGTCACGGCGCAGAGGAGCAAGGTCATGCCTGAGTGCATCGCACGATACCGGCCACGGTCATACTCGTTGCTCGTCGTAGCGGCCGCCTCCGTCATCGCGTGCGCGAAGTCTGGTGACGACCAGGCGAGCACCGGAGAACGCGCTATCGGCGGCGCGACTGCCGGCGCTGCGGCCGGCGCTACCGCGAGCACGGGGACCGCTTCGAGCACCGGCCGCGACACGAGCATCGTGGTGAACGGTGTGGAGCTGTCCGCAGAAACGGTGCGGCAGCTGCAACAGGTGTATCCGGTGCAAGTCGCTCCGGGACGATACTGGTACGACGCGGTCTCGGGCGCGTACGGACGCGAGGGTGAGCCTATAGGAGGGCAGATGATGCCCGGCCTGTCGCTCGGTGGCACACTCGCGGCGAACGCTTCCCGCGGCTCGTCTGGAGTCTTAATCAATAGGCGACAGCTGACCGCCGGCGAGAAGCTCTACCTCGAACGTCTATGCCAAACGCCGGTGGCGCCCGGGCGCTACTGGATCATGGCCAATGGCGTGGGCGGATACGAGGGGGGGCCTGCGTTCTTCAACTTGGGCCAGTGTCCCGGCGCGCCCCAGCAAGGCGGGGGAGGCCGTTCCATGTCCCGGACGTACTGTGACCCCAACGGGGCCTGCACATCGACCGGCATCCTCGAGAGCATCACGACAGCCCCGTTCTGAACCCGCTAGGCCCTCAGCAACTCCACGTCGTACGCGGCGAAGCGCGCGTCGGCCGTCACGATCGCGAGCCGCTCGACCTGCGCCTGAGCGATGAGCAGCCGGTCGAACGGATCCGCGTGATGCGGCGGGAGACTCGCCACCTGCAGGGTGTGTGTATGGCCGATCGGGAGCGAGAGCGCTTGAGTGGCGGCCACCATCTCGGGCACGAGCACCTTCGGGGGGCGGGCCAGAGTCAGCTTGCCGAGCGACTGCTTGATCACGATCTCCCAGACGCTCACCGCGGAGACGTACAGTGCATTCCGCTCGTCCGTGAGCGCCACCCGGGCCGCCTCGGACAGACGCGCCGGCTCGGCCCGCGCCCAGAGCAGGCAATGCGTATCAAGCAGGAGCCGCATCGTCGTCGCCGTCGAAGAGGGCCTGGAGTTCCCGAGGGAGCGGCGCGTCGAAGTCCGCGGCAATGCTCACCTGTCCCTCGAAGCCGCCGAGCGTGCGCGGCGCGAGCGGCGGCACAGCACGGCCTCCTCACGCGGCGCGACCCGCGTCCCTGCCCGTCGCCCGGCCCCAGAGGCGGTCCCACCGCGCGCAGCGGTCGCAGTGTCCGCAGCGGCCCCGGTGCTCGCCGAAGTGCCGCAGCAGCATCTCGCGCCGGCAGGCGAAGGCCGTGAGGTACCGCACGAGCGGATCGAGCTTCCGGTGGTCGGGCACGATGGTCCGCTGGAGCTTGAGGTCCCCCATGGTCCACAGCACCTGACAGCGCGACGGCTTCCCGTCCCGGCCGGCACGGCCCGCCTCCTGGTAGTAGGCCTCGAGGCTCGTGGAGAGCCCCAGGTGGACGACGGTCCGCACATCGGGCTTGTCGATGCCCATCCCGAAGGCGCAGGTCGCCACCACGCACTCGAGGCGGTCGGCGAGGAAGTCCTCCTGCACCCCGCGCCGCACGCTGTGCTCGAGTCCCGCGTGGTAGGGCGCCGCGTTGACGCCCGCGTTCCACAGGCTCCGCGTCCACCGCTCCGCGCTGCGCCGCGTCGGCACATAGACGAGCGAGGGGCCGCGGTAGGGGCGCAGGAGATCGAGGAGGCGGCGCCGGCGCTCGTCGTCGTCCGGGATGCGCGAGGCGGCGAGGCGCAGGTTGGGCCGGTCGAAGGAGCCGACGATGCGCTCCACGGCTCCGAGGCGCAGGCTCGCCACGATATCGCCCTGCACCGCGGGCGTGGCGGTCGCCGTGAGGGCCAGGGTCGGCGGTATCCCGAGCGCGCGGCGGACGGGGCCGAGCTGGCGGTAGGCGGGGCGGAAGTCGTGGCCCCACTCCGACACGCAGTGGGCTTCGTCCACTGCGAGGAGGGCGACGCCGGCTCGCCGCAGGACGCCGATCAGATGGCCGCTGGCGAGCCGCTCCGGCGCGACGTAGAGGAGCCTCAGCCCGCCTGCGGCGACATCCTCGAGGACCTGCGCCCGTTCGGCGGGAGACTGGTGGCTCGTCACCGCCTCCGCCGCGATGCCGCGGGCGCGGGCGGTGCCCACCTGGTCCTGCATCAGCGAGATGAGCGGCGAGACGACGACGGTGAGCTTGTCCAGAATCAGCGCGGGTACCTGGTAGCACAGGGACTTCCCGCCTCCCGTGGGGAGGACGACGAGGGCGCTGCGGCCCGCGAGGGCGGCGCGCACGGCGCGGCGCTGGCCGGCGCGGAAGTCCGCGAAGCCGAACCGCGCCCAGAGCTCGTCCCGGGCCCGCGCGAGACGCGCAGCGAGTGCCGTCACAGCGGCCCACGCTAGCGTTCCGCGCCGGAAAGGCGTCGTCGGGATGTTGCGGAGCGGAGCGAAGCTATGCGTGCGGGCGCCGCCCGCGCGCAGGCCGAGGAGTCAGGAGGTCCGGTCGTCCGCCGGAGGCGGCGGCTTCTGACGCGCCCGCCGCTGCGGGAACCGCAGCAGGAAGCCCACGACGATCAAGCCCAGGCCCGCGTGCGCGAGCCAGCGGACGCCAACGCGGTCGGCGGCGAGGACGAGCGCGATGCCGGCGAGCGTGAGCGCGTACTTCGCCACCGTCCAGCCGTTCACCGGGACCTCACTGCTTCAGGAAGGCGGCGATCGCGGCCCGGAAATCGGGCGACTGCCGGGCGAGGGAATTCACCTGCGCGCCCAGAGCGACGCCCTCGGCGAAGGCGGCGCCATCGAGGCGGTAGAACTGCTGCTTGGTGAGGGCGAGCGCGGAGGCCGAGAGGGCGGCGATGGACGCGAGCAGCTTTGTGATATCCGCGTCGAAGGTCCGCGCGGGGAACACGCGCGACACGAGGCCCACCCGCTGCGCCTCCGCGGCGTCCAGCACGCGCCCGGTGGCGACGAGGTCGAAGGCGGTCTTCTCGCCCACCGTACGCCGCAGCATCGTCAGC